>JAABUZ0100001302.1_pt1 | contig 48568 bp, 16 predicted proteins | sample 5562091 | NCBI WGS metagenome assembly JAABUZ01 (sample SAMN12813069, study PRJNA571459) | rock metagenome | isolation source: Antarctica rocks | place: Antarctica: Victoria Land, Linnaeus Terrace sud | collected 2015-12-21 | reverse complement strand
CAAGCAATAATTTATGCATTGTTATTAAAAAGATATTTTTTAAGTAAGTAATGCAAAGAGATAATGCATATGCTAATAAATAAATCAAGTTTACACTTTTATAATTGTTATTAATAATTTTTCTTAATAAAAGCTTTGCTTTTAAAAGTTTTAAATTGAAGCTAAAACAAAGTTTCGAACATTAATATAAAACATTCGCATTCGTTAAAATTCTATCTACTTAATGCTTCGACGTACATATTAATTGCGCAATATAATTAATATATAAGTTAACGAAGTCTTAGAAAACTTAAAGATTCAAGCTATTTAATTAAAAAATAACGAATAATTACTTGTATTGTTTGTTAATAATATACTATGTTCTTTTTATAAATTAATCTTAATTGTGTTTAGAACAATTAATGTTAATATACATTTAAAATTTCGATTATTTAATGCTCTTTTTAATTATTTTAATGCTATTGAAAGAATTATACGCAACAATGCGTATTTTTTAAAAACACTTGTTATTAAAGTTTGCGAATTAATTTTTACAAAACTCGCGAAATACTATTCTAAAATTAAGAACAAAAACGAATTAATATATAATTTTGTTATAATTTTAAATTTCACTTAAAAGTTAAACTTGTATTAAAATTAAAACATAAAAAATGTTAAAAAATAAAACTTTAATAAAATTAATTATTTTTATTATAACAAATACAAGAAAGAGTTTAAGAATTATTTTAGTTGTTATTATAAAAAAAGAATTACGATTTTAAGAGTCGAAACGCAACAAACTAGCAAAATTGACAAAATAATGCAAATTAATAATGCAATCGTTTATTTGTTAATAATTATATAGTTTGTTGCGATAATTATACGAACTCTTCTTTGACGAAATTTTCGTCAATCTTTATTTTTAAGCGAGAACGATTAATATCTTCGCATTGACGCCATTGTCGAAGAGACTTTAACATAAGAGTTTTAAAAAAATAACGTTTTAAATTTCTTAAAATTAACTTAAATAAATAAAGACGTTCTTTTGTATTTAATATTCTTTGTAAACATCACAAAAACATTTAGTTTTACTAAAAGAGTTTGTTAATAAAATTGATCACAAATAACTTTAAAATTGATCGAACAAATAATGTTTTTTAAGTATTATAATTATATTATAAACTTAAATTTTAAAAAAATTATTATTAAAGCGTAAAACATTTATCGAAGAAAAAAAAACAATAGTTTAACGATTAAAAAATTTAATATTTTTTTTAGAATAGATTTGCAAGATGTTTTGCGTTTAATTAGTATTTAGAGATTTAATGTCATTATATTTGTTAAAGATTTTGCATTGTTAATATATGTTTCAAGATAATATAATTAGAAAATAATACAATTTAGTAATGCAATTTAGTAATGCATTTAAATTACTTATATTGTATTAAATTAATATATTTAACTTTTTAAAAATTATGCTAAATATTTAGAAATATTAGATTTTTATATATTTGTAAATATAATATTCTTAAATATTAAAATCTTAATAACTTAATAATAGCGCATTTAACTTGCAATAACAATGACACATTATTTACGATATAATTTACGAGAGCATTATTGTGCTATCTAAGATTATATCGTAGATTGTGTGTTATTGTTATCGCGAATTAAAAAATTAATTTTTTTTTTTTTAAAATACAATGAATTTTTTTTTTGCAATCTTTAATAAGGTTATATAAAACAAGATTGTCGAATTCTTTTACTAAAAAAGTCAAGTTAATAATTTAATTATAATTTTTTGAATAATTTAAATGCATTATTATAATGCATTTTTTAATTAATATATTTAATAAAAAAGTGCATGATATAATTGACATATTTGTTAAAAAAAAATTATAAATAATGCATCTTTTAATTAATATATTTAATAAAAAGAGTGCATAATGTGATTAACATATTTGTTAAAAAAAATGTATAAATAGTGCACTTTTTAATAAATATATTTGATAAAAAAAATGTATAAACAATGCATATAGTAAGACAATGCGCTTAATAAATAATGCAACAAGATAATGTAATTGATAAAATACATAACTAGATAACTTAAATTCTTGTTAATTATTTTTAATTTTAATTATTTTAACTAACTAGTCTAAGATCGTTATAATCTTATGTTTAACTTACTTCTTATTATTATTATCTTCGTCTTTATACTTCGACAATTCATACTTGTTCTCTATTATTTTTGCATTATTTTTGACTTTTTCGTACTTAATTTTAATCTTATTATTATTTATTTTAATTAAATTCTTCAATTCGTTATTAATTAAATTAAGAGAATTAAATATTTTATAATTTGCGACATTTTTGTCGTTAAAAAATGTGTTTACAAATTTGTTAAATTCATTAATTACGTTTAAATCTTAAGTTGCTTTTAGCTTATCTAGTTCTTCATAATTCAAAATACGTTGCTAAATGATTTAAATAATTAGAATTATATATTTCGACATATTAATATTAAATTCGTCGTAATTCGTAGTAGTTTAATACGTATATTAGTTTTATTTTTTACATTAAACACAATACATACTTGATTAATAAAAGTAGACTTTGCTACGTTTAAATGTTAACTTTTAAATGCTATTTTCATAGTTATCGCATTAATGATTGCTTGCTTCGTAGCATTTTTCTTCTTAATCTTCTTTATTAATTTTGTTTTAAAACATTTAACTATTATATAATTAGCTTTTTGAACATATATGCATTACTTAAATGCATTATTATGAAAATTCTTTTTAACTTGCTTATTAGTAATTAAGTTTTAAATATTGTTCTTTATATTTATTTGCTTATCTTTGAACGCTTTTTAATAAACACTTGTAGCTCTAAGCTTTATTAATCGTTTGTAAAAAGCTATTCGATCTACGTTTTATTTAATATACAATAATTTTTAATTTACGTTTTACATTATGACACGATTTCGATTAGCAATTAATTAAGAAAAGTAAAAAAAATTAACATTTTGCGCTTTCGATTAGTTTTTATAATAATGTATACAAGTAATACAAATTAATATTCTTATTTAATTATATAAGTCTATGTAATAAGTAATTAGAGATTGTGTTAATTAGTGTTTAATTTGTGCAAAAGAAGAATGTCGCAATTATAAAACAAATTTTCGCGTTTAAGATTAAGATTAAGGTTAAGAATCTTATCTTTATCTAATATTATTACAATTAAAAATTATCACAACTATCACATTATTGCTTTTAATTAATAAAATTTTTTTATTTTATATTGCGACATAATTAAGCACTTATTTTAATTATTTAATCGCATTATTGTTTATTAACTTAATTATCTTTGAGTTAATACAATTTTTTCAAATAATTAACGTAAATAACTTCTTATTTACGATTTTATAATGACGCGTATTAAACAAACTATTAATGCATTTAAGTAATGCATTCTTTGTTGCGAATTACTAACATACCTGATGCAAAACATAAAAAAATCGAAAGATCAACTTATAATAATATGACATTACGAAATTGCAACAATGAAGAAACTAATAAAAACAAGAATAAGACTTTATCTAGAAGTACGACGTCTAAAATTTAAAAAATAATGTAAACAAATAATATAACAAGCTACTATTAATTAAGTTTTTGTAATAAAAGAAACGTAAATTTAAGTCTAAAACTATAACTTTAAGAGAAATTCGTTAATATTAAAAGTCTACGAATCTATTAATTTTTAAAAGATTTTCGAAAGACTAGTGCGAGAAATTCTTTAAAATGAAGCTTTTAACAATAGATTTAAGAACGAATTAAGTAGTGAAAATTACAAAATTTAAACTTCAACATTAAAAATACTTTAGAAAACTACTAAAGCGTTTTTAACTAAATTCTTTTTTAGTAAATGCATTACTTATTTGCATTATCGTTAAATTTTTACGACATTTATTAATGTTTTACTTTATGTATATAGACAATAATCTACTTGCTATTTACGCAAAGCGTAAAATTATTTAGCAAAAAAATATGCGATTAATGAAGCAATTAATAATTAATCTAGAAATCCACTATAGTAATAATGAAAAATAAACATTTGTCGTAATACTCGAAATTTTAAAATCAAAATGTTTTCGTTATATTTAGATAATTAAAATTAAGAATAAATAGCAAGAATACAAGTTATTTAGTTATATAATTCATCAATTGCATTACTTTGTTGCATTATTTACTAAACGTATTGTCTTACTACATACATTAATTATACACTTTTTCGACCAAGTGTGTCAACGAAATTGTTGTTTAATTATACAATTTTTTTAACAGATGTGTTAACTAAATTGTTGTTTAAATATGCACTTTTTTTAATAACAATGAAGCTAATTAAGAGATTACAATAATCTTAAACTAGTTATTACACAAACATCAAAAAAATTAAATGCATTATTTAATTGCATTACTATGCAACATTTTAAAAAAAAATTATAAGATTCAACACACAATTTATGTTTACAAATTCTACTACTAAATCGCTTTATATCTCGGCGAATTGAGTCGAAAATTCGAATTAATACTTGATATTAACATCGTAACTCTACTTAAATACTCGATATTAACATCGTAACTCGAATTGACTTTTCGATATTAAAATCTTAACTTAATTTAGATCTTAACGAGCTAGAAACTTAACTCGAACTCGATGACTTAATCTAACGCGATTAGTCTAGTTATTACGTAATATATTTTGTTTGCTATTAAGAACGCAAGAAAAGAAGTTGTTACAAAGTTACAATTTATACAAAAACAAACGCTTCGTTATATTATTAATATTTATAAAACGACTTTTACGAAAGTTTTACAAATCGAGATTAACGTATTCTCTATTAAAATTTATTTAGAGAAATTAATATAGAGATCAATAATTATTATAAATGCACAAAAATTCGAAAAAATTATTAATATAATAATGCTATATATATGCAACGATTTAATGTCGAAAAAAGAACAAAAGTTAAAGTTAAAAATAATATTTTTGCAACTTAAGAAAAGATAAATACAAATAGCATTAAAATCAACGACAATTTTGCGATAGCAATTATATATCGCAATCTTGTAAATAAAATCTTCTAAAACAATTATTGTCTATAATAAGAAAGTTGTTAAAAGAAAACATAACGCAAATTGTTTAAATTTATATTGACGAATCTATTTTAACAAGAGCGATCGCAACAAAAACGTTATTGCAATCTTAATTAAAGCAAATTGAAATATCGAAAAACGTCTTAAAAGCGTTGACGTAACATTAATTTATTATAACGAACTTAAGAAACTTATAAAAGCGACAAAAAAATTGACAAAGCATTGCGAGATTGTTACTAATTCGAAAGAACAAATTTACAAGATATACTTAAACAATCAAGTCTTAATTAAGATTATAAAAAAGATAAAATTAATATTAGATTAAATGTAATTAAGACGCACATAAAGCGTATGCAAAATAATTCAATATCGCAAAACAATACTAAAATTATATTAAATATTAAGACATAAGAACATAAAAAATAATAAAATCGCGAACAAAATTGTTAATAAGACGCACAAATAACTTCTTTCTTTTGTTAATTAAATAACGAACAAACTTGCTATTAAAAAAGCACTTATTTAAAACAAGACTTGAAAAGAGTAACAACGCAAATAATTAAAAAATAAAAATATCGCAAAATATCGCAAAATTATATTAGAGATTACACATAAATATATGTAATTGCACTTCAATTGTCTCAAATTATATAGTTTACTTCTTGTTTAACTAAGAATAAACAAAATTGACTTCAATTAATTTTTATGCAAACGTCGCATTTTTGATATTACAACAAACACGTGCGAATATAATTAAGAACGCATAATTGTTAAACACGTTCTTCTAATATATTTGATATAATAATAAAAAAGAACTTAAATGCAATAAAAGACTAATATTATAAATCTAAAACAATTACTAGGCGAAGCAAGATCTATTATCGCAACGATATAAATAATTTTGTTTACTAATTTATTAAAACAGTTTTAGACAACAACATTATTAACGATGTTCGAATTTCTCGTAGATTTATAAAGTTCTCGTTTAAAGAATTTTCTTGTATTACAAATATTACGATATAGAAGACGAAGACGCAATATTGTTATAAAAAAATATTACAAACGAAATTGCGATTGCAAATTCTAGTCAATTATAATTAGATAAGTAGACGCTAGTGCTACTTGTCTATTTGTAATTGATTAGATTTAAAAATCGCAAAAGTATATAAATCTCGCATAGATTCTTAGAAGTGTTAAATCAAGTATAAATTAAAAAAATTTAGACAATGTATTGTGTTTTTACTGTTATTTTGCATATATATATACGTAGATAATATAATTATATTTAGCAAGACTCTTAAGAATTACGTTTAGTATCTTTATATTATATTTAAATTGCTAAATTCGAAGAGTATTACTTTATTATCCAAAAAGTTGTTTATCAAATATTTTATTATTATTGTTTTTAATTAAAAGATAAATATTTTCGATTTTATTATTGTTACAAACAAGATTAATATTATTGAATATCTTAATTTTTTCTTTATTTTAATCGATTTAGAATTTTATCTTAATTTAATTAAATAACTTCGCAATTATATATTATATTATGTATGAAAATTCGAAGTTTTGCAACAAAGAAAAATAATCTTTCTTCAATTATTATTGTTAAATAAGAATTAAATGCAAAAACTATATAATTAAAAAACAAATAAATAATTTTAAAATTCTTAATTAATAAAAAATTAAATATTTATTGTTAATTACAAGAATTGTTTTTTTGTATTAATTTTTTGATTTATTTTAATTGCAATCGAATATTTTATATTAATATAAATACTTTTAAGAAGCGCAAGTTTAAAGCAATAATATATTATTTAAAGAAAAATATCAATTTGAAAAAGTTAATTCGAAAAAATATAAAATCGATTTTGTTTTTTAATTGTTTACTTAATAACGCAAAATTCTATTATTAATTTACAAAGCTTAAGATAATCGAATTAGTATAAATAATAAAAAGAAGAAAATATATAAACAAAATTGCATTTAAAATTACGATTATCTTTACTAATTATATTGTTAATTTCTTAATTGTACAACAAATTATATTAATTTTTAATAGTATTAACAAACTTAATTTGCAATTAATTCGAGTCTCTATTTACTTGTTGCAATTTTAGTTAAATATAAAATATTATTTTAACAAACAATATATTATTTCAAACTTAATTTTTAAATTATTAATTGCGAAATTTGCTATAAAAGCAAAGAATAACAATATTAAAATAATATCGAGAATTTTAAGATATTAAATTAGATATATATTTATTAAAGTACAATTATTATTATATTAACAAAATTCAAAAAGAAGATTTTTAATAAATATGCTAAAAAAAATTATAACAAGAAATTATTTTTATATTAAAAGAATTACAAAATTATATAGAAGCAAAGCGCTTAAATATTTTAATCTTAAATAAGAATTTTTAAAATAAGAATTTTGTTTTTGAAAACTTTATATCGATCGCAATTTTTGTTATTGCAATATTTATTTTTGCAATTGCAATTTTATTTTGTTGCAACAATTATTTTTGTTGCTAATTTTTTATATAATTATTGTTATAGCTTATAATCTTTATAACTTATTAACAAGAGCGTTAATCTTATTTCTCTTTTAATAAAATACTATTATAATATAATTAATATTTTTGCAATAAACTAGCATTTTTATTTTAATAAGAATTTTTTTATTAAATAAAGAAGTTGCGTCTTAACGCAATTTTATATATTTAAATAGATTTTTTATCTAGTTAGAAAATTAATCATTTTACATCTTATTATTAATTAAATTGATAATTTTTTTTCGAAAAAAAGAAATAGAGACAATTTTATAGTTTTTTTAACAACAATTTATTTATATTAACAACAAGTATTAGAAAACGTATTTAATTTATTTTTGTAAATAAAAATTAAATAGAAATAAATCTTTTTCTATTTAATTCTTTGTTCGAATTTATCGAATTTATAAATAAATCTCTAATTATAAATCTATTAGATTCTAAGATTTTTATTAATATAAAGAATATTAATTCTAATTAATCAAATAATAGATTGTTAATTTTGAAAATATTTATTAATTAAAGAAATTAAGCAATTTTTGTCTTTTTAGTATTAATAGTGTTGACAAAGCTAGACAATTAATAATATTTTAGTTAGATATCTTATTTTACAACAAAATTTATCGAATATATACAAAAGAAGTTTAAAAAGCAATTAAGAATAAAATTGCAAAAACAAAGAATTGTACTTGTAAAAAAGAAGACAAAAACAAAACAAATAACAAAAAAAGCAAAGAATATATTGCAATTAATAAACAATTTTAAAAGACTATTATTATTATTGATATAACTAATAGTTGTATCTTTAATTTTTTTGCTTTTGTATTTTGCTATACTTAATTTATTATTAGATTTTCTTGCTAAAGATGCTAAATTATATCAAAAATATTACAATAAATTAATTGTTTAATATTATTACAAAATTAACAAGACTTACTAATACTAACAAAGCTAAAAGCGTAAATATAGAAAATCGAAAAATAGTTAATATTAAAGTAGACAAAATAATTTCGATAATTTAAGTTAATTAATTAAATATCGCGATATTTAAAGTTTACAACTAGTATTCAAATAATATTGTAATTACTATTTTCGAAATTAATAATAATATTAACTATATTAAATTGCATATTAATAATATATATTGTTACAATTTTTTGTATAATTTTCTTTATAGAGATTAGCGTAATTGTTGGATCGAATTTCAATTCAATTAAACTAATTCGCTCAACTTTGATCTTGAAGTTAGACAAATTTCCTAGCTTAACAGAGTAAGACGAACGAAGAATGCGCGTCGAATGTTTAACTCGACTTATTCAATTACGTAACATTACGTAACGCGCTAATTATATGCGATTAACGTAAGTCCTGCGCTAGTTCAATCAAGTTAACGCATAGATAAGATAAGATAAGATAAGATAAACGAATGTTAACGCGACAAAGTTAGCTTAAGTTCTTGACATTAATTCGACAAAATTCAACTCTAAAATCGAGTTTATGTCTTAATTCTAACTTAATTCTACAAGATTCAAAAGAATAAATCGAATTAAGAAAAAAGTGTTTAACTCAACTTAACGATTACACTAATAGAGATCTTTTTTGTCTTAGATAGAAATTCTAATTAGAACTAGTCTTTTATATATAAAGAGAAGATTTCTCTTCTAGATAAAGAATCAATTCTTTTTACTATATTAGATTCTTTTTTATAATGCGAGAATTGCATTATTTGATAGTTTTAACTATATTTAGTAATTAATTTCTACATTAATTACAATTAGAAAAAAATATTTTATTAGAAAAGAATTATCTTATTATTATTTTTGCTTTTTAGAAGTTTGCTTTTTATTATTATAAAGTTTGCTTTTTTATTAAAAAATTAATTATTAAAAAGAGAATATCTTATTAATATTTTGTCTTAATAGAAGTTTACTTTATAAACAAATATTACAACTTTTTTTGCTAACAATTTTAATATTGTTGTTAAAATTGTTAAATAAAACAATTAAGCTTGCATAAAAATTAAACAATTTTTTAATAAAAATTAACAAATTATTGTTAAAATGATTTAAAAAATCTTTGTCTATTTTGCAAAATATATTAAACAATATATTTAAATTAATAATTGTTTATATAGTAATTCAAAATAGTAAACATTAAAAATTAATTAAGTTGTTTTACTATTTATTAAATTAAATTGTAAATCGATCGACTTTTACAAAAGTTATAAAGACTTTTATAATAAGTATAAAATCTATTAATAAACGTTAATTTACTTTAACTTTTTCTTTTCTTTGCAAACAAAAAAGTTAAAAAATTTAATTAAGAAAAATATTTTGCAAAGTTTAAAATCTTCGACTCTATATATTACTATACAATTTTAAGAAATTAATAATATTTTCATGTTAAAAAGAAATTAACATTTATTTAATTTTTTTATATTAACTTTATTAATTTAATTTAATTTATTTGTTTAAAAAGACTTTTTTTAACTTTTGAAACAAGTTTATACTTTTTGTTACTTAAATGTCTTTCAAATTAAGCTTTTTTAAAGTTTGTTTTAATCAATGTTTTTTAAAAAAAAACAAGAAACAAATAAAATATTCAAAAAAAATAAAAAAAAATTAATTTTATTTATTTGCGTAAATATATTACAAACAACAATGTTAATTATAATAGAAATCGAAGACTTAGTAAAAAATCTTGCAATATAGAAGTTAATTAATTAAACAATAATTAAAGCATTAACAAATTATAATATTTAATTAAGTAAATTGTTTTTGCTTATCGAGCTTTTAAACTTAATAAATTTTATTAATTAACAAAACTTTTTAAAATAATAGATATTTATTAAGAAATATATATTTTTTGTTGCAAAAGTTAACAACTATATTACTATTATTTGAAAAAAAAAATTAGAAATTAGAAATTTATATATTTTCGAAAAAACGCATTATATTAATAATTAAATAATTTTACTTAAAATAAGAAAAATACAATAATTATCTTACTTAATAAATTAGAATGTATTTTTTGTTATTTAAAAAAGCAATTTAAAATCTTTATATTAGCAACTTAAAATAAATTAAATTAAGAATTTTTTTTTGTAAAGAATTTGCAAAACAAAAAAAATTTATATATATATATGCAAAATATAGAGCTATATATTATATAAGCAAATTTAAGTAAAAATTTAATTAAAACAATTTAAATTTAAAATTACTTATTGTTAGAGTTTTAAATAATTATATTATTGTTAATAGCAAATATTTTAGTCTAGAAATTCGACAAATTAATAATAGATTAAAAGAAAATATAGCAACGTATTATTTTATAGCTTAATTCTTAAGTTGAGCTATAAGTTCGACAAGTTTGCTCGATTCAATTTAAAGAATTAAAATTATAAGTTTGTCTATTTAACTAATCGAATTGAGGTAGAGAGTTTTTTCGATTATTTAATTCAATTTGTTCAATTTTATTAATAAGATAGATATAAGATTTAATATCTAATAAGATCTTACTTGTGCAAATATAAAATTTGCATAATATAATTTACGTAGCAAATATTACAACAATCAATATAATATTGTAGTAGAAATAGAAATCTAGATCTTGTTTGCAATTGCAATTGCAAGACAAAACAATTATTTTATTATTTTAGTTTAATACGTCTATCAAAAATACAAGATATATATACTTTATATATTAATTTATTAATTTTACTTGTAGAATAATACGTTAATAATCGATAGTATAGTTTATATTAATTAACAACAATATTAAGTAACTTGTTAAAAGCTAAATTCTTTGTTAACTTAACTTTATATATATATTTTTTGTTGTTTAACTAATATCTTGCAAGATTTGCTTTTTCTCTAGAAGACGCTACTATTTAGACTAGTTTGTTAACAACTTTTTGCGAAAACAAAAATAATAACTTAAGAAATTAAACAATCTCGACAACTCTTATTACTTAAGATAGATAATAGAAAGTCTTAATTTATTTTTGTAGATACAAGAGATAATTAACGTTAGAAGCTGACTTGTGCAATTGTCTCTATTGTTAATAAGACAAGTAATACTTCTTTTATTATCGAGACTTGCTTAAGTTTAAACAAGAAGAAAACTTAAAAATTCTTTAATCTATTTTAAATTAACGTTTGATTATAACTTCTAGTGCTATTTTCTATTATTAGATTGTTATTATTTAGTTCTCTTGTATTGATATTAATTTTGTTTGAGAGAGACTTTAAGACTCCCAACTTATTATTTTTATTATCTTAATTATTGTTTGTATTATTAGAGTCGATTACGAATATTATAGTAAATAGAAGCTTATTATTTTCGAATTCTTTTATATTAATAACTCTAAGATTCTTTGCTATTATTAATAGTATAATTTTTGTATTCTCTATTGTGTTACTAGCAGACTAGTAAATTTGTTTAAAAATTATAATGTTTTTAACAATATTGTTGCGAAGTCGATTACAACAATAGATAATTATATCTTGCACTATTAAGAAGAGTCTTTTTATTTTAATATTAAAGACTAGAATTGCAAATATATCTTTAACTATATATATTAATATTAGAAAATATAATTTTAGACAATATTATATCGCAAGAATATTGCTATTTTTAATTAATTTTATTAGTTTAACAAGATAAAGTATTGTCTTGTTAACTTTTGCATATAAAGTTAAATTATCTTGTTATTTATTAATATTTTGTTATTAATTAATTGTATTTTAACAAGTAATTAATACAATTGTTGCAAAACTTTGTTACTTATTTGTTTGCATAATATAATGCAACTTGTATTTAAATTGTTAAAAGCTAGTGTAATTGTTAAGTTAAATTAAATACTTTTTTCTTAACTCGACTTATTCTCTTAAGTCTTGTAGAATTAAATTAGAGTTAAGACGTAAACTCGATCTTAAAATTGTGTTTTGTTAAATTAATATCAAGAACTTAAGTTAACTTCGTCGCGTTAGCATTTGCTTATTTTATTTTATCTTATATATGCGCTAACTTAATTGAGCTAGCGCAAGATTTACGCTAATTGCATATAATTAGCGCATTACGTAATATTACGTAATTGAGCAAGATAAATTAAACGTTCGACACGTCTTATGCGTTCGACTTACTCGATTAAGTTAGAACTTTTGCTCAATCTTAGAATTAAAATTGAGCGAGTCAACTTGTTCGAGTTAAAATTTAATTCGTCGATTACGCTATTAAAAGCGCAAGTAGAAGTTATTGTAATATTTTTTAAACTTCTTTATATAATTTTTCTTTTTATTTTAATTCTACGTATTAAGCTATATAAAGAAATTAACTTCAATAACAATAGTTTAATGCAAAAAAATAAAAATAACTTATATTAAAAACGTTTTGCTTTTTAAAAGAGTTAAGTAAAACTTTTAAATTTAAAATATATACTCTTTTTGTTATATATTATTCTATAGTAGTCTTTTAACTTTTTCTAATTATTTCGATTATATTATAAAGAGCTTAAGTTTAATATACTTTTAAATATAGTTTAACAATCTTGCATTGTTGCAACTCTATATATTCGAAAATTGCATTGTATGTTTCTTAAGTTTTAGAAATTATATAACTATAAATTGTATCTAATACTCTAGTAAGCACGAAGTTACGAGTTCAAGTTCGCGAAAAAGAAGCACGAACTAATTCATTTTTCGCGAACTTTAAAGAGATTCGATATAAGCGTTAGTATAACGTTGATAGAACATAAGATAATTGTCAAATCAAATATTAAAGCATTAAGAGTTCAACTAAATTTAAAGCTAAAATAAAAGATTTATTTGCGTTAAGTAAAAATTAAGTTAATAATTAAATACAAGAGCACTTCAATAATAGAAAGTTCGATATTTGATATTTCGTGTTACGATTCTAGCTCGTTACAGCCGATATGTATTCTGCGAAAGAATATGTAGCACAGAGCACAGCTACCTGCATGCTCGACGACTTGACAGGCGAGTAGTGCTCGACGCACTAGTGAGCGAGCTCGACATGCTCGATAGCGAGCATAACGAACAAGAGAGAATCTCATTAGTATATAGATCTTCGAACACGACTCTCTTATGAATCGTGTTCAATTTATTTTAAGTTTTGACTTATTGTTACGACTACTAAAGCTGCAACTTTTTGTTATTAAGTGATTGCTTGCATTGCCTGAAGACGTCTACAAATCTCTTCAAAGCATAATTCTCTCTAATATTCTAAATCGTTAGATAGCAGCGTAACACTTTGAACACTTTAAGAATGTTTATATCAGATCAACGCGTTCTTATCTCGAGCACTAGCTCATTAGCATCACGCCAACTCTCTGTTGATGAAGACGACAAAATTAGAATCAATAAACCCGACGTCTATTATAAAGATTAAATCGGTCTGAAGAACTAACTTATGCAGATAAATATCTACTTCATCTTCTATTTTGTTTTAGCGAACAAGAAGACAATTTTTGCATTCACATTTCTTAGAGAAAGAGCTTAGCATTAACTCAAGTTAAACTTACGCAAGTATCTGGAAAATTACGATGAAAACTCTTGAATAATGTTCACGAACTTCGACAACTTCAAGAGAGAGCTTCGAAGAATCTTTGAAACATTTAACGAGAAACAAATCGCGAAAAGAGTAATTTAGCATTTAATTTAACGAATCTTTGCAACAGAGTACGCAGCAAGATTTCAAAAGTACGTTAATTTTATCAAGTGAAACAATGTCGCACTTATGACAATGTTTCGACGAGATTTTAAGAACAATCTCAAGAACGAAATTATGCGCGATGACAAAAGCATCAGCGATATGTTTGATCTCATCGAAGTAGTCATCGATCTCGACGACAAGTTGTATGAAAAAGCTATGAAAAAAAGATACGATCAATCTCAAGAAAGAGCAGAAATCTTCTTTGAATCAACGATTAAATATCATTTGAGAGAATCTCGTTCTAGTTAAAAGTACAGTAACTTAGACTATCGTGGGCTTGCATCTATGAAACTAAACTTTATTCAGCAACGTAAAGAAAAGAATTCTAGAGAAAAGCAAGATAACAAATCTTAGAAAACGTGCTATTCATGTAACAAATCGAGTCACTTCGCAAGAGATTGTCGTTCAAAGAATTTAATAATTCCACGACAAATCAATGCTATGTTAAGAGAGATACTTAATAGTTAGAACGACATCAAGAAGCAAATCGACACAAAGACGAATATTCTCGAGACTAAATTAAACGACGACTATTATCTAATAAGAGATCTAGATTAGTTACAGAAAGTTCTAGATAAAACATCATCAAGCACGGCATTCGCATCTACGTAGAAAGTTAATTAAGCACTCAAGAAAACTATTAAATCTCGCAGCTCAATCATCGACTCAGACGAAAAGTATGACTGAAAGAACTTTCACGAATGCATAGAAGACATCACGAATCATCTCGAGACTTTAGCTAATTTATCGAAGAAAAAACAAATTAATCAAATCGTGAACAAATGCGAGAAAGCGCTAGAAAGCGACGCCACTATAAAAAGAGATATTCTCGACGAAATCGAACAACAATTAAACAGTGTTAGTTTGTCTAAACAACAGATAAAGAAAGCAAAGAAACACGAGACACTTAGTTGAATCGTTTGCTACGATGACTCATGCTAAACTTATCTAAAAGAAAAGAAAGAAGTTAATTAATTCTTTAGAAAGTCAAAGTTAGCAATTTAGCAACGAAAGAAAGCTTAGCGTAGACAGACGCTTAAAGCAGAAGTCGCAGCACAAAAAAAGAAAAAAGTTCAAATTTCTTAATAAAGAACATATCAGAGAAATGCAATATGTTAGTTCAACAGCAACAATTAAACTTAACAGCACACGCACGATGTTTTATCACATCAGTTAAGATCAATGATTGTTGATTCATCGCAATGATCGATTCTGATGCGATAGATAATTTTATGATCAAAGCTCTTGTTAAGAAGAAAGATTATTTTATTCAAAAGAAGTCTAACGCTTACAATTTAGTAATTGTAGATGAAAACTCATTATCTGACGAGAATGAAAGAGTGAACAGAGAAACGAAATCACTATCGATAGCTATTTAGCAACATCATGAGAAATTAATCTTTAATATAGTGAGAATAGCTACTCATGATATCGTTTTAAGAATGTCTTGATTGAAGCAGCACAATTCAGAAGTTAACTAAAATACACGAGTACTTAGATTTGAGCGATGTAATCACGCAATTCACATTCAATCTACGCATCAATAGCGTTCGATAATAGATAAAAGATAGAGTCGAAACTTGATCGCAAGACGCGAACTTGCATTCTTGAAAAAAAACGATTAACACATTAAGTTCGACTCGACAGACATTAGCAAAGATTAGCTGAGTTAAAACGTCAAAGTACATGAAGAAATCTGCGAATCTTTTAAGAACCTTGAAATATCTAATAAAGCGAGAAAATCGCTAAAACACATATCACGAATATATAACAGATGAGAGCATCTGTTTCAGAAAGAGAAAACGACAAAGATTCTATCTAAACATCAATTGTGAGACCACGAGATCAAACTTGAATCAGGCAAGAAATTCACGTTTGAATCTATTTACGCTTTATCGAAGAAAGAATTGTTAATACTTTGCAAATACCTGACAGAAAATGAAAAGAAAAAATTTATCAAAAAATCTTAATCACGAGCAGAATACTTGATTCTCTTTACACTTAAGAAGAACGAAGAACTTCGCTTATGTATCGATTATCAAAAGCTAAACGACATAACGATCAAAAATCGATATTCATTATCGAACATCAGCAAGCTTTAGAATCGACTATTCGAAGTTAAGTACTTTATCAAACTAAATTTACGAGAAGCGTACAATCAAATTAGAATGAAGACAGAAGAGAAGTGAAAGACAGCTTTTCGTACACGATATAAACTTTACGAATACATGATAATGTCGTTTGAGCTCATCAACGCCTCGACAACATGTCAGAAAATGATCAACGATGCGCTACGACAATATTTGAATATATTTGTCATAGCATATCTGAACGACATCATGATAAACTTAATCACGTTGAAGAAACATGTGCAGCATGTTTCTCAAGTATTAAAATGCTTAAATCAAAGAAATCTACGTCTCAAATCAAAAAAATGCGAATTTCATCAAGAGAGAGTTGACTTTCTAAAATTCGTTGTAGAACGACACGAAATTCGAATGAACTTAAAGAAAGTTAAGGCAGTTAAGAAATAATTAACATCGATCGATGTTAAGAACATTTAAATCTTTATAGAATTTGTTCAGTACAATAAAAAGTTCATCAAGAATTTCTTGAGAAGATCGATATCACTAACAAATCTAACAAAGAAAGACACGCCTTAAAAATGAGAATTTAGTGAAAAAACAACATTTTAAAAGTTGAAAGAAGAGTGCTTGAAGAAATTAGTACTCAAGATGTTCGATCTCAAGAAATTAGAACGAATAGAAATCGACGCATTAAATCTAGTTATCGATGCATGTTTTAATTAGTTATATGAAGGCATGTAACACTTAGTAACATATTACTTTAGAAAACTCTTGTTAGCGAAACAAAATTATAACATTCATAACAAGAAACTACTTGCAATAGTAGCAGCCCTTAAAGCATGAAGAGTATATATAGAAGAAGCATCAAAACTCACAATTCTAACAGATCATAAGAACTTATTACACTTTATCACGATTAAAGAACTCAACAAAAGACAAGTGCGATAATTCAAGAAGTTAGAATAATACAAGTTCAAGATACTGTATATCTTAAAGAAGAAAAATGGCAAAGCAGACGCACTTAGCAGGCGAAGTAATCATATAAAAACGAAGAAATCGTTTAATCATAGTATACTTAAGATCAACAACGACGAATCACTATTAATTAATAAGCATGAGCTAAACACAATCTTACGAATTCTAAGAGACAAGTCAGAAGAGTTTTCGATCAAGAAAAAAAAACTTCAGATATTTATCAACAAGATCGACGAATGTATAAAAGAGCATCATGACGAATCACTGCAAGAACATCTAGAAGTGATCAAGACATTTTAGCTTTTGCGTCAGCATTGTTAGTTTCTTAACATGAGACAAGCTGTCGAGACATACGTTAAACGATGTCTTAGCTGTTAGCAGAACAAACATGATACACATGCGCAATATGGCGAGATTTAGTATTAGAATTTATCTGAATCGTCATGAAACGAAGTCACGATAAACTTCATTATTAAGTTGTCTAGATCGACGAACTTAGCAATTGAAGAAAAATATGATTCGATACTAATAATGATTGACAAACTTATTAAGTACTCACATATTATCGCATGCAAAGAGAAATTTACAGCAGAACAACTAGAATACATCGTATTAAATCGATTGATTAGATATTATAATATACTTAAAGAACTAATTAGTGACAGAGACAAGCTCTTCACGTCTAATTATTGAAAAACACTTATATCGATATTAGATACGAGGCTTCGCATATCAACTGTCTACTATTCGATCACGAATAATTAGACAAAGCGAACAAACCAAAGCCTTAAGTAGTATCTGAGGCACTACATCAACAATATTTAGAACAACTGAATATTACTTTTATCTATAACACAGCTAGCTCTAAACGCGAAGATTTTAGATATCACGAAGATAACATCTTTCTTTGTCAACTTTAACAAGAAATCAAATCTCTTTAATCAAGAAAAAAAACATTTGATAGCTTAATTAGTCATCGAAAGAATAGCGATACTCAAAAAAGTACGCGATAACATCGCATCGATGCAAATCAGATCAGCCAAGTATTAAAACAAAAAACGAAAAATGACATTTTAACTAAAGAAGAGAAATAGAGTGTATTTTCTAACAAAGAATCTAAAGATTAGAAAGAAAAGCAAGAAGCTTAATCATGTTAAAATTGAATCATTTTTCATTAAAGCAATCAAGAGATCAGTCAATTACGAACTCGACTTACTTAAGGACGCCAGAGTATTTTTAGTATTTCATATATCATTATTGAAACCAGTCGACCCCAGTACGCCTATACAGAAAACTTTTCATTATCACTTATAGAAAGAGAATCGATTTAAGGTTGAGAGAATTCTAGAGAAGAAGAATCAACGATATCTTGTCAAGTGAAAGAAATATTCTACAACAGAGAACACATGAGAATCTATTAGCAATCTCGACGATTGTGACGCTCTTATTTAGAGATTTCATCAACGTTCGAGAAATCATTCAGCATAACAAACGAAAATCAGATGACAGAAGATGCTTCAATCAAAGCATTCGCAACAGAACAGTTAGAAGACTCTGCGACGTTTAACTTCTTCATTTCGAACAAGAGACATTGTGTCTTTCGCTTTGCTTTCGCATTAACTTTCTTTAACATCTTTTTATTTCGAAGCAGTCGCGTGATCACGATTGTTAACACAGCTTCATTTTTAATAATCTTTGAGAACAGATCTTTCCTAATGCGATTCAACGAAATCCACGACATGTTAACACACGCTTTACTCGCGCGAACACATTTCGAACACTTTAGATGAGACAGCGAGTCTTTCATTGCGATACAAGATTTATTAAAACAGAAGCAACGCTCACAGACAAAGTCGACTAATATATCGTAGCGATCGATTTCGAAAGCAAGGCGAATACGACTTTGTTGTTGATAAGACATGATAATATAAGTAGTCGCTTTTCAAGACGAAAAAATTAAGAAAAGAAATAGTGTTACGACTCTAGCTCGTTACAGTCGATATGTATTCTGCGAAAGAATATGTAGCACAGAGCACAGCTATTTGCATGCTTGACGACTTGACAGGCGAGCAGTGCTCGACGCACTAGCGAGCGAGCTCGACGTGCTCAACGACGAGCAGAGCGAGCAAAGCTCGACATGCTCGACAGCGAGCATAACGAGCAAGAAAGAATCTCATTAGTATATAGATCTCCGAACACGACTCTCTTATGAATCGTGTTTAATTTATCTTAAGTTTTGACTTATTGTTACGACTACTAAAGTTGCAATTCCTTGTTACCAAGTGATTGCTTACATTGCCTGAAGACGTCTACAAATCTCTTCAAAGCATAACTCTCTCTAATATTCTAAATCGCCAGATAGTAGCGTAACACTTCGTTAAAAGTAAATAAGCGCAAGTATATTGCTATTAAGAAGTCAATAATAGCTTACAATGTCGTCGCATAATATACGTCTAAAAAAATTAAAAATTTAAAAAAAAAATTATTTGGAAGTTAAGATCGATATAGAATCGCGTGTTTCGACGTATTACGAATATCTTTAAGACGACGTTTACGAAAGTCTTACAAGTTAAGATTAACGTGTCTTTTATTAATGTGCATCTCGAAAAGCTAATATAGAGATTAATAGCTATTATAAATGTATAAAAGTTAAGCAAAACAATAAATGCAACGATATTGCGCATACGCAACAACTTAATGTTAAAAAAAAACAAAAATTTAAATTTAAAATAATATTTTTTCAACTTAAAAAAAGATAAATGCAAGTAAAACTCGAATTAATAACGACATCGCAATAGCAACTTTACATAGCTATCTTATAAGTAAAATTCTCTAAAATAGTTATTACGTATAACAAGAAAATAATTAAGAAGAAGCACGATGCGAACAAGTTCAATTAATATTAAAAAACGTATTTTGACAAGAACGATCGCAATAAAGATGTTATCGTCGTCTTAATAAAAGCAAACTAAAGAATTGAAAAATAATTAAAAAACGTCAAGATAACGTTTATGCATTATAACAAACTTAAGAAACTTACAAGAGCGATCGAAAAATTAACGAAGCATTGTAAGACGTTTACTAACTTGCGAGAACAAATTTATAAAATATATTTCGACAATTAAACTTTACTAAAGATTATAAGAAAGATAAGATTGACGTTAAATTAAACATATTTTAAAAGAATGCAAGAAGCATGTAATGCGATAAGACGTCGCGACGTTATATTAGAATTTTATTAAGTTTTAGAGCATAAAGATATAAAAGACAACAAGATTGTAGTCGAAGTCGCTAACGAGACGCACAAGTAACGTCTATTTCTCGCAAGTTAAATATTAGACGAGCTTGTTATTAAAAAGATGCTTATTCAAGACAAGATTTAAAAGAAGTAACAATTAAGATAATTAAAAGACAAGAACGACGCAAAATATCGTAAGTTCGCACTTGAAATTACGCATAAACACATGCAATTACACATTAATTGTCTCAAATTACATAGTGCACTTCTAATACAACTAAGAATAAACAAAATCGACTTTAATTAATTTTTATGCAAATAATAAATGCTTAAAATTACGACAAGAACTTGCGATTGCAATTAGAGACGTATAACAATCAAGTATGTTTTGTTAATTTACTTCAAATAACAACAAAAAAGAACACAAATGTAACAAGAAATTAATATTACGAATTTACAACAATTGCTAGAGAAAATCAAACTTATTGTTGCGACGATGCGCATAATTTTAACTATTAAGTTGTTGCGTCAATTTTAGATAACAACATTGTTAACGATGTTTAAGTCTCTCTTAGATTTATAAAGTTCTCGTTTAAAGAATTTTCTTGTATTACGAATATTACGATATAGAAGACGAAGACGCAACGTTGTTATAACAACTCGTTACAAGCAAAATAACAATCGCGAATTCTAGTTAATTATAATTAGACAAATAGACGTTAATGCTACTCGTCTATTCGTAATTGATAAAATTTAAAAATCGTGAAAGTATATAGTTCTCGCATAGACTCTTAGAAATGTTAAATCAAGTATAAAAAAATACTTTAGTAATCTTTTCGAACAATTTAAGCAATATTATTATATATTAAATATAAGTTTCTTTATTTTTAATTATTTTTAAGATTTTTAACTATAACTTTGTTTATATATCGAGTTACTTATATACTATATTTTTTATTTGTTTTGCGCAATTTAGTATAACAAAGATATTATTTTAGCAAGTCTTAATATTTTAAATTAAATTCTTAATATTTTTGATAGAATTGTTGTTTTAAAGTTCTTAAAAGCTTTTTTATCTTTAAGTTAATATATTGATAGCAATAGCAAATAGTTAAATCTAAGAATTATTGTTAGTTTTCTAACACAGAAAAGCAATATAAAAATTGATTTTTTTTAGAGTAAGTTTAAAGATTCGCTTCTTAAGTTCTTTCTTATAATCGATTGTAGACCTTTATTTTTTTATTTTATTATAATATCTTTATTGCAAATCTAAATCTTTAAAGTTAAAAAAAATTGCAAATTGTATTATATAACTTATATAATTAACTATTTTTATATTAATATTTTATATTATATCTTTCGATTGTAATATAATTGTTAGTCATTTTTTAAGAGTGCTATTGTTACAAATATTTAGACTAGTCGCGTTGACAAGGAAATGTCACGTGCAAATGCCAAGACTTGGGTCAAAAAAAATTCGAGAAATCGAATTGCTCAAAGTAGTTTAATCGATTACTATAAGTAGTTTAGCGCGAAGCGCGCTAAACTAATTTGAGCGATTCGATTTCAAAAAATCGTCGCGACCCGATCTTGGCGTCGGGTCGAGTTAGAGGGGTGGTATTATAATTTGGCCCGACGATCAATCTACAAATATTGTTAACAATAATAATTACAAGTCGATTTTAAAGATTGTACAACTTAAGAATATCAAAAATTATATTAGTTAGCATTTTATTAATATATCGATCTTTTAAAGACATAAATATTAATAGTATCTCTTTATATTGTTAATTTTTATTAATAGAATTATTTGTAATTTGAAAAAAAACTAGATTAATTGCGTCGAATCGAATTATCGAGTTCGAATTAAACATTTGATTCGAATCTTAATAATTTGTGTTAATTCGATTCGAAAGTTTTGACAATTTAATTTGTAAAGTTAAAATTAACAATTCAAGTTAAATTGTAAATTGAAAATTGAAAATTAATTCAAAAAATTAATTCGAATTGTTAAGACTTAATATTAGTATAAAGAAATTCTAAAATAAATAGTAGAAAATTATATTCTATTTTATAATCTTTCGATATAGAATTATTTAGTAATATAGTATAGTAATATATTTGAGCTATCTAGATAGTTAGAATCAAATTATTAATTTAATTTTTCTAGTTAAAGAGTTCGACAATCTTGTTCTGCATAATTTTGTCAAAGATTGTTAAAAAAAAATTATTGTATTTTAAAAAAAAAAAACTCTTAATCTTTTGCCTTGCAATAATAATAATAATACAACATTTACAAAAAAAATTAACAAGAACACAATAATACTTTTAACAATAATATTATAAATATTATATTACTATTATTAAAAGTTAAAATACTCTATTACTAAGCTATTAAAATTTTAATATTTGACTATACTCTATTTAAAAATATATTGAGAACTAATAACTCTAAAGCAATAGTATAATTCTTAAAAAGTCAAATATATTATTTAAAAAATCGATTTGAATTATTAAGATATTAGTATAAATATAAATTACATTTAATAGATTTAAAATCTTAATTTTATACTTCACTTAAATTGTTTAATTATAACTTAATAATGCAATATAGTAATACAAAAAGATAATATATTATAATAATAATATATAATAGCAAGCTCTCTAAACTATATATATAAAGTTATCAATTCAAAATCTTAATAATCTCGATTATTTTACTATTATCTTAAAGAGTCTAATTCGAGTTATTTTTTATCTTGTTATTATTCTTATTCTTATTATTCTTATTCTTATTCTTATTCTTGTTATTATCTTTATCTTTTTCTTTCTTATTCTTGTTATTTTTTTTGCTATTCTTATTATTATTTGTTGCTTTATAGTAGTTATAATTTAACTTTCTTATATTATTTTAAATCTTATATCGAGTCTTTGGTAGTGTGATCGTTGGGTCGGGTCGAACACTTTTTTCTCAATTCGACCCACCCTCTTGGGCCCCGTAGGGTTGGGCCAGGGTCAAGGCGCGAACTCGACCCTAGGGTCGGGTTTCGTCGGGCCAATGCCAAGAATCTCAACTAACTTCGTCGCGTTAGCATTCGCTTATCTTATCTTATCTTATCTTATCTTATCTATGCGCTAACCCGATTGGGCTAGCGTAGTGTACACGCTAGTCGCATATAGTTAGCGCGTCACGTGACGTCACGTGATCGGGTGGGTCGAGTTGTACACTTGGCGCTCATTCTTCGCCCATCCCACCATGTTAAGCTAGGAAATTTGCTTGACCCCAGGGTTAGGGTTGGGCGAGCCAACCCGATCGAGCTAAAACCCGACCCGACGATCACGCTAGTCTTTGATCTATTTTTTTTTAACAATATTATTAAAATTCTCTATTTTAACAATAATAGAATTTGAAATCTCTCTCTTCTTTGTATTGTTTAAGAATACAAATTTTTTAACAAAAATGTTAAACAATTCTATAGAATTATTATTATTAACTCTTCTTAAATTATTTAAACTATTATAATAAATAACTTGTTACTAAATAATTTTTATAATCGATATTATATAGATCGAAAAGCTTGTATTAATATTAAGTTTGTTGTCAACACTTAACTATAATATTAATTAGCTTAGATATAAAATATCAATAGTATATTTAGATAATATAAATTTTCTTAGAAGAGAATTCTATTACTATACTTGTATTTTTATATGATATTTGTATTTTTTCGATAATCTTAAGTCGATCTGCTTTCTTAATTGCAATTTTTTTTTTTGCTTTTTGTCTTAACTTGTTTTCGAAATATATTGTTGTTAAACAATTAGTATTGTATACTTAATTGTATTATTTAAATATAATACTATAAATTTTTCTATTAATTCGATACTTCTTAACTTTCTTTTTAATATTGTTTTTTATAATTTTATAATTCGACTTTGCAAATTTTTTCTATATAAATATTTTACAAAGCTTCTTAATTTGTATTAAGATAATCTTTCAATTGTTATTTTGCTTTTTATATAATTGTTTGCAATTATTATTTTAGAATTCTGCGCAATTTCGATTTGCAATAATTTTTAAATTTGTTAATAGTACTTCTATTATTTGTACGTATACTTAGCTTATTCTATTAATAATAGATAGAAATAAAATAATTATATAGTAGTTTAGAAGTTTTTTACAATATCTAACAGAGTGCGACAAAATTTAAAAAGTAAAAAATTCGAAAAAATTAACAAAAATGAAAATAATAAATTAACAAATAGTTTTATTAAAACAAAGTAAAAAATATATATATTAGAATTAGAATTAATATATATTTACTAATACTTACTTTAAACTTTTGTCGATCTAAGATTATTAATTTTTTATATTAATATATTTTTAATTCTGTTAATATATTACGCGTATTTATATTTGTTAACTTTTTTATTATTAATTTTATTTACTTTTATTGTTAATTGTTAATTAAAATCTTTCTTATTATATAATTTTTAACACGTCTGCACTAATAATTGCTATCAAAATTAGTGTTTATTTTATTATAACTTCTTTGCAATTGCTTTCAAATCTTCTATCTTTTAATTATATTTATATAAATCTCTTTTTATTAATATTGTTAAAATTATTAACTTTATTAATAACTTGTACAAAATAGACAAATAATATATATAAATAATGCAAAATATTTTGCTTAAAACTAATATACTTAATTTGCTAAATTGTTAAAATATTACTAAATTTTCTTGCAATAAACTAATTCTTTAATCTAATTATAACAAAATAAGTACAAACAAAAAAAAGTCTCAAGAAGAAAAAAGTACTAAAAGAAAAAATATTAGAGATACTAATATAATTAAGATAATACAAATACATAATATATTTTCGACTAATATATTAATATTTTACAATAGCAAGAACAAAAGTAGAAGTTCAATATTGTTGCTTTTTATAAAATTAGAAAAAATAAAAAATTAATCGATTTTCTTATTTCTCGACTTTTATTTCAATATCTAATTTGCAAAATTCTATATAATAAAATTAGCAATTTTAATTATAAAAACAACAATTATTGTATTTAAAGCTCAATTTTAGCAATACTTCAAAAACAACTAAGATATTTATATATATTGTTTTCTTAGTAAGTATATTATCTTTTTGTATTATCATTATAATAATAGAATTGTAATTAATATTTTATATATTATAGATTCGAATCTTGCGACAATTTACGCTAAATATATAACAATTCAATTAAAGAATTTAAATTGTATTAAATATTTAATAAAGTAATTCCATCTTTTTAGCTAGAAATTCTACAAAAATATTATATTCTTTTTCTCGAACAATTATAATATGTTTCTTGCACTAACTAAGAATCGAATCTTCGAAATTTAACTATTAATAAATTTTTTCTAGCAATTTAAATTATTAAATATACTATTTTTGTATTACTACTAGTAGTATTTGATTTTTTTGTAATTATTAAAAATATCTCTTCTTCGAAAATTAATTAATTTATTAATAAATCTAATTTAAAATAATCTTAGAATTTAGTATAAAAAATCTTCTTCTTTGTTTATTGCTTAATTATTATTTTTCTTTCTACAATATATATTTTATAATTTAAGAACAATTTTTCTATATTTAAATCTATAGTACAATTAAAGTAATTAATTATTATAATTTGCTTAATTGTTTGCAAACTTATTTAAGATTAATTTTATCAATAAATTTTTTAAGTAAAACTAAAAGTTTGTTTAATACTTATTAATAATACTAAATATAAAAATATATCTCGAGCTATTTATATTAATTTTGAAAAGTTCGATATATTGTCTTTTTAATATGTTTAGATTAAATATTTATTCTCTACAATATTAAAACAAAAATATCGATTGTTTTTATTTTAAATCGAATAAGATTGTTAAAATTATCGAAACAAGAATCTTGTAACAATTATAATAAACTATATTAATATTAGTAAAAAATTATATATATTATTTTATTGTATTATTTTTTTAACAACATTTACTCTTTGCGCTTTTGCTCTTAAATTAGCAGTCAAATTATAATAATATTAAAAATAATTTTTAAATTCTATCTTGTATTTGTTCCTGTAATTAATAATATTGTTGTTTTCTTTCTTATTTTACAACTTATAAAGACTAACTTTTTGCATAGAATCTAGAATATTAATAAGATTGTATAAGATATTGTTTAATTCTTTGGTTTTCGAATAGTATTTTGCAAATTTTGTCGAAACTTTATTGCAAATTTTAATTACAATATTTGTCAAAAAATAAATATTAATTTTTATTATTCTCTCTAGATATTTAAGATATTTAAATATTGTATTAAATATTCGAAATTCTAAATAAATATTTATTTTAATTGTTTGCAAACCTATAAAAATATATTTATAGAAAAAAGTTAGTATATTGTTAATAAACAAGACTAAAATTTATTTGCTTTTGTTAAATTTAATTTGTTAAATTTTTAAATTTTAAAAATCTTTCTTTACTTAAAAATTAATATAGTTGCGTAATTAATATATTCGACAAAATATAAAATAAATAGAGTTCTAACAAATACAAATATTTTGTACTAGTTTTTGTAACTTTTTTTTTTTTTTTTGAAAAACTTTAAATCGAAGCAAATATTAAACTAAGTTATTAATAGCAATTATAAGAGCGAAAATCTAATAAAATTAATATATATATTATCTTTTTATATTATTATAAATTTAAATATCTTTTTAATTATACTAGATAAGTCTATGCTTTTTGCAATATCTTGAAGTTATTTATCTTCTAATTGTACAATAATATTGTTATTTGTTGCTTTCGATTTTATAGTCGAAATAAAAATTTGAGTTATAAGATTAATAATATAAGTTAAACAAGATACAAAATTCTATTATTTGTTCTATTAAAATTTTTGTTAATTTAAGATCTTTTTGGGCTTATTTTTAAGTATATTGTTATTACTTGTATTATCGATAACGACTTCAAGAAGTTTGTTTTTAATCTCGAAAAACTTTAAAAATTTTATAAGTTTTAATATTAATTAACAATCTATATACTCGATATTAAGAAAAGTAAATTTAATAAAATAATTACAAAATTAAAATGCAATATCTATTTAATATATTAACATTTTTAAATAGACAACTTTTTAAGAACTAGATTATATATTTAAAGCAATAGAGATATATTAAGTATTCTTAAAATCTATCTTAATTTTCTTATAAATTTAATTATATTTCGAGAGAATTATCTTAAATAGTTTTGTGCAATTTAAAAGTATCAAATCTAAACAAAGTATTTCTAATAGCCTTCGAAAATTAAAATTGTCGATAATTTGAAAAAACAAATTTAAATTTGCAAATTTTTTATATAGCTAATCTTTTTAATTATCTTAAATAAAGAATAACAACAAATTAATATAACTATTTTTCTAAAGAATTGTTAGTTTTGCATTATTTGTATATATTATTAATTGTAACGTACGCAATTAAAAACTAAATTAATTGCAATTTGCATTCAAGATTAATTTTATTTTAAACAAAAAAAATAGAACATATTTCTTTATATTCGATGTGCTTAAATATTTGTAAGCAATAGAATAATTAGCGTGATCGTCGAGTTGAGTTTCAACTCGATCGAGTTAACTCGCTCAATCTTGACTCTAAGATCAAGCAAATTTTCTAGCTTAACAAAATAAGATGAGCGAAGAATGCGCATCGAGTGTTTAACTCGACTTACTTAATCAAGTAATGTTACGTGACGCGCTAATTCTATGCGATTAGCGTGAATTTTGCGCTAGCTCAATCGAGTTAACGTGAATCTTGCGCTAGCTTAATCGAATTAGCGCATAAATAAAATAAGATAAGATAAAATAAAATAAGCGAATGCTAATGCGACGAAGTTAGCTTAAGTTTTTGACATTGATTCGACAAAACTCAATTCTAAGATTGGGTTCACGCCTTAATCTTGACTCAATTCTACGAGACTCAAGAGAATGAATTAAGTTAAAAAAAAAGTGTTCAATTCAATTCAACAATTACACTAAGAATAATTTAAAATTTTGTAACAACTTTTGTATACAATTTTTGAAATATTATCTACAATCGAAACTACTTAAATATATTTATTTCAAAACTTAAATTGTACTTCTATATTAATCTTTTTTACTTGATATAAATTAATGAGTCTTAATTAAGTTTTACTTAAAATATTGTTAGACTAATCGTCGGGCCAGGTTATGATACCACCTCTCTGGTCCGACCCGACGCCAAGATCGGGTCGCGACAATTTTTTGGAATCGAATCGCTCAAAGTAGTTTAGCGCGCTTCGTGCTAAACTACTTATAGTAATCGACTAAACTACTTTGAGCGATTCGATTCTTCGAATTTTTTTTGATCTGAATCTTAGCATTTGCACGTGACATTTCCGGGTTAGCGCGGCCAGTCTAAATATTGTTATTAATAGTTGTTTGTAATTATTATACTTAAAATTAAGTATTAGTATTTAAACTTTATTTAATATATTTGTTTCTCTCTTTTAAAACAAGTAGTAAATAATTAATAAATACTTTATTTAATATCTCGCGTAGAATTCTTTTTCTATTATTAAAAGCAAAAGTAAGAAAATCTTAATTAGATTAACTCGCAAATTAATTAAGATATAAATTACTAGATAATAAGTTGCAAGAAATAGATTTGCAAGAATTTTCTTTATTTAAAGATAATAATTGATTTAAAACTCTTAAAAAGTTCGATATTTTGCAAACAAAAATACAAATATAATATAACAATATTTTTTACTAGTTCGAGAAAATAAGTTAAGAATAAAAAAATAATACAAAAAAATAATGCAAGCAACAACTAGTCTAAGCAAACTATTTTAAGATAATATAAGCAAGTATAGTTTATGTGTCAAAGCATACTACTTAATACTCTAGCAAAAAATTCAAAATTATAATAATATATATTTAAAAATAGAAAATCTTAATATAATAATATTATTTTCGATTTCTTAACAATTCAATTCAATTTCTAATATTGAAATCGAAAATCGAGTTATTTCGAATTAAATCGATTTTAAAATAATAGAAATTAAATCGAATTTCGAATTAATTCTTAATATTAAAATCGACAAATCGAATTAATTTCTAAAGTTGAAATCGAAATGCGATCTAACAATTAGTCTAAAAAAGACAAAATAATTAAAACTAGATCAATTGTTTAATGCAATAAATATATATATAGTAATCTTCAAATTCTCGAGAACTTGTGCTTTTATTAGAATTGCTTGTATCTTAATTATTTGAGTAAACTTAATTTGTTTAAGTATTATAATATTTGCTCGAAGAAAGCAAATAAAATTCTAGAAACTATTTCTTTTTAATGTTCGAAAAAAAATATTAAGATTAATATTATTTTAATAAGTTAATTATCGAAGTCTTGCTAGTTATAAAGTTTTGTTTTGCGAGTTGCTTCAAACTTAGCACTCTAGAAGCAATTAATTAATACATTAGTATTGTATTTGCTTATTTCGACAACAAAATTTAGAAAATATTAAATTTGTTTATAACAATTCTAATATTAATAAGTCGAATTAATAAATATTTTAAAGTAATAAAGTTAATTAGGAAGAAAGCAATAGAAGAAAATACTAGACATTGTGTTCAATTATATAAAAAAAAAGTTGTAGAGAATAATTTACTTATACTTTGCATGCTTTGCTTAATAGTTTGTTGCAATAAATTTTTTTTTTGTAGTATTTGTTACTCTTTTTTTTAAGATATTATATTAAAAAATTGAGCTTATTGTTGCTAGATATTAGATAATTTATTATTGTTTTATATGGTTTGCAAACAATTTTAGATAATTTAATAATCGTAAATACAACTTTGTATTAATTTTTCCAAATATTAATTTTTTGTTATTTGTTGCTTCAAATAATGTTATTGTGCTTTTTAATTTTATCTATTTTAATATCTTAATTTTACTTAGAGAATCTTGTTAATCTATTAGTTTTCGAACAATTTTTGAATTTTAGATATCTATACTATTACTATATTATTGTTAAGTATTATTAGTTGATTCAAAGAAGATTTTGTCATATATTTGTTGCATTTGTTAAGAATAACAAAGATTTAATAATAGATTGATTGTCGATTCGATATTTGATCTCAACTTTGGAATTGAATCGAGTTGTCAAGAAATCGAATAAAATCGAATCGCTTAAAGAAGCTAGCTTATTACTATAATAAGTTTAGCTTAGTCGAAAAGTTACTATTTTAAGCAATTCGATTTCAAAAAAAAATCGAGAAACCAAATCTTGACGCTCTCACGTAATATTTTCGGTTTCTTGCGATTAGTCTATTTAATAAGTGTAAATAATCTTAAGATTAAAGAGATTAAATCTATTTGAAATATTGTAAATATTATTGTTGTTAAAATAATCTAATGCAAGTTTAAACTTGTTGTTAGACATTGTTTAAAATAATAAAAACTTTAATCGAGATATTATTGTAAGTTAATATTAACTAATATTTTGTTAAACAAATATTAAATAAATACTACAAAATTTGAATTAAATAAAAACTACTATATTGCAAAGAAAAGAATTTAATCGAAAAACGTATAGCAATAAAATTATAAACAAGCAATTTTACAAAAATAGAATAAAAGAGAACTTATATTATTAAGCTTATCTTTCTTGTGTTTATAAGAAATTCTAGTATTATATTTTATTACTAATTGTTTCAATTTTTAACAAAACTTAATCTTGCTAGTAAAAGAAATATATAATTAATTATATAATATCTACTAGACTTCTTGCGTTTCAATTAAGAAAAAATAGATTTACTAGTTAAGCTACAATAGCAATTAGTATATTAACAACAATTAGCGAAACTTTAACTTGCTATAAGTAGAATAGATAATTACTAACGTTCAATATTAAATCAATTAAAGACTATCAATTGTCTCTAGTAACAAAATGCGCTTAAGTGCAATTTAAGAATTGTTGCAAAAAAACTATATACTCTTTTGCTAAAATAGACAATTTGATTGTGTTATTAATATTAATAAACTATCTAAAGCGTTATCTTTTAAACTAATCTATAATCTAGAATTTAATAGTTTTAGTATTAAAATTAAGTTAAAAATATTTTACAAAAGTCTCTTTAGACTTGCATTTAAACAACTAGTATTTAAACATATATTTATCGATAGATTATCGAAGATATAATATATTATTAAGATATTATTTGCTAGAGTTAACAATACTATTAAAGCTATTTTGTAGTATATTAATAGAAGAGAATAACAAAATATTGTATAATTGAAAATTACGAATAATTTAAATTTGTTTAAATAATTTTGTTGTTTTGTATTAGCTTAATTATAAGCATACTAAAAACAATTATTATAATTAGAATTCTATTTGTTCTCTTATATTATAAGAGCAAAATTATAGTACATAAAGCAATATAATTTAGTAGTAGAATTATTATTCTAGTTACTATTATATATTGTTAAGCAAGATTTCAAGAGTTAATTTATACTTTCTTCTAGTAATTATTGCAACTTTCTTTAATTTGCATTTGAATAAGAAATATATATAAGTTTTTCGATATTAGATATTGCAATTTAATAATTATTGTTAATATATACGTTTTTTGTTAATACCTTTTTAATAGCAATATTTAGTCTTTGTTTAAACTTTAATAGATTAATATACACTATTTATATTAATAGATTAAAATAGATTTGATTTTTTTGAAAAGTAGTAAGAATATAATTTAATACTAGCAAATATTTAAGATTTTTTTTTATATATATTCAAGATAGAAAATACGTCGATTGTAAATAAATTAAGATTAATTTTCAAGTTTGTTAATATTGCGTAAAATAAAGAGATTTTGATATAATTAATTATATTGCGCAAATACACTTTCTAGTGTTTATATTTATACAACTTTTGTTAAAAATATATACTTATATAAGTTCGAATAATAGTGTTGTTTGTTGTTGTACAAGATATTTTTATGCTATATTATATTATTGCAATAATAGAGATTACTTTAATTAATTAAAATTAAGCTACTATTATTAAAGCAATAGAATCTATCAGTATTTTGTTTTAACAAATCTTAATTTTGCAAGTATTACAACTTTATTCTATAAGTCTTTATATAACTATAATACAATTTAAGATTATATAACTATAGCAAATATATAAGTAGTCTATAAGAGTTGCAAGAAGATAGGCTAATTTAGTATACTACTCTACTATCGAGCAACGAAATTTCTAACAATAGTAGGAAGCGTTATAAGTTATATAGCTTTAATAATAAGCTATTTAATATAAATATATAATTCGAAGTTAGATTTTTAAAGATTAAAGAACAACTTACTACTATTATAACTTGCAATAATGCTCAATTCTACTATAAGTCTTCGATATATATTATCGCTATTTAACAATTCTTTTTGCGCTAAGTAAAATCTAATGTTCTAGAGATGTATTGCAAGAAATTATAATTTCTTGTAACAAACAATAGCTCGTTCTTTCTAGTTATTTAGTTTTATTACAAATTTCTTATTTAGATGTTGAGCTTAGAGATTGCGTATATTAATATCTATACAAAGCATTTTCTTTATTAAACAAGAAGCTTTAAATAAAAAGATTGTAAAAACTAGATATAGAGAGAAATAATATCTTAAATATTGTTAGATAGCATAGTTTAATTATACGTATTTCTAGCATATTTTCGACTTTTATTAGTTGTTAAACAAAATTAATGAACTAGATACAATTTTAAAGACAAAATATATATACTTTAAGTAGAAAGCAATATCTAACAATAAGATAAACAATAAACAATAAAGCTATAATATAGATTAGACTTGCAAAAGCTATTTTAATATTATTTTCTATTGTTGATTGTGCAATATATATATTGTATTGTAAAAGATATTAATTTTAATAATAATATATTCTTTAGATAAACCTTTTGCTCTTTTTATTTAAAATTAACAATATTATTAATTGTCTCGACATTTTTAGATTTAAATACTAGTCTCTTTAAGTTGTCAAATAGCATGCTTAAGTTAAATATATTTCTAGCATCAATTTCTATTGCGTAAAAACTTATATTTTTAAAATAAAAAAGTATTGTTAAAGAGTAGAACTTGTCGAGGAAATTTTAATTAATAACTTAACATTATAATTTTAATTATATCTAAACTTTAACTTTAATCAAAGTTTAATTGCAAGTTACTTTATATACAAAAGATTAATTTTTACTAAAACTTAAACTACAAGCTAGCTTTATTAATAGATTGCAATATAACAAGTTAAGATATTAAGATAGATATATTGTATCAAATAACGTTTTTACTAGCTAATAGCTACACTGGTCGCGCTAACTCGGAAATGTCACGTGCAAATATCAAGACTTGGGTCAAAAAAAATTCGAGAAATCGAATCGCTCAAAGTAGTTTAGTCGATTACTATAAGTAGTTTAGCGCGAAACGCGCTAAACTAGTTTGAGCGATTCGATTTCAAAAAATCGTCGCGACTCGATCTTGGCGTCGAGTCGAGTTAGAGAGATAATATTATAACTCGATCTAACGATTAGTCTACTAATAGCTTCTTATAGACATAAAAAGCGACAATTCTTATAAGAGATCGAAAGAATATATCTAGTTTATACAAATTGCTATTGCGCAAACAAGCAATAAACAATATATAAATTTTATTTCTTAATATTATATTTAAGAAGAAAAACTTAATTTTGATAAAGAATTTACTTGTAAATAATAAGTCGACGTAAATATTCCACTTTTTATACTTTCGAATTATACTAAGATCTTAAAATATTAGTGCGCTTCTAAAAGAATTACTTCTATAGACTAACAATAAAAAGTATTATATATCAAATAAGAAAATAAAGTTTGTCAATATATATAAACAACTTTACAACTATTAGAACTTTCTTCAATTTTGTTGCAAAACAAATAGATTAGACGCAATTATCAAGTCTAACTATACAAATTTAAAATAAATTTTAAGTACAAAGAAATAAAAAATAAGATTAAAAATAATCGATAAAAAGTTTACAATATAGATTAGAATTGCAAAAGCTATTTTAATATTGATTTCTATTGTTTGTTGTAACAATGCATATATTATATTGTAATAAATATTAGTTTTGCTATAACAAAAATAGCTTACTTTTTAAGTACGCTTTTTATCTTTTCTATTTAGAATTAATATTATTATTAATTGTTTCGAGATCTCTAGATTTGTTATAAGCAATACTAGAATTAACTAAATTATACTTAATATACTTTATTAATACTCTTTTGTTCTATTGTAGCGTCTAATAATAATTCGAGTAATAATCTCTTTAATATATTGTTAAATTTTTCTATATTTATAACTTTTTAATTTTGTCTAAAACAACATATAAACTTTGTTTGCATTCTAAAATTTAATACTATTTTAATTGATAAATAATTTAATAAGCTTTTTATCTTCTTGTTTATATCGCAATATATTAATCGATTTGTTATTTTTCTTGTAACAAATAATAAATTAATCGTAATTTGTATTTCTCGATAATTTCTTATTATAATATCTCGTAAAAGCGTTAACGTAATATTAACGAAACATATTATATTTAGCAAATTGTTGAACAATAAATGTTGTTTAAAATATAAGAAACTCGCTTATAAAAAATAATATGAATTAAAGTCTTTTATTATAATGCTTTTGCTTTGTATGCATAGTACTTGCTCTATTGCATTAAGATTATCTTTGTTAATTATATTGTTATAACTATTAAAAAATAAATTGTAAACATTATAAACATTAACAAGATTTTGTTCGATAATATTGTTTTTAAGATATAATTGCATTGTTATTGTTCTTATGTTCTTAAAATATTATGTGTTATATTAATTGTTGTTGTCAATACATTTATTAATATAAAAATATATATATTTCTTATTATTTATAAGCGTAAAGTTCGCGCGTTTCGAATTATATGTTTTCGTTTCGACGTAATGTTGTTACGACTCTTGTATTACTAATATATTGTATTTTTTATTTTTTTTTAAAACAACGCTATTATTATTTTGTTTCTTAACTTATAAATATTGTATTATAATATTCGAAATTTATTTCGTATTTTTATTATAATTTCTTTTTTATATTTGTTTTTGTATATATTAAATTCTTTATCTCTTGCATAAAGAGCATACTTTATAATAACAATAACGCTACTTTGTCATTAATCTACTCTATTAGAGTAAATTGACTCTCTATTAACTTGTTGAAGCGCTTTTTCTTAATTAATTATTAAATAACGTTCTTTTTTGTTATTACGAGAGTACTTTGTATGCAACTTATTTGTGTCGAACAATTTATTATTGTTTGTATTGTCTTCTGCTTTGTTCTTTTGTTCGTAATCTAAATAAACAAGATTGCATTTCTTAATATTATCGAAATTAAAATTGTCGCTTTGTTTGTTTCAATTGTCTTAATAATATAATATAGATATTTTATCTTTGTTGTCTTTTTAATTCTTATTTTCTCTTTTTATTTTTTAAAACATTTAAGATCGAATATCTTGTAAATTTTCTTGCAAACGTTACATTTTTATTTAAAGACATTCTCTTAATAAAAGTATTAATTGAAGCGATAATTTTGCATGCAATATGCACATTGCTATTTATTCTCGCATTTATATATAAAATATTTATACTTTTAATACTTTATATATTGTTTTATTTTGCATTTTCTATTGTAATATTTTGTAATCTTTATATTTAACTTATAAACTATGCTTAATTGTATTAATTTATTTGTTGTTTTTGCAAAATCTATTTATATTACAATCGAAACGTATTTTTTCTTGTTGTTCTTTTTTGTAAATTAAATTATTTCTTTAATCTTTAAATTTTGATGCATTATTTTGCATAATTTTTTTATTATTTTTGCTTTCTTTTTCTTTATATTTTTTGACATATTTTTGACTTTAATATTATGCATTATTATTTTTGCGCGCTTTTGATATATAATTGTTGTTGTTAACATCTTTTTAATTTAAAAATCGTTTAATTTTAATATTATCTTTCTATTTTCGTTGCTTACTCGAAGAACAATTGTTTTCTTAAAATGTCTTATTCTTTGTATATTCTTTTGCGCTATTAGTGTTTTAACAATATTAAGATTGCGCGTTAATGTTATTATCTTTATAGCGTTTATTTTGTAAACTCTTTTTATTTCTTGTTTCTCTTTAATTTATATTATTAACTTTATCTTTTTAATTGCTTATTGCATTAAAAATGTTTGTTCAACATTTTCTTAATTACTTATTTGCTTTGTTAATAATAAGTCTTTCGTTATTGTTGCTTATATGTTTGTTAATTGTATGTTTTTTCTTATATTTTCGACTTTTTTTATTCGATTAATTGTTTTCTTCAATTTCTTTAGTATTAAGATTAAGTCGATTCGCTTGTTTTTCGCGAGAATTTCGTTAAAATATCGCGTCAACTTCTTTATTAAAAGACATTATCTTGTTAACATCGTTATTAAGATTATTTCGAACGCGTTTCTCTTTTTAGATTTATAGAGTTTTTTGATATTTATTACTTTCGTTTTTATGTTTGTCGCAATTTGTATTAATTCGTGTTGAGACACATTAAATATGTCTCGATTACTTATTAACGTTACGTCAATTACGTTTATTTGATTTTGACAATCGAAACAAATTGTAAGCGTTATTGTTCATAAGATCTTCTCTCTCGTCTCTTCTCGTATAATAAAATAGTATAATATCGATTTTCGTAGACTTTTTCTAATCTAAATTATTAATAATATATTACAACAATATTTAAATTCCTAAAAAAAATATATTAATAATTTAGATCTCTAGACTTTTAAAAAAAAGTTTGCTATATTAAAAAAATTTAGTTTCTCTAAAATATTAAAAAACTAAAAAATTAATTTAACAATAACAAATTAGTTTCGATCAAAAATTGTCTACTATATATAGATAGCAAAATTTCTTTAAAATCTTAGAATAAATTTGCTAAAAAAAATCTTCGACTAAAAATAGAAAAATTTAAGTATAATATTATAGAAATACTAATATTATTTTTAGCAATATAAAGTTACAAAACTTTAAAATACTTTAATAGCAATTAACAAAAAAGAATATTTTTTATTATTATAATTTCTAGAGACAAATATATATCAATATAGACAAATTCAAAAAATATAACTTTCGAAATTTATATCTACTATATAAAAAATAATTTCGAAAATAATTTGTTTCAAGCAACTAATATTTAAACTATAATATATCTTTTTAAGCTACTAAATAATATTAAAAAGAAATACTAATTAATAGAGCTTAAAATAACAGCGTTTGTCTAAATATTTTAGAAAATTCAATATATATTAAATTATACTTTGAAAAATTTAATTATTGTTTTTATTAATTATTTTGCAAAAATCAATATCGCAAAGCAAATTAAATAGTTTTCTTTGTTATTAAATAAATCTAGACTAATTGCGTTAATTCGAGAAATTAAGTTTAATTCGAAAAATTAAATCGAATCTTAATAATTCGATTCGACTTAAATCAAAAGTTTTGACAATTCGATTTCTAAAGTTGAAATCGACAATTTAATTCGATTTTAAAAGTTAAATCGAAAATAAAATTAAAAAATATATTCGAATTGTTAAGACTATTATTTTTAGTAAATTTTATTATTTTTAGTAACAATTAATTAATAATTCAATAGAAATAGTTAATTTATTAAATTTATTAATATATATATTAAAAATTTCTTTTTATAAATGTATTACTATTGTGCATTATTTAGAAAATAGTAAAAAATTTAAATTATATTATTTTTAGTATTCTCAATATTCTTAACAATTTCTTGACAATTTCTTGACAATTCAATTCAATTTTAAACATTAAAATCGAAAATCGAATTAATTTAAGTTAGATCGATTCTAAACTAGTTAGAATCAAATTAATTTTCGATTTAATTTCTAAAATTAAATTGTTAGTTTAAATTAATTTTAGAAGTTAAAATCAAAAATTAAATCAATAACTAATCTAAATAAATCTATAACTTATTTGTATTTTGCAATATATCTTATAGTTTTGTCTTAATATCTAATAGAAAGTCGAAGAAATAATATTATTTTCAACGCTCTTTTATTAGCAATTTGGAATAATTCTCTAGGAATTCTATTAGCGATCCAAGGCTTTCAAAGTTGTTGTGCTAATGTCTTAGTCCTAATGTTACATTAGTAGGTCCAGTTAATCTTGAATTGATCTTGAACATTATTAAACATTTAAGAAGTACGTCAAGCATTACTCGAACATTATTTTGTTTTGTTATTAAGACTTGTTGAACGCAATTTGCAAGCACTACTTATTACGTGTTATTAATTATGCGCAGTCAATTACGCGCAATCAATTGCGCAACTATAGAAGATGCTTCTGTCTACACATTATCTTCACATAGAAATTTTACAAATTGTTCGATTTTGTTATATAAATTACTGAAGTATAGACGAGTAACAAGCGAAGATCTAATCGAAGTGCTGCGAGAGTTTGTGCGCATCTCAAACATCAAAATTATACTTTTTGTTAAGTCTTTTTTGATCTCCCAAATGCGAGCTTCTTGTTGTCTCCTAGACGTCTTCAAGATTAATCCTAGATTAATGTAATTGTTAAGTCGAGTCGAATACTCTTTTCTTAATTTAATTTACTCTCTTGAACCTCGTAGATTTAAATCAAGATTAAGACGCGAATTCGATCTCAAAATCGAATTTCGTCAAATTAATATCAAAAACTTAAGTTAACTTTGTCGCGTTAACATTTCTTATTTTATCTTATCTTATCTATGCGCTAATTCGATTGAGCTAGCGCAGAATTTACGTTAATTACATATAATTAGCGCGTTACGTAACGTTATATAATCGAACGAATTAAATTGAGCATTTAAGTTGTTTTATGCGTTCGACTTACTTGATTGAGCTAGAACTTTTGTTCAATTCTAGAATTAAAATTGAGCGAGTTAACTCGTTTGAATTGAAACTTAATCTATCGATTACGCTATCTCGAATTACTTCAATCTTCTTAGCATCTTGAAATTGAGAGATTGATTCTTCGAATTGTCAATGTTTACAATTGCTACGAAAAAATTATGTATAAAAGAATCTTACAAGTAACAAAATTCTAGACAAGATATTAATATACTATATTACTTTAATTAAGATAACTCTATTTTTCAAAAAAACACTAATAAAGATTTACAAAATTAATAAAAAGTAATTTAAAATCTACAAAATACTTCTTAGTTAATACAAAAAAAATTGTAATAATTAATAAAAAAATTAAAATTATTTAGTTAATCTAGAATAAATATTAATAAAGCAAAAATTTGCTATTATTATTTCGACAACTTCAACAACATTAAAGAATTCTATGAAAACTACTATTTTAAAAGAGTTAACAATATTAAAGAAATCAATTAAATTAGAAGAAATTAGAATAGAAGATATTTAATTTATATTAAAAAAAGAACTTATTTACTTTTAAAATAAAAAAACAAATAACTAAGATTATATATTCTTAAAGTTATAAAAGCAAGAATCTTTAGTCTATTATATAATATATAGACGCATAGAGAATTCTTATATATTTATAATAAGATTATAGTTAACTATTATATAAGAAACTTAATTAAACAATTAAAAGAATAATTAAAATATTGTCTATTATATTAGTTTAACAATATAGTTAAATATTGCTTGTACAAACAACTAAAGTTTATTATTACAAAATTAAAAATATTCTATACTATTATTATTATTATTATTTTTATATTGTTAAAGTTGCTTAACAAATACAATTCTCTTATATTAATAACAAACAAATTGTTTAGAAGAATTACAACAATAATTAAAAAGACAACTTTCTTAGTTAAGAAATAAGTTATTAAGTTTATTTAGATTTTTGCAAATTAAGATCTTTCTTTATATATTATTTTTAACTAAGATAGAAAATTTCTATTTGTTTTATAAAAAGCAATTTTTTATTTACTAGAAGTTAATTTACTATATTTTGTTACTTATTATTTATAGTTAGATAATTAATCAAAAAGATCGAACTAAACAATTAAAATAATACTATATTACTATTTTACAACAAATTCGAACGCGAATTAAAAATATTTTACTATTAAACTACAAAATATTTTAAACAACTTAAAGAATATATTAATAGAAAAATAATTAAATAAACTAATTTACAAGAAAATTGTTTGCAATGTTTTATCATTAATTAATTTTTATAAAAAAGATACTAACTATATTGCGAAGAATAAAAGAAATTAGAAAAAGTTGCAAATTTATAATATTTGTTAATATAAAAATAAAACTTTAATATAACAATTGTTATTAGTTGCTTATTTTGAGAAAAAATAATAAGATTTTTTTTTAATTCTATTTCGAATACAAGATTTTAAATTTAAAAAATTCTAAGTTTTCGAACTAGAGAGTAGAGTTTTTTACAATATTAAAAGTCTATAAATACTTAATATTTAAACTAGATTTATTTTTTAACTAAAAAATTTATTCTATAATATCTATTATTATACTAGAATTTGCGCTAAAGAAAAAAATCTATATTTTAGATAGCGTAATCGTTGAATCGAGTTTCAATTCGATCGAATTAACTTGTTCAATCTTGATTCTAAAATTTAGCAAATTTTCTAGTTCAACAAAGTAAAACGAGCGAAAAATGCGCGTCGAGTATTTAATTCGACTTATTTAATTACGTAACGTTACGAAACGCGCTAATTATATGTAATTAGCGTAAACTTTGCGCTAATTATATATAATTAGCGCATAAATAAGATAAGATAAGATAAGCGAATACTAACGCGATGAAATTAGCTTAAATTCATAACATTAACTCGACAAAATTCAATTCTAGAATCGAATTCGCATCTTAATCCTAACTTAATTCTACGAGACTCAAGAGAATAATTTAAGTTAAGAAAAAATTGTTCGACTCGACTTAACAATTATACTATTTTTAGAATTATAAATAATATCGAAAAAAAAATTAATATAAGCTCGAAAAATTGCTTGACAAATATATAACATCTTGCAACAACAAAAATCGAAGAAAGAAAATTGTCTAGTACTTAATTAAGTAAAAAGACTAAAATTTGATATATAATATATAGTATAATAAGTTCGATTTAATCGAAATAATCGATTTTATAAATAACTATCTCGACATTTATAGTTTAAGATTTTTGCAAAAATATTAGAACAAAAAATTTTAAGATATTTTTGTCTAAATTAAAATAATTAAGTAATCTATTATATTGTATTGTTTGTTTATATAACTAAATTATTTAAAAATACTTTCTTGCTTAAAAGAATTATACTATTATTTTATTATTTATTTGAATTTTTTTTAGAAAAATAACTTTTTTAATATTTAATTTAACATAAAAATATCTATTAAAAAAGCGTTAAAAAACAAATTGCAATATAATAGCAAATAAGCAAAAAATAAAGAACAAAAAAAATAGTTTTTTCAAATATCTTCGAAAATTAACAATACGAATAAGAAAATTGATCGATAATTCTACAATACTTTGTATAGAGACAACGTATATTATAAAACTTAGAAATTGCACAATTTTTAACGCAAAATTAAATAACAATATATAGAATTTGACGATTATTATTGTCGCTATATCAACTACAAGACTAGAAATAGTCTTAATAACTTTCTAGAAATAGTCTTAATAACTTTCTAGAAATAGAAGATTATATCGATTAGAATAATTATAGTTTAATATTTGATTTAGTACAATTATAAATTATCTAAAAAAAAACATACAATTTATAAAAAATTCGATAATCTTACAAGAGTCTTTGTTAAAACAATAGAAGAAACTAAGTTAAGAATTTTGCAATTATTTAATTTTGCTTTGTACTTAAGAGAAAAAAAACCAATTACTCTAATTTTCGACAAATATAAGTCAAAGTTATTGACATTAATATATAAAAAATCTACTTAATAAAATTATACTATTATAAAACAACATTATTGCGCAATAATTAGCAACAATTGCTTAAAAATCTTTAACTTAATACAATAAGACAAGTATTTAAGAGAACAAAGTAAAGCTTTATTGTTATTACTTAATAGATATAACAAAAACAAAAAAAAGTTAACTTTTGCGTTATTAATATTAACAATATATAATATAATAACAATAGTTGAAGTTCTTTCTCTTGTAAAAAACTACTTAGAAATTGTTTTTCCTTATTAGCTTTGCTATCTATTATTAACTATTGTAACAAAACAACAAATTTAACTTTTTTTATATTAGAAGTCTAATATAGAACTTTTAATTAACTAAGTTTTAATTATTAATTCTTTTAATCATTTCTTAAATATTTAGTTAAAAGAAAAATCTTAAGAACTTTACTTATTTATTTTATCAAATTTACAGATCAAATATTATTATAAAAAATTTAAATAAAAGAGCGCTTTATTATTATAGAAGATATCTTTGTCGAAATCTTCGAAAAGTACAAATTTAAGCTAATTACAAAAGTTAAAACAAAAGTTAAAAACAAACTTTTTAGATATCTTGTTCTTTATATCTACAATATTAAATTAAGAGAACAAGAAATTCCAAAAATTAACTGCAATTTTTACTTATTAATTAGAGAAAAACTAGTTTTAAACGATTTTTAAAAACTTAAAATAAGCAACAATACGCATTTAATTACTATACTTCTTTTTCTAAAATATAATAATATTATAGTAACTAAAAATTGTTTATTAACCTTATTAATAATTTGCGTTCTTTTTAGTATAACAAATACAAAAATAATATTTATACAATATTTTTAGACATTTACAATTTTTACTATTATTATATTTAAATCTTATTAATCTTTAATTTTACTTGGTTTTTTTAGATATATTTTTGCTTTTATAATCGAAAACAATATAATATATTACTACAAAACTTCGATTCTTGCTCTAATTTTTATATATTACTATTAGCATAATCGTTGAATCGAATTTCAATTCGATCGAGTTAATTCGCTCAATTTTAATTCTAAGATTAGGCAAATTTTCTAGCTTAACTAGACTAATCGCGTTGGGTCGAGTCATCAAGTTCGAGTCGAATTCCTAGCTCGTCAAGATCTAGATTAAGTTGAGATTTTAATATTGAAAAGTCGATTCAAATTACGATGTTAATATCAAGTATTCGAATCGAATCACGATGTTAATATCAAGTATTGACTCGAATTTTTAACTTAATTCGTCAAGATATGAAGCGATTTAATAATAGAATTTGTAGACATAAATTGTGTGTTAAATATTATAATTTTTTTCTTAAAATGTTGCATAGTAATGCAATTAAATAATGCATTTAATTTCTTTAATGTTTGTGTAATAACTAGTTTAAAATTATTGTAATCTCTTAATTAGCTTCATTGTTATTAAAAAAAATGTATGTGTAAACAACAATTTAGTTAACACATTTGTTAAAAAAATTGTATAATTAAACAACAATTTCGTTGACACATTTGTTTGAAAAAATGTATAATTAATGTATATAGCGAAACAATACGTTTAATAAATAATGCAACAAGATAATGCAATTAATGAATTATATAATTAAATAGCTTGTATTCTTGTTATTTATTCTCAATTTTAATCATTTAAATATGACGAAAACATCTCGATTTTAGAATTTTAAGTATCACGACAAATGTTTATTTTTCATCATTATTATAGTGAATTTCTAGATTAATTATTAATTGCGTATTTAATTACATATTTTTTTGCTAAATAATTTTACGCTTTGCGTAAATAATAAGCAAATTGCTATTTATATACATAAAGCAAAACATTAGTAAATGTCGTAAAAAATCAACGATAATGCAAATAAATAATGCACTTACTAGAAAAAAATTTAGTTAAAAACGCTTCAATAGTCTTCTAAAGTATCTTCAATATTAAAGTCTAAATTTTGTAATTTTTACTACTTAATTCATTCTTAAATCTATTATTAAAAGCTTCATTTTAAAGAATTTCTCGCACTAGTCTTTTAAAAGATCTCTTAAAAATAAATAGATTCGCAAACTTTTAATATTAACAAATTTCTTTTAGAATCACAATCTTAAACTTAAATTTACGTTTCTTCTATTGCCAAAAACTTAGTTAATAATAGCTTGTTACATTACTTGGTTACATTATTTTTTAAATTCTAGACGTTATACTTTTAAGTAAAGTTTTACTTTTGTTTTTGCTAGTTTCTTCATTGTTGCAATCTCGAGATGCTATATTATTACAAGTTGATTTCTTAATTTTTTTATGTTTTGCATTAAGTATGTTAGCAATTCGCAACAAAGAATGCATTATCTAAATGCATTACTAGTTTATTTAATACGCGTTATTGTAAAATCGTAAATAAGAAGTTATTCACATTAATTATTTGAAAAAATTGTATTAACCTAAAAATAATTAAGTTAATAAACAATAATGCGATCAAATAATTAAAATAAATGCTTAATTATGTCGCAATATAAGATGAAAAGAATAACTTAATTAGAAACAATAATGTGATAATTGTAATAATTTTCAATTGTAATAATATTAAATAAAGATAAATTTTCTAATTCTAATTTTAATCTTAAACGCGAAAATTTACTTTATGATTGCGACATTCTTCTTTTTTATAAATTAAACATTAGTTAACACAATTTCTAATAACTTATTGCATAGATTTATATAGTTAAATAAGAATATTAATTTGCGTTATTTATATACATTACTATAAAGACTAATTGAAAGCGTAAAATGTCGATTTTTTTTATTCTCTCTTAATTAATTGCTAGTCGAAATCGTATCATAATGTGAAACGTAAATTAAAAACTACTATATATTAAACAAAACGGAAATCAAGTAGCTTTTTACAAACGATTAACAAAGTTTAAAGCTACAAATGTTTATTAAAAAACATTTAAAAACAAGCAAATAAATATGAAAAACAATGTTTAAAACTTAATTGTTAATGAGCGAATTAAAAAAAAAATTCATAGTAATGCATTTAAGTAATGCATATATGTTTAAAAAGCTAATTATATAATAGTTAAATATTTCGAGACAAAATTAATAAAAAAAATAAAAAAAAAGAATATTGCGAAGCAAGCAATCATTAATGTAATAGCTATGAAAATAACATTTGAAAGTTAACATTTAAACGCAACAAAGTCTACTTTTATTAATTAAGTATGTATTGTATTTAATGTTAAAAATAAGATTAATATACGTATTAAACTACTACGAATCACAACGAATTTAATATTAATATGTCGAAATACATGATATTAATTATTTAAATTATTTAGTAACGAATTTTGCATTATAAAGAACTAAATAAGTTAAAAGCAACTTAAAACTTAAACGTAATTAATGAATTTAACAAGTTTGTAAGCACATTTTTTAACGACAAAAATGTCGCAAATTATAAAATACTTAATTCTCTTAATTCGATTAATAACGAATTGAAAAATTTAATTAAAATAAATAATAATAAAATTGAAATTAAGTACGAAAAAGTCAAAGATAATGCAAAAATAATAAAAAACAAATATAAATCGTCGAAATATAAAGACGAAAATAATAATAATAAAAATTAAGTTAAGCATAAAATTATAACGATTTTAGACTAGTTAATTAAAATAATTAAGATTAAGATTAATTAACAAAAATTCAAGTTATCTAACTATGTATTTTATCAATTGCATTATCTTGTTGCATTATTTATTAAACGCATTGTTTTATTATATACATTATTTATATACTTTTTTTAACAAATATATCAATTACATTATGCACTTTTTTATTAAATATATTAATTAAAAAATGCATTATAATAATGCATTCAAATTATTTAAAAAATTAAAATTAAATCATTAACTTGATTTTTCTAATTAAAGAGTTCGATAATTTTGTTCTATATAATCTTATTAAAGATTGCAAAAAAAAAATCATTATATTTTAAAAAGAATTTGAATTTTTAATTTTTCAATTCGCGATAATAATAACACACAATCTACGATATAATCTTAGATAACACAATAATGCTCTCGTAAATTATATCGTAAATAATGTGTCATTATTATTACAAGTTAAATGCGTTATTACTAAATTATTAAAACTTTAATATTTAAGAATATTATATTTAAAAATATATAAAAATCTAATATTTCTAAATATTTAACATAATTTTTAAAAAATTAAATACATTAACCTAATGTAATATAAGTAATTTAGATGCATTACTAAATTGCATTACTAAATTATATTATTTTCTAACTATATTGTCTTAAAACATATATTAACAATGCAAAATCTTTAACAAATATAATAATATTAAATCTTTAAATACTAATTAAACGCAAAACATTTTACAAATTTACTTTAAAAAAATCATTAAATTCTTTAATCGTTAAATTATTGTTTTTTTCTCTTTAATAAATGTTTTACGTTTCGATAATAATCTCTTTAAAATTTAAGTTTATAGTACAATTATAATACTTAAAAAGCATTATTTGTTTAATCGATTTTAAAATTATTTGTGATCAATTTTATTAACAATTTTTTTTAGCAAAACTAAATGTTTTTTCGATGCTTATAAAAAATATTAAATACGAAAAAATATCTTTAGTTATTTAAATTAATTTTAAGAAATTCGAAACGTTATTTTTTTAAAACTTTTATGTTGAAGTTTCTTTAACAATGGCGTCAATGCGAAGATATTGATCGTTCTCGCTTAAAAATAAAGATTGACGAAAATTTCGTTAAAAAAGAATTCGTATAATTATCGCAACAAATTATATAATTATTAACAAATAAACGATTGCATTATTAATTTGCATTATTATGTTAATTTTGCTAGTTTGTTGCGTTTCGACTCTTAAAATTGTAATTCTTTTTTTATAATAATAACTAAAATAGTTCTTAAACTCTTTTTTGTACTTGTCGTAATAAAAATAATCAATTTTATTAAAGTTTTGCTTTTTGGCATTTTTTATGTTTTAATTTTGATACAAGTTTAACTTTTAAATGAAATTTAAAATTATAACGAAATTGTATATTAATTTGTCTTTGTTCTTAATTTTAAAATAGTATTTCGCAAGTTTTGTAAAAATTAACTCGCAAACTTTAATAACAAATGTTTTTAAAAAAACGCATTATTACGTATAATTCTTTTAACAACATTAAAATAATTAAAAAAAGTATTAAATAATTCAAATTTTAAATGCATGTTAACATTAATTGTTCTAGACACAATTAAAATTAATTTATAAAAAAAACATAACATATTGTTAACAAGCAATACTAGTAATTATTCGTTATTTTCTAATTAAATAGCTTGAATCTTTAGATTTTCTAAAATTTTGTTAATTTATATATTAATTAGGTTGAGCAATTAATATATACGTCGAAGCATTAAATAAATAGAGTTTCAACGAATGCGAATGTTTTGTATTAATGTTCGAGACTTTGTTTTAACTTTAATTTAAAGCTTTTAAAAGCGAAGTTTTCGTTAAAAAGAACTATTAATAGCAATTGTAAAAGCGCGAATCTAATTTATTTATTAGCAAGTGCATTATTTCTTTGCATTACTTATTTGGAAAATATCTTTTTAATAATAGTGCACAAATTATTGCTTA
>JAABUZ0100001299.1_pt1 | contig 48743 bp, 48 predicted proteins | sample 5562091 | NCBI WGS metagenome assembly JAABUZ01 (sample SAMN12813069, study PRJNA571459) | rock metagenome | isolation source: Antarctica rocks | place: Antarctica: Victoria Land, Linnaeus Terrace sud | collected 2015-12-21 | reverse complement strand
ACTATTTATAGTATTTTTTGGTAATAAAATTAGATTATACTATAAATTTCCAAAGATTATTAAAATTACCCGATTTGGACTAGTTTATCCAAAGATATCCAAATTTTAACGGAAGTCTACTTTTTCAAGCATCGTTAGTAGCATTAGTAAGAATTATCCGAGCAGAGCAAATGCGGATGCCTGAGGTCGTCAACCTTGTTCTTTCTTGCCTTGATACCGTACTCTTTCATCAGGAACGATTAGTGCTCCTGTCGATGATCAACAGTAGATCTGGATGCTAATCGGTGGCCTGATTCTGTTGGCTCGTCTCAGTCTAAAATAATAGTATTACTCCATGTGACCCAACCTACTGCTACCACCATCTCAGTCACTATGACCATCGAACAAGAAGTACGAAGTTTCCTTTCCTGCTCATGTTCCCATCTCCACCATCATATGCATTCGCTGACTCGGCCAGCGCGCCTTTGTCAGTTACGTATCGTTTTAGTAGTCGTAGCTCAATCGCCTCACGGATACGTTTATATTGCCCGGATGCACCAAGAACCATTTGTGCGAAACTCCTCTCTGCCCATTGATGAAAGGCCATGTCCGATGCTTCTCAACAACATATTGAATGACTAGGTTTGGGGTCCTGTCATCCTGTAAAATGTTTTGTACGTGTCTGCAGCTTTAGATGCCGGCGTTCTCCCTGCTGCTGGCTTCCCATCTATACTCCTTAGATAAGAATGTGTAAGCCTGCATTTAGCCAAGGACCGAGACAGGAACTTGATGCCCTTTTCCTCTTGATAATTCCGTCAGAACTTAGCTGCAGACAGCCCTGAGTGAACTGACTATCACAAACTGCGTGTACGCAGCTCTCTCTGTTGTAAAACTAGTGTTCCCAGAGTGACTCTAGATTGACCTACGTTTGAATGACAGGTCATGATGAATGTCCCGAAGCCACATGATTTCGCCTTGTGACCCAGTGAGTGCTGGCTATCAGCCCAAGAGTAGAAGGGGTAGACTATATGGATGAGGCCGCAAGAAGAGATGGATACTTATCTGTTTCCGACTCTTGTCCCAAGCCGCTTATAGAAGACGCTGCATAGTGATATCCAGTTTGAAGAGCCGGAGAATTTGAGGCTACAGTTCGCAGCCTTTGCTTCATTGCTATTCCCCGCGCTGTTATATTCACAATTTGGGGATGGAGTAACCCGAAGGCAGAATTGCAGCCCTGCAGCCAAAAGGAGATGATAGAACCACAAGATTAGATACATCCTCACAAGCCGACAATATTATACTGCAGGATACTCGGTTTCTGCAAATTCGCCTGGTCTGCTGCTGAGGCTCCAAGAGACGGCACTTTTCGAGGTGGTTGAAGTGGGAATGGAAATCATAGAAAATAACGCTAACTACATATGGGTAAGCGTCTCGCGTGAAGACGCAGTTGGACCTCGTTTAGCACTTTCCACTGTATATTCATTATCAGTGTGGAGTGCTCCATCACCACCAGGAGTGTTCTGTCTTCGAAAGATACTCTGTCAGTAGTAGCCACTATGTATGATTCGACTCCTTCGCAGTCTCCTTGACCTTGAGATCTTAAGAAGCTGTCGTCGTGAGGATACTCAGCCCTGGAACTAAGAGACCCTGCACCCTTTACCGTTCGTGCTGCTGGAATCAGAGCTTTGCCGGGGATGGATTTGATTCAAGAAACACCGACGAAGAAGAGGAAGACAGAGAATGGACATGTCTCGAGAGGCCAGGCCTACGATTCCGAGGACGATAGTGGCGATGACCTTTTTCAAGGCCACGAAACTGTCGCAACGGTCCCGGTCTCCAATAGACCCTTCGCACGACACCATGGAAACCTACCCCCATATTCGCCTCCCATACATGTCACACAGCCAACGCAGATCATCGAGAAGAATACTCCGGGCAGTAGTCAAAAACCGTCCATTGTTCAAGTAGCTGCGTCTTCACCATCTAGACCGCCAGCTCCAAGAGGCACAGGTGGCTTGGCCAGTATGATGGCTCCTGCTGGGACAGTTTTCAGACCTCCGATGGGCGTTGTCAAACCTCCGGTCATAGACCTCAGCGATGACGAGGGTCCTGTGTATCGAGGAGGGCCATCTGATGACGAGTCTCAACAAGTCCGGCGGAATGACATTAAGCCATCGACGTTCGTCCGATCCACGAAGGATAGCCGCTCTAATGGAGGCATCAGTCGTTTTCGAGAGGTTACCGCAGGTGCATTTTACAGACCGTTAGAAAGTGTTCAGGGCAAGGGTCAAATACCAGACTTCAAAGGTTCTGTCTATGACTCGAGAAATAGAGATGATAGCCAAACAACATCCCAGATTACCGGCAAACGTTCGGCTGATGTCATGGCTAATGCCTATGGGAACGCAAGACGACCGATCAAGCAACGACAGGCAGGTCCTGCTAAGGCCGAGCCGGTGCATGACATGTCCCTTGACAGTATCGAGGACTTCCAGCTTCGTGTCAAGGTGGAGCGAATGCAGGTAGTCTTGCCGTCTTACACCGTCAAGCAATGCAGGGACGCTTTGCTGAAGAAAAAATGCAATTATGATGATGCAGTAGATATGCTGTTATCTGAAGAGCCTCAAGCTCCGGAGATTGATTTGACCCTGTCAGATGACGACAAGAAAATCACCGCGCCTCCGACGCGGAGGCCCGACAAACCTGCAAAGCCACCCCTAAGATCGATCCAAGAACGATGGACGAGCACCCAGCTCCCAAAGCCCAGTCAAGCGTCTATTCCAACTGAACCGCCAAAGCAAAGACGGCGCTTGGTCCAGGGTCGAAAGCGACCTAGCTCACCTGTCCCAGAGCCTGCATCACCCATGGCTCCAAGACCTTCTCCTCCTCGAGCTATGCGAGGATCGCTAGATTCTGACGATTCGGATTCGGCGGTAGACCTGGAACCCGACGACGATAGAGAGGAAGTCGAAACTAAAGTACTTAAGTTCTTCAACACCTGTTCCGTTGCTGATCTGAAGGATATTGCTGCGACCACCACGGAAATTGCCACCACCCTGCTCTCTCAGAAACCCTTTCGATTCCTCAAGGACATAAGAAAGGTTTCATGTGACGTTCCTACTGCAACGGCCACGGGAAGGACCACTACGAGGAAGACCACTGTGAAGAATACCATCAAGAAACCGATCGGGGACAAGATCGTTGACAAATGCATCGAGATGTGGGCTGGCTACGAAGCAGTCGACGAGCTCGTGAAACGATGCGAGACTCTGGGCCGACCCGTCGCGGATGAGATGAATAAGTGGGAATTCAACATCTACGGCGGCTCCAAGAACGGCGAAGCAGACCTGGTAAAGCCGGAAAACACTTTGCCCAACAGTGACTCGGGTATCGGCACACCTACTAGCGGACATGCTACTGATGACGACAGCGTCACACCCCATAGGAAAGCTGGTTCCCTTTCCCAGCCCGGGATCATGGGTGAAGATGTAGTGCTTAAAGATTATCAGATAGTCGGGGTCAGCTGGCTGTCCTTACTGTTCGATAAAGGATTGTCTTGTATCCTCGCAGACGACATGGGGCTTGGCAAGACATGTCAAGTCATTGCTTTCTTAGCACAATTGAAGGAGAAGGGAGTCAACGGCCCGCATATCGTCGTCGTTCCGCCATCTACGTTGGAAAACTGGCTTCGCGAGTTTTCAATATTCTGTCCAAATTTGGAGGTAATGCCATTCTACAGCGACCTCAAGGGCAGGGAGGAGGTTCGCGAGCAGATACGACAAAACATTGAGTCGATTGATGTTGTTGTGACAACATACTCAATGGCGAAGCTCAAAGACGAGACCAAATTTCTGAGGAGACTCTCGCCTGTCGTCTGCGTCTTCGACGAAGGGCATGCCTTGAAGAATAGCGACTCTGTTGCATCCAAGCAGTTGATGAAGATAGGAGCGCAGTTTCGCTTACTATTAACAGGAACACCCTTGCAGAACAATCTTCGCGAATTGGTCTCACTTCTTGGGTTCATCCTCCCGAATGTGTTCAATGAGCATAGCGAGAACCTCTCGTACATTTTCAGTCACAAGGCCAAAACGACCGATGACAGCCATGCAGCTTTACTTTCTGTGCAACGTATCGCACGTGCAAAAGCCATGATGACGCCTTTCGTGCTCCGCCGCAAGAAGCATCAAGTCCTCAAAAACCTACCTGAGAAGACCCATCGAGTCGAGTATTGCGAGCTCTCGACGTCGCAAATCGAGATTTACGAGGCAGAGACACAGAAAGCCCAGAAGATCGTCCAAAATCGCGCTGCTGGCATCAAAAGCGCCAAAAATGAATCCGCCAACATCATAATGGCCCTGCGCAAGGCATCCATCCACCCTCTTTTGGCCCGACGCCTCTACACCGACGCGATCATCGCTGAAATTTCCGAAGCCTGTGTCAACGAACCCCAACTACCAGACCGCAATCCCGACTTGTGTTTCGAAGACTTATCCATAATGACCGACCATGAGATCCACAACTTCTGCGCCACCTACCCCGGAACCATGTCGGCCTTCCTTCTCCCCACCAGCCCCAACCCCATCTTCGACTCCGGAAAAATCACCGCCCTGACCGCCCTCCTCAAAACCTACCTCGCAAACGGGGACCGCGTCCTTGTCTTTTCCCAATTCGTAATCGTCCTCGAAATCTTACGCGAAGTCCTTCAAAGCCTTGGTATCGAGTACTCCTATCTCATCGGCGCGACCGCCATTCCCACCCGCCAGCCCCTCATCGACGCCTTCAATGCCTCCGACTCCCCAACCTCGATTTTCCTGCTCTCAACCAAAGCCGGCGGCACGGGGATCAACCTTGCGAGCGCCAACAAAGTCATCATCTTCGACAGCAGCTTCAATCCGCAGGACGATATTCAAGCTGAGAACCGCGCGCATAGGGTGGGCCAGACGCGCGAGGTGGAGGTGGTGAGATTGGTGAGCCGCGGGACGGTGGAAGAGAAGATATTGGCGCTGGGCGAGTCGAAGGTTTTGCTGGACGATAGGGTTGCGGGCGTTGGCGATGAGGGTAAGGGGATGTCGAAGGCGGAGGAGGAAGGATTGAAGAAAGTGGAGGAGATGGTCTTTGGGGGGTTGGAAGAGGAGGCGAAGGGAGATGGTAAGGGTGCGTAGGTACTCCAAGGACGGCGGGGAATTCCACTTTGAAGATCCCAACGGCATGAGATGAGACAGCATGCAAGCGCAGCGAAAGGCAGCGATCCAAATGCACAGCTGGGAGGCAAGAGCGTGCATGCCACTCAGCTACTGAAGCACAATGGCAGAGCTGCTTAATTTGCAATCTCACCATCCATTGCCTTCCTTACTCTCTCTCTCTCTTCCAGAACTCACTTGTCCTCTTCTCCTTCATCGCCTTCTCTTTTTTCTTCAAGGTCTGTGGCAGCTGCTGTCCGACTTGTACGTTTAGCAAGTCCGATCCAATCTCTTGTTACTCCCTCTGGATCCTCAACCAAGGCAATTTCCTATTACTTCCTTTACTTTCCCAACAACGTCACCAAAGTCTCTTCAATCTCTTGGGTCGTCAGTGGTTTATTTCCTGTTGGACTATCAGCAGCAGGCTGCATTCATCTGTACTGCATAGGCTCCCCATCTGGACCCTTTGGCAGTGGTCCACCGACTAGAGGAAGATGCCCGATGATGCGGTGGTAGGGAATGGTACCAGGAACTTACCTATTAATTCATTCTTGCATCCTGGACAGAGATCTTTTGTATGTTTTTGACGCATGGGCAGGGCTGGAACCGACCAATGATTACACGAAAGGATGCATCAATGTTGCTCAAATGTTGCTGAAGCAAAGAAGAAGCATGTAAGAATAATGAATTCGAAGAAGATAACGCATGAGAAACGATGAATGGCCACCATGAACGATCCACCCCCTGGACAGGTGCACCATGCTAGGATACTGATGGGGTATGTGTAACATTGATGGGATACGGACAATGTCCAATACATAGTTCAGAGCCAGGAGTGTAGACTCATTCATACAATTCGCAATCTCAATCTCAATTCCTCCAAGATAACTAGCTAGTCTATCTACTCTGTACATTGATTGCATCACGACTGCAAGACATAAGCCCTTGTCGAAGGCGTGAACAGGTGCAGAAAGATCCTCGGCATCTCCTTCTTGCAGATCTCGAAAGTGTATATGAGTTAGCCAAGTCAGTGTGACCAGCGGAGAAGAGGATTGGTGACGGCACACGAAAGGAAAGGTAGGTAATTTCCCAAATTTAGCCCGCAGTGTCGCTATGCAAAGCACGAAAGATGCTGCTGCCCCAAAACTTTTCCTAGCGCCCAACCATGGCCGTCGCTGGTGTAGAGTAAACAGTATGGATACACAGTAGATCGCTCTCTTGACTGATGTAGTGATATACGACTGCGGCTGGGTGATACCGAGCTTGTGATTTGTCTGTGATAGTCGGGTTTAGGCAGCCTGGGGTTGTCCGCGACCTCTTGGTGTCATGCTTCCCCCTCGACCACGGGGAGCATAGCCACCTCGTCCTCCGTCCTTGGGGTAGCCCCCACGTCCCTGGCTACCGCCACGACCTTCGGCTCCTCCTCGGCCTCCACGCATGCCACCTCGATTGTTATAGGCCCCACCGTATGCGTTGGGACGAGGGCGTCGCTCTTCAACCCAGATCTGCTCGCCACCGATGTTGTAGGGGTTCGCGGCGACGGCGCTTTGATAGCCAGTAGCATCCGCGAACTCGACGAAGGCGCAGTTCTAGACGTTGTAGGTCAGCAAATGAAGCGATTATTTACGGTCTTAGAGTATACCTTTGGGCGGCTGACGTCGAAATAGGCAAGCTTGCCATGCTCAGCAAGTGCAGCTTTCAGCAGAGAAGCGTCAACCTTCTCGGTGACGTTCTTCACGTAACCTAGGACATGGTCCTTGTCCGCGTTGCCGGATATCGATTGTTGACGGTTTTGCCGCTTAGAGCTGTCCTGGCCCGCCATTTGCCATCCAGCGTTACCATTCGTTTGTGATCGGCTTGGCTCTTCGCTGTTTGATGGTGGAGGCGAAGGCGGTCGGTTTACTGGAGGCTGGGTGGCCTTTGGCTGTGATGAGGCTGGAGACGTTGAGCTAGAGGAGCTTGGTACTGCTGGCGGCGCAACTCGGTTGGCTGCAACGAGATTCGCCCACGTCTTTGGGGCTGCGGGTTTTGGTGGTGCTGCTGCTGGTTGTGGTTGAGTTGGTGTGGCCTTCGTGGGCTTTGGAGGAGATGCTACTGGTGTTGGGTCTGGGTCTTTGGGCTTTTCCTGAGGTACGTCTTCGACCTTCGTTGGCTCTTCTACACTTTCTTGAGGCTCCTCTGCCTCATGCTCCGTAACAGCAGCTGCAGGAGCATCTTCGGCGTGGTTCACATCTGCGGTGCCGGAAGTTATGGGTTCAGCGGGAACAGGCTCTTCTGTAGGCTCTGCTGTAGGCTCTTCTGTAGGCTCTTCAGTTGTGTCGCGAGAGCTCTCTTTGATCTCCTCTTGAAGCTTCTTGTCGACCTGCTCGACGTCATGTTGCTGCTGTGCAGGGTCCGTTGAGCTTGTTAGTGTCTCTGGTTCAGCCTCGGGAGCCGCGGTGGGTGGAGGCTCATGGATTGGAGGCACTTCAGACTCGAGCTGTTGTTCTTCTTCCTCGTCTTCGACGATGTAGCGAAAGATGTCATTGAGCACAAAGTATCCGTTGGGCTGCTCGGCAAGGACAAATGTTTGAACAAACTTGCGGTGAGGCGCGGCTTTGTTTGACATTTCTCCAATGACTTGTACAACGATGTTCTTGAAGGACTCCTGGGAGTCAACATTAGACACCCTGACCTTACAGTCGGAAATGTCCAGTTCCTTGATGCGCTCATTGATGGCCTATCACAGCAGTCAATTGGCGACCTTTCAGGATCGCTGACTTGAATACATACACGTTGACCCACAGAAACGGAGACCTTCTCAGCCTCCACTCCAGACACAAACTGCGAGCGCTTCGAATAGAAAAGCTATTCGAACGTGTCAGCCGGACGGAGGTCCCCTTCAAATGGCTAGAGGGACCGCGAAGCTTACGTGCAACTTTTCGGGATTCTTGCTCAGTGTCGTGTAGTATTGCTCAACAAAGTACCACCCAACCTCGTCCTTAGGTACGCTGGTTTTGCCCTCGTTGGTTGTGGAGGAAGCACTATGTGCAGTGCTTGGGGTATTTGCCAGATCAGCGCTGAAGGCGCCTGAAGATGCACTGCCGGTCATGCTATTGGATGGCTGGACTTGAGATTGCTGGTCATACGGCTGCTGAGCAGCGTAGTTGCCGTTCATAGCCTTAGGAGCAGATTCGGAAGCCATCCTCGCTAAGCACAAATGCTAGGCCAAGGTCACAGGTCACAGAACTTCGAGTGTGTGAGTGTCGAGCAAGGAGAGTGTGAGGTTACACGCTTATATACGTAGATGGGCCCGACGAAGAATTGTACTAGACTATCTGCGGACTCATTAGTTGCGGCTTTCAATAGCAGATAAACAGCAGATGATGACTTACTAATCCACGGATGTAGAATAAAAAGTTAGAAGAGTAATATGAGACTCGTAATACGAACTAGATGCTTCGCAAGTACAGCAATTGAAGAAAGATGCGAATCTGAGACCAGGACTCGAGGGTATCTAACGCGCGGGGAGGCGGAAGGAAAAAAGCACTGATGGCGGCTGAGTCAGGCGCAAGGAAGCAATTAATTACGACAGCTGCTAGATTTTGAGAGGAATAAGGCACGAGATAACTGAGTGGAAAACAAAGAGTAATGCTCGAGTATTCCTCTGCAGGTGGATGTGGAGGTGAGGGTCGGAGGGTCGGAGAGACGGTAGGGGTAGAGGATGAAGTTGTTTTATGAAATTTTAGTGGCCGAAGTTAGAATCGTCGCGCCTGCACTTTCCGCGATCCACTACTTTATATTTTCTCCATGTTGCCATGTGATAGTCTCCCACTTGGTGGTTCTAATCATCACTGTGACGTGCAATTGCCCGCAGAAGCATGCAGCGCTGTCATGTAGGATCTGGAGCCTCTACTTACCTATAAGCACAGAAGGGGTTGATCCGGTGCAAACAAATCACACCATGCTTTCCTTGACAAACAAGGTGCCGGAACTGTACTTTACTTGTCCGCTGTTGCGACAAAGTACGACTATACTTGACAGCGTGTCTCAGCTTTTGATCAGGGTTATTCAATTGAGACGGCTGACAGGCAGAAACGGAGCATGACCCGAGTTACTCCTGCGAGTGGGTTCAGTATGTAGAAGTAAGGCTCAGGGTGACCGCACGAATATCTGGCTATTTCTTCGCTCTATTGTACGGAAAGCGCCTTTGCAAGCCTTGCTATCTGACGGAGGAAAAGATACGCCAAGGTTGAGGCTCGCCAAGCGGTAAGTATTGAATGCATGCAACACAGCAGTAAGCTAGCAGCCTGACAAGACGCCAATGCAAGCTCAGCAAGAGACTTCAATCATCTTCCACAATAAATCTTCCCCTACGTGAATGCCATCAACCTCTCTTGCTTCAATTCGGAATGTGTGTGAGAGCTGTTGACGGATATCATGGCGCAATAGTGACGGACCTCCCTATGCCTGCCTTTTCGTCCAGTAACTTCGGTCGCACCTTCATTGACGCATCCTGATCGGTCATTCTCCGCCCCAACGCCCGCTCCACCTTCGCTCCCAAAGCCAGCTTGCTAAGGTTGTCGGTTTTCTCAGGAGTAGGCTGATATCTTTGCTGCTGCAGACGCTTGTTTTCGAGTCGATCGAACCCTTGAGTCCACTCTTTGATCTCTTGTAGGCGTGGGTCATTGCTAGTGGATGAAGCGTTGGTAGTGATGGTTGCGTCGGAAGCTGCAAGAGAGGGAACGCCGCTGAAGGTGGAAAATCGCTTCGATGCGCGCTTCGATGTTACCTGGGAACAAGCCATGATTAGCATTCTTCAGTGCAGAGAATAGCTAGATTAGAGACGGGTGATATACAATCCAATCATTGTTCGTGGGATCGTAAGGCATGACCAGTGGTGGAGGCAAGTTGAAACTTACACTGGGAGCCATGATGGGACGTGAAGACTCAATGGAGCGACCCATGGCGATGATAACGGATTGCACGACTCGAGCGAACGGTGACTTTCGTAACGGTCGAATTGAAATTGACCTCGCCGAGATTAACTGCCTGTCTCGGTAGCAGAGATCAACAGGTTCGTCCGTTCCACGTGGTACACGAATTTGCAAGGTTCGAGTGTCAATGACGTTGATAAGATGTTCGGCTAATTGTTGCGCAACAGCTTCCGGCTGTCGATACGCTCGTCGGACAGGTAAACTGGGAAGAGAGCTCGGAGTTGCAGAAGTTATATGGGATGGGAGACGTGGGGTTGGAAAGGTGGAGGTCGACGATAAGTAGAAGGGCTGTCGATCGGCCTCAAAGTATGAAACCCCCTTTTAAATTCTGACTGTTGCTAGCCGCGATGTCTCTTGCCGCGTGCTCGAAACTAATGACTAGTAATGAGTCTCCGCAGCGTCTGAAACAACACGCACTGGGGTGAAGACTTGGAAGAGGGAAGGCTCGGAGGGGTTTTCCAGTCGTTTAAAAAACCATGTTGGGGGTCATCAGGTCGGACTCAACCTGCCCCCATCTCTACTAATTCAGCATAGTTCAGACCGGTGTGGTGAGCAAGCGCCGAGCGGAGAGGGACGGAGGCTTGTGCCAAGGGCTAAAAAGCGGCCGACAAGGGAACCACGTTTTTCCCCTCGCTAGCGCGAACCGAGGTTTCCCCTGCGCCACCGTCCGTCGATCGTCAGTCCCTGTCGACGATAAGGTATTGCTGCCTCCGCCCTAAACTCCTTCGAACGCACGATGCAGAATAAATCACTCTTTCCGCCGTAACGAGGTGTCATTAATGTATATGATAGTCTGAGCGGAAGACACTGTTCCTTGCTACTCACTGCAGTCGGGTAGGGGGTTGATCCAATACGGAGTCCAGACCTTTTTTTGTGAAGAAATTTGTTCCCTGTCGTGGTAGACTGCACTTAAAAGGCTGATCGGTATGATTATCTCATCAGTCCTCTAATAGCGTCTTGTTCATCGTCCTATGATTGTGTGTTCTGATCGAGTCCCGGTTTCCCTCCTTTGCTATCCGTCTTCTCTGGCCGATCTGTCCGTTATCACTTTTTCAATCCTGTCTTTTTATCGAAATGTGCAACGAAACAATAGTGCATCACTATCAATGCTTGGGACACGTTGCATTCGGCAAGCGCCAGCACTGGGATGCCCTGACCTATCCCATTCGATGGCAAGAAATGTTGCACTAGGTATCCCTTGGCACACTCGTAAAAATACTTTTGGAACAAGTTAAAATAGGCTGTTCGGACCAGTCAAGATCCACACTGAAAGAGGTTAAATGTCAATTTATTTCACTTGTTGAACGGTTGGGTCCTCTGAGAAGGTCTGAACGATGTCCCGAAAGTTGAGCTTTTCTGGAGGACACCCTGAGAAGTGCATCATGCCAGCGGATGGGATAGCTGGCGGTTTTGCTGACCTTGTCACATTCCACATTTTAGGCAAAGATGGTCAAATCCAAGCAGTTTTTGAAAGCTGTCAAGAAGCCCAGCAAGCAGAAAAGCACGGTGTGCATGCGAGAAGCATCAGATGCGTTTCGTCAGTTTTCTAACATACGTTACCTAGAGACCCGAGAATGCGAACGAGTTCCTTGCCGGTACAAGACCTTCCAAACAACAACCTAAGGCAAGCAGCATAGACCATTGCTAAAATCATATCAGTGGGCGTTGATTTCGAAGAAGCTGGTGAGAAATGGCGAGCTGGTGACGCAGCAAAATCGACAAGGTTCTTTATCAGAGCCATAGAGGATTATGATGCAGGTCTTGCCAAGTATCCTCAGTCCTTTGATCTCGCGTACAACAAGTGAGTAGTCCCGTTCGTCATAACCATCACATAGAGGCGCTCTGATAGAATCTCGGCCTGATGCGTTCTAGGGCCCGACTACAATATGAACTTGCTCAGCAACCACGCTTGCTGGCTTTCATGCCATTCTCGTTGATGGATCTATTACAACTTGCGCTAGAGTCTCACAGATACGCTCTCGACATCAAACAAAATAACCCAGATCTCCTGTTGTACGCTTCCCTACCCTCTCCGATATTGAATGTCGTGTTGACACTTGCTAGTAATACGGCCCAGCTCTTGACGAGCTTTGTAGAAGCGGCTACGGAGTTGAGACACCCACTTAGCAGTCAGATCGATGGACTTCGCCTTCTCCAAGAAGCCTTAGAGCTGTTCCAACGGTGTCTCACACTCCAGGAATACCAATTAACACAGTCAGAAGAAGACCATGTCAGTCCTACAGAGAGATCGTATGTGAACGATAAGTCAGAAAACCACACAACAAACGAGGAGGCTTGGGCTACCATTTTAGAACCTGTGACGCATGGGTCTCTTGTAGACACAATGGTCGCGCAATTGGATACTTTGACGACTATATGCAGCCTTGTGATACCGCAGGGAAGCGATGATCTAGGATGGATCGAAAAGTATTACCGCATGCTGAAAGAGAAGCTCCCGTGTCTACGAGACACAGAAAGGGTTCAAGAAGAGTGTCTGGCAAACGCGAAATTTATGGCTGCATTTGCAGATGCAAGCTTTCGGCACGGTCAGCTGGACATACTCGAGTACGAGCGGAAGCTGGCTGCGGCTTTTGATGCATCCCTTGATCTGACCAATCACCCTCAAGGTCTCTGCGACCAAGCAGATGCAGAAATCACGTTTAACACTAGCATACGAGTTTCAGCGCAGTTGAGCACACAGCTCTCTGAAACAGACTCGACACGTCTGAATGAAATCCGATGGGGACATATTACCAAAGCGCTGGACGGTCTTACCGCAGCAAGTAAATTACCAAACACTGAAAACTTGCCCCGAATATACCTTCGCCGCGGAGACTGCGAGCTTCTACGCTATCGTCTCGGTCAAGGTCCCCATCCGCATGGCATCGCTGCGAAGAGTGCACCGACTTTACTGAAGAACGCAGAGGTCTATTATCGTGGCGCAGCTGGATTCGCAAGGCATGCAGGCGTTGACGAAGAGGAGTGGGAAGCCCTTGTGAAAGAAGCTGTTGCGGCAGGCTTATCTGGGAACAGCGTGAACTTGCAGGGATTCTCGAAGGCAAAGGAGAAGGCTGTCCTTGAAATCGTATTGGAGATGCAGGAGGAGAACTTGCTATGTGGGGAAGATGTCCTAAGGCCAGAGCAAGCAGATCTACGTGCAATGAGCCCTTGATTTCTTAAACGTTTCCCATGCCGGGTTCTTTCCAATCCACGGACGAGCGTCTTCAAGCACCAAGGTCTATGCTCCATCACCTTAAAAGCTTAAGGCATTCGTAACCTTTTCGACCTGGAAGTCGTAGGTCTCAACAAATGACCTACTGAGCTGTCGAAAGATTCGGACACCCACGTTTCGATGAGTTCGGGACAGATAGCAGCCACAATCATGTCAGTACGACTACAACAGGTCAGTGTTTGTTTCCACGTTTTAACAGCACCTTGAGACTCAGGTTGCAGATATATCCTGACGGTCGTAAAAGTCCTGCTTCGGCTCAGAAGCCCCGAGTCCATTCTTATACATGTCGATGCAATGCATTCCGAAAATGTAGCGACTATCCGTATGCGACGAATCCTCCCGCCGCAGAGCGTAGGCTTAGTTGATTCGCTCCGGGGGCCGAGAGGGGCTCAGGCTAACCGTTTAATGGTTCAAGCTCCGCTTGCAATGCATCATTGCCGGGGTCGCAGTTAGCCTCATCAGCTCACGGCTCTCGCACCATGCCTGGTTGACTTCGCGGTACACGTCGCTATCCACCCACCACGCACTGGGACATGCCATTATTTATGTATATATCTCCCTGGCCATGTCGGTACGTGCTGTTGCCATACTTCACAGCCTATACACCGCTAAAGTACTCAAAAGTCACAGGTCGGCAACGGATCCCATACCCAAAGCCTCACCCGGGAAGTATCCTTCCGCCAAAGGTCATCCGCCGACAATAGCTCTGATACGAGTGCTATCCCCGTAGAGCCTATTTCACGGCCGGGCCTCCACTTCCTCAAGAAGCGATTCACCAGTACGTGGGCTCGGAAACATACCAACAGCGATGACGAGAAGGCCGCCCGGGGCCCTCTGGGACTTGGGCTTCTTCATTCTTCCCCGGAGCCACTTATCGACATCATATTCGTGCATGGTCTGCGAGGAGGCTCAACCAAGACTTGGCGGAAAGGGAGCGACCCTAGAAACTTCTGGCCGCAATTCTGGCTGCCACTGGAGCCTGAACTACACAATGCCAACATACACAGCTTTGGTTACGACTCGGATTGGGCCAGTACGAAGTCCAGCATACTAAACGTTCACGATTTTGGACAGTCACTTTTAGAAGAGATGCGCAATTCCCCTTACCTGAGAGACAAGGGAAACGTAAGGTTGGAGATGTTTATCATATCGTGCATTGCCTAAATCTCACAGGGACCTATACTACTGATTGGACATTCCATGGGCGGACTCGTGATAAAGAAGGTAGGATCTTTTAGCTGCTAGAACCCGAAGGGCCCTTAGAGCTAACTAATGCTAGGCTTTTATCCTAGCCAACAACATTCCAGAGTTCAAGGAACGCATCCAATGCATATTCTTTTTAGCCACTCCTCACAAAGGATCTGATTACGCCGCAGTCCTGAATAACATCTTGACCATTTCCGGAATAATGTCTTCGCGTCTTTATATTACAGACATCACGACTGGCTCAATATCAGCTCAATTGATTGACGAAGACTTTGGGAAACACGCTAACGATTTGCCTATATTCTCTTTCTACGAGACTCTCCAAATGAAGCTTGGGATATCGTCCGGCTTGATCGTAGAAAAGAGTTCCGCGATTCTCGGTAGGGCCCTCTGCTCATGCTGGCTCAAATTCGAGTGTCTCATGAACAATCTAATGGTCTCGCAATCAAAGGACTCGATTTTAGACGAGAAAGAGTTCAGTACCTCAATGCAAATCATCGGGATATTTGCAAATTCGATAGTCCAGATGATCGAAACTATGTGACGTTGAAGAACGCGATTATCAGTGCGACGCAGGATATCTTAAAAGATGGCATGTTTGTATCTATCGTCACAACGTCAAATGACTAATGAATCACAGCCATTGAAACCACTATGCAACAGTCTCGTGAACAAATGAAAGTCTTGCACCCGTTCCTAGATATATCAGATCTTCCAGATGAACACTACCCCAGAGTTGAGGGTTCATGCCTGTGGCTTGACGCTCGAGATGACTTTCAAGATTGGAGAGAACCAGCTGGAGAGCTTGTTCGTGACGAGTATTCGGCGTCAGAGAACAACCCATCCATTTTCTGGGTCACTGCCAATCCTGGAACAGGTAAAACATATCTGGCGGCACATGTTGTAGATGGGCTTGGTCAATTCCAGCTTGAATGCTCCTACTATTTCTTTCACATTGGGAACAGTTCTTCACGATCTCTCACCAATTTCTTAAGATCTATCGCATACCAGATGGCTATGTCGAACACTTTCGTCCGTGAGAAGCTAGTTGGACTCTGTGAGGAAGGATCGACGTTCGACAAAGATAACGCCGCCACCATCTGGACTAAAGTCTTCAAACGAGGTATCTTTCAGGTAAGTGAATGCAATTATCTGAATATCATACACCTCGATGCTTACTTCTTGAGGCCTGCATAATTACACCACAGTACTGGGTTATTGATGCGATCGATGAATGCAGCAAGTATCAAGAACTATTCACTTTGATCAAGGGCATTCAAGTGAGCTTCCCACTCAGAATCTTTATCACGAGTCGGAAGATCCCCGAACTCCAAAGAATGCATTGCTCCTTGGAGGCGTCAGTATCAATAACATGCATCGAGGTATCAGTAGAAGACAGCACCAGCGATATCGACTATTATATTCAAGAGCGCGTTGAAAATCTAGCAAATGACCTAGTGAGTAGTAAGAAGGATCTAGCTAAGACCCTATTACGAAGGTCTAACACCTGTTTTTTATGGGTTAGGTTAGTTCTGGATGAACTGGAAAAGGTATATACTACAGAAAGCATGACGCAAATACTCCAAAGCATACCCGAAGGAATGGTCCCCTACTATGAGAGGATCGTCAGAGCAATGGCTGAGAACACTCTTGAAAAACATGTCGCTAGAGCTGTGCTTGTTTGGGTTGTGGCAAGCTCGAGAAACCTCTTCATACCCGAGCTCTCAAACGCTCTGAAGTTGGATATCAACACAGTTCTTCCAAGCGCCAGAAGTGCCGTGGAAGGACTTTGTGGTCAGCTGATCTTTGTCGATCATCGATCTGGTACAGTCAGTCTTGTCCATACCACAGTACGCGAATTCCTCCTCTCCGAGTCTGCTGGGGGATTCTACATTTCTGAGCTAAGAGCGCATGAGAGACTCGCTTTGACATGTTTGAAGTTGCTTTCGAGTAGCGAAATGAAACCCCCTCGAAGCCAGAGAATGTCGTCCCGAGTTCGTAAGAATCTGGAGCTGTCACCGCTAATGAATTACGCTATCGCACATTTTTCAGAGCATGTCTACTTTGCCTCAGCCGAGACTGACGAGATCATGCTAGCGCTAGACCTCTTTCTCAAAACGAACATCCTATCGTGGATCGAAATGGTCGCTCAGATGGGCGATCTGTACCCCTTAATCAGAGTATCGAAGAACTTAAAGGGCTATCTAGACCGAAGAGCCAAGTACATATCACCACTCACTAATCAAGTGCAGATCGTCAAGAGTTGGTCGACAGACTTGAGCAGGATCGCAACCAAATTCGGCTCCGCTCTGTTGCAGGATCCGTCGTCCATCTATTTTATTATTCCCCCCTTCTGCCCGCTTGATTCCGTTATCCACAAGCAATTCGCAAAACGACCAGGCCCTCCGGGATTGTCGGTCGTAGGGCACAAGGACAACGCGTGGGGTGACTGTGCTGCATCTGTCAATTTCGGAGAAGACAGCATAGCTGTAGCTGTCTCTTGTGGCGAGAACCTCATTGCGGTGGGCATGTTATCTGGAGATATCAACCTCTTCAACCGCAAAAGTTGTCAAAAGGAGGGCGTGATTCATCGAAAAGACCCAATCGATCTTATCCATTTCACGGACAGGTCTATTGCGGCGTGCACGATCAGATCGGTTGTCCTCATGGACCTCATGGGAAATACAATATGGCAAACTCGACTCCAATTCCGCTGCATTCTCCTCACCTCATCTGCCAACGCTATTATTGCTGTGTCTGGACCTAGTTACGTCATGAAATGGGATATCTCGACTGGTATCCTTCTTGGGGAACAAGTGTTTGCGTATACTAGTCCTGATAATGATGGCGACAAGGTGCCCATGGTCCCCGATGCTGCAGCTCTATCCGCCGATATGGAGACGCTTGCCCTGTCATATCGCAGGGGTACGGTATGTATTTTTGAGGTCGAGAGTGGTGAAGTCATTGCGTGGCCACGTGATAACTACCACAGGCTTAACAGGCCTGCGCCGGTTTTATTGTTCAATCCAAACCCTAACATCAGCCTCCTACTTATAATATATTCTGACCACGAACTCTCTCTTTATCAAACAGATACTGGAGCCCTGGTGAGCGCTCAAGAAAATCCAATTCCTGCCGGAATCCTATCGGCGTCTTGTTCGCCAGATGGCAGAACGCTTGCTACTGTTGACAAGCAAGGGGTCCTTCAAATCTGGGACTTTGAGTCGTTAAGGCTTCTGTACCACGTCTTATGTCCCACGGCGTCGTTTCGAATTCTCGATTTTGTATCAGATGGATCAAGCGTGGTTGAGGTGACAGGTTCTGGCATGCGGATCTGGAGCCCAGCAACCCTTGTCCGTAAAGACATCGAGGAGGGCCAAAGCATCGGCGACGACGCATTGTACCTCGCTGCCGCTGAGGGTGAGTATGAGGCACGTAGGGTGTCAAAGATTACAGCACTGTGTGCCCATCCCTCTTTACCGATTGTTTTCGCTGGGAAGCATAGTGGACAGGTCATAGCTTTCGACACGAAAACAGGGCTGCAGATTGGGGTGCTGTACACCCATCCTTATGGCGCTTTCATTAACGGACTAGCCGTCAGCCAGAACAGCATTATGGCGTCAAGCGACGTTAATTGTGTTGTAAAAGTCTGGAACATAAAGGAAGCTCTTTCACCAACTCACCTATACACATATTCAGCAGCACAACTTGAAGGACGAATTAAGCAGCTGTGCTTTAGCACCCGTGGTGATTACCTCCTTGTAGCAACATCACAATCAGACCAGGTCTACGCCATGAAAGGCGGCTCATGCGTCGGATCATTACAATTTGGATACAGTGAGAGAAAGGTCTGGCGGTGGCTCCAAGTGCCCTCTCTAGTAAAGCAATCGGATCAGTTTGCTCTTATTCACGACCACATATTGACTGGATTTAGCGCCTCGGCTTTTCCGTCGAAGATCGATGATTTCGAGGCTGACATACCCTACGATGTTGGCGAGGGTAACGAGGAGACAGACATGAATTCAGCAATCATTCACCTGGAGACACAGACCCTGGTCTTTAACGTACGTTACCTCTCGGGCTGGGTCTCGTCATCATCAATGTTTCTTTTCGACCTAGGCACGATGACACTCCTAAGTGATTTGTTTCCAAGATACTGCAAGCATCTCATCAGCGTGAGCGAGCGGACGCGAAGTCTTGTGTTCTTGCACCGAAACTCGTGGCTCTGCAGCATTAATTTAGATAATCTTGCGCCGGGCCGCTACATACAGCACTTCTACGTGCCCGATGAATACATGTCGGTCAGACACAAGGTACTGCCTGTGCGGACTCCAGACGATAGTGTGGTTTTCTGTCTGCCTGGCGAGCTGGCCGTGGTGATAAACGGGCTCAAATTTAGAAAGATGAAGGCCTTGGAGTAGCACCGTTTCGACAGTCTGACGGTTTGACTATGGGCGCCCATTGGGCGGACATCCCAATGGATTTCCGTCATTCCGTCGAAATACTCATCGGATCGTATGGCCTCCGGTATCGCTTTGCGGACAAGCACCCAGTTCTAGCCGTACAATGTTACTAGGTCAAGGTTCTTGTGTGACCTGCATATCGTTGCGGCATGGTATTAGGAGTCAGGATTTGTTCTATCTATGGATTGGCTTCTCAATACGGAATGCATTCCATACTAACAAAGGTTTGACGTTTTGGCGATGGGTGCCTTATGGGCAAAGATTGAGGCACTGACGGTAAGCCGTTGGACTGTTCGCTCAGTGGGCGCCCATCCTCAAATTGTCATTCCGTTGAAGCTTCAACTTGGGGGGAAAGCATTCAAGTCTGGGCGGGCGAATGGGAGTTCGTAGCAACTGTACATGAGTGGGACGGTGACGCGACATGTTACTGAGATCTCGATGTCAACATTATGTTTCATCAGGAGTGGCAATGAAGACACGAAAGACCCCCAGCTGGACAATTTGACGATGGGTCCTCACTGATAAGAGCGCCCAACAGCGTTTGGTTTTTCCGAGATACCAGGCAAACATCGGCTGTGCTTGCACTGTCATTTATGCTGCGGGTGGTGTTTTGCCTAAAACGTGAGCCATATCGCACCATGGACTGGCTAGAGAGATAGGATGCGAGCGCTCTGGATCCATTGAAGAACTGTAACCTAGAGAATCGAACTCGTAATGTCTCAAACTGACGCCACTAAGATGAATCAAAATGGTGGAGAAGCGCGGAGCCTATGTGTAGCTATTACCCAATCGGGTTAGCGCCTTGGCACATCTGATCTCGCCTCCAGACAAGTAGGTAGATTTCACACAATCAATCATGCATGTTCACGCAATCGTTTACTTAATAAGTAGGGTGCTTGCGACTGTTGTATTTCTTATATCGTACCACAAGCCGTTCATTGAAGAATCCTAATGACGTTGAAGACATCAGACGATGAACTGTATATGGCTGAAGGCCTTCATGAAACCAGCAACGAGGGAGACAAAGAGCCTGGTTCCCCTGCTCGGCCTCTGCCATCGCCTCCATACTCCGTCTTCAGGCCAGCGCAAAAGAGATGGATCATCTTCATTGCCGCCTGGGCCGGGTGGTTCTCGACCGCCAGCAGCTTCATCTATTTTCCCGCCATCCCGTTCATGGCTCATGATATGGGCGTCTCCAACCAGAAAATAAACCTCACTGTGACCTCATACATGATCGCCTCAGGCATCTTTCCAGCCATCACCGGCAATGCTGCCGACAGATATGGGCGTCGCATTACTCTCTTAGCCTCTCTTGCCGTTTACACCATTGCAAACATTGGTATCGCAGTTCAAAGATCATTTACGGTGCTGTTTATGTTAAGAATGCTTCAGAGCGCTGCGATATCGGATATGGTTATGCTTACCTCTGCTTGTGACAACCAGTAAGATCGAGAATTATAGGCGGCTTCTCGATCACTTATGGTGTTATTGGCGACTTGACAACACCAGACGAGAGAGGGGGCTACTCTGGAAACGCCTCATTATTGTATGCTCTCGAACCTCACAAGACTGCGATTAGAGGAGCCAGAACTGACGGGTGCACAAAGCCTTAATACTCCTCTCAGTGTGGCTCCTATGATTAGCGGTTTACTTCTCGTAAAATGGACCTGGCCGTCCATTTTCTGGTTCTTGTCCATAGCATCTCCGCTTGTATTCTTGATCATGTTTCTTTTTCTTCCCGAGACGTGCAGGCGTCTTGTTGGTAATGGGAGCCGCCGCACTTCTTGCGTCAATACCCCTTTCATTCCCGTCCTACGCCCTGAGCGATATTCATCGTTGATTGTTCAGCAAGAGAAACAGAAGGATGTCCCCAAGCTCCATAACCCACTTTCGGTTCTCGTACTACTTCAAGACCGTGCGACTTTAGCAGCTGTATTGTGCTATGGCATCTATTATACGGTCCACTCTTGCTTACAAGCATCCACATCTACCCTATTCATTGCAGTATACCATTTATCAGGCTTGCGGGCAGGTCTGATTTACATTCCCTTTGGCGTTGCTTGCTCGATAGCTTCGATCGTAGCTGGTAATCTTCCCTTCGCCTAACCCCTAAGTCCAACTTGAAACGCAGCTCTAAGTAGCTAAAATTCGTTGCAGGTAGAATCCTAGATCGAGATTATCGGGTGATTGCCAAAGCCCAAGGTTTTCCCATCGACCGAGTTGGGGGGGACGATCTCTCGACATTCCCCATCGAACACGCCCGGCTTCGGACGCACAAGTACTCTATCATCATCTGCGCGTCCTTGATCGCCTCATACGGATGGATTCTGCGTGCTCGGGTGGTAAAGAGACCCTACCGAAACGATTGGAGCTCCCAGCTCACAAGACTAGCACATAGCAGTACCTCTCGTCATCCAATTCTTGATAGGATTCTCCAATCAGGTTCTTTACACTGTAAGAGTCCCGTCCGTGTTCAGGAGACTTGGTATTGATAAGGACAGTCGTTGAATACACTGCTTGTTGATTACTACCCGGATAAATCTGCTTCGGTACAAGCTGTCAACAACTTTGTTAGATGCATGCTTGCTGCTGCAGGGCTGGCTGTCTTGGACGTCATGCTTAGCAAGCTGGGTTCAGGATGGTGTTTTGTAATGTTCGCCATTCTGCACGGCACCACGTTTCCCATATTCTGGATTCTGGAGAGGCGAGGGCCTGTATGGCGGCAGAAGAATGATTCTTGAGCTGAAAACGGTTCGTGACATACAACGTGCCTTGATTGCGCTAAATATTTAAGAAAGATATTGTGGATATATTCGGAGAGGTTGCACTGAGGTTTTCGAGGAACGTCGTCAGCATTGGACGAATGAATCGGCCCGCTTGCGAGGTTAACCGGAAATGCGACGGAACGCTATCATCGAGCCCAAGTCATTGTTCAGCTACGAAAAGCCATATTTGACGGCGCTGTGTATTTGAGAGGTGTTCAAGTACTTCGGGGCCTAGGCGTCATTCTCCTGTGTGATTCTCCGCCACCAACTCGAACTATAATCTAGCAGAGCGCCCCCAATATCAGCAACAATCGCTACAATGTTCACTAGATGTTCAACCGAGCTCCGTCCTACAATGAGCAGACTAATGCAACAGAATATGATAAGAGTGACGTTCGAGGTGTGGTAGGAGGCTAGTGTGCTTCCTGAATCCCTGGAATCTGGACGAAAACGGAGTTCAAAGACTCCAATTACCGTTATAAAGTATGTACTGTATTCTGTCATATCCATCGACTGACCTTTATATACTAGACTACTCCGGAAGCTACCGATCAGGACATATACGAAGGTCAAGGCAGCATTCAACAGCATTGCGTTCCCTCCAAAGGGTGTTTCTCAGATTTGTTCCGATCGAGACCTGCAACCTGACTGGAGGTTCAGAGCTAGTGACTCACCGAGGAATGTCCTGTCTCTTGGAAGGACTTAGAGGCTGGGTTGCTTGAACAAGCCCAGCGCTCAGAATATTCATATCCTGGTCGCTTAGGTCATGATCTTTCCGCAGGCTTTCGGCGCCCTTCAAATGGTGGGGAGGTATCGTCTGGCCCCCGCACTTTCAGTCCAACGTCCGACAGAGCATACGGTTACTTTCAAAGTTCCTGGACACGATAGACAGACGATCCACGTATGAATAGAGATACCCGCGTGCCCGAAGATTGCTTTCTAAAAGATTTCCAATTTCGGAAAAGATATTTTAGACGAAGACAGACTAAAGAGGAGACTTAAAGCCGACAAAGACTTGCCAACGCAACCGCATTCGTGCTACCTACTGTCTGTGATGAAAGGACGCTGTAGAAGCCTGTATTTCAAAGGCGGCGGCGAGTGCGACGGTGGTAAGTTGGATTCTTTGCGCCGAACCCGCTATAGATTGCGCACTATGTGGGACAGACTACCATCATCTGAACTGGGTCGTGAGCTTTGTGGAGTACCAGGAGAACGTCGCAGGGACTCTCCAAGATAATGGAGAAGGATGTCCGTGGACCGTAGAGAAAATGTAGGAGAACTCGAGAACAGATGTGCTAGGCCAGAGCAAGCGGATTCACGTGCAATAAGCATTTGATTGTCCTGGAAAGAGTTTTCAGATCGGATTTTTCAAATATACAGGCGAGCTTCTCTAGACACATAGTCCATGCTCCATTGAGGCAGAAGAGACCATATACCTGTTAAACCATGAGTCTTGAAATTGGATAAGGTGTAAGCGTCAGCCTCCGTTCGCACTTCAGGTATGACCATAGATGACATAAAAATTTCACGGTCATTGGTCCCCAGTCTCCCCACCCGGTTATACCTGCCCCCCATCTCAACCGCGGCAAACGCGCCCGCGCGTCTCCCAGACACACAAAGCAATAACCACCCCCTCCCTCACCATCACCAAAGTCCCACAACAACCCACCTCCGCTCACCTCAATCTCCATCACCCACCAACCATGCCCCACTCCCTCACCCCCTCCCCCCCCCCCCCCCCCCCCCCCCCCCCCCCCCCCCCCCCCCCCCCCCCCCCCCCCCCCCCCCACCCACCCCCCTCGCCCCCGGCCCCCGCGCCACCGCCCTCTCCCTAACCTTCACCTCCGCCCTCACGAAAACCCTCCGAACATGCAGCTACGCCGCCTTCAGCGCCTGCTTCCCCACGCCCGCCACCCACTCCAGCCCCATCCTCCGCAGCGTCCACACACAAATAGCAGCCAAGATCGAGGAGAGCGCGAAGCGCGAGTTCGAGGATATCTTGGCGGAACGGGAGGTTGTGCGGGGGCTGAATGAGTTGGAGAGGTTGGTGGGGGAGGCGGGCAGGAGGAGGAGGGAGGGGGTGTTGGAGGGGCCGGGGGTGGCGTAGGTGCTTTTGTGTTTCTGTTTGGGGGGGTTGGGGGGATTGGGGGGGTAGGGGTTTGGATATGTGTGTGTGCTAATGTTGGGGTGGGACCAGGCCGCATACGCTTCCTCCGGAGCCGCTATTTCTTGCGCATTTGGCGCCGTATCTTGCGACGGCGGAACGGGAGTTGGAGGCCGAGTTGAGGGAGGTGCAGGCGGAGAATGAGGTTCTGGCGAGGGGCGTGGAGGGGCAGAGGGAGGTGGTGGAGGGGTTGGTGAGGGGGTTGGAGGCTGTGGTGAGGGATTTGGAAGGGGCGAATAGGGCGATGGGGGAGGTGGTGGAGGGGGGTGGGATGAGGATGGAGACGGGGGAGATGGAGGAGGAGTTGAGGGTGGGGGGAAGGGAGAGGACGGGTGTGAAGTTGTGATGTGCGCGAGATTGGCGAGGGTGTTTTGGGACCGTTGGACGGAGCTTCGGTGTACCAATTGGACGGATGGGATCACCAAGTTATGAGGAGAGACTGTTTTCATGGCTGTAGATTCTCATGGAGGTCCCTACATGCTATCGAAGGCCTAGGTCTAGAGCATCCAGTCTCTGACTCAGATCAGTGACAGACTGACAGCGAGAGACGCTTAAATCGAAGTCATATAAGGCTCGCAAAGTGGATATCATGTACGCATTTCCCACACCCGAACACGCTTGGTATCATGCCGCTCCCGAGTCGCACCATTGATGGGGTGCACGTAACGCCATCCCAATGCATCAGTGACCATGATCCTTCATTTCGCAGTTTTGGACTTCTTCTTGGGAGGACGTTCATCAGCAGGAGGATCCGAGTCTTTTGCCGCACCCGCATCACCGTCAGCCATCTCAACGTCGGATCCGCTACTCTCATGAGCCGAGTCGTATTCCTCGGCGACGTCAGACTCGGAGTCCGTGTGGAAGTCTTCGTCGACGCTCTCTTCGTCTTCGTCTGCGGAACCTCGGTCAGGGCCGGCGGCTACGACTTCTTCGTCGGATGACGCCATGTCAGCATCTTTGAGGGCTGCTGCAATGAGCGCGCTCGACTGGCGAGTTGTTAGCACCGCTCCCATGATTCTAATGGGATAGCCTACGTCATCCAGCATCTCATTCTTGGTCTTCAGGCCTTTAGCTTGGAAGAAATCTTCTAGCGGTTGCTGCTCCTCACTATGGCATGTTTTCAGTGTAATTTAGCCGAGGATATCTGTGACTCTTACCGGTTGATGTTACTGAATTGGTGTTCGCCTGCACCTCCCTTCATTGTAATTGTAATGTCGAAAGTGCGGCTGGCGGAGACAGCTCCACCAACTCGGGACATGACAATGACGGCGATGTTGTCGAATGAAATATAGGTCGCAGGTTTGGGTACGAACATGAAGCTCTTATCAAGGCAAAAGAGATGTCCTTCATTGGCCTTGATGCTGCACTTTACGCCGGCCTGCTGATGGTGGCTACAGATCGTCAGCTAAATTGCGACTCACGAAGCAAAAGTCCTGGCATGAGTCAATATGAGGCAGGCGGCCTGCAGACATACCTGGAAAAGTCTTTGGACGGTGTAATAATTCTCTTTCCTGCAAGCCCACGGAAGACTTGAGCCACCACAGAGTGCTGCGGTGCCTCGTAGTGCGCAGCAAGCTTGCCCTTGTACTTGCCTTCGAGGAGCTCACTAGGTATGCTTAGCGGATGTACTTTGCCTCGTAATTGTGATGACCTTACTCCGTCATATTCATGTCAATGACAATCTCTTCTTCCCGCTTGAATTGCATGACAAGGAAGGGATAGCGGGTTTGACCTTGGCGCAAGGGTGGATCGAGGCCGATGGTGATGAGGGTATGAAGCTCATCGGGCTTAGGCAACAGCATGAATTTTTTGACGGTCTCGTACTGTATCTTGTAGTCGTAGGTCTTTCCGCGAAGTCGGAATGAAGTCTCATACAGATCCACGTCAAAGCGTCCTCTGTAAGCATGTCAGCATGCATATCAAATCGGGTGAAAAATGTACGAGAGCGCACCTAGGTGTAAGATGAAGGATGTCCTGAAACGTTGCGAACGTATCTCCAGCGACTTCTCCAATCTCGGCTTTATCCATCAGTGTATCATAGAATACGTTCGCCGCGTTCTGCTCTTCTGCATCTGACCCCTCCACGCTCACCTCCTCGCCCTCGTCGTTCACCTCTTTCTTTGCAGAAGTCCCAGGAATGTAAAACCTCATCTCGACTAATTCATCGCATTCCTCTAGCTCGAGGCCGTCAAGATGTCCATTGATGTCCGTGTCTTTACCACCTGCTGTAGAAGCGAACTCAACCGCCACCTCATTTTTCCCTGCGAGATTGGTATTCGTTATCTTGGAATATGGAACCTCAAAAGCGGGGCGGTTTTGGACGTTGAAGGCCAGCTCCGATTTGCCGAACTCGGCTTTACCCCAATTCCAACCTTTCAAAGAGTGTTCCTTGGCTTCTAGATTAATGCTGTAGAAGTTCTTGAATGGCTTGATCAATCTATCGAAGTCCTAAGATTATTAGCCGCCTTTCAACAATTGAGAATTGAAACTGCTCACTTCCTCTAGGAAGCCGTCCAAATGTACTACTTTAGATGTGTGCATAAGAATCTTCAGCTGGTAGCCTTTGGCTCCACGACTCCAATGCGCTGCAGCCATGTCGCCCTTTTCACGGGTGAAAGTATTGGTTTTGTTGCCATCTTTGGAGGGCTTCCAGCCGAGGCCACTCTCAACGAAGCGGCAAGTTCCTGGCTGTTTGTACGAATGGAGGTAGACATCTTTGAACTCCTCCATTCCTGTTACAGTCCGATTAAAGCATAAGGTCAAAGGATAGTACGACAGTGATCGCGTAGTTTTCGCGATATCACCCCACGGCTAAAGTTCGGGTCTTTGAGTGCCAAGACGCTTACCGTTTCGCTCTCCTAGGCGTCGGCCTCGCTCCGGGTGAATGCTGCCCATTAAGCTGCCCCTGCTGATCTGGAGTGGGCGGCAGCGACAATAATAATGGCTGCCTCACTGGTTTCGACAATACAGGCGCCATTGCGTTGCTCAGCAGCCTGCAAGGCTTCGAGGATAGGTTTGTTTCATTTACTTATTGGTCTAAACCTGCATCAAACCCTAGCCACCAGCCTCCACCTATCACGTTCTGACAGCTCGGCCGGCTCTTCCAAAGGGCCCATAGGTGGTTCGGGATGAAACTATTAGCATGCTGGCTGTAAGAAAATCCTCTTGTTGTATAGCTGTCCATTACCAATGTCGAACAGGCTGTATCAGGTCACATATTCGTGAAACCCCTCCGATTGTTGCGTTACTATTGTCTACGAACCATCGTGTGTGCTCCGGAGGTTAGTGTCGCCAACATTTCATCGAGGCCTCCATCAACCTAATCTTATTGACAATCACAATGCTCGTCATATCGTCTGAGCAGGGTTCTGGCAAGGCGGAATTCAATGGCGGAATTGCATAAAAGGCCAGCTATAGTGAGATATCAGGGGTTGGTCTGCGAGTAGGAGAGGGCTTAGAGCGTATGGAGCGCATTTCGCACTAATTGCTCTGCGCCTGTAGACAGTCCATTTACTTGCTCAAGACTACCTGAAAGGTGCTCTGCTAATGTATTGACTCGTCTATACCATAGGCCGGCAATCTGTGGTGCACCAATCTCATGACACATATGTGAAAGCGCTTGCGGGAAAATGATGAATTGATAGTATGGCTCGATGGATTACCATAAGTTCAAACCCTTTGAGAACGTTCCAGACCCCCAGATGGAAAGGATCTTATAACCAAATCCATATCTCAAGCCCAAGAACCAACTCTGATTCGTTTAGACGTTGATGTATCCGGTCCCAAGGCTCGTAACTGGATAATCGGGACAAAGCGTATTCAGAGTTAGATTATCCCTTTGCACAGGAGCCTTTGCCCATTGGCCCGTTGAGGCGTTGCAGCACACCGTGCTATTAGGCGCCTGAACCGAGATATTGAGCTTCTGCGATGACTCCGCCAACACGATTTGGGTGTTTGAGAGACAGCAATCATGGGAGACATACGTGCAGTTGCAAGGACAGACCACATCTAGCGGCAGTGGCGCTGGGGTCGCCGTTGTGCCTGACGGTGCTGCTGCTACTATTCCATTTATATTATCATTGCCTGATAGACATCTCCCGACACACCGATGTATCTGAGCAACGTCGCTTCCCAGAGCTGTGGTAGCATCCCGTATGGATATGCATGAAAAATTACTAGGACCGCTTTCATCAAGGGCGATGCCATCGTTCAAGGCACAGATGGATTCGCCAGGTAATCCACAATCCGAGTTTGCAACGCAAGGGTCACCACCTCGTGGATTCTCAGCAGTGGGAGGCCGAGTCTGGTGGTGATGGGTGTTCTGGCATGGCCGGACATCCTGCCCAGTCGTCACCTTTTGCCAGGTGCAAGACTGGAGCTCTTCCGCAGCTTCAGGGAAACTGGGATAGATCTCGTATTGCTGAAACAATGTAACGTTCACGTGAGGGGGCAGTGCATCCGAGACCGTCTTTCGCTTCTGCGGCTTTTGGCCACCAACGTTATATAGTACTCTGTCTTGTGCTCCATGGTAGGCTCGTCCTCCAACCGCTTTTGCTAGCGGATTGTTGACGCAAATCTCGATTAGGTCGTTCAGAGCCGGCTTGATCTGGTCCCATGAAAGTAGCGAAGGTGCAGATACTGATATTCCAATGCTGCAAGTGCCCGCATGGAGAAACCTGGCCTCGCCTGCTTGAAGCGAGATGCTGCCTGACGGGGTTTCGAGCTGGGAATACTGTAGCTGGCTGCAGTCAGCATGCCGAGGATTGCCCAGATTCGAGTCGCATTGGAAGGTCGTCGTCTGCTCAGGTGGGTTTCCTGCGGCCTTACCATACCAGGGATAGCCGCCACCGTTGTCGACCGGTCTGCGCTGCATAAGGGACCAGGCGCGGGCGATATACTCCGCAACGTTGGAAAGTTGATTCCAATTGGCATCACCGAAGGCGAGATTGACAAGTCTTGCATAGAGAGAGCTGTATATGGCGCCTCCTACTGTGGGATCGAAATGACCTGCCATAAATTGATCATCCATGCTGAACCCTGTCACGGTGACAGCAAAGAAAGTGGCACTGCGGGCTACATGTGGAGAAGTACTGTTAGTGTCAAGGTCGACATCGAGATGAGCATGGCTGGTAAGGGGAGGGCTTCATACGATATGCTTCGGGAAATAAATTCGCATTTGGAGTCGAGAGGTAGTCGACTACGTTAGAGATGTTCCGCGTGATGATACCTCCGTCACCAGAGACGCCTTGGACGCAATTTCGAATTACCCACCCGGTCATTTCTCGAAACTCATCGGGTGCAATCTCATAAATCGTCTCGGCCTCGTGCACGAGTGGATGAACAGACTCAACTCTGATTTCGCAAGTCCCTAAATACATCCATAAATCCTGGGAGCAATCTTAGGTTCCTTGAATTATGTCGCTCTTCTTACCGTCCAAATAAATCTTCGGAATCTCGAAAGGATGAACATTCTCTTCATCTAGCCTGGAGGACGACCAGGTTACAGGAGCTGCCCCGCGAGGCATCTGGCGTTCGGCAGCGATGCAGTCAGCTGCATTGATGTGACCGAAAGCGCCGGAGCTGTAAAATGCATCGCAAAAGTAGTAGTCAGGGTGCACAGGGGCAACGGCTAGTAAGTCCGCCATAGCCAATCGTAAAAGAATTGAAAGCAAAAGGTATCCTTAATACAAGTATCCTGGAGGGAAGGTAGTTATTTGTATATTTGACATGCAGCCAAAGCGTCGTGCGCCCTGTCTTTCATGCCACCGATCCGTGCCTCTAAATAACACATAACAGAATTTGGGAGCTTGATATACCTAAAACGGGCTTAGTTCGGCGCGGAGGCTGTCGGAAAAGAGCGAGGCTGTCGGAAAAGAGCGAGGCATGGGTGGTCGAGCTTCCGTCGGTACAGAAACAAAAGAACCGCTTATAGTACTGGTCTCACTTGAGAGAAAAACATCGGAACTTACGCTTCTACGCCAGCAAGTCCCCTTATCGTCGCCTCAAAGGTCTGCCGCGCAGAGATTTATAGAATCTAGTGAAGGACTTGGAAGCGGAATTGCGTCGCCAGAGGCAGCTTGGTATCCCGTCACTTGTAGTCAGTCATCAATCAGGTTATTTTGCATGTGCATAAGTCGCCCAGTGGAGTTTCACTACTGGAATAAGAGCCTGTTGCGCATCAGCCGAAGCGTGGACACGCACTATGGCTTCGACGATAAGGTATAGTCGTGTAGCCGCCAGTAGCGCGTGCCGATTGGGATTGGGAGTAGAAGATTATTCGCTCATATGATAATCAAGCATCTCGCGGCTTCTCAAGTAGATATCCCACAGTCTAACTATGGTTGCCGATGCAAAGAGACATGTGAAGGAGGGATCTTTGCCACCCTCCCAAGTATATGCCAAGCTTTTCACGCTGTTTTGCATAAATCTTTGAAGAGCACTCTCAGCACTCTCCTGAATTACCGTACTTTTCCCCTGACATACCACGAAGTAATGGCCCTAGGTTCGCGGGGCAATAAACCAAGACATAAGAAAACGCATGGGCAGGACAATAACAACTCCTCACGGCGAAATGTCAGAGGTACAAATGACGATGGGAATAAAACGTCAAGCAAGACCATCCCGCTTGGACTGCAGCAGCTTTTGCTCGATATCTTCAAGGGCGTGTTCACTTCTCGCTTCAATGACAGCCTACCATCTTTGATCCAAGAGGTCAAGCAGCATCTGTATAATCGTGACTTTGTCAACGGTTTTGGCAAAGAAGCTTTACTCGAAGCGTATGCCATGAGATGGAGTCCGTGTCGCGCTCTAGCCTACGCAGACCTCCTCAATAGCGGTCCCAATATTTTGGAAGTTCTGACATCCGGAACGTTGGGACTGGAACCGAAATCTCCAAGCCCTCAAAGGACACCCAAAATCAAATCTGAAGAACATGAGCTTGTTACAGAAACTGATGGGGTCCGGAAGCTAAAAGTGGTCTGCATAGGAGGAGGTGCAGGCGCAGAGCTGCTCGCTTTCGCTGGACTCTTGTCTTGTGCTAGTGCTGCCTCAGACTCGAACCTGGCAGGTAAAGCATTTGACTCAAGGGTACCAGGAGTCTGCTTTGATATTACTGCTGTCGACATAGCAGACTGGTCTAGGGTTCTTGGGCTTCTGTACACTGGCATCACCACAGCTCCCGAAGTCTCGAAGTACGCCTCGAGGGTGAACCAAGATACTAGAAGAGCCCTTGTTGATCCCAGTAACCTGAGGATGAGTTTCCTGAAGCAGGATGTCCTGAAGACGGACGTCTTAAAGTCAGGCCCATTACTCCAGGACTGTGACCTTGTGACTGTGATGTTCACGCTAAACGAACTGTATAGCACGTCCATGAGCGCCACAACTAACCTGCTCTTAACCATGACGCACCTGCTAGAACCGGGCTCGCTACTACTGGTCGTGGACAGTCCAGGTAGCTACTCCTCAGTCAGTGTCGGCAAAGATTCAGGAGATGGAGAGGCAGCAGCGCAAAGGAAGTATCCAATGCAATGGCTTCTGAATCATACGTTGCTCGAAGCAGCCGCTACTGCGAGTAGCGAACGTGATGAGAAAGATCAACAGTGGGAGAAAGTGGAGGAATGCGAGTCAAGATGGTTTAGATTACCGGACGGCTTGAAATACCCGTTAGATTTGGAAGACATGCGTTATCAGTATCACCTGTACAGGCGGATATAGCAATGAAGGTGGATCACCTGACCGGAGATATCCTACAACAACTCTGATTCGAAAGAGGATGCTTGTCTCGACGTGCGAGCAAGAAATACTCCTCGTGTCATCGACATTATTAGAGCACGACTTGACGAAAAGATGATGGACTGATTGACTTGTGAGAATCCATTGCTGAGGAGGCATAGCGTGGAACGACTGGTGCTCCTTCAGGATAGCAAGAGGCCTGAACAGTAGGAAGCTAGAGATGGAGTATGATAAGACAAGGTAACTTTGTCTTCATCTACCCCTGTAAGTGCACCATACATTTGCCCGAGATCTAGGTGTCATTCCAATTTTTGTTCATTGCATAATGCTGTTTGGACGGGCTGTCTCTTCCTAATTTGATGACTTCCTCTCAGACTTGACTAGCCAGGACAAAAACAATCCTTCACAGGCTTTGGTCGTCCTTCAAAACATCGTACTGCGACTTTTCGCCCTCCCCCATCTTCTGTCTCGGCGCCGAAGATCCAGAGACAGCCTGCGACTTCCGTAGCAGATCGTTCTCTGCCTGCCTACCCGGGTCGTCTTCCGTCCCGATTTCAGAGTTGAAGCTTGCGTTCTTGCTTGGATCATCGTCAAAGCCTCCTTCTGTGATGTTCTTTCCCTTTGGCTTGGCGCTAGAATTGCCCTGTGACTGCACGCTATCAACGTAACTCGGAGCAGTATCAGAAGCACTTGAGTCGGGGTTCCCACCGCTGCCGCCAGGTTTGTAGTCATCGCGTGAGTCATCAGCGCCGGGCCCTCCGCCGCGGATACCGGAGGCTTGATAGACGCCTGACTTGTCCGCTGAGTCCTGCTTTGCGCTCGTTGGGCCACCAGTGTACCCATCCAGATTGTGCTGGCCGTCAAAGCTGCCCTGCCCGCCTAGACCTTCTGGATATTTCATTCCGCCCGGTCCTCTCGCTTCGTCGGAGGTGTCTTGGGATACTTGCTGAGCCTCACGCTCGATGGCATCAGGCGCTGCAGAAAGCTTCGTGGCGCCAGAGGTGTCGGTGTTGTTGAAGGTGGAGGAACTGCCGGAGACGGAGAGCGGCTTGGAGTTTGTGTTCTTGCTGGATTCACCGCCAGCATTGGCAGACTCGGCGGCAAGAGAATCAGCGGCGATTGGTCCAGGATTCTCTGATTTGGGGTTGCGGTAGCTCTCAGGGTCGGTAGTTACCTGTTGGACATGTTAGTGACCTGCAAGTCTCGAAATTTGGTAGGCGGGTCTGGAAATGCGCTTACCTTCATGCCCTGGTTTGTGGAGCCAATAGGTGTGCCTTGTTCGTTCATGATGTGAATATTAGGGCTTGATACCGGTGAATTTTGTTTTGTATAATGTCCCGCGATGACTTTGTATCTTTCTTCTTCTACGTCTTCGTTCAAATCAACTTACATGTATATTGCTGTTGTGTGTATCTTGAGGCGCAAGAGATTTTTTTCGAATCGGTTACATCATTGAATTAAGTAAGTTGTGATGTCACTGCTGCCCCACCAAAGTTCCAAATCGAAATCTGACAAGCCCTACCATGCCATAGGACGTCAAGTACCGCACTCATGTTGAGTTCTCAGGTCTCCGTAGCTCGTCGTAGAGTAGCACGGAAGTCATTGAGAAGTCGCGGCATATGTAGTCACTAAAGCATAGTCACATTTCTGCAGCCTAGGCTATTTTGCAAACGAGGCCTTGGTTCTCGTCCGATAGTGTAGCTCAACTATGATATTTCTCTACCGTCCGAGGTAGGCAGTTAACGAGTATCCCTTAACGATTTCTTAGCATCCCTAGGCAAGCCCTCCAAATTATCATGGCCTTCCCTCCCTACACCACTCTGAGCAGCAGTATTCTTAGCCAGCACATCATCATTCGTCCTAACACTGCTATCGCTAGTCGCAGGCCCCCTCAGCGCATCGTTGCCATCCGACATCCCCTCCGAAAAGCGTTCCGAACCGACATTAACCGCACTCCCGTCCGCCGAGTTGAAGTCTGAAGCCAGAGGAGGCTGATCGGGGAGCGGTAGATTGACTTGTCGCTCGTTGATGAGTTCTTGCTTAGATTTGGAGTTCTGATCGAGGATGGACTAGGTGTTTGCCTTGAGGTTGCCAATTGTTGGGGGAAAGTGGCGTACCATCATCTGGGCTGGCTCGGATTCCGAGGGTATGTCGCCGCCGGACTTGTGCGAAACTTTGGACGCAGGCTTACGGATGTCCTCACGTGTACTTTGGAAGGTTTCGTCGGACATTTTGATGATGGTTCGTCTGTACTATGAACCTGCTTTGGGTGGTCTTGACTTAGGTAGAATAGGTGTATCAGATAGATTTAGAGATGTAAAGAAAATTGAATTGGGTTTTTAGCAAACGAATTGCGGATATCTATGCATGATGTAAGAAGACTTGAAGGGAACTACGTGAATTTGAGATCCCCTGTGCTATATGAGTAACTTACGTTCCCAGAGCACTCATCGTTGTCGAGCTCAAACCGTATACCCTATAATAAAAGTAGACTGCTTTATTGATCTGTTTGGGTTCTTGGCTGGCTCTTGTCTTCGTTGTGTGAGATTATCGAAGGGACACCAACGAGAGCGAAGCGAGAATTCACTGAATTGACGTTCAGATTGCAATGGAACTTTAGCCATAACTTAAGAAAAACCACCTAGCATGGATCCTGTAACACTGTTGCTGAAGCCTTTCGAGCCTGATCACACGTCAGAGAGGATTGATCCTTAGTACAGCAGCGCCAATTGTAAGAGACTATGCGATGCGTAACGTGGAGATGCATGTTGGCATCGAAGTGGGTATCTATAGAAGATGACTTTTTACTTGCGTAGAACCTGTCTGAATGTCAGCACATCCTGCCCTAAAACACGGATCTTCTTGCCCTCAAAACATGCGTACTTACCACAGAACCTATCCTCCAGAGTACACCTGTGAACATTCGCAACGCCGATCATATGCAGTCCTCTGCACCGCAAGCATTAGATCCTGACATCCTTAGACGCTTTCGATACAACTTTGACCAGATCTTTGTAGACCTCGCCCCAGTCCTCCTCGCCTTCCTCCTTTTCGGTGTCTTTCTTCTTGCCTCCCTTCTCCTTGCTGATCATGACCACACTGGTGGGCCTCTTCGTACTTCCTGCTGCCCCCAACTCCGTCCTTGAGGTAACGAAAATGTAGGGAACCTCGTGATCCTCGCACAGAACAGGGATATGAGATATGACATCCATCGGCGAGATATCTGCGGCGATGATAACGACACTGTGAGGTGCATCACCGGATGAGGTTGTGGGGGATTTTCGAACTGCCTTGACGACCTCTTTGACACCGCGCTTGAGCGCCTTTTGTTTGGCAGCTGCCGCGCTACCGTATCAGCACCAGCATTCGGAGATAGTAGGGATATAGTACCCTTTTTGACGCTCTTGAGTAACTTCTTCCCCACTTTCTCGTCCGCCAATGGATTGGCGAACGGTACCAATGCGCCGATCAGAGGCACGGCCTTTATTTTCACTTGCACTTCTCCCTCCTCTTTGACGGCTACGCTGCCGGGCTTCTGGCTCTCCAACGTATTCAACAGCTTCGTCGTGACTTCGACATCTTCGGCCGCAGCAGCTGTCTTCTTCTCTTTTTTATCTCCTTTGCTTTTGTGAACACCATCCTTATCTGAGCGCTTCTCTTTTGAGGCCTTCGTCTCCTTTTTCCGCTCCACCTTTTCGGTGCTCTTCTCCTTCGCCATTGCGCTCAGCTAGTTGCGACCAAGTAAGATCCGAATGCGTTCCTCGAGGGAGAAGAGAGGCGAGTCCTCGAATTATCTACCGCCAAGCCTTGGCAAAGCTACACTAGCCCTACAGGAAAGGAGCTACTCCAATGCGATGCAAATGTTTTAACTATTATCAAGGTAATGAAGGCTGAGCACGAGGGAGGGTTTTCTGGCTTAATCGGCTTACGTCTGGATTATTCCTCCTACGAGAAGGCTCTCAACAGCTTTAAGCCTCAAGCTTCCGGATGTCATCGATGCATGACAATGTCAACGATGTATTGAAGCCCGTAACTAAAAGACTCAATGCAACCACGATTTTGATTCAATATGTACAATGCTCTCCGATGGTGATACCAATTTTAGCCCACATCCCCATCATAGAAGCCATTCTAACCGCGGACCGTGCCACCCTGGCGTGCCTCCGATGACTCCTCTGGACTATGTGTACGACCGGGCTTCGAGTTCAAGTATTCGTTCCTAGTATAAACTCAGCTCCAAGTACGATTGGCGGGTACCACGCATCGTGCTTCTTGACGAATGACCGCCTCATGTTAATTGACGTACTTCTCAATAGCCCAATTCATCGCCAGATATGCTGCAGCAAATGGAGGAATGAAATAAAGCGCCTGTGCCCTGAACCTTCTCCATGAATTGAATATGGCCGCATTTGCTGTGCCGGCTAGTGGTCGCTGTCGATTGGCTGACAGAGCGTAGGTCACGATGCCCTTTTGTGTTTGAGAGCCTGTCCGCCGGAAAGTCAGTCATTTCGGCTTCGCTGTGATCTCAAGTCTCCCGATGCATCGAGATGTTGCCTCGCAACGCGAGCTAACTTTGTTCCATCTCCTTGATCGGATGCGCTGAAGTAGATCTATCCAATATGGATCTTCGTACCTAGGTTACCCCAACCCCCTATATACCTGTAAAAGAAGTCAGTGGGCATTCAAATATGTGTTATAAAAGGACACGCTGAAGAAGTCTGGGGTGGGCTGCATGAAGAGAGCAGTGAACTTCTGCCCATGTATTCGTACTGTTTTCTCTGGTGGATAAAACTTACTGGCCATGCTTGGTATCTAACGGTTCACTTCCCCCAGCCATGATACACTGCCAATCCCGTTGTTTGTAGAAGGTATGAAGATTTGGTATTCGGGTGATGCTGGGAAGAAAGAAGAACCTGATACGAAACACGAAAGTAAATGTCGACCAATCACCGCTGAACAATACACGCTAGCCCGATTGAGCCATGACCTTGATCCCGTCTTCATGTTCCTGTGACCTCTAAGCTCTTCAACGGTCTGATCGATTCTACCGCCCATATCCTCCCTCATACTCAAAAGACTCCAAGGTTATCTGCATTGAGCGACCAGAGATGGCCGCTAATGGACTCCAGGCAGTCTACCGTTATGCGGTGCCACTAGCCCTTGGACTCTCTTTCGCGCGAGCCTCCATCTACGACGTTAAGGGCGGTACCCGCGCTGTCATCTTCGATCGTCTGAAGGGTGTAAAAGAGCAGGTCGTCAATGAAGGCACCCACTTCCTCATTCCCTGGTTACAGAAGTCTATCATCTACGATGTCCGCACCAAGCCACGCAACATCTCCACCACGACCGGCAGCAAAGATCTACAGATGGTCAGTCTGACATTACGTGTACTCCATCGGCCAGAAGTTCAACAGTTGCCGAAGATATACCAGGTATGCAACACTTCTACCATTCCATGATTGGAATTCATTGTCGCCACTTGCTCTATATGCTAACCATCCACAATAGTCCCTCGGATTAGATTACGACGAACGTGTCCTTCCTTCCATTGGCAACGAAGTCCTGAAGTCTATTGTAGCTCAATTCGATGCTGCCGAACTCATCACCCAGAGAGAGGCGGTGTCCGCTCGGATCCGCACAGATCTCTTGAGGCGTGCATCGGAATTCAATATCGCGCTAGAGGATGTATCCATCACCCACATGACCTTTGGGAAGGAATTCACTAGGGCTGTCGAGCAAAAGCAGATTGCTCAGCAGGACGCAGAGCGATCTAGATTCATCGTTGAGAAGGCAGAGCAAGAAAGGCAAGCGAATGTCATCCGGGCTGAAGGTGAGGCCGAGAGCGCCGATACGATCAGCAAGGCCGTGGCGAAGGCTGGAGATGGCCTTATCATGATCCGAAGGATCGAGGCCAGCAGAGAGATAGCACAGACCCTAGCAAGTAACCCCAACGTCACGTATCTCCCGGGAGGTGGAGAAGGAAAGGATGGCGGAAAGGGCGCAGGACTCTTGTTGGGACTACGATCATAGGTGGGAACCGGTAGCGGAGAATTGAACGGTGTCTACTGGTTTTTCTGAATTGGGAGGGGCGTCCCAAAATCTGTAGCATAGCAAGATGGTACGGAAGGCTTTATCACATCACCACTTCCCAGACGCAGACAGCCCATCCAGTATCGAGACTATCTAGTAAGCATCACAAAGTTCTAGACTTCTTTCTGCATTGCAATGTTACAATCGTTCTGCCTCATTAGTAGCTTAACTTATGTGTCTACCCTTTCGTACTTATGGGTGTCTGGGACGAGCCTCGGCTAAAGCTAGAAGTGGTAAATCATCTCAACCGCGTCGTAGAAGAACACCCCACGCTCCAAAGGAGCACAATGCTTTTGATCTTCGAACAATCCAATGACTGGGCGCATCATGAGGTCCCGGACCGGTTGGTAGGAGTCACTTCTTCACATCATGGAGGACTGAGGCTAAACTTCGCTCAGCATGACATGCCGCCGCCGGAAGCTGAAGTGCGATGAACAGAAACCCCGTTGCGGTCAGTGCCGCAAGGCGAATCGAGAGTGTCAGCTCAGCTCTGGAATTGTGTTTCGCCATCAACAGAATGCCTCTATGAACGCTCAGCCAGACGAAGCTGGCCCAGGTAACAGCCTCAGAGGTTTCTATTCCTATAAGAATACCTTCGACAAAGGGAGCGTATGGCTCGAAACACCGAAGCAGCGTCAGTCATATCGCTTCTCTGCTCAGTACGCTGGATTACTGACTGTCAGCATCAGTTACTTTTGTCAATGTCACCAATCCGTACACCGATCCTGAGGAACCACGAATACAAACCGAATTTACGGGCTCAGAACAATATCTACGCTCACCGCAAAAATATCAATGGGTAGCGGAGAGCCAGCAATGTGGTACCGCGACTGATCTAGAAGCGCAGGGTCTTGAAGCACTCTCTGCTGCGGCGTTATACGTTCCCACCGGCGATCACACAAGCAAAGCATCAGCATGTTTTACCAAACAACACCAGAACACAATGCAGCCCTCAACTCCACTAATGAGAAGCTCTCCGCTTCTAGTTTCAACTCCTCCGTCGTCCTTGTCAAACAAAAATACCCACTGCATACTGAATCCGGATTCCGATCGGGCCAGGACTCCACAGATAGATCCGGCATTAGATATGTCCTACGCACCCACGAACAGCCATTGAATCTGCTACACGAGCTTCTCGTTCATGCCGCCAAAACCAGGCGGTTGGCTCTATCAAAGGGGGTCGCGATAGTTGTTCCACGTCTGGGACATCTTGGAATCTCAAAAACATTGGCGCGGAGCTCTATATGACCCAATTCCTAGGGCAAGGCCGATGGCGTTAGCGAGTAGCAAGCAAAAGGCGGCTTGATATCGCAACAAATTTTCGAGCGGGCAACTTGGTTACATCCAGCAGATCCTACTTCAGGCGGTCATTCCGCCAGAAAGCCACCATTTTAGCACTCTAAGGGTATGCCGCTTGGAATAACGGTACAGCCTACGATCAAATTATTGACGATTGTTTGCATAGCCGTCCCTAGGCTGTGCAGGCAACACTGCGCTTTGACGATGAATAGATGCGGTGCCATCTGTCACAGAATACTCGGAGAACTAGCCTCAGATAAACGAACGCTGCTGACAATGATCCGAAGGATCAACTAGCGGAGAATTTCAACCTGAATACCATATGGGTCAGCAATGATATGATGTTGCTCAGAAAGTAAATGACACTAGCGGCAGCTCATGTCCTTGAGTGAATGACGCACCGGACTATGACAGGAGCACGTTAACAGAATTACCTTGTCTCGGGGCGGGAACGACTGGTGACCGCTGATCATTGTGCTTCTCTGAATTCTCCAAGCCAATGATTGGCGGATTGCCACAAAGCCTTCATCCCATGCGAGCTCCTATCGAGCAAACGATGCGAGTACAGGTGCTCGAATGGAGACCATGTATCCTGTCTGGTGGCATGATGCTCTCCTCATGGGTTTATCAAGTCAGGCATAATGTCACAGTACCTTCACTGAACCCATCTGTTGGGTATTTCGGTTGAGCACGGCAAGTGCTTCGACGGTTTGCCATTCTAGCTATAGGTTTCCATCGGTCGTCCAATCCATCGTAAATCCTTCAATGCAAGAGTACCAAAAATCATGTACACCAGCTCTCATCACCATATGGGATACTCAAATCTGATCGAAGCTACAGCTAGTCCAAGCGCCAGCAAAGTGGGTCGCATTAGAGGCTTGCCAGGCGAACGAAAATGCACTTGAAAGACGCAAAGACGCAATACTTGGGACAACGATGAACGCTTATGCCAGAGAAGCAATCCCCTCAATAGGCTCAGGTGTGATGACAAGTGAAGATCTCAAAAGACAGCCTCATTACTTCGAAAGCAATTAGTCGACACTTTCGGGTGTATGGCAGATCTGAGGCTTAAACTCCCACCCCAGAGATCGAATGGCGAGCGGTGAGGTCACTTGGGGGACATTACCTGGCATAAAGTAGTTTCGTTCCAAGAGTTTACTTTGTACGTTCATAAATGATTACCAGACACTGATCTTGTGTCGCCGGTTATCTTATTCAGGATGATGCGGACGGGGGCGATTCTGTTGGGAGTATACTGAGTAGGTCATTCAATTGCGACCACGATGGTTATCTTGACAACTTCTACATGTCGATCCAGGACCTAACTACTCCTACGAAAGATTGCGCACTTCCTAGGACGAGGTTTTGGGTTTCGCCCCATCAGCTCCGTGCCACAGATGGTTGAAATTGATGATGTGTATATTGCTTGACTCCTTCGATTATATCAAATTGCATTGTCCCCATGAGAACTGTGCGTTGATTGCGAACCTGGCTACCGTACTCCGTACTCCGTACGGAGCTTCACACCAAAAGTCATGGCCGACGCTAGTAGCACCACTAGTGTCTACAACTGGAGGCCACCCGAAGAGCCATCTAGCGGTTGTCGCCCAGGCGACTCGGGTTTCGTATTCTGGGGCACCTTGCCCCCTATAGCCCCTAAACGTCCCCTATCGACCAGGTCTTGGCATGACCAGGAATCTGGGTATCGAGCTCCGTACACCGCCGGAGAAATGCTGCAAGCGAGCTCGACAAGTGGCCAGGTAGCTCGATGACCTCCCGCGAAAACAATCCTACGGCTATCCATCCGTGGAGCCGGCGGGAGGAATGCCGCTGGCACGCGAATGCCGAATGGCCTGTCTGTTCCAACTCGAAGTTGAGTAAGCAACGCTACCTTACGTTAGAGCACGCTATGGCGAGTTTTGTTGTGTCACAGCAAAGTAAAAGCTTACAGTACACGAATCCGCGACCCCTCCTGCTGGCAACTCAATCTCGACAGCTTGCGATATGGCTAGGAAATTTGAATTTGGTGCTTTAAGGTAGCGTGGAAGTTTATGTTACTTTAAGTTCATTGCTTCTACTTGTAGGGTCTATGAGATCAGCCTCGAGGCTCAGTAGGACCCAAGATCAACAGCCTTGGTACCGGAGCCAGATCCGCTGGTGAAGAAAGAGCATGGAATGCATACCAGCTCGGCCATGCCCTCAATCGTTTAGTGAACGGTTCGCGAAGATCATGATCCTGGTGCATTGAGCTTGCTAGCCTAAAGTGGCTCGAATGGACGGACTGGTAGATCACCATCGCCAGGAACCAGCTGCGCTGCACCGAGCACGAACCCACAGCTCGAGTAGAACGGCTTCCCGGCGAACGCCTTCCAGGCTGATCAGATCACACACGACGACTTTCGAGAATCAGAACAGTGAGGCTTCGGATGCTGCGAAGCTCTCAGTGGTGCACTACGAGGTCGCTCCCACCAAGGCGTCACCTCATGCTTTCGGTTCGCGACGACATTCAGAGGATGACTACAGGTCCATGCCGTTTACTTATCGCCTTGGTCGACGCTACCTGCGTGATCCAACAATCGCTTATCCGTTGCCTGTAGATCTGGTAGAGATCCATAGGCAGAATCTGCGGACCTTGCTGTTGACGGAAGTGTATGGAGCTCCCTTCTGTGCGCCTTTGTTCCAGCATCGGCCGCCGAAGAAAGTGCTGGAGGTAGCGTGTGGTTCTGCGCTGTGGAGTTCGGGCGCGCATGATTTCTTCAAGCGTAGAGGCTGTTCGAACGTCTCGTTCACGGGTCTCGATATCGCATCTTTGGCCCCGGACCTTCGTCAGCATGGGGTCAACTGGAGGTTCGTGCAACACGATTTGCGTAAGCCGCCGTTACCGTTCGAGGACGAGGAGTTTGATTATATCTTCGTCAAGGATACGGTCTTTTGTGCGGCTGGTCTAGGCGTCGAAGTGAATCCGTTGATAGAGCTGATGCGATACTTGAAGCCAGGAGGTGTGATTGAAGTTTGGGAGTCTGACCTCCTCTTTCGATGTCTTCTACCTTCTCCACCAACAAGTCTAGGTACTTCGAAAGACGACGTTGAGCAAGCGAAGAGCACCGCAACTTATGCCATAGCCGCTGGCACGCCGTTCATCAAAGCCCAAAATCCGTATTTGCAAGACTATAACATCTGGGCAGAAAAAGCGCTAGACAAGATCGAGGCTACTGCTGCACCGTGCGCGTTGATGGGACTTACCTTCTCGAGTGAGCCGGAAGTTTTTGGTTCTGTTGGAAGTCGAAGAATTGCCATCCCCCTAGGCGAGGTCCGTTGGGAGCAGGAAGGCATAGGACGGGATTCTCTGAGCCAGAAAAAGAGAACCGGTCGTGAAAAAGGTGAGGCTAGAAGAGCCTCAGCTGCTGGGCAGGCAAGCGTCGAGCGTAGGTCTCTGACACCAGACCAGAGGGCTTTACGACGAGCGGCTTTGACGACGGTTCTCGGGCTTATCCAAGGTCTGGAACCACTTCTGATGAAAGAAAGCGGCAAGAAGCAAGACGAATGGGATAGATGGTGGGCTGGCTTGAATAGTGATTTGCTTGAGGGAGACGGCCTTCTTAACGGGGAATGTCTAGAGGTCGGCGCTTGGTGGGCTCGAAAGATCCGATAGGAGCTATCGAAATACCGGAGGCTCCGCTGTGATTTAGGGAATGGCGCATCATGAGTTATATCGCTGGCGTAGCGTTCTATATCTCTTCAAGTAGTACCTTTATTGTTGTTCAGCTGGGTCCTTGTCGAAATCAACAGGAGCATTGAGTGTGATACACTTACAGTGCTTCGACTTCTGTACATGTTGCTTCTGTCAGCTGCTACTCGATACGAGCTCAGCCTTTCAGATGCTGTTACCTTTTCTGACATACTCAGCCCTTTCAATACCCTTCCTAATCTCGTCCTCATTGTCGAGTGCAGCCTGGCTTGAGAATGCCTTGTGGAGGCGTGTTTGGAAATAAGCGTAGCCCAGAGGGTATTCCCGACCAAGATTCAGGAGTTCTGAAAAGGTTTACTCAGCACCGTATCAAGCTCGGGCCTGCGAATCCCCTGAATCCGATGGACTCTGGATACCTTTGTAAATGTTGATCACCTGTCTACGTAACTCGGGATTCGTCATTTCCTGACTCGATCTCACCTATCTAGCAACTCAACATAGGCGAAGAGATGTACAATGTCAGAAATTGTGAGGGTAGACAACGACGATTGATGTGGATACTTTAATGTGGAATGGGTCAAGCCAATGACGTAGGCCAGCGAGGCTCTTGGCGCCTGAAGAAGGACCTTCTCAGGTGCTCTATTTTTGTCAAGATAAACCCCCACCTCATTTTGTACTGACCTCGCCATTTTGAAAGGCTTTGCCTGAGCTAAAGCCAGCTGGCTGGGCGGAGGCCTACCCACGGCTTATATAGAGCGTGCCAACTGCAGCAAAGACCTACTCCAGGTCCCCAGTTCCTGCATCCTACCACCACATCTTCAATTGATGACAAGTCCAAATACTAAACTACACCTGACAGCCATATAGAAGCACACAACTATGGCCGTCCAAGCAGATGACGGCTGGGCCGAGAAGATGAAGTGACGACTACGTGCTTCTGTGGCGCTGTGCGACCGACGTTCGCACCTAGCGTCTGCTCGACTGTGTATATAGAATCTGTCTGCGAGTTCCTTTTCCCCTATCTGTCGATTCTCAAATCCATCTATCCACTCCAACAACGGACTGGCGAGGATTCACTCATCAGGCAACGACGATGCTGCTACAACACCACGCCTTGCAGAAGCATGATACGTATTTGGCTATACTGACAGTCCCTTCTATGAGAATTTGAAGGCCACCAAACCAACCCTGGTGCAAGAGTACAAGGTCTTCCGCAGGCCTGGGTCAAGGGTCGAAGCTTTCGATGCCGGGTTTTTTTGATTAAGATCACCGAAGTCGAGCAGAGGTAAGGATTCTCTCTTTCAATAGTGTTTTTCTACGCACAGACTTGTGATTGTGAAGAAGAGGTGGCGCGCATCCACGCACGAAATTCCAGTCGTGCGCAGAGACTGCCGCTCCGATTCTCCAAGCTTTTCGTGGTCGTCACACAGATGACGCTCTATTGGTAAGGTAGCCTCCTACTTGGAGAGCACATCCGGTGTAATAATATATTTTCGCCTCAAATCAAAGCGCTGGATATCTGGAGCCGCATCGCGATTGAAATCCTGCCCAATGTGCGTCTAACCTCGCAGGCGCCTCTCTTCCTGCTCCAGAACTTGCTACAGTATGCGAGGGCTTGCCAAAGATGCTCAGTCGAACGGAGGCGCAGATGTCCTACCTGACATCAGCTTACCTTCAAAATGTAAGATGGGATCGAATGCCTCTGAGAAGCACAATCACTCCAGTATTTTGGCATCTGGATGGGATAAAGCTCTAATTCCACGACTCTTTGAAGTATCAAGGCCGATGGCAGGTCCTGACATTCAGTCGAGTGGCATTCCAGCTTCTTCCGTGCTTTTATCACAGAAAGGCAAGCGTCCATACTGGAGACCCCCAAAGTTCGAGTGAGGAGTTTTAGTCAAGCCTGGCGCCATTCCGTGCCAATCCGCCGACAATGCCGCACCCTAAGCTTCTGAGTATCTGCAATTGAAGGATGTAAAGAAAGCGAATGATTCCGCCAGATAGCGGAACCCCAACCTGGCACCAGGACCTGACTCCGCCACTGACTCCCACACGGCAGGGTATTCGAGTCCCGCAGGAGATGCGGACGAAGCTGAGGGCCCAACGACAATCGCAGAGTCTCTCGCGACTGATGACTCAGGGCTGCATAATAATTCGGATACAGCTAGCACTTGAGCTATCCAATGACTTGACCAGAGCGAGGAATCGATGCTGTCAAAAAAGGGATAAGGTCTGTGCTGTCTCTGGCTCGTGAGCCCTCACTGTCGGCGGCTTCGTGCTCGGCACTGTATTCTGGGATTGGACATACTCCACCCAAGATTCAAGGCTTGTCTTTATACTGTCTTTCACGCGATAGATTTCCCAATTGTCGATCCTAGACCGACTCGGCGTGATGACTGCCAGGCAGACTATTCAATGGCTAAAGTACGTTTTCGTACGGTGACCTGCCCGGGGCAAAGACAATCAAAGTTCAAGTCGACAGCAATGGTGTGGCCTGACAGCAACAAGAAGAATGACGAAGCGGATACAGAATTGTGTCGAGTACATAGTGCGATTTTGATATTAGGTATTGACACCAAACCTTACACCGCTAGTCAAGAAGATATGAAAGAATAACTGGCTAATTAAATGGCTAGTCATCGAAGGTGAAGCTGTAGAGCTACGCACAGCTTCAGGCTGCGGAAGAAGGACATCTCTTTTCGGTGTCTCGGGTCTGATAGCACACTACCTCTTTTCTGCATCCAGGCTCGGCCCTTTTCTTATCAGAACCTCGCTGATAGGGTCCCCGCGATCCTTGAGTATCTCCCAATTACCGATGCCCATTTTCTTTGACGCTTTTCTGACGCCACGACCTCCGCCACCGATGATGAGGTTCCCAGGTCGGTAATTCTCATCAGCCTCTATCCTTTTGATGGCGGAATTATGGATCCACGCATTCTCCGGTATGTCCCTCACTTCTCCCATTGGCAGTGGCAGAGCTATTGCTTGCCAAGAGCCGTCAGGCCTGAGATCCATCCTTCGAAAAGGCATGTACTCCATCATCTTCCATGACAACACGGACATCCTCCCCAATCCGTTGTTATATTCAAGGCAGTCGTGGAGTACGCCCCGAGTCGCCGCGGCATGAAGGTTTTGATGGAACGGGGACTGCGGCGACTGGCCAGGCTGAATACCTGGTGCCCAGCCACTGGGAGCATGGTCGCTGTGTGGCCTGTGGAAGAGGTCCGGCGGCTGCGTCACCTGTACTTCCGGTACTGAAGGCCCATCTTGGTTTGGTGCTGTGATGGACATGTCAAGTACAGCATCTATGCATCGCATCGCACGCATCTTTTCCTGGTCAAATTCAAGCCCTGCCCTTTGCGCTTCTCTTACCATCCACACCAAGGGACCGTGACTGAGTGGGGTCTCTTCGTCCGGTGAGAGCGGCCAACCTCCGCCCAAATCTGCATGACATCCTGGGAACCATATCTCTTCGATATCTTGTCCCGCTGCTTCGTCTTCATCATCATCATCATCATCTTGCTGAGCCATTGAGGCCACGATAGAGGTTTGAGTGGTTGCACTATGGACGGAGATGGCATCAGGGTCTGAGGTCTTGCCAACAGAGCCGGCGGCGGGACTCAACGAACGCATTCGAGACCTGTCCTGGGATCCCAACCCATTCGCTGAACCCATCCCTGGCATAAGGTGTCCCTGCTCGTCCTGAACACTCATGTGAGGGATCTGTGACCGGGGCACTCTTTCTCCCATTGCCCGGACTCGGCTGGGACGCCGGAAACGATCAGGCTCGCGCTTCCTTGAACGCCTCTCGTCATCTTTGACTTGGGCTTTGAGATGTCCGTTCGTCATTGCTGGCTTCCGAGTATGAAGATGGCGGTGAGACTCGTAAGCCTTTGAAACGTTGTCTTCGGAAATCAGGTCTTGACGGAATTTGGCACGTCGTTCGTCGATACTGACGGCGTGACGGATCACCTTTGCCAAACTTCGCGCCGTGTAAGGAAATTTGCTCCTCTGCATCCAAGCATTTTCGAATCGAGGCACGCTGTTCACTGCATGCGCGTCAGTGCCTAGGCTGCAGCTATGCTACGCCTACATACCAGTATCAAAAAGCCCGAGAAACCGGATCCGTCGGACAGGGCGACTGAATGTACTACGGAATCCTTGTAGGTAATCGAACATCTTATCCTTGTTCTTCAAGTCCTTAGTAGAGCCTTCCTCGCGTTCTTGCCATTGTGCGAAGGCCTTCCACGCAAAGCCTACCCTCGGATTAGGCATAACTTGAAAGGCAGGCAAAGCGGACTTACGAGCCATCTCCTCATTACCAGCGCTCAGTAGCCCTACTTGGTCGAGCATTTCGGCCAGGAAGCGAGCAACATAGGCCCCCCGACTGAAACCGAAAAGGTAGATATCCTCGTCACAGGTATAGGCTTGCATCAGGAATTTGTATGCGCCCATGACGTGCTCATCGAACGATGTCCCAACAGCAGAGTCTTTGGCCTTCTGATACCAAGAGTTAAGTCGGGCAGGTAGGCTTGTGTGGGAAAGGGATCTTGTATTATGATAGGTGCCGATCCCAGGCTGTCTGCGTCAACCATCATCTGTAAGAATCCGAGAGCGGGTGTTACCTGGTAGTAGTGAGAGTCCCCATTGTTTCTATCCAGCATGCGATAGATTTTCAAGATATTGCTATCCGCGTCCGTCCCTAGATCTACATGTCAGCCAGCCTTTCTTCTGGCAACGCAGCTTAACATTGGCTAGAGACTTTACGTCCTTCTGTGCTTACCTTGGAACTTATTGCCAGTACCGTCAAAGCAAAGAATGATCTTGTCGTAGGTTAGTCCGAGGCAAGATTGGAATGTCACGGAATCTACACCTTCTTCCTTGCACGCGGCACCATTGTACTCTGCATCCGTGCTTCGTTCATGGCATCGCCGTCACGGGGGTGGTAGGAGTAGAGACCAGAAGAGAAAATTATCGATGAAGCCGGTCATTGGGGACGCCCTCAATTGGGGTCACATGCTAGCATGCAACGTATTCTACGATGGAGACATGCACACAGGGCTCGGAAGCGGAAGCACTAGACCACCGCTATTGATTGTCCGATAGCTATTTCCCAAGTAAAGCAGTAACGTGGATCCGAGCATTGAAGAAGAACATCTAGACTGCGGACGATGTCGCTATTGCTCCAGTGGTTCATACATTGGCTAGCTGGAAGGAACGCCACCGTAACATGCCATTGGCTGTATATGGCGGAATTATCATGCAACCGTTCTCGTCTGACCGTCGCAGCAAGACCAACATCTGAACAACGACCATTCTGCACTGAGCGCTGATCAACCAGCAGATGGTCTCAGATTCGCCGATCCGGAACGCTGTTGCAGACCCCGCCATCTGCTAGGCTAGTCAACCAATCTTTGGTCGGAGACGGCTACTCGTGGAACGGCAAGCTTTCTGTGGTGCATGCTGCACAATGAGAGCCGTGGTCGAGATGCATCCTTGATGCGTGACGTGGTTAGAGCATATACAAAAGATGCACTAAGCAAGCCATGCCAAGAAAGAAGATCATTGTACAGTACTAGGACAAAAGTATCCGCGAACCCCGCCCCCACCTAAAAAACACCTTCCCATTTGCATCCATTGTATACCACGCAAAGAACTGGGAAGCTACATAATTTAGATAGTGATTTGCACTCAATTGACAAGTATCATCCCAAAATTTCTTAGTTCTAATACTTGGTATACCATCCCTCGAACGCAATAAGTGCTTTAACCCTCCTTTTCATACTCCACACTAGATCATGCAAGTAGTCCTTATCTAACGCCTCCCACGCCTTATATAATGCATCAAATAAGGCCTCTTTGATCCTATCCTCATCGCCAACCACGTCGTTTATATGGGGGTTGACTTTATAGACGTGTTCTTTGAGTAGGAACCAAAGGTGCTCAATTGGGTTCATATCTGGACTATAG
>JAABUZ0100001298.1_pt1 | contig 48748 bp, 54 predicted proteins | sample 5562091 | NCBI WGS metagenome assembly JAABUZ01 (sample SAMN12813069, study PRJNA571459) | rock metagenome | isolation source: Antarctica rocks | place: Antarctica: Victoria Land, Linnaeus Terrace sud | collected 2015-12-21 | reverse complement strand
CGGCAACGGAGAGTCAGATCTTGCTACAGCTATCCTGGAACTGCTTCGTTCTGATAATCTTAAGCTCAAGGCTTCCACTGAAGTGCAAGTACGTCATGAGATTGGTCTGGCATTAGATGTGGGTGAGACCAAGTTGCGGAGATATGAGGAGACAATTCAGAACTTCGTAGGGGCTTTGAGGAACTTGAGACAACCATTTCGCAGTTTACAGCATAGGATGCGATATTTACGATGGAATGAAACATTCAGCGTAACCCTTCCTATAGAAAACTGCTCGGCAAAGTCTCCCGCTCCTTGCCCTCCGCTTTTTTATGACCTCAACACTAAGCCGTGGCCAACTCTGGTTCAAATCACAACCTGTAAGAAAAGATTTGCAGGGTTTTATGAATTTCAAACTTCATGTCACATATCTTTAACCACCTTCCATGGAGTGGGGAGATGGCCAGCAAGCGCATGTCATCGTCAATGCATTGGAATAATTTTAATCCGGCAATAGCTTGAACTTCGACTCTGCAAATATCATTTGCTTGAGCACCCGTTATGTAGCTAATTTACACCGAGTGGGACGATATATTTGTTGATTTTGATAGTGCGGTGGAAGATCATTTTGGGATTTTTGGGAACACGGGATTTTGGGGAGCACGGGATTTTGGGGAGCACGGGATTTGGGGAACACGGGATTTTGGGGAACACGGGATTTTGGGGAACACGGGATTTTGGGGAACACGGGATTTTGGGGAGCACGGGATTTTGGGGAGCACGGGATTTTGGGGAGCACGGGATTTTTGGGAACACGGGATTTGGGGAACACGGGATTTGGGGAACACGGGATTTTGGGGAACACGGGATTTGGGGAACACGGGATTTTGGGGAGCACGGGATTTTGGGGAGCACGGGATTTTTGGGAACACGGGATTTGGGCGAAGGGATTCGAATTGAAAGGTTCAACAATCACAGAATTAAGCATTGTATATTAGGGTTTTAATTGCAGTTATGGTGAACTCTCTATGTCACCTTCTTCTGCGTCATGAAAGCTATTGTCTGATTCAATGTTCCTGTCTGCATCATCATCAAAATTTGGGCTGCTTTCGCTTGTCGGTTGCCGTTCATCTTGGGTGTCAATACCAAAGAAGGACGCAATAAAATCTCTTTTGACGAAGTAGGTGGTGGGCTCTTCGCATTCTCTCAAGAAGTGTCTATCATTGATATTAGGTTTGAATAATAGATGCTTATCCAAACTTTGGGAATCTTCGTACGGTCGGCCAGACCTGCGCCTTCGAGCAACTCTGTCCCTTGTCTTGATCACCCTTGCACGGTCAAGGAGAGAACTTCGCTTTTTTGCTGTGGCAAACATCTTCAAGATTTGGCTTGTGAAAAGCTCAAATTGTTCTTCATCATAGTAATAACAATTTTTCGGCCTAGCTTTGAGTAACATCTTCCTTGCAAATGCCGCATCGGGGTTCGTGGACAGGACTCTGTTAATTTCCGCTGTCTCGAAGCCAAGTCTCTTCGCCATTGCGGCAAAATTGTACCAAAGCCATCTATCCGGCTCCTTTCGAGGTGGGTTTGGTTGACCACATTCTTTTTTGGGAGCTACATCGATCATTTCAGGGAAGTGCCTCATCGAGTAGAGCCATAATTGTTTGTAGGAAGATCCAAACGCAGTATCGGTCTTAGAATGCTCTGTACGAAAGGATCCTTCTGCCTCTTCAACAAAGAGGATTGAGGGGTTTCTGAAAGCAGCCTCATAAGATCGTCTGACTGTTGTGTGAGTCTTTGTGTCCAGAAGACCCTTCATCACGCTCGCACAAGGCTTCAGGTATAGCAGGTTGTCCAGTAACGTCTCAATAGTAGGTATCAAGCAGGGAATATCCAAAAGAGTCTCGAGTAATTCAGCCCTCGTGCAAGTATTTACCAAGAGCGGAAACAGAAGCCCACTTTCCATGGCGTCTATAATTGACTGACGGTCTTCCGTTGATGTCGCCGGCGCTCTGAGTTGAAGAAATTCGACAGTTGCATCGTCGACAGTTCAGGTCTCATTACCCAAATGTCTCACGATGTGGTGCCAGACTGTACTGATATGTTGAAGGCAGTGAACTAACTCCTATTCGAATCAACGTGACACTGGTCAAATCCTACCAGCGGATTGATCTTACCTCATGGCAATTCAAGGTTACAATTCTGCGAAGCGTTCCAGGCTTGATGGGTGACCAGAGCCCAGGAATGTGAGCCGTCTGGTCAAATTTCAGTGATCAAACTTTCATGCTTGATGAGCTGCTTGAGATCCTGCTGCATTGTCTGCGTAAGTTAATTCCACCACCTCGTCTCTTCTTCTAAAGGGCACCGGTGGATTTGACATATGCGGATCATTCGAACTACCTCGCCGCGGGGAACGTCTTTGGGATTGGGGCGTTCTTCTAATGGGAGGTAAGAAAAACAAAGCAGTTAACATTGATTAGATGTCGATGAAGGGATAAAACGAAATTGTTTGGTGTGCATTTTGATCACTTACTTTGGACGTACAAGCGTTTCGTCCACCACCTATCTTTTTCTACGAGGAACTCTCGCCCAGCAAAAATTCGATGTCGTCCTCGAAGCCCACAGAGTGTGTAGTCGGCGGGAAACGTTAGCATGGAATGCTCTTCGTTGTTCGGCTTTGTCGACGACAAAGTTCCTCTGTCAAGATTTGCCTTGTGTAACGCTTCGTTGAGTTGGCGATCGTCAATTAGGGCAGTAATGTGATTCATCTCCTTGTGACGGAGACATCCTTCGGCGAGAAAAGTGTTCGTGAGCCTAAGAACTTTGTTTTCATCGATCCCTTCGAGGGAAAACGAGATAGATTGTAGAGATACTCGCGCGACTCCTTGAAACACAATTCGTTTGCAATTAATAAATTCCATGTTGGATTTTTGCCTTGATGTCAAGCGTTCTCATCAACCGGCAGACGATTTAGCATTTCGTCAATGTATATATATATAAGATGTAAGCGCTGAGAGGTACAGAGACGTAATACTAAATATAGTAGACCACTCAACGCCGTCACATAAGCGCCAAGAAAGACCTAAAATCGGGCACCCGTCTCGTCTTCACCCTCGTTGCCGTTTTTGCCGCTCTCACCCGGCTACGTTACCTGCTTCCACCTGCAAACGCGGACTACCTTGAGACTGATATGGGAATTGTTGGCTGGGCATACAAATTCTGTTGTTGGACGATCATCTGGACGTTGATTGAAATTAAGAGTAGTTCTATTGCGGGTAAGAATTTACACTAGTAGCGCACTAATACCAATCTATCAATATATTTACCGCACTTCTTGCTACTTCAAAACCTCGCTGACATCAAAAGAACCCTTTCTTCCAGCTGCATTAGTGCACAAGGTTCTATTTGCTTCTGTCCGAAACGATTATTGGTGGGCAACATTGGATTAACGTCAACGCTCGCAGGGAGGTAGGAAGGCAGATGATTCAAGAGCAATCCAAGTGCAAAGAACCTCATGGGAGATTGATGCTGACGTAGTAAGGATTGCCCTTGCAGAAGGGATAAGGGCTGTAACGGAATCTACGTCTCAGACAACAAACCAGAAGTAGGAAAAAACAAGGTAGGATCTCTTAATAATAAATCTAATCTTGGTTGTATCTTTGACCTTGCAGGCTTGAAGCGATGAGGCAGGGCTCTCAATGCTATTGAAGATTGAACATGGTTGAGCAAGTGGTTCGAAATATGAGCTTCTGCGCCGATGCCGTGTAACCCAGGACCGCACTATCGTATCTCAGAGCGGACTTATCACGAAGAAAGCGACGTTGTGGATCAGCGCTAATCTCTATTCATGATGGCCTACATGAGCACTTAGGCACCCTTGTTGCGTGGCAGGGCTCCTTCGACGTGTTTTGTTGAATAATACAGCTCTCAAATTTGTTACTACGTTGACAGAATGAAGGTGCGATGACAGAATCTCTCTTCTCAAAATTAATGATCAGGCGAGAAACGAGGATCGATCGATACGATTCGAGGCATTAGATTCTGACGTTGTCTCTTTTCATCTCGAAGCATCACAACGCAGTCATAGATAAACAGCCGAACGAGTTCAGTAAAGCGTCGTGTTTGATTATGCATATCGTCGAAAAGATCTCAGCCGTCCTCACCGAGCCTCGACAAAAAGTGTTTACGATCGGCAAATGAACGGGCACAAAGCGCCTATCCAACAATAAGGCAGGGTGCCCGCAATGCGTCTCGTATACAGAAACCCACATTTCAGAATACAGAAAGATTTGTCCAAAATCTCCAGTAATGTACGCTTGACTCAACTGTTTCCTCTGTTTCCACATCTGATCGAACGCCACGCTTTGCTCTATTTGTTCATGACTGCATTCTGGTGTATCGAGATAGCACGCAAGAACCCGACGCCACAAAACATATCGGACGATCCTTATTTCTCACATCTTCTACAGCGAAGCAAGAAGAATTATGTGTTCCATTACGAGGCCCCTTTCCTGAAATGAATATTTTTGGCAATAGATGTTCTGCGCGCGAATATCTTAGACTGGTCCTTAATATCCCTTTGTCATAGAATTTGGGACGTTTTATTTCCCACATATTGAGTATTTCGGCCGTGTCGGCCAGTGGTTTCGCTGACCTTCTTGCTTTTGGCTCGCCCACATCGAGGATCGAAGGAATTTGTATGCGGGACCACAACAGTCAAAACTTCTAATTCCCTGGAAAATTGCCGTATCTGTTATGGCACTCATACTAGCCTCGACAAGATCGGCGTTCTTCCAGCAGTACGGAATTTCGTCGTTTAGCGAAAGATCGTAAATGGAAAAAAGCCTCGAACAGCAAGTTATTTGAGAAGGCTTGGGGTCACTGTTTTGGCCCGGAGGTTCCCGTCGGCTGCAACATCGATAGGAGGGAAAGTCGTACTGGAGCTCAGCATGGCACGGATAATGACGAGTTTTTCTCCATGCTACACAGTCTTCAAAGCCTCGACCTTGAGGGAGGAACAACCAAGAGGACACTAAGAGCCCAAAGGGTTGGGGTGGAATTTGTCTCCCATTACGGTAACGACGCTCATGTCACGGAGAGATGGCAGGCGCTTTGCCAGGATTGCGGAGTCAATCCGGTACCACCATCTATCAAACAATGCAAAAAGGTACAGCCCCTTCCCGCGATGCGCTCGGCAGGCTTTTTGTCGTGCGTACCCATGCTGATGGCTCCTTGAGTTTCATTAGGCACTGAAAAGCTTAAACATTAACATATATCATTTCCTTGATGCGAAAAAAACCGGAAGGATCCCGCACCGTTTTCCGTCCCGACGGGATTTGGCGGTGTTTATGGAAAGACATCCAGAGAAAAAGTATCCCTTGAATATGGCGAAACAGAACAAATTCTTGAGTGTACTTCTCATCGAATGCTGGTGAATTCTCTGAACCACCTCCTCGATTATCAAGAAGTGTTGCAACAGCGCTGTACCTCGCTCCTTCGCAATAAACATATTCTAAGCATACTCTTGTCGCTATCACCATTAGGTTAAACAAGGGTCCAATTCCACGGCCTTCTCGGTGTAATGGTCGACAGCACCTCTAGCCTGCTCCTCTTCCTCTTTTTCGCCTTCTTCCGCATTTTCGTCATCCCACTGATCCTCGTTGTTTTCGCTGGCTGAGGAATCAGAGTGAGTATGCGTTCGGCCCCCGTCGCTACAATTGCGTGTCCGTTTGCGGGGCTTTGACGAGACAAAACCGTTGCGGCACCGAGAAGGGGTGTTTGAGACGGCAATGCAAATATAACTGAAATTACCCTAGTAAGGACTTGGCTGGGGGATCAAATGCGGGGCTGGTAACAGAGTATTAAAGCATTTCATATCAGGCAGTAGTGTAGAAATGCTGGGGTTGAGAAACAATTATATTATTATACTGAGTTGTTGCTCGCCTTTATCTGCGGAGGCTGTGTTATCTAAAACAGTAGAATTTCAGAATTCTAAATTCACATGTACGGTACACTAAATGCTATAGATAGTGATATCGTTCATCATGCACTCGAAAATAATCCTTATGTAATGAAGCTTTATTATACTTTCGTATAGTGCTTTATTGAGATCTATAGCACTCAGAGTATCGTACCTATGAATTTGTGATTCTAAAATTCTACTTTTTTATTCTATTTTCGCGACACTCTGACCATACCATTTTCTATATAGCGATAATTAGTCTTTTCACGGATCAGATTAAATATTTTCACTTTTAAACAAGTCGAAATCCATATAAAGTTCATGTTACAATGATTGAAATGACGATTAGAAAATGATGTATATGACTGTATCGAGTAGTCAAGCTCCCAGTTAGGGTTTGTCGGGAACTTCTCCACGAAAGGGGATTTGCCCAGTCCTACAAGGTTCTTGAAATATTTTGATGCATCGAACCTTCTTAGTTAAAGCATGTTAATACGTGTTTGTTTGAAACACAAGCACAAGCTTCGATGTCTTGTATAACAAAGCTAGTGTGCATGACTGAGTTTAACAAAATAAAAAAAACCCTTATCAAGTAATTCGGGGTTCTCATAATAAAAGGACCTTGATTACAGCTTTCTCACAACACGAAATCTTCATGAGTCATCTTCTCTCTTAAATGTTCACACAAAGTTCGATCACTTAGACAAGTCTCTTCTATTTGACCACCCCATTTGAAAGATGGCGCCCACTTCAGAGCTTGAGTCCTGGATTAGACAACAATACTACAAGATTGGTCTAAGCCGCAGTGGGCAGTTCATTGGGAAGGCCAAATTCAAAAAAATGCTGTGTGAGCTGCACCCAGGACCAAACATGCCGATTAAGCAAGCGGTCAACCAGTGAGCTACCTTTTTCTACGACATGAGCATCTTCGCTAACCGTTCAACCATCTTATAGACTCATCATTCTGGATGACAAGATCGTGCAAAAGAGTAGTATCGAGAAATCACAATCACTCAAAGCACCGAGCGTGGCCCTTTCCATGGTCCCTCCGACACAAAAATCAGCACCAACTTCAGCGGGGACTGCAAAGAAGCAGAATCTAAGCGCCTCTGTAGTGAAAGTATCGAGTCAGCATTCCTCCAGTTCTGATACGGTTTCCGAAACTGCTTTCTCCCAATGCTGTGCAAAATTACAAGAGTTCGTCAATGTATCAACCAAGCAATATAGCAGTCTGTCCGGTGACAGTGCAGATACAGCTTTACCTATGACGTCTAATCTGGATGATCAACTAGCGCTGCTGAATTTACACGATAATACTGGCACTGCAGATGAAGAAGCCGCAGTTGATGATATTAAGAACGCTGTGCTTTTCCCCGCAAAGCTACTGGACCATTACGAAAAGAGCATCCTACCTCAATACGGACTACTCGGAAGCTGCGAGACGAAGGAAGTTCTGAATAGAGCCACTGATCCAAGAATCTTCTTGAATACCAACATACCTTTTTCCGCATTTATATGTGGTGTTCAGGGAAGTGGAAAGTCGCATACGACCTCATGCCTGATCGGTAGGTGTTTCGCTTACGCATTCAAGCCTCTTGTTGGATCCTCTGACGTCTTCTACAGAAGACTGCCTTATCCGCTCTCCAATGCTAGGAGTTCTCCAAAGGCCCCTCTCGGCCTTGGTCTTTCACTACGGCGAAGCCACTTCCCGCCTCAACTTCAAGCCAAGCGAAGTCGCCTTCCTTGCCTCTCCGAGCCCGGATTTCCCGAACCACCCAAGGGTGTCAAAAGTCAAGCTCTTAGTCTCACCTTCCAACTATCTGACACTCAAACCCATGTATAGCCAAATCCCCGGCGTAACAGTCCAACCCTTCAAGCTACGTCCAAAAGACCTAAACATCGGTACCATGCTCACCCTCATGTCAGTCGACACAACCGATTCGGCGCCTCTTTACATTAGTCAGGTAACCAAGATCCTTCGTGACATGGCTTCCACGTCGTCCAAGGAATTCGACTATCTGGACTTCAAGCGTCAACTAGCCAACGCGAAGCTGGACAGAAAGCAAATAGACTTTCTCAACCAACGACTGGATCTTCTAGAATCGTTCATCGACCTACAAGGTACTAACCCCGGCTCTGCGTTCGAAGCTGGCACAGTCACTATCCTCGACCTGTCCTGTCCTTTTGTTGACGTCAACACCGCTTGTGTTCTGTTCAAAATCGGCATGGTCATGTATCTGGAGTCCAGCGCTACTACAGGGAAGCTCATTGCAGTTGACGAGGCACATAAAGTCTTCAAACCCCTCCCTTTGCCACATACCCCTCTATACGTTTGCTAACAGGTTTCAGTATATGACTGACACACCCGCTTCCAATGCCTTAACCGACTCCCTCCTCGGCGTGATCCGCCAACAACGCCACTACGGCGTCCGCGTAATAATCTCCACCCAAGAACCCACTATCTCTCCCCGTCTCATAGATCTCTGTTCCATGACCGTAATCCATCGCTTTTCTAGCCCCGAGTGGTTCAGCGTCTTGCGACGGCATATTTCGATTTTCGATGATAGCAACAGTGGAAAAGCTGTGGGGCTCTTTCAAAAGATCGTAAGCCTCAAGACCGGCGAAGCGCACATTTTTGCTCCTTCGACGATTGTGGGTAGTACCGATGGGGATGGCAAGTGGGTGAAGTTGAGTGAGGGGATGTTGAAGGTTACGATGCGGAAGAGGCTGACTTGGGATGGAGGGAGGAGTGTTGTTGCTGTTTGACTGGAAAAAGGCATCTCCCTTCGATATGGAAGAATTCCTAGGTAGAATTTGGTTAGAGAATCTCGATTGGAAAGGATTTAGAGGGCTTCTGGGTGGAAGATCTGAAAGGAAATCCAAAAGGTAAGAATCCTGGGGTTTATTTTGCTTGCGCGAAAAGCACCTACCAGAACATGAATCCTTCATCGTACCATAATGTCTCAGCAGCTTTTTTGCGTGGTGTCAAAGTGCAGCAATGGAAGGAGCCGCTCTAGGTGGAATCCAAGCCGTAGGAGTCATAGGCGCGGGGACAGCAGGTACGGCCTTAGCGAATATGGTTGACATGCCGAAATTGCTAGGGAAGTTTAGGCGTTCTTTCTTCCCAAGACGCAAATCGTTGCGATTGAAGCTTTGAAGCCGTTTGAAGCGATTCCGTTATTTCAACGATAGGCGCACAGTGGCAGGGACTACTCAGCAGTTTATGGATTCGAAAACATGTTTGTGTTTCTCTCCCCACTGTCCAGGCAATCGTTTAGCTGAACGACCACATCCCTGAGTCTCTCAATGTTATTCTCGACCGTGCCCAGAGGACTTTCCATAGTTCTCTCGCTCTCCCTCTGCCCGTCAAGATCTTCCCTTACTCTCGACGGTTGTCTGTATGATTTGTCATCTCTGACCTTTCGATCTTGAAGTACTGTTGTCAGCTGGCTCTTCTTCTCTTTAGACCTTCGTTAAACCACTTCAGCATGCTGTATTTTCTTTTCAAGCTTGCTGCTTCAGCTGATGCTTCATTCTCAAGAGGTACCTTTGTCCAGATTCCTTTCCAGAAACACCGCGAAATACCTTCTGAACAGCAAACGATGCCGATTTCTTCCGGTTCTATTCGCATCCAGGAAACGAAATGTGTTGGTTTTTATTGGTCCGCTATTGAGAATGTGAGACACGGGGATCGATCGATACGATTCGGGGCGTCGGATTCTTGCGTTATCTCTTTTCATCTCGAAGCACCGCAACGCAGTCATGAATAAATGGCCGGACGAATCCAGTAAAGCGTCGCATTTGATTATGCATATCGTCGAAAAGATCTCAGCCGTCCTCGCCGAGCCTCGACAAAAGTGTTTAAGATCGGCAAATGAACGGGCACAAAACGCTTATCCATTGACAAGGCAAAGTGCCCGCAATCTGTCTCGTATACAGTCATGTACGCTTGACTCATTATTCTCTGTCCCCACATCTGAGCTGTGGACAGACATATATTGCGTCCCCACACTGTAGATGAGATCTATCGAGCGATCCACCTAGGTTTCATTGTGTCCCTTTCAAGTCAATGACCATGACATTCGGCCTTCTCGATTCCACCGCTTTTATAGCTAAGCTTATCAACAGTCTCACAGATCTCCCAGTCAGTCCACCATCCCCTTACTTTGATCTCGAAAGGATCAAACTCTCTCAGGAATGCTTGTGCCTCCCGAGGACCATATGTCCACGTCCTCGGCAAAGCTGCGTTCACGACCGCTGGGTCTGGTGGAAAGACACTCAAGAGCATCTTAGAGTCTAGCACCATCCCCAAAGTCTGCTTTAACGTCCGCAACGATTCTAACGCACTCTACTTCCATTTTGGCACTGCCCTGCAATGTATCCAAGATGTTCAGCTCATGGAAAATGCCTCGCAGAGCCCCGTCGCTTCAAAAAGGCTCGTCAATGGCCGGCCGCTGAAGGAAGATATCAGGACGTATTGTGTGCAGGACGTGCGGTTTCTGTCATTTCTGCACCAGGTCTATTGGGATGGACTTTAGCCAGAATAAAAGGTTAAGGCGGAGCATGAGACAAGGATGAGGGTGCAATCCTCTTAGAGCGCAGCATACCAGTCGTAGGGCAGTCACAAGGCTTTGAGTGCGTGGTGGGGTCTACAGGGTCAGGCTCTCCGACGATAGGTTCTCCACGTTCATAACGATCAGGTGCTCAATGATTGGTTAGATGGATCCTCCTTTTGATGACCATTCTTGGAATTTATTCGAAAGAACGGGGATTTTGCTGTCGATTTGGCAAGGGGGCACGCTGTCAGTGTGGTGAAGGGGCTTGCAAGAGGTCGGGATTTCAGGAATATGGAATCTGATTAGGGCATCTCTTAGGAGTGCTTCACACAGCTTCGATGGTCAGGTCAAGTCAATCTTAATCTGATTTAAACAAAGCTAAAAACCTCTTCCGGTCTGAACATTCGCTAGGAGACCAAGCAGAGGTTATAAAAATCAAGTTGAGTTAATTTTCACGAACGCGCCAAGCTATAGATAATGAAGCAGTGACTGATAGTGGCGAGCGCAAATCATGATCTGTAATAGTGACATGATATACACTATGATGTAGCGCTCCTCATAACACCACGAAAAATACTCCGTCCGTCATTCAACTTCTTGATTTTGCTTTCAAGAAGATTCCTTTGTCTCCTCGCTGACGGAGGCTCTGAGGCGATTGCTTCCGCTTCCGGGTCAGACAGGCTGTTCACTGTGATGGGAGAAAAATTTTTCTCCAGGCCGCGCACGATGTGTCGCTCCACGACTTGCGTAGTAATGTTGTCGATGAAAGATTTTAGTGAGAGCTAAGCAGATTGAGTATGGGGTAATCGATCAGGGACGTGCACGAGCTCACTAACCTTATAAATCGAATAAAGACAGTCAAGAGCTTCTTCACAGCTATGATTCTCCATGTCCGGATCTATTTTGCCAGAATATTCTCGCGCTGCTTTTCCAGAATCGATTTGTGCGCTTGTGTGATTCGACCTATATTCCGGAAGTATGATATGTTGGGTCGCGTTGTCAATGCAACTGGCCAGAGACTTTTCTTCTCTTTCACGACGTCTCTTCTTGATCGTGTCAGTGTAGTAGTGATTATATGTTATCGGATAGCTTTTGATGTCTTCAGTGATCCTTTCCATCTCTTTGACAGAGCCAACGAACCTCAGCTGTAGAGCGTCTTCGACTTTGGACGACCAGAGACGGGTGTATACATCCTTGGGACATTTCTCTCGAAGCAAAGCATCAAGAAATCGGCTGCAGACGTCCGCAACATCCTCAATGTGATGCTCGGCCATCTTTTGCCATTTGCTAGATTGCTCCCAGAAGAGTTCACCAACCAACAGCGGATTGAAGTTACCGGGTAGTTCTTTACCACGAGTCCGAACCAGGACTTCTCTGACCCAGTCCATCGCTCTAGATTTGGACCAATGAACCGGTGGCACAGGCTCTGTTGTTGAGATAATTGGAACCACGTCTATCTTGACTGCTTTACCATCGGTCTCCGCTTCTTCGTGTTCACTAATGTGGTATTTGTAGCCGTGCGTGCGCAAAAGATTGGAGAATTCACAGTTCTTATACTGAACAACAGCCCGCAGTCGGCGTATTGTCGAGGAAGATTCTACTGAGAATGCATGGTTGGCGCTATGAGCAAAGTATTCTCCTTCGTAGTGTCCATTAACAGCGGCTTTGCCAATCTCATAAAAGTTCAGACTGAGCTGCGTCAAAAAGGCTTTACACTCCTGCGGCGTAGCTCTTGAATTACCCATTGTTTCCAGTAGAAGTTGTGTATCAGTGAAGGCTTCCTCAAGATCCTTCCGTAGTTTTGGGAGCTCCTGCTTTACGTGATCGAAGAGCAGCTGGCTAAGCCGATCCCGTAGAGACGTAATCCCAACACACTCTTTCGGCAGGGTGGAGAACTTCGATCTTCGGAAGTAGTTGATTTCAGAGGTATTGCGTTGCTCAAATGAGCTCGAACCCTCTTCATAACTGCGGTTCTTCAGTACGTGCCAGCCTAATTTGAAAAATATGTCCTCGTTACGTGCCAGACCGAGAAAAGCGCTTTCGCTGCCAGAGCCGGAAGATAGCCGATCGGGTTTTGTAATGATACCAAGCGTGCGATCTCCTTCCGGGTCGACTTTTCTGACCTTCTTCAGGATACCTTGGTTGGCATAGTCATTGGTTGCCGAGACCACAGCCAGACAAATTGTACGAGGCTGGGATATGTAATGGTCGGTGATCTCGGTGACAAGCTGGACATCCTCTTCGGTCACTCCTCTGGTCTCAGTCTGAACGAGCCCCGGAAGATCGACCAGTGTCAGCTGAGGTCTAGAACGACCTCCAATTTCGATACTCAGGACATCTTTGGCGAAGGCCCTGGACTTGGAAGTAGACTTGTTGTTGATTCCCATCAGAGCCGTTGCCTTGTCCATTAAGGAAGGAAGCTCTTCAAAATCCGAGATGGACTCTTTGAAAGATTCGATGGAAGCTCGTTCATCAGGGGGCCTTTCGTTGTCCGGTATCACTTTAACTGTGATCACGTCACTCGTGGCACGGCGTAGGATGATTTCTGTGGCAAATCGCGTACAGAGATTATCATTTCTTGGGAATGGGATTTCCGTAAGGGCTTCGAGAACTGAGCTTTTGCCGGCTGACTGATCACCGCAAACGACGAGCTGGGGCAAGGACAGCGTGCTCTCAAGACCGCATTGGCGGAGCTGATCGACAATGTTGAGTACCTTCCATTGTTCGGCGCTTTGAAGGCCTTCAAGAGATGAAGTTGTCTCCAATGCTTGAGGCGGGTTGTCATTCTCCGGCTCCATAAAGCTGCCGGTAACTGACAGGTCATCTGAATCGTCTGGATGTCAGCAGCCCATTCGTGATGCAAGCAAATAACCAGATAACACCACTTGCCTGAAGAACTAGTTGAGGAATCTCGATCGGGCAAACCGGTCATCGAGTATGATGCAGACATGATATGAAAAGAGAGGGTGGCAATTGAAAACAACGAACAATAGAGGTAATCAGGAGGGAAGCAGTGATATGTGAACGAGAATCATGCATGCTGAAATCCAACCAAGCAACGCGCACTAGCTTGAAGAAACGCTTTCTTGAAGCAAGGCAGACTTTTTCTCGTTGAGCGCATCACGCGTGATAAGCTCATGCGTCTCGCCATTCCCTGTTTATTAAATCTCTCACGAAGAGGTCTTATCAATCCATTGCGATTCGTATTCAGCTCTTGGAAAAAGCCGATATAAGCTGCAAATCGCTCAATTGAGTCGAATGACGAAGAACGCGGCCGAAAATGATGAGCTGCAGATAGTTCCGCTATATTTTTGCTGCCAGGGCAGTAGATGACTCGCTGGAGTATGCAAAAGGATAACCAAGCCAATGACTCTCTTATCAACGGCTCCAGTAAAGGTGCCCATGGGGAAGTCCAATAAGCAGCTCTTTAATGTACGAACCATGGCATAAGTTGCATTCGCGAAACACTTGCGATAGACTTCAGCCACTCATGTCCTCGGCTTCAGCTTATGCTCATTGAAGCATTGCCCGGTACATATTTGCTTCCACACGAATTATTCGAATCAGCCATTCAGATGAACATGATAACCCATAGATCGCGGCTCGCAATCTTCGATCTAAGAAAAGTCATTAGATTTGTCAATCATAGCACAGCTTCAGTTCTTAGTCACATGCATAAATCATTGAACCACCCGTTTCTAATATGACTTTCCTACCTCCTATTTTCCCTTACTTCACTTCACCTGAATTCACATTACAAAGACTACGGTTGAACGTGCACTTTCATTGTCGCCAACGTGATTTTGTGCAAAGCGGCAGCTGAAATGGCTGGCATCTGCTACCAGTTCGAGGAGTCGGGCACGTGCCGTTTCGGAAACGAGTGCAAATTCTCCCACACCTTCACGAATGCAGGTTCCCATCTACGTTCCCTACTGGAGCTTAAATAACATGTGATAGCAGTCGTTCGAGAAAGGTAAAAACAAGAACGGAAACAGGAAGGAGAGAAAAAAGAAGGAGACTCGCATGAGTCATCCCTCGGTGGATCACCTTGACATATTCTTCGCTCAATATCCCGCATTCAGCTATCGGCAAAATTCCTCCTCCACTCAGGAATTCTATCGCATGTGTGACTTTTTTGATTGGGACCGCGATGATCCTGAACGAGGAGAGGCCCATGATAGCTTCAAGACAGCTCTGGTGCTACAGTTCAATAGCCTCTATGGGACCGAAGTTGACGACCTTCAATCTTGGCGGGGACTATCTCTCGCCCTGGAAATTTTTCCGCTTCCTGAGGACCTCAAAAAGGCCAAAAAGGTAAACCCCGAACGTGGACTTTGGGGGAACGATAAGTTAGAACAAAACTAATCGTGAAAATACTTGGGAACAGATGTTTGAGGGGAAATTCGTCAATCTTGTCGACCTTGTTGACACAGGAAATACCGGCCAATGCGCTACCCAGTTCGATACACTTGAGAAACTCAAGGAGTACACAATCACAACAGGGAAGTTCTTTCCCAAAGAGTCCGCGTATGCTGGGGGGATGCTTAAGTTTCTCCTGCGCGAAATTTTCAACGAGCATGTGGGTGGAACATCGCGTCGGAAGCGTCGCTAGGCATTAATCGTGAATATGCTTGACCAAAGATTTTAGGTATTAACGTGATACAACAATGACACTATTCTGATGGAAAGAGTTAAACGTTATCTTAAGAAGTCTACTTCCTTTCACGTTCAGATTATCACGGGCGTATTGACATAATTCTTTGGAAATTGATTGTCACATCACGTGCAGCCTGACTTATTTGCGCCTCTATCGTTGCACTACCCCGCATTCGTTCCCAACCGACAGCAGACATCCAATAGACGCAATCTTTCGCCGACCATTAGAGCGTCCCGCTATACATGTAACGATCAGAACCCAGGGCTTAAAACACAATTATAAGACGCACCGAGTGACCACTTAGCATGGGAAAACGTACGAGGAAGAACGACGAATACTACGCGGTGATTCATCGTTTCTACCTCACTGTTCCAACGATCTTCTCGTCCTGGCAAGCATTCCATAGGTAGTGAGATCATCACGTCTCATAGTCATGGACCAATGACCACTGCTTCAGGGGAGATGCACACCCTTTGGTAGTTGGTTTTTCGAAGCCATTGTTTCATGGGTTTGTGACTTTAGCAGAGGCTGAAGCGTACATGAGAAACAACGAAGTAGAGCACTACAACCGCGATGTTAAACATGGGGCTGGGACAACAACACCAAAGAAAGGGGAAACTGCGTATTACGCGGTCGCAAATGGCCACAAACCAGGGATTCGGGAATATTACCAGTAAGTCTCAGAATCTGATCACACGTATCTCGTCTAAATCATGGACAGCGGGAGCGGTGGTTCGGAGCTAGAGGTAGTGAACTTCTCTGGTACCTGTCATAAGCGTTTCCGGACGTTGGCACAGGCAGAAGCCTTCATAGCGGATTGGGTGGAGATGTATGCCTGCGTCGTTAAAGCCCAAATCAAAGAGGAGCTGCTGGATGGTCATCGACCAACGAAAATGAAGGGGTTACCAGTTGAACATAGTTTGAAGACTGAGGGCAATGACGACGAGGACGAGCTTACAGACGTCTTCAGCAAGACCAAAATTGAGTAGTTCTGGATGACTATCTTATATCTGCAAACAACGTATCCCTCTGGGAGCATCTAGCACGAGAGCCCAATTCGGCTCGGCTTCGGCTGCCAGCAAATCTTACCCGACAGACCGTAAGAAAGTTCCTGATCAAATAGCAAGGGGAGACGGATAAAATGGCGTGGCGAAGCTAGCCTATATACGTCAGACATTATTTCTATCTATTCACTATTTTCCTAAGTAATAACATGCAGATCAACACATGTTGTATAAATCTCATCCTTCCACCTCATCGAACCATCCGGGGTATCAAGAGAAGACGGCCAATCCCAGACCCAATATAGCGTATAGACCCCCTCCGTTGTGTCTTCCGGAACCTGCACTCGATTCCGACACCACCTGTTCGGGCCCTGTCCTGGATCCGCCTCGAATACTTTTTGTCTGAGTTGATAGATAGGACTCAAAAAATTTGGTCCATAACATTCTCCGTCATCGAAGTCAACTTCTGCGAGCAGTCGTCCGCGTGCATCGCCCGCCGTTCCATCCTTGTTCCAGACTTTGTGAATATTGAGCAGGGTGTCTGTTGAACGTGACTTCTTGGTACCGTACACGAAAACTGTCCCAGGCGTCGCCTTGCCGGGGGTTTCATGTGGCAGCGTGACATGCCCATTCTCTTGGTATCTTAGCACAACCTCCTTACCTGCTCTCACCTCCAAACGTGGGCTACCTTGAGACTGATATGGAAACTGTTGACTGGGCATGCAAATTCTGTCGCTGGATATGATCTCGATATTTCCTGAACGTCCGTTTGGCGGAAGTAAGTAAGTCATGACCGTACCATTGTGAAGAAACTCTGGTGAGGTTCGAATCACTATAGAATAGTTAGCTGAGTATACACCGCTCAACGAAGCTTGCGAATCACCATTGTCTCTCGGATAGCCGGGATTTTGGAACGCGACATCTTCGACAAGGGAGACCTGCTCAACCCACGAGTGACAGTTTACTGTCATCACAAGAGCCACCAGAATGGCGGACACGGATGTCTTGACTAGAAATTTAATCATTGTAAAGTCAGATTTGATTTATTGCACGTTAAGTGCTTGTTTCGACTTGAAATGATAAGCTGGAGGAAAGATGTATACTCTGCAATGATTCAAGGGTAACGCTCTTATATACATTAGATCGATTTAATGTTAAGGGCTAAAGAAGACTAAAGCAAAACGTAGGGTGAGGGGTTGGCTTCTGAAGTCGAAGGGCTAGGGGTGGGATTTCATGCCTCATTTGCAGTGTCCGAAGAGATCCCTCCTCTCGGGCCATCTGCTACAACTTTTCAAAACCGGAGCGTGATGCGGTTGTACTTGCAAGAGTTCTTGGTTCAATGCATGCAGTTCATTTCTATCAAACTATCATGTCTTAACGAAATATTTACGTGCATACCTCTGTTACAATGCACCAATTATCTCAACAAAGCATGAAATATGGATTAACGGATATCATTTTATTCAACTATGTAGTCTACAGTATTGAGGGAATTATCTATTAATGAGATGAAATCATTGTACTGAATCGCAAACGAAAAGTAACGCTATTAACTAATACAAACCAATTTATAGCAAGATCTTTTACAGACAATTTCCCAATATCACTGACCTCATGGTTATTTCCTAAGCCTCAAGTACTTAGATAGTTTGAAGGAGCGAAACCTGACGTGTTGTTTGACTTCAAGATGAGCCACCAGCCTGTACGGTATCATTAGTATGTGGTTTTGCATCATATGTTATTGCAACTCACCATCTCCCCGATCATAAAGGAAGCGTACCAGTTCTCCCTGGTCTAGACTGGCCTCTCCTGTACTCCTTGCCTGATATGGAAACAAAGCGCGGCAAGTTGATTGTGTGGTTGAGGGCGTCGGTGTTGCTGAAGCTGACGGTTGTGTCTGGGCCGCAGGCTGTTGGGTAAGGAGCATAGGCTGCTGGATCGGAAGTGCAGGCTGTTGGGTAAGGAGCATAGGCTGCTGGATCGGAAGTGCAGGCTGCTGGGTCGGAAGTGCAGGCTGCTGGGTCGGAAGTGCAGGCTGCTGGGTCGGAAGTGCAGGCTGCTGGGTTGGAAATGCAGGCTGCTGGGTTGGAAGCATAGGCTGTTGGGTCGCGAGCGCTGGCGGTTGAGCTGCAAGCACCGATTGTTGAGCTGTGAACGCTGGCTGTTGAACTGCAAGTGCTGACTGTTGATTGGAAAACGCTGGCTGTTGTGTCGAAAACGCTGGCTGTCGAAGCTGAGATCGAGTTTGTGGTCCTCCGTGCGTTACAGTGTCATCTGCGATAGCCTGGAAGGGAACATAATGCTGAGACGTCAACCATGGCATCTGCTCTTTCTCTTGATCTGTTAAAGAAAGACCGGTTTCTGGGTGAAGGTCTGCGGTCTTGCACAGGGCCCAGCCACGTGCCGCCTTTTCATCTGTCTGAGCAAGCTGTCGAAGCATCATATTTCCTTGTTCTTTGTTGGCAATACTGAAAAATCCCGATTTGGTTTGCCATTCTTCTTTTCTCAAGTGTGGTTGAGAGTTGTTTTCTTTATAGACTAGGTGAACATAGCCTATTGCGTTTCGAGACCCACTGTTGGCCATCACTTCCACCATGTAGTCAACTCGAGCAATGTCAGTCCAAAGTCGTAGTATTGCGTTCTCTCTCCCCATGACACTTGTCAACTGAATATTTGTCAGCCAATGCTTCGCCACACGTTTCCCAAAGACAGCTCCAGGATACAGGAAGTATCGTGGTAAATTCGGCGTGCCAGCATTGACAAGCACCCGAGTACCAGTAGCCGCAGGCATCACACCTGTGACAATCCCCCATGGTGTGAAGTACATTGGCTGTTGGGGCATGACCCCTCGGGCTGATGGGGGCGCGATCATTTGACCTAGGTTTTCGGGGCTGACGACCGTATTACCCTCTGTTCTGGTTGGAACTGCCTGTGGATTTGTACGACCAATCTCAGCCATCAAAGTCGCCTGTATTGCCGGGTCCATAGTATCTACAGCAGGTATTTGTAGTTCCTGCATACGCAAAATGAAAACCTTAGCCGCCTCAAGGATTTGAGAATCCCGCCCCGCAAGATTTGTGTTTCCGGAGCCTTGCTGCATGCTGTTATAAATCTGGCGTATGTGTTGAATATGGAATCGCATGTTCAGAATTGGAATCTGGTGTTTCCGTTGGGAGCTTGCGTCATTTGGATAAATCCTACGGTTCATATTGCGAATGTCTTCATTGCTCTGACTTAATTCACTGATGACGCGAGGATCATCTGGATCAAGCCAAAGCGCTTTGAGGTCGTCACGAATTCCTTGGTATATACCCAATATCTTAGGCGGTACCTCGATCGCCGTTCCGGGTGGCACTGCTGCATTCAGCATATCCATTTCCTGTTGTTTATCTTCTTCTGTTATTTCATGCGAATCTTCGCTGCCACCGCCAAAGGCACTACGCTCGGAAGTCGCTCCGTCATCCTCAACCGAAACGAGGGTCTCGTTGCCTTTTCCCATTCCCTTTTTTGCGGATACAAGCTGGGCAATCTGTTCCGGAGTGTACCCTTTCTGCTCTAGCTCTGCTATGTATGCTTGGAGTGGTGTAGGGTTCGGGTTAATCTGAGATGATTGGATGGCTTGTGGCCCTCCCTGTCCTGGAGAAGGAGCTATGGGTTGGATATTTTGAGTAGGCTGAGCATTGGACTCCGCTCCCGCTCCTGTGTTGCTGTCTTGACTATTTGAAGCGGGAGTCATCTCGACAGCTGCTGGGGCGTTCGGCCGCACAGTAGAAGGTGTTTCTTCTAAAGGTGGTTGCAACGACCTTGACGGTGTTTGTGGTGGTCCTAATGGCGGTACTGTTGACAATGGGTTCGAACTAGGTCGGAGAGTCCTACCTCTAGGTGGAGAGCCTTCTTCAGACACGGCTGGACTGGTCTGAGCAGTGTTATAGATCGAGGCTGGTATTGATGGCGGTGGCATCTGTACTTGTCTGGATTGTTGACTAGGTGGGGATCTGTGAATATTGGATCTGTCGCGAAATGGATCATCTTCCGTTGTGGGCCCAGACGGTATTGATTCTCCTGCAAGATTTGTCCCAGACTGACTGTCATGCGGTTCGGTAGTTGGTTTCTGCACTCTCTTTCGAGGTGATCGAGATCGCGGAGGTAGCTCTTGTGAGAATTGAGTGGATTCGGTCGTTTGGGAACGAGTTTGTCTGGTGGGGGAGTGCAATGGTAGTTCAGACATCTCTAAGAAATTTGAGAAATCGTTGGGCGCTATTTAGAAACTACTGTAAAAATGAAGATATGGAGAAATTGTACGAATGGGTCTTGAATGGAATGAAGTATTGACGATGATGGAAAAAAGACCAGATCAACTGTTCTTCTCTTGCGTATGTTTTTGATGAAGAGCGTTTCAATACTCGGAGTTGGCTCCTTTTAAAGAAGTTTTCGTTAAGCCTCTGGACTCATGCAAAGCACAGAAATCCATACCCTAGGACCCTCAAGGACAGAACCTGAGTGCCTTTCGCCTTCAAGGAAGAACCCCGAGGCCCCCAGTCCTTATTCATAGATCCCTCGTTCCCGAGTGGGAAAGTTTACTGAGAAGTCGACAATGCTAAATATAGGTGCCAACTCGTAAGCGCTTCCACCCATACTTAAATCTTGATACGGACGCACCTTTTTCCTGTACGCTTCCATCATTCCGTTCTCCTCAACACACTCATCTCATTCCTCTCGCTATAAATTTCTTCATCTAGAATCCAGACAATTCTACAAAAATCAAAAAGTATGGGTCTGCTGGCAGTCCTGTCTTTATACTGCGTAGGCGCTTTAGCCATTGAAGGCTTAAGGTTCGAATTTCCTGTTCTTGTGTCATTTTTTTGTAGAGACTCACGAACAGCAGTCAAGTCCCACAGCTCAACATCCCGCAAGCGGGTTCAGCGTCATTGGGGGCTGAATTCAGCTGGGGACCGACAGGCACCTCAGACACAGCAAGACTTACCTCTGTTACAGCCACTAACACAGCCACAATTACAGCTAACACGGCAACCGTCACAACCGGTGGCAATGCTTACGATTCCATCCTATCGACAGTCGGAGGTAGCGGTAAGACCGGCTCTTTTACGCAACCCGCTTCTATCACAACAATGAGCTGGCAACCCGTGCTCTCGAGCCTGACGGGTACAGCTTCTGGGATCCAATATATGCCGACGGGTAACATCAACATGTCTCCAAAGTATCCCAACAGCTCCGTATCGGATGCTACTGGCGTTTTCTGGTCTGGATCCGGCACACATAGCCTGGTCCCTGGGACAGGTATGAATCCTGGTTTCAAGTCGACGGCAAGCGGCGGGTCAATGATCCTCTCAACCATCACATCCCATAAGATTGCTACCTCCGCAGTCCAATCCGTGGCCCCGAGCGGTCAGTTCTTTCCGACAAGTCCCAAATCCTCGAGCGGTGCCACACAAGTGGCGACAACCGCCAGTGGCATATCGCCAACGCTCACCCCAAGCTCGAACAACTCCGCGGGAGCCTCGCAGATTACGTTCAAGGGCATTGGCGAATCTCTTCATCTTTCCATGACTTCCTGCGTTTTAGCTGTAATATTGGGGCTTGTTTGTGGATTGTGAACGCCTTCCTATATTTCGGTCGTGTTGTTTCGTAACGGTGTCCAGTTTCACACAGCATGTCTTTATCTAGGTAGACTGATAGGGAATTGTAACAATGGCAGTATACTTCCATAATGCCAATGCTTTAGCATACATAAGATAGTCACCTGAATTCTTCGCGTTTGCGTCTAAATAAGGTACATACACCTATGGGGGCGGTACATCCCTGCTTGTATTTAGGCTATCAACCTCACCTAGCTTGTTAATCTCACCTGGCATATAACCGCGCGCGAGGCTCAGCCAAATTCTCCTCTTTGAACCTCATCTCCCACCCCCATGCCCCTCCAACTGAGAATTTAAGGAAAGGGAACCGAGAATGCCCTTTGAGGATTCATACATAAGAAAGCGATTGCCCACCGCTGCCATTATGCACCATCAACTTTCGCACATCATCAACCAAGAAATCCCTATAACCTCCAACGATATCCAACATGTGCCTCATCATTATCAGGAACAAGTTTAGCATTACGGAGACAGAGCAAGAGGGAGTCAACCATATTCCACCTTGCATACGACGTATACCATTCCAGGACCGTCCGTATCAGAAGACCAGATGTTCTCGACGGCTAACAGCTGGGATTCGGGCCTGGCTTCCCGGGCGTCGCGGTTCGAATGAACCTTCACCGGAAGAGATGGCGACAGCCCATGAGCCGTCCATGATGGAACCACTCGCCGCAGCTGACGAACCTGGCAATCGCACCAATATTAACCACCCACTTCCTCCTTATTCCGCCAGCAACAGCAACGGCAGCATTGTTGAAGTCCCGACAGAGCTTCTATGAATGAGTGTTAGGGACGTCACGTTTTAGCTTTCTTTTCCCTGTAGTCTGGAGAATGTTAGTTTGGATAAACACTGTATTTAGTCTGCTCTAATAATCTGTTTTCAAGCTTCATCATTGAACAATATAAGGTGCACAAATTATAACTGCATGGGTTCGATTCATTTGGTAAAGGTTGAGGAAAGACATTGGAGACAGTACGTGGCACACGATAATACTGACAGATCGTTGTATATTGATTACTAAATTATCTAAAATAAACCTTACAACCGGATGTCCTTTTGACGCCTGACTAGTGTTCACAGTAATTTCAAGGTCTATTACAGCTGGAAGGAGGTGAATGTAGGTTGGATCTTCGTTGGCGATTTTTGCAAGATCGGCGCGTCCGGAATGTGCCATCGATATGACTGGACCCGCAGTTGCCGATCACGCCGTTGATCCTTTGCGCCATCGTCCTCCTCTCCTGAAGACTCCACCTCTATCGCCGTGGTTGCTTTTGCTGCTTTGGTAGGCGATTTCGAGCTACTGGGCTTGGTATGTTGGCACTGCGTCTTGTCCATGAAATCACAAGGTTTTTTGCGATCCGGCAAAGGAAAGCTTTCATCCTGGCATTGTCAAAGAAACCCTCTAGAATTGTGGAGATAACCTACGATCTGTTTCTCGGACGGCGGCCAAGAAGCTTCGTCCCTTGAACTGTAGGTGTAGAATCGATGGTTGCGATAAAGTACAAGGTAGACGTCTGTTTGATACAATTTGCCTACTTCGTATGCCTTTTTGAACAAACAATTTTTCCTTCCACGGAATCTCTCTCGTGCTATTCTCTGCGGACATTTCGGTTTCTTTTCGTCTGTTGTCTTCATGATGTGACAAGATGTTTGTCGGGCTGTATAGAGGCTCAGAGGAATATATAGGAAAATTGGGCGCTTTCAGCTAAAAATACCTCACCCATCAGAACGTTTGTCGCGCGGGACTGCAGATGGTAGACCAAAGCGTCATGACCCTTCTTTTAGTACCAGCCTCTATTTCTATGTGTTCTGTGGAACAAGGGCCCAGGGCCCTGAGTAAACTTGAGAATTGACTATTGAGGGCACTAGAAGAACGACCATTCAAGTACAAACTCTTCGAGAGTTCGCAGTTCAAATCACCATGGACCCAACACAGATTTATGCTATCACCGCTGGCGGTATTTTCGCGACTACTATCTTATACAATATTACCTCAAAGATGTGGAGTTTCTTAAGACTACGCACTCTATTCTTTCTCTTGAAGCACCTCGTTTACCCGTACGTGCTGCGACGACGTCGATTCTTGTCTCCCTGGACCCGTCACGAGCTCTTTTTGCAGATCATTTACTGGACTGGAACAGCGGTATGCAGCGCAGTTGGGGTTAGAAATCTGAACCAGGCGGGCTCCAGAGCTGGTACTTTGGCCGTGGTTCAATTCATACCTCTGCTGCTTGGCAGTCATCTCAGCTTTGCCGCTGACCTACTCGGGACTTCCCTTCATACCTGGAGACAATTCCACAGTTCAATGGGACTGATGACTCTTAGTCTTAGCGTCTTTCATGTTGCAGCAGCTTTGTCAGGTAGAGAGAGGTTTTCCTTCAGGAACAAAGTGCATTTGTACGGATTCGTGGTAAGATCGATTCTCATATGTCACTTCACATCGCTGACATTACTTCATTATGCAGGGGGGGATATTCGTTGCTTCGCTGCTATTGTTCGCCTTACCGCCGATGCGAAGATTTTCGTATGAAATTTTCCTTCGATTTCATCAAGCTCTAGCGATCACGGCAGCCCTCGCGTTATGGCGTCATCTCTCACTTAGCAATGCTTTCGGCCGCATATATATTCTGGTTGCTGGTGGTTTTCTTATCGTCGTCATGCTGCTAGAAACGATCAATCTTGTCTTTCGCAACTTGGCTCTGGGACAAACGGGAGTCCGAGCTGACGCTATACAAATATCAGCCGCTAATGTTGACGACATTGTCAAGATAAACCTAATTGTGCCTCGAATATGGAAAGTAAGAGCCGGGCAGTACATCAATGTTTGCATACCACAAGTCAGTTCATGGTCTTTCTTACAAAGTCACCCCTTTGTGATCGTCTCATGGACTGAAGGGCAGAATCCGTCCATCTGCTGCTTGGTTCAACCGGATTCTGGCTTCACAAGAAGGCTGTTGGCCTACGCGCACAAACCTCGCGTCGAGAACGCTAAGGAAGGGGATTACGTTCGCGCGTGGTTTACAGGACCCCATGGACGCACCATAGATATCAGCACTTATGGCTCTGTTATGTTGATTGCCACTGGCTTTGGCATCGTCGCCCAGCTGTCGTATGTCAAGGAGTTGATTCAAGGTTACAACAATGGCCAGGTTTGCACCCGGCGAATGCATCTACTGTGGCAGGTGGAAGAATGGGGTTAGCATTTGGTCCTTCCAGAGTTGTTCTACAGATTGGCTGATAAAGAGGATTGACAGATGAACATTTTTACGGGGAAGAAATTATTAATGACATTCTGGATGAGGATATTCATGATGATGGTTATGTAAGACGCAGAGTGATTGAGTCTTGAGGATCCGTGCTAAAAAGAAGCCAGATCTTGCAACTCACGATTTGGGTGGCCAAGAATTATCCCTTCAAGGACGCCGACGGATCTAACAAGATAGAGCAAAGAGGCAAACACGGCCGTGTGATGTACATGCCTGGCAGGGCAAACGTAAGAGAAATTCTGGCAGACAACGTAAGACACAGGCGAGGGAAGATGTTAGTTACCGGTACGCTTTTTAACCCAGCTTATGAGACTCAAACATAACCCTGTAATTTTAGTCTCTGCGAGATCGTCCGTCCGAGATGATGTTCGAAAATTGGTACAGTATCAGGTTCATAATGATGTTAGCTTGTTGGAACTCGAATTTCAGCCACGGGAAGAAAGGCAATCTCTGTTCTCAGGTCATTATAGAGAGAGTGAAATTTAGGTTTAGGTAGATAGTCTCTGTACATTGAATTCAAGTCATATCCCCAGAAGTTCAGCAGCGGCCACGAAATGTCAGTAAAGTACACATTAATCAAAAATCTCCCATTCCCTTCTGGCAGAGGGCTCAGTCATACAGACACGAGGAATTAGACATCGATAGGTAGGCTCTCCCGGAAGAAAGTCGGCTTGCTAGTTGAGAGTTAGTCGGGCGACTCTTGGAAGGGGATTTGTACATTTTTAAGCTCGTCCAGGGTCGAGGACTGGGTCGCCTCCAGAAATGTCCGGATTCCCCAACCATCCGGCCAGTTTTCTGGGTATTTCAAGACGATTGAATCAGGATTTTGTAGGCTGGTCTCCGGCTCCATTAATTCCTTCATTACAAGACCCACCGTACACACATCCTTGCGTTCGGTATCTTCACTGATCTTTACATCATTCAGCATGGCGTCACCAACGTTGGCCAGCTTAACGGCACCGTCTCGTTTCAACCACACATTACCACAATTCAGTTCGCCGTAATAAAGCTGAAGCTCTGTGTGTATGTAGGAAAGTCCATCAAGAATCTGATGAAAGTTAGCAACTTGTAGATGATGTACAAGAACGAAGCCATACCTCTTTACACACCGCTGCGATCTCAAAATGCTTCAACTTCCCCTTCGATGTAGATGAAAGGCTTCTAAGCGATACTTCCATACATTCATAGGCCATATAAATGATTCCCTCGTCGTGAAAAATTTCCACAAGATCGACGACGTTGTGATCCGAGGTTGATCTGAGCCTGTCAAGCGTGCTTTCACCGTTGTACTTCTTCTCCTTGACTGCAACGAGGAAATGCTCACGATCGTGAGAGATTGTCGAAGGCCCAGCCTGCTCCAACTCCATGAACCGGTGGTACGAACTCCAAGGACTGCATTTCTGAACCGAGTCCCCACTCACTTTGATCTTTTTTTTGACCGGAGGTGCCAAGAACGACAATCTATCGACGTTAACAGGCAATTGAGGACCGAGGCGCTGTTTCTCATGAGGGCGTTTGAGCGTCCGTAGTAACGGGTTGGGCGTATCTTGCAGTGACCGAACCTTCGATTTGTCCGCGCTCACTCCGGTGCCAGGGTTTGCAGTCGTTGCGAGTCGTGTTGCCTGTCGATGTATCTCAGTCATTTTCACTGTACTGGAAAGTTTGTGGTGTCTAGCCTTCGAGATTAAAAATAAAACATCGTGGCGTGTAAGTTTGTTTTGAGGCTCCGCATTACGCGACCCCAGGCACGCCTTCTCGATTTTAAACCCCTAGCCCCCCCAAACGCCCATCCCTGCGGAGATTGCTTGCAGTTCAGGTCGCCCATAATTCCTATATAGTGAGCGTTCCCTCGGATTCCATGGGTAACCAGTTTCGCTCGCCGTGGGAACAACAATTACTTCAACCTCTAGCTACCAGACCAAGATATTGAATTCTTTCAAAGTAAAATCGCGGCAGACGCAGATCAGGATATACAACCATTGTCACTGCTGTCTGACCAGAGGGTGCAGCTTCCATCATGTGTTACATTGTGCTTATCAGGATTAGGCACGACCGCCTTACAGCAACGACATATCCAACCAGTTGGCGGGAACGATGGCGCCAACGCTTCACATACAAAACCATGACTCTCTACCATACTCCAGAGGAAGTCAACAACCTTTACAGCGACAACCCACCCGCTGGTCCTCCACCATACACTGGGCCTGCGCCAGGACAAGGAGACGTAGTGGAGATGGGAGATCAAAACCACAGCCAAACTTTAAACCAAGAAACTCAAGAGTGTAGGTATACGATGGACGCTGCTGAAAGGATTCAAAAGACCATACACTGACCAATACAGTAGGCAACTTTGTTGTACATCCTCGTCCTGAAGATGGCCAGTAACTTTGGAGCAAAGGTGTTGTAGCGAAAACGCCCCACGAGGTTAATGCACCGTCTTAGCTAATGTCAGTATTCAGATGCAGTTGATTTTCGTAATGGCTGTTACATACAGATGCTATCGGGCGCATGATTTGATGGTAGGACGTGCTTTGGTCAATCAAGGGTCACGAATTTTTAAGCGCTTTCATAGACACTTGTTCATGTGCAATAGAGCAATTCTTGTAATGTCGAAGCTTGTACGCTTGACAGACGTCTGTAAATCGCACTAGCAGGGATAGAAGCGGTGAACTCTGTGACCCCATTCACCTCAGCGCTAAGTTGACTTGTTGACGTTGATGTAGATAGATTGGGGTACCTGGTGTCCCACTAATCGAAAAGGTGAGATATTAGCCACGCGTTGCTATTACGTGGAAGTATTCAAGATTGTGACCGGCATTTTCAAACCATGCGAACTGAACACCCATCGCATCAACGAAGTCGCGAGTTTCTTGTCTAAGTTGTATTAGGTTAGTCCTGCTGAGTCATCAAAAAGAACATGGCAATGGCTCGAAGCATACCTCGGCTAACAGATGAACAGGGGTGTGGTCTCGAGAAGAAAGGAGGCCGCAGCATGAGGCTGAGGAGCTGAATTAAACACGCAACGACCTCCATCGCTGTTAAAGCATTATATTTTGAACCACGCGAGAGATCAGAGAACGGGCGATAAAATGTCCTCCGGCCGATGGTCAAACCTTTTTAAACCAAAGGATAAAAGTGTATGGTAGCGAAATATCGCCAAGATCTGTTTAGACCGAAGCTAACTCTATGATCTTCTAATAGACAACAACTCTGCCAACAAGGGTAGCTTCTACGGAGTCGACCGGTGAACTACTACCTTATGGACTTACGATTCTTGCAGATGGAGTCGATCCTGTCATTGAGTAGGCGACGTCCACTCATGATTCCATCGGTCGCTCATCGTTTGACTATAGTATTGTTGCAGTTCACGGACTCAACGGACATCGTGAAAAGACCTGGACAGTGAACAATGTCAACTGGCTTTGTGATTTCCTCCCGTCAGATGTTCCAAACGCACGTATTCTCAGTTGGGGCTACGACGCCAATACCCACAGTACTTCCCCGATCAGCGCTCAGTATCTCTACGATCACGCAAGAACCTTGGTCTCCGATCTATGTCTAAAGAGAAGGTTGACAAAGGTATTAGAGTCATCCGTGGAGAGTGATCCTCCTACCTACTGAAAAACGGCGTAGACCCGAAGACGCCCCCTTATTTTTGTCGCTCACAGCTTGGGAGGAATAATCGTTAAAAGTGTAGGTTGTCTTGAACAGGCTGCAATTACGGTACAGTGCTGACAACAGTAGGCCTTGATCCATTCTGAAGCTGCCCGACAGAGCGCTTTGGAAGAACACCGGTCGATCAAGCTCTCGACATATGGCATATTCTTCATGGGGACTCCGCATCAAGGCGGCAGTGGAGTATATCTTGGGGAGCTAATGCTCAAGGTGGCTTCCATATTCGTGACAGCGGACGACAAGATCCTTAGGCACCTCGAGCGAGACTCGGAATGGCTCCAACAGCAGCTTGGCCAATATGCACCAATCAGCCACGACTTTGTTACCAAATTCGCCTATGAAATGCTCCCTACTTCAATAGCTTTGGGAAGGACGATAATGGTCTGTATGCTGTGTACTTTATCTGCGACTTACTTATCGTGTCCAGGTTGTGCCGCAAGCTTCGGCGGTCGTACCCGGTGCCGCAGATGCAGAACCGGTTGCCATACCAGCAGATCACCTCAACATGGTTAAGTTTGCTTCCCGTAAGGACGGGGGGTACGAAAAAGTGTCGGGGCATCTTCAGCTACTGGCTGAAGAGGCACCAGATGCTATTGGTGCGCGTTGGGAGGAACAGGACAGGATCAGAAAGGGTACGGAATCAATTCGGTATGATGTAGTAGAAGTTGTTCGTTCAGGCAGTAACAACAACTTGCAGCCCAGGTCAATGTGAAAGAAGATTTCTCAATCCCATTCAGTCTCTCTGGAGTCTCTGAGATAGAGCAATTCGTGGGTAGAAAGGAAGAACTCAGCAAGGTTAAAGACTCGTTTCAAGGCGATGGATCTCAACGCAAAATCGTACTTCTACATGGATTAGGCGGAATAGGCAAGACTCAACTGGCGGTGACGTTTGTAAAAGAACATAGAGATACTTACTCGGCCATTCTTTGGCTGAACGGCAAGAACGAAGACACATTAAAGCAAAGCTTTGCAGGCATCGCCAAACGTCTACATAATGAGTATCCATCTTCGGCGCTACTGAGGACGACTACGAAGGAGAAGAATCTCGATCGGGTGGTTGCAGTCATTAAACAATGGCTTTCACTTAGAGGAAATACTCGATGGATGCTGGTTTTCGACAACATCGATAATCCGAAGCTCCCTGGTATCGAGGACCCGCAAGCGTATGACATCAGGTTATATTTCCCGGAAGCGCACCAAGGGTCCATCCTAATTACCACAAGATCTTCTCGTCTGAAGATTGGCAAGGTCGTGTCCGTCAAAAAACTTCTCGATATTCAAGAAAGCATTGCGATATTGGCTTCTACGTCGGGACGAGTGATTTTGGATCGAGGTATATACATAACCATACTAGCACAGGGGTTCCGTAACTAAGTCAAACTTAGATCCTGATGCCGTAGAACTAATCAATCAACTCGATGGGCTTCCGCTCGCACTTGCAACAGCGGGAGCTTATCTTGGTCAAGTTTCAACAAGCTTGAAAGACTATCTTCGCCATTATCGTACTTCATGGTTGAAACTACAACAGACAAGTCCAGGTTTACTATCATACGAGGATCGTGCTCTGTATACCACGTGGAACCTCTCCCTTAAGCACATACAGAGTCAAAACAAATCAGCTGGAAAACTGCTGCGGCTTTGGGCATATTTTGATAACCAGGATCTCTGGTTTCAACTTCTAGCTGCAGGCAGTAAGGGCAGTCCTGAATGGTTTTCTACAATAGTCGACGACGAGTTAAGCTTTAACGAGGTTATAAGACTGCTTTGTGATCACGCCTTGATTGAATCTCGAGAGGTCTCCGGTGGATACGGCATGCATACTTGTGTTCATGCTTGGGCTGTGCATGTGCTAAATGCTGAAACAGAGATTCCAATGGCTAGGTTAGCGTTGACCTGTATCGGCTTAGCTGTGCCCACGAACGATGTTCCTGAGTATTGGGCGATAGAGCGGCGACTCCTTCCGCATGCGCGTAAATGCTTTGAATCTCTTCATAATGACATACTTCTCGAATTTCAAGATAATCAAAACACTTTGAACGCCGTTCATAATCTAGGTCTCCTTTATGCTGATCAAGGCAAGATGGAGGAAGCCGAGGCCATGTACCAACGGGCGCTGAAGGGTTTTGAGAAGGCGTGGGGACCAGAGCACACGTTTATGCTGAACACGGTCAACAATCTGGGTGGTCTTTATGCTAAACAAGGCAAGATGAAGGAAGCCGAGGTCATGTATCGACAGGCGCTGAAGGGTTTTGAGAAGGCGTGGGGACCGGAGCACACGTCGACGCTAGACACGATCAACAATCTGGGTATTCTTTATGCTAAACAAGGCAAGATGAAGGAAGCCGAGGCCATGTATCAACGGGCGCTGAAGGGTTATGAGAAGGCGTGGGGACCGGAGCATATGTCGACGCTAGACACGATCAACAATCTGGGTCTTCTTTATGCTGATCAAGGCAAGATGGAGGAAGCCGAGGCCATGTATCAACGGGCGCTGAAGGGTTATGAGAAGGCGTGGGGACCGGAGCACACGTCGACGCTAGACACGGTCAACAATCTGGCTAATCTTTATAAAAATCAAGGCAAGATGAAGGAATCCGAGGTCATGTATCGACGGGCGCTGAAGGGTCATGAGAAGGCGTGGGGACCGGAGCATACGTCGACGCTGATCACGGTGAACAATCTGGCTAATCTTTATAAAAGTCAAGGCAAGATGAAGGAATCCGAGGTCATGTATCGACAGGCGCTGAAGGGTTATGAGAAGGCGTGGGGACGGGAGCATACGTCGACGCTAGACACGATCAACAATCTGGGTGGTCTTTATGCTAAACAAGGCAAGATGAAGGAAGCCGAGGCCATGTATCAACGGGCGCTGAAGGGTTTTGAGAAGGCGTGGGAACCGGAGCACACGTCAACGCTGAACACGGTCAACAATCTGAGTAATCTTTATGTTGATCAAGGTAAGTTGAAGGAAGCCGAGATCATGTATCGACGGGCGCTGAAGGGTTATGAGAAGGCGTGGGGACCGGAGCATGTGTCGACGCTGGGCACGGTTAACAATCTGGGTAATCTTTATGTTAATCAAGGTAAGTTGAAGGAAGCCGAGATCATGTATCGACGGGCGCTGAAGGGTTATGAGAAGGCGTGGGGACCGGAGCATGTGTCGACGCTGGGCACGGTTAACAATCTGGGTGTTCTTTATGAAAATCAAGATAAGAAGGAGGAAGCCGAGATCATGTATCGACGGGCGCTGAAGGGTTATGAGAAGGCGTGGGGACCGGAGCATGTGTCGACGCTGGGCACGGTTAACAATCTGGGTAATCTTTATAAAAATCAAGGCAAGATGGAGGAAGCCGAGATCATGTATCGACGGGCGAAAACAGGAAAATCCTAACGCTGCCAACGTCCCGCCCTCCGCCAGAAGCTTTACAATTGTAATATATTATGTTCAAATGTTCTTTTCTATTTCGCAGAAATTTGTCGGAATTGACAATTGTTCTACGCCTACTTTCGCCTTTCTATCTGCACTCGTAAATCTTCGTCTAGTCTTTTATATAGAAAAACAGTTAAGTAATACTGATATTCAGGACTTTGTATTGAATGCAACTGATGTTACCTGAATGTCAAATCCTGCATAGACAAGAGAAGAAATTGTGGCCGACATGATCTCCTCTTGAGGTGGAAAGTGGCCGAATTCGGAGCAGAGCAGAAATCAGAATTGAGGAGGTTCGACACTAACAATGCGTCCGGGAAAGACTATGAACTGCTGATTCTTCCGACCGTGAGGATTCCAGGCTGTTGGCGATCCTCGGAACAACACAGGTGGTGGCAATACACCATGCTTAATGACGCTCGATACGACCAGATCTATGGTCGTTCAATATTCCAAAAAAAAAGTCTCGTGTATTTCAAGGGTATACACGATAGAAAGCAAGCTATATCAGCTTCTGAGAAGAACATGATTATCAAAGCTAGAAAGCAAGTACTACTGTCTGACTTGAAGACAGAGATGATGCATAGCACGGATCTGGTTCTAAGAAATTGAGTTCCTAAATAACTAGTAAGACGGGGTTTTGATGCGCACTCCAGAGCAAAAAAATCCAACCACGCTGACATGTTTTCAACATGCACTTTCGAGTCACAATCGCCGCCTCTTTGCCATAGACTTCGAGACATTATCAATGAGAAACCTTCTTTTTGTCGAAGGACTCCGCCCAAGGCGGTCCACGCCGCAGGCTCGACAATCTAATTTACCAGGGGCCCCGTGATTGGCCGTTCCAAAAACAGCATCGAGGTTTTGCTGTCGTACAAACCAATCCATAGTCTGTGGAAAGCCGCCAAGCTTGCGACGTTTATGAGGATCGCTCTGCAAGTAGACGACAATGGAGTCCGATGGATGACGAATGTAAAAGTCCACTTGCTTACAGTATCGATGACAAAGATGACACACATCCTCTTTGGGATTCAATAGACCTAGCGTTCCGAAATCTGTAACGAAACTAAGATCCGAAGAATGGATCCGTGCAAGTGCTTGTATAATGACATTGTCTTGCAATCGACACCGAATTATCCCTTGGCAGTGAAACATACAAGAGCCAAATAAGGGAATAGTGATCAACTCAAAAAAGAACGTGGAAGCCAGAAGAGCCGAGGCAATAGATTTTATGTCTTGAAACATTCGCGGTCGTAGATGAACACTTGCCCGTAGGTCGTTCATGCAATCGATATCATCAATTGCGGGTTCTTGGTCAGAAAAGGATATATTGAGCCGAAAGTAATCTCCTCGGGATCTCTCGTCCAACCTGTTCATCAGTTCTCGCCAGGTGCCCTCGCCGTCAAGAGACGACAGGAAGGATCGATACAATCGAGGAATGAATCCATCTCGTAAGACATGTCGAAAATTGGGCGCTCTCGGACTTGTGCAGTCTTTTTCAGTCCCGGTTCCGAGAGAAACCACGATATCAGGTTGAACAACTGAAGGCCATATCTGATGACTCTCCCACAACGCCAGGTTAACAGGGTTGTTGTGTTTCAGCCCTCCGTCTTGAAAGGTCCCAATACCTCGAATATGCGTCGGTTTGAATAAACTGATAAGATCGTCAGCGAAAGGTCTTGGTCGCCGACAATCGGACCTACAATGGAGCCGCGGATGTGGCTCGACCGCTGCCATAAGTCAGTATGTGCATGGCGGTAGTAGGGGTACGACCTACGCTTCCCAGATGAAAGGCTCGTGCTCTTTATCCCGTGGACGAATATGTTTGTAACCTACTCAACACGAAGTCTCAGCGTTTGAGGTGATATTCGCTTGAAGCGAGGCCTACCGCATGCCGCGGCCCGAAAGCTCGTGCCGTTATAATTGGAGAAGAGAAAGGGGGTTGCGTCGGAAATACTCGTCGCGGTCACGGCAACCTTCATTCCGGAGACCGATTCGGGCTTGTCAAACATTCGGCGGTCGTGTCCGAATTGGTCCCTCAGTGATGCTTCTAGTGCAAGCACATCGTAACAGCCATCAGAGAGCCAGCACTTGATGACGTTACGGATGTATCCCAACGAATACCGGGCGCCTCCCCGCCTTTGCTGAAAGAATTGCTTGGTAAGAGTGTCAAAGACCTCAACGCAGTGCGAAACCGTCCAACGACGAAGGCATAAGCTTAGAACAATCAAACCTCCTGCGACGAGCATTAGCAATGGTTTGAATGCACACAGAGACGTAGAAGACCGGAACTGGTGCCGATCGCTAGATCGAACAGGTCCTGAATCTGACAAGCCTCCCCCACCTCTTTTTGAAGCAGATCAAGGAATTCCAGAGGGACTACGCCGCGTACACCTCCTCCATCTATACTCAGTATCCGAACACCGGCCGTTGGTGGCTTAATCTTCGCTATCAGACGACCTGCTCCACAATGAATACAGGTAGGCAGTTCGTAACAATACTCTTGACTCAAGACAGCGTTTCCATATATTTCGACACATACATCGCAGAGCGCGTGGCCACAGGTATAGACGTGTTCCGGCTTCCGACGTAAGCAGCAAAGGCAAGTCTCGTTAGACTTGAGGCGGGCCCAGTGCTCCATCTGATGCCCCGTGTTACTGCGATGTAATTCGGCCGAGGTCTCGGACTTCTGACGGATGGTAGGAAACATGGCAAGTATGTTGTCCTTGATGCATCGACCATGACGGTCAGCTAGTGATAGGGAATCCCGCGATGCTCGAAGCGCTTTGAGGCAAGGTGCTCTATATAGGGCGTTGAACACAGATGCCGGATCGAATTCTGCTTAACCGTTAGCTTGGAAAGCAAAGACCATTCATAAGAGACTCACTATGCATATTTGGAGGATAGGCATCCATAAGAATGCTTGAAGCAACGAACGAAATGAGCGAGCTGTAAGGTACTTCGCAGCGCGCCCCGAGCTTGAAGAAAGTCAATAGATGATTACTGTAATCTTCGGTGATCTCGTTTCCCTCTCTGCTTGCTCTTATAAAGCTGAAAGGCTGATTGACCGAGTCTACTATGTGTTGAAGTGCTCGAGAAAAGAGTCTGCTCATGTGGACGGCAGAAAATAGGTAGTGTTTACTTATACGAAGCCATCGTATTTCATCCGCTTGTCTAAGGAGGGTGTCTTTTAATCGGCGATATCGAGCAAGTGGTGAGAGATGGTCTCCGGGAAGATAGAGTAGCTCTATAGAGGAGAAGGAGTTTCGCGTATTAACGGTACTCCAGGATTGTTTATTTCGACGTAGTTTCTCCATTTGATCGGAGGCGACGATGACAACTCGTGGGCGGATTTCTCTGGGGAGATCTACAGCGGACCCAATTGTAGCCCAAGTGTTCAAGCGGTCTGTCACACTTCCGTGGTCCTTGAAATCATCTGCAAAGATGCAGATGACATCTGTAAAAAGAAAAAACAGTCGTGCATGAAGAATGTCGTAAAGGCTATGATTCGACGCGACGGCCCAGGGAACTGAATACGAAGCTGTTCTATGGCACGAGGCAGCCTCGTGATTTCGATAGATGACGGAAAGAGGGTCACTGTCGGCGAATAGTATTGGTCGATTACAGCTAATGGATGAGGCATCGAGGCGAAGATTGGCGACACAATTGCGGTCTTGGTGACCTCTTCGGACATTGTTGTGGGGGAAAAGCTCAGGAAGTGCCAGGTCTTTAGCTTTTCGTCCGATGAAAAACTGTAGCGAAGGGTATTGGGCGGATGGATTAGTCATCGGTTGCATGGCTCTGTCGAGTCGATCATCGTCAAGCAAACACACTTCTTTACCTTCTGCTATTCGTAGCAACGATATATGATTACAACGGGACATGATGAATACTATGGTCAATGAAACATTTGCTGAGTTTCTACCGCGCTTTATAAAGGAGATGAGCATAGGTCCAAGACGCCGGACGGCACCCCCTGGGGGCTTCAGTCCGTAGGCCCTGGTGACCTGTATCCGAATCCAGGGAGAAGGGCCTGGCATTCGCGTTCGATGCACACCTTCAAATTGGGTATGTTCAATTGAAAACTTTGGGAAGAGGCTTATTTCGACAGCGTTCTACCACATTGCCGACACAACAACATGACCGATGGTCCTGAACTGGAACAACAGGCCTCTAGTGAAAGGAGCAGAGCGTACTTGGGGAGAGCAAAGATTCTCATTCACAAGCTTGTGTTCGAGGCCGATAAGTCCTGTGAGGCTCGCCCGCTAGACGGGAAGAACGTTTCTAGGTTACACAATATTTTCGAGTTGGAAGGCTGCTCTCGGCTGGATCCAGATAATTATGTTCCAACACTCATAAATCGAAAGGTGTTGACTGACGCATTGGGGAAAGGCGGGAGCCTGGATGTTTTTTTGGGCGGCTGTGGAGAGCTCAGTCTTCTGGAGGTGGAAGAACCGTTAATCTGCTTGCATGGGCGCCATCGCCTTGCAGCGGCGACGCGGTACTTCTTTCAGCCGGAACAAAAGTGGTGGATTGTGGACTTATACTTGGACGGTATGAGGGCTGATTTATCCCCTCGGGATTTAGTGGGCTTGCTAATTTCGTCTCAAGATTTGAACCCATCAGTGGTCACTGCTTTGAAAGAAGCGTACTCGAACTCCCGGAACTTCTGCGATGGGGATATCTTTCGCAACTTGCGCTATTGTCAACTGAGGAATGACGAGGCTGGGGCAGGGAAGTGGATGGCCCGGTTATCAGAAAGCAAGCAAACAGACGTCGCGCAGTTACAGAACATGGCCAAGAAAACCCCTGAGATGGCCGCATTGCAAGACGCCTTGGATGCGTTACTTCCCTTTGTGGGCTTGTGGTCACCAGTGTCGATCGGTGTTTTCCATCGTCTGCTAACCTTGCGCTGTCCAGAGGTGACGACAGCTCATATCATGCCAACGCTTCTTACATTTTGCTAAAGTATGAGCAGGAGCTATCTAACTGTCTAGCATTAGTCAAGACAACGTGGGAACAAATCCTCGAGCCCACTGGCGCGTCATACTTCTATCTTGACGCCAACACCGTGCACATAATTCAGGGCCGATCTTTACTGACTTCCTCTGAGGATTACCACTTCATAGAAAATTGCATGCAGGACGGAATCCTCTTCCCGGCCGTCACGGACAGGCAACAGAGACTAGGTATCTTTCGTCGCCTTTCTGTCATTCCTTATCTCATTCCCTCTCTCTACACCTTCATCGAAGACACAAAGCATGTCGAACCTTCCGCCAAGATCATGAAAAGACTTTTACCTCCACGATTTAAAGGATCCGTCCGTCAGGCTTTTGGAAGGCTGCACACGGGTCAGACACAAATCATGGAGCAACGAAGCGAAACGGTGTTTAGGCCCTTTTCTCACAGCGCTAAAGAATGTTTTCAAGTCGCCTATCAACAGCTGTGGCTTTTCGCCATGCGCCGTTTCCCCGAAATGACTTGCATACAACCGAGGAAGGACGCTGGGAGACCAATGAAAGCCATCACGGGTGGGGCAGAGGAGTGGTGGCATCGATTTGGCGAGCTCGCATCGAAGGGTGGGTTTGACTCCGCGCAAATTCATCACCTTTGTACTCAGAATCCGGAGGAAAAGATGATCCGCGACTTCCTTCATCAGGCTCGACCATCAGATGTCTATCAGTTCGACGAGACTGTTTTGAACTCTGAGGTTCAACGAATCTCCCGGAGTCTCTCGGATGTACAGCCCAGAGATATCCATCGCCCAGCAGCAGAATTCTCTTCCGACGCTCAACGCAGCCTCAAACTTTCGGAGCGTTGCGGTAGGCCATTTTATCAATCATTTATGCTGGACCGCAAAGTCCTTTTTCGAGAGGTGATCTATAACGATGACTCGGAACCCGTCGAGGTTGCTGAACAACGCCGAAGAAACATTACCTCTCTAGCGGTCAAGCGGGATACCTTCCGCGCCTTTTTCGGCAACCTAGCACCTGTGTCTCGTATAGGGACTGTAATGTCATCTGCCAATGACGGAGGTGACGCATCCACCGTCCCTGTTTCTCACCCTCCCAGAAATGAAAACTCAGCGAACCTGCCGCACAAATATCGTTCGGAAGAGTCTCTGCCAGATACCATGTTGCCAAGTAACCTTCTTCAAAACTTCATCCAAACGAACCTTCAGGATCAGTCTAGGCACATCATGCTATACGACCTCGATTTGACCCGGTTTCACTGCATAGAATCCACTGAGATTACCTTCAAACACTTTTTACTACGACATGAAGGATGCGTGTACTACTGCATTGATCAGACCGGAAGGCTCGGTACTGTCGGCCTGAGGGAATTATACAACACTACATTGAAGTCGAAGAACATCGTGTTCTTTGAGAATCCCGCGCAGACTCGTACAGGCTCGAGAGATAGAACAATAACGGATTTGGACGCACTTAAACTCGAGATGACGGTTTGCGAAACAGTGGATAATAGAACACCATTTCTTGAAGAGCTACCATCTAGCTAACCCAACACCGATGGGAGTCCGAACATAACTGGTGTACACGTTCGGCCATTCCACTCTCCATTTCCGCAGGCTGTATGCGGTAGAATGAACCAAGTCTGCATCGGGCCAGCAGCAGCAATAATTTTACACCGAAGACCCCAGAGAGTACTATCCACTCAACTTTCTAGCCTAACAAAGGTTCTGGAATATGAAAAACGGACGCGATATCCTATTTGTAGCATCCTTCATACAAACTTCGTTGATTGTCCTATCTGAATTTCGATCATCAACCAACGTTCTCTCCCCTCAGATTATATCACTGGCCATTGATAATAGTTGGGGCGAGAGCAGCGTGAAGGAAAGCGTGGCGGTTTTCCTGTCCTCAAGAGTGGTCAAAACATGGCGTTGCGCTTCGATCTATATGAACTCACCTCCGGAATTTGATCTAACTCTTCGTACCCTACCCCAACCAAAGCTTGAAGGTTCTCGATGCCTAGAGCAACAAGCCACTCGTCAACTGCAGCGATGTTCCACCCTTCTGCCTCATTCCACAAGCTGTCGATTTTGCGAATGTCGTCAAGTTTATTCCGGATACTCAAAGTCGTCCGAGATTCCTCAAAATGTCCCGCGGTTTTTAGGTTGAGGATCTTGCGGCATCCTTCGTGGCCTGCATTCCTGGATGCAAAATAGACTACGATAGCAATCTCAGGATTCGTCCACCGTCTGTAAGGCATCGTTTTTTAAGTCACGAAGAGATGAAGATCGAGGAACAGACAAGGAGATCGCGATGTGATTGTTTATAAATGCTTGACTTATTTTAACAAGGCAATTCACAGGGACTTCAACTTCAGCCGTTGATACTACTACGCACTGCCTAACATGCCACACCAAATCAAGGAAAGCCACCAAGAATACGTCGAGCCCCCTTCTTAGTGTCTATGGGGAAAGTCCGTGCGGCTGCTCGGAGAAGCGTGATCCTTGCGGGTTAGCTCGTAAAGAAGATTGTTGACTTCTAAGCTCCAGCGTTCCAGCTTGTCGATGTAGTCGCTCACTCGTTGAAGTTGTCTAGGCTAGTCAAAAGAACTCAACACCTGAGGGAAGCATAATTCCGCACCTTGTTTGCTTCTCCACCCTTTCAGCAGTTAGCTCTTTCATTGGGCAGTTGTAGAGAATATGACACTTACTCGCGTTGCAACTGTCGCACTAATGCATTAAGATCATCCGCAGAAGTTTCGCGGAACTGAGTCTCCGCCTCTAGCCGCGGGACAGGTTCAGTAGCTGATTTTATCTCTAGGCTAGCAAGTGTCGTGTAGCTGGGAGGGGATAGAGGATTAACTTGAGCGTTGTTAACATCCGAACTACCCATATCATCTGGCATCTGTTGCTGATCAATCCATTGACCAGCTTCTGTGCCCGTCCACTGAAAATCAAAGTCCCATTGATTTTCACGCGTAACATTGCTGTCTGGGTCGTCGGCCTTTAGCCCGTCCAAGAATGTTTTCCAGGCCTCATCGTCGAGATTCAGTGCGTCTGTCATATTCACTCGTTGTCTTTTTTTCAGCTCGTAGATTCTAGTGACCTCAAGTTCACGGTTGATGTGGGAACCTTTTATAGTAATCAATACAAGGGTTCTGACCCATCCTTCCAGCTATTTTCGTTATTCGGGCGCTCGTTCGCCTATTCTCGCAGTCTAGATCAGCAGTCGGTCAGTTTGCTGCACGATCATCAAGGTCGAAGGCTGCCTTAATTTTCCGAATCGAACTCCAAGAATATCTCGGTTGTTCATTGTTGCAGCCCTGTGACCTTTCACATGTCGATCGTCTAACCAAATATGACATGGGCAAAGTCAGGTGACTCACTAGCCCTGCGAACAATCCATGTAAGGCATTACTTAGCTCACCCAGCGTCCGCAAGGCGTTTTTAGCTCACCCAGCGTCTGCTCTTAAGGTACTTCCTGCCGCTGCGGCTACGTTCCGCTCACCCAGCGTGTGACAGCAACGTATCACTCACTAACCTTTGGTCCACACTTGCGATGGCAACGCTTTTACTGGTTAAAACAGGATCAGCTCATTCTCCAGTATCAATCCTAGATTTAAGGACCGCTTTAAATGATCTCAAAAGGCGAGATGCATATTAGGTGGCTATCAGGTACGCCTTTGCTCTCGTTTTCATCTTTGAAACCTCTGCCCAGCCCTTGATATCATGCCACTCACATCAGAACGCGAATCCAACACTGCCCGAACGATCCCTAAGCGTGAACGTCGCTGCGTTCCTTGGGTGTCTAAGACTTACGACGATGAAAAGGTTCTTGAGGATATTCACCGATCTCATCCAGAAAAGAGCTGGAATGTCCTTTGTGACAAGCACAATGAGATGGTCCCATCCTATCGACAACGATCTGTTGATGCAGTTTACTCGAAGTGGAAGATCCTTCGATCCCGCAACACCCCAACATCAACATCATTGACCTCAAAAGAAAGCTTCGCTCAAGCTGGTGCATCTCAGGAACTGGTACAACAAGTGATGAGTGATGTAAGCTCGTCCGTGTTTCTTTGCGAAGTCTTTTCTGCTAATACATACATCTAAGGAAACATCAACGGGCTACGAGATACAATACGAGGACGATTTGAACAACTTCGAACTCACAGTCGGGGGTTGGGACTGTGGCATTGACGTGGAAGGATATGCCTTGCAGGTTACAGAGCTCATGGAAGCACAAAGGGAGATGGCGAGGATGGCCACAGAAGCTGCTTGCGGATTCCGCTGTCAATGAGTTATCTAGATGTAAATCAATCGAATGTATGAGTTGTAACATCTTGCATTATCTCAATAAATTCTTCACCGAAGATTTAGAAGCGCCGAAGTGAATCGGTCCCGTTCAACCTTCAGGTGGTATTCCGGAAAGAATTCCCCCTTTTAGAGATGACTGCTGGAGAGAGTATGGCGGGTAACCTTCCAATCGATCTTCAAACGAAGTCTCTCGGTGAAAACGTCTTGGCAAAAACTATGTTTGAAGTGAAAAGAATGCGTTCTAGGTGAGCAATTCTGCCTAGAATAGAATATTCGACGCGCGCGCGAAAGCTACTCATTCGTGTAAAGCTGAGACAATCCTCTATAAGTAGTAGGCCCTTGAGTCTCATACTCAGCAGAAACGACAAGTTGCCTACATTGTCTAGCACATTCAAGTCTTTGAACACAGCTTCTTTGATTCATAATGTCTGACGGACTTCCCTCACGAACAATGGTGGGTTTCCAGCATCATTCACATGAGGATATGACTAAAAACCTGGATAGGAAAACACACCGATTGAGCCTTGTCGAGCATGCGCCAGACGATCGGACTGGGAGTTTCTCAAGGAATTCTATCATCGAGAAGAACATTCCCGACAGCAGGTTCTTGAGCTCAACCATCACGTCACTCAGCTTAGTGGAGCGCTGCACCATGCCGGGCTTACTTCACAGAACGATCGGATAGCCCTGAACAAGGCCCACGCCCATCTCAAGGAGCTGCAAGCAGGTTACAGCCAGTCCGAAGCTTCACGAGCTAGATTCGAGAATGACCTTCACGAAGAAAGGCAGGAGCATCGGATGTGCCAGGAAGCTTTCAATCATGAACGCATTCGTCATAGCGAGACGGAAAAGAACCTCAACTGCGTCTGGAACGCACATACAAGATTAGGGGAGATCATTTCCAAGGCCCCGTATCAGGTGACCGCATCGGGAGAAGAGAAGACGGATGACTCCATCGACATCACTGAACTGGTGCTCGAGCTTGAAGCCAAAGCTTCCAAGATTCAGGGCCTAGAAGACGCTCTGATACATCAGCAAGAACAAAGCCACAGCGATCTTCTTCTGATTGAGGGAAGACTTCACGAAAGATCAGTACAGCATCAAGAGGAAGTCACAGCAAAGACCGAGATCATCAACGAATTGGAATCTCAGTTACGCCGTGGGAAACTCGAGGTCGACGCCGAGAATACAGGAACGGAGGCCAAAGTTTCTAAAAGAGCGGGAAGAAAGTGGAAGCGTACCCGTGGCAAGGGTCGAGCTTGCAAAGGTGTCAGCACGGAGGAAGCAGTCGGCAAACAAAGCTTGAGTGATTCGTTGGAATCAAGTGGTGAGACACTTGTAGAAACTTTCAAGGAAGAGGTAGTTTAGGCCGCCCTTTCGTTGCGTGATATGGAGTATGGCGTTCGTAATTCATGAGATCTGATTGGATTAATCTAATGATGAGTACTTGCCGCACAAAGTAGAATATATCAATGAGAGAGGAAAGTCTCAATCGCCGTACCCAAGACTTTCTTGAATGCCTGGCCCCGATCCTGTCCTGTTACCCTGTTGAAATTTCGCAACTAAATCGAAACGGGTTTGACGGACGACAAAGAAATCAAAAACCCTTGGATAATGCTTGGTACGGGGCAACGAACTCGGTAGAGGAAATGACTACAATGCCACACATCCTGAGACTCGCACTTGTGTCAGTGACTCATGAAAGTCAAAAATATTGGTCTAGGCCAATCAACTTTTCGGCTGTCTACGAATCTGGGTGACCAGGGTTTCATGCCCGCTTTGCTCGATGTGTGACACTTAATCGGCTCACACCTTCGGAATATTGGTTTGTTTCTTCCGATAGACACTCACCATGCAAAAGAGTGTTGTGTTGACAGATTTGCATCGTCAAAGTCATCACGGTACTCTCAATGTGCAATAAAGATAGTCAGATAATGATGTCAGAGAGACGTTGAAATTGTCAAATTAACCTTCTGAAAGACTAAGGTATTCATCGCGACAATATTCGTAAGCGACTCCCGCATGGCAAGGCAAGATTTGCCATACTAGATTGCTGCTTTAATTTTAGCCTCGCAGTAGTCAATTGTCAATCACACGATGGGTGAAGGCGAAAGTAATAGCGTAAGTAAGGTATGCTCTTTTCCTTCTCAGCATTCATCTGGGTTCTTTCTTTAGCTGATCTTTTGCCGATCAAATATAAAGCATGAACAAGTTCTACGTGTTACAATTAAACAAAAATAATCTATGTGGCATAACACAATTCTGTTATGCTCTATCATGAATACTGAATCTCAACCATCTTCTTCTTCAAATATTGCAAAGGAACATGTCATAAAGTCAACTCTCAGCTCAATTTCTGCCACGCCTCCCTCCACTGTTGAACGTCCGCATGTCATCAATCTTCCGCCTCTTCAGATTTCGGGCTTATCAGTCACCACATCACAGCATATTCCGTTGCTTCCGATGATCTGTCCACCCATCATTCAACAAATCGAGATTTTATCAACAATTCTACGGGCTCGCCCGCTCGAACCAATGAGAGGTAAGGTCATTGCTGTGGATGGTGTGGATAAGGACGCCGTTCTTTTCATGATCAAATACCTTCATCACCATATCACCAAACACTCGGGGCTCGATGTTCGAATTTTCCACGAAACTCCTGTTCAACCGCAAACCCCTGAGAGCACAGATCTCTTTCATTACACTCAAGTTATTCGGGATTGGAATATGCTTTGGAACGCTTATATTGAGCTTCCGGTTCCCACCATCCCTGAATCTGCTTCGCAGCATGGATCGACCACTGTTTCTCCTGTCGCCATGCCTTCCAAATCTCAAATCGCATGTGTTAACATCATTCCATTTTCGCCATTGATGTCTACAGAAAGAGCTGCGTCTCAGATGCCTATTACAGACGCATACAGCAACGAGAATCACTGGCGTTGGCTTGCAGGATATTGGCGTGGCTGTCCGCGGCCCGACATCACAATTAACATCTCGGACTCCGAGGGGACACTCAAAGATCGTGAGGTGTTACGGATTTGGGGTCATAACATGAACACTCTTGTGGTCACGAAGGCAAATTCCGGCCATGTTGTCTTTACAGCGAAGCAGTTCAGACGGGTTGGATTTGAGGTAGAAGAATGGTTACGAGATGAATAGTAGTTAAGAAGGAGAATGTATGAGCCTTTGACCCACGTTGCTTTCACCCGCTTGTGGTTTCCCTAGCCATCACCGCCATCTACTACCCTTACTCTTCTCCCACCCTCCCCCTTATTCATCTCCACCCCACCCCAAAACTCCCGCTGCAAATCCTCACAGCCCATACCTCGCCACCCCACCACTTCGCCCTTAACCCCGTGATCTGAGCTTCTAGATCCCGCAGTGCGGATGCGACGCTTTGCAGAATCGGGGTTAGGGTCAGTGGTGACTTGAGGGGGGGGTTGCTTCTTGAATAGATGAGGTTATCATCAAAGGGAGACGACTGGGTGCGCAGATGGCGGGTTCGAAAGGAAAGTGAGGGGAATGTTTCTGTTGAATATACATCTCGAACAGAGTTTTGTATCTTGTGTGACGATGAGGAATTCTGAAATTTGTCTCAGTTTATAGGTCGCAATAGGAACAACGATCACAGATCACTTACGGCTTCCAATCTCCATGATCTCGCGTCATTGAGGTACCCATCAACGGAATGGCTTGGTGCCCAGGCGGTGGGCCTGCAATGGGCTGGCTCCGCCCCCGCAGTACGGTGGCCATTTCCAATACTTTATTGCATTACATCACCCCTCTCTCTCATCAATCATCGACACAAAGCCATGGCTGCTGCACCGCTCTTGAGTAGCGATCAACTAATACAGATCATTAAGGCGAAAGGCTTTTTTTCTCAAGAGGACGCACCTAAGGGTTCGGAAGCCGAAGCATTCAAAGAAAAAGGATTCCCAATAACGACTGTCGACGGTATAGAGTTTTGCAAAGGCCATACATTTGGTGACCCGGTAAGGGAACTCTACACTCTCTCTTTTCACCTGATCTCACATCACGAATAGCGGATTACTGAATTCCTTGAGTCTACATTTGACTGGTCTGTTCTGGGATCGTTCACCTACCTCCTTCCGTTTCCAACCTGCGCGCATTGCTTCCTCGCCCGAACGTCACAGAATCGGGGTCTTATAGTGCAGATATGGGGTCGAGGATCAGAGGTTACATTCTTTACAGGGTCTCAACATCTATCGCTCAACAAACTGTCGAGTCATAATGAGATGCTGGAAATTCCTCTTGAGCAGCTGACAAGCTGTGAACGTGTCACAGTGACCATGGAAGAAGGAGGCTTGTGAGCTGGTTTCACATCATAATGAGATACGTAGGCTGAACTATTTAGGACCATGCTTGATGTCCGTTTAGGATTTACTATTACTAAGGGGTTTGCTATCACCTTCGTTTTTGCAGTTCAGGAGCTTGTCGATGGCTGGGACAAGATGCGACTCCCACATTCCCCCGAGCTGGAAAAGTTGGTTGCGAATATCAGCAGTTCATCAACGAGGATTGGAACGAATTTCACATTCAAGTAACGAGGAAGAGCTCAATAATTAGCATCAGCTGTAAAGTAAATTCGATACAAGTTACGTTTTGTAGGAAAAGTGTGATAGAACAACACGTGGATGCAAACCAAGTAGGGAGAAACTAACAAATTCCTTCCGTGCAAGTCAAGGTATTCCGAGAGAGCTGAACGTCCCCATTGACTGAATGTTGCCTTGAGAATTGGTCTGTGGATAAGAAACCGATAAGCGGGAAAATGATGCGTCTGTGGAAGCAGCAGCTGTAGAATCCAGCGCACGAGCGGGACTGTTCGAGAATATAGGGGCCTGCATGATGGTGGGATCATCGTTGAAAAATGGTGTGGCTGTGTAAGCAGTAGCTGTGGAATCCAGCGCACGAGCGGGACTGTTCAAGAATATAGGGGCACGAGCGGGACTGTTCGAGAATATAGGGGCCTGCATGATGGTGGGATCATCGTTGAAGAATGGTGTGGCTGTGTAAGCAGCAGCTGTGGAATCCAGCGCACGAGCGGGACTGTTCGAGAATATAGGGGCCTGCATGATGGTGGGATCATCGTTGAAGAATGGTGTGGCTGTGTAAGCAGCAGCTGTGGAATCCAGCGCACGAGCCGGACTGTTCGAGAATATAGGGGCCTGCACAATGACAGAGTCGTAACTCGTTGCCCAGTCGTCAAATGGCCGTGTCACTCCCGGAATTGAGCCTTCATTGACAGCTCTGCTACGGTCAGTCCTTACGGAAACGACCTTATGGGACCAAAGCACTCACAAGGTCGTAGCGCTGGATGCACATTCCTGAGGCTCATATTCAGTTGACGCAGGATTCGGGGAAGGGGTCGCTACAGAAGATCAGCATATGCTCGACTCAAATGGCAAAAAGGTGCAGCAACGAGACACGTACATGCATCGGATTCTGATGCCTTTTGCTCGTGTGCTTCCATATGCTTCCGAAAGTAGTCCCATCTCGTGAACCCTTTTCCACACTGGTCGCATTGCTTTTGAGCAAGTTTTTTATGCTTCTCATCTGAGACTTTCAAATGATTGTAAAGACCATCCGACCTGGCGAAAGATTTCTCGCAGAGAGGACAAGGATATTGCTTCGAACAGCTCTTTAGGCGGGCTCTCAGAGCTCTGTTCTCTTCTTCTAGTGACTGAATACGCCTATCTCTGCACACCAATTGTTCACACTCCTTTATCGTGCGATATGACCCGAGGTTCATCGGCTTGCGTTCTTGACTCGAAGCTTGGACAGCTTTCACTGGTTTAAACCTCGGTGGGTTTCGCGTCACGCTTGGGCGGGTTTCTGACCCTAACAGTATCTTAGCTTTAATGGAATAATTTGAGGGCCTTGTCGATTTAATTACGCTTAGAATTTCTTTCAGAAAGGCTGAGGCTCTGTGAGACGTTGGCTGGGGTTGAATGACCTTTGGTCATGGTGGCATGATTATCGCTAGAAGACGCTGACCGAGGGGGCTCTCCTTACCTCCCGATACCTTGCCTTATCAAAGCTTAGTCATTCTGAAGGCACTATCGTCATGAGGCCTGGATCGTAGTCTTTGCACGGGAACATCGAATTCGCATGCAACCTCCGCCCGAGTAACATTTTTGCATGTGTTTAATGCTGTAATAGCCTTTTGAATGCGATCCTCGATGATAGCGTAAGTAGCAGCCATGTGGTTGAATTTTGGTGGATTTTTGAAGGTGGTAGGTCAAAAATTCGAAAATTAGGAGTATTCCCGGCCCGATGCACGTTCCGGTCCCGTGCACACCCCACTTTACTACTTTCATCTTTCTTCAAAAATCAATTACAAATTCAATATGGCTTCAATTGCGGCAGCGCTTGCAGATCTAGCTTTGCAAGAGTCACCTAACTACACTGCAACTGCAAAGAAATTCAATATCAATCGAAGCACGCTGTCGCGACGACATAGGGGTATAACCGCCTCCGTGAAGGAAAGCAAGCAAACGACGTCAATTCTTTCGAACCAACAAGAAAAAGAGCTTATTCGCTATATCAACAAGCTTACCGAACGTGGTATACCTCCTCCCAATGCCATGATTCGTGTTTTTGCGTATAATATATCTGGAAAACAGCCAGGCAAAAACTGGTCTTATGAGTTCGTTCGACGTCATTCAGATATACTACAGTCAAAGTTTCTACAAGGAGCTGATCTAGAGCGAAAGAAAGCTGATAATGCATATCAATATCAGCTTTATTTTGACCTTGTAAGTGCCTTCATTACGTTTAGTTTCATACTAATATAAGGGTAGGTAAAGCAAAAAATCGAAGAATATGAGGTTCTTCCTTCAAACACATACAATATGGATGAAAAGGGCTTTCTACTTGGACTGCTTCAAAAGACTCGAAGAGTCTTCAGTCTAAAGCATCTTGACAGTGGCAAATTGCTGGGTGCTGGTCAAGACGGCAATAGAGAATCGATTACCTTGATTGCAACCATTTGCATAGATATGACTCATATACCCCCTTCGATCATTTATCAGGCGATATCAGGTAATATTCAGGACAGCTGGCTTACTGAATATGACCCCAAAGAGCAATCCTGCTTCTTTGCTTCCTCCGCTACTGGCTGGACCAACGATGAATTGGCCTACTCTTGGCTCACTACCGTATTTGACCGAAATACGAGGTCAAAAGCCAGAAATTCACGCGATTATCGCCTTCTATTCGTTGACGGGCATGGCAGTCATATCAACATGAAGT
>JAABUZ0100001297.1_pt1 | contig 48751 bp, 50 predicted proteins | sample 5562091 | NCBI WGS metagenome assembly JAABUZ01 (sample SAMN12813069, study PRJNA571459) | rock metagenome | isolation source: Antarctica rocks | place: Antarctica: Victoria Land, Linnaeus Terrace sud | collected 2015-12-21 | reverse complement strand
GGCCCCCCCTGACTCGTGCTACCTCAACGAAGCGACGGGCGCCGCCGTCGTGAGGCGCTGCAGGACCTCCAGCGTGCGGTCGATCTCGGCGGGCGTGTTGTAGTGGACGGGGCCGATGCGCACCGCCCCGCCGTGCCCTTCCAGACCCAGCCGCTCCATCGCCGCCAGCGCGTAGTAGTTGCCGCTCCACACGAAGACGCCCTCCGCGCCCAGGCGCGCGGCGACCTCGTCCGGAGAGTGCCCGGCCACGGTGCAGGCCACGGTCGGCACGCGCTCCGCGAACCGGCCGGGGTCGGTCAGCCCGTAGACCGTGACGCCCTCCAACGCGGTCAGGCCGCCGATCAGCCGCTCGGCCAGTTGGCGCTCGTAGCCGCCGAGCTCGTCCATGGCCCGCACGATGCGCTCCCGGCGCGGCGTCGTCGCGTCCGCGTCAAGGCTGGATAGCGAGGCCAGATAGTCGACCGCGGCGGTGACGCCGGCCAGGCACTCGTGGTTTTGGGTGCCGGTCTCCCAGCGGTAGGGGACGGCGTCTTTGGAGGGGCGCACCTTGTAGGGGCGCAGGCGCTCCAGATGGGCGCGCTTGCCGTAGACGATGCCAATGTGCGGGCCGAAGAACTTGTAGGCCGAGCAGGCCAGGAAGTCGCAGTCGAGCGCGGCCACGTCGATGAGGCCGTGCGGCGCGTACTGCACGGCGTCGATCCAGACCAAGGCCCCGGCGTCGTGGGCCAGGCGGGTGATGCGCTCCATGTCGGTGACCGTGCCCAGGGCGTTGGAGCAGTAGGTGACGGCGACGACGCGGGTGCGCGGCGAGAGCTTGCGCGCCAGGTCGTCCATATCCAGCGTGCCGTCCGCGGGATCGATGTCGACGAAGCGCACCCGCACGCCGCGGTCCTCTTGCAAGGCCAGCCAGGGGGCGATGTTGGCGTCGTGGTCGAGGGTGGTGCAGAGGATTTCGTCGCCCGCGCCAAGGTCGCGGCCTATGGCGCGCGAGAAGGCGAAGGTCAGCGTGGTCATGTTGGGTCCGAAGACGATACAGGCCGGGTCGGGCGCGCCGAGCAGGTCGGCCATGGCCCGCCGCGCCTCCACGATCGTCTCGTCGGTGCGCCGGCTGGTCAGGAAGTCGCCGCCCGTGTTGGCGTTGGACGTGGCGTAGTAGCGGGCGACGGCGTCGCCGACGCCGCGCGCGACCTGCGTCCCGGCGGGATTATCCAGGAAGGCACAGAGACGGCCGTCGTCGAGGGTCAGAGACAGGGACGGAAACTGGGCGCGGGCGCGCTGGACATCGAGCATCAGTCTTACCTCTTCCTGCTCATGCTATCCACGGCACAGGGGCAGCCTTGGATCATCGGAGCGGCTAAACAGAGGAGGGAAGCCGCGGCTTCCCTCCTGTAACAACCCCCTCAGTATACGGCTCATCTACCGGGGGATTGAGGATGTACTGTGCAACATCGCTCTGACCCCTGGCTGCTATCTGGCCATCATCGGTTGGGCGCTATCTCCACACGCCGCGTCGTGTGGCCACGGATAACCATAAGCAGAGGCTACTCAGACTGACAGGCCGGCTCAACGGCTGGCGGGGATGGCGCCAGGAGGCGTTCGCGCAGCAGGGCGAGTTGTCCCGTTGTCACGCCCGCGGCTTGCAGGTAGGCCCGTGGCCCTCCGTAGCGATCGTCGAGGTAGGATAGAACGGACAGCATGGTCTCGCGCGACGAGACGAGCAGGCGCCGCAGCCGCTCCCGCGCCGCGTCGTCGCGGGCCTCCGTTAGCAACTCGGCGTAGAGCGGCTGGAGGTAGGAGTCGCTCAAGGCGTAGTCCTCGGCGATGGTGGGGCGCGGCACGCCGGCAATCTCCAGCAGCAGGGCTGCGACTAGTCCCGTGCGATCCTTACCGGCGTGGCAATGCGCCAACACCGCACCCTCGGGCGCGGCGGAGATAGCCGCCATCACCGCGGCCATGCGCGCGGGGTAGCGGTCCAACATCAGGACATATTGCGCGCGCACCGTCTCCGCGACGCGCAAAGCAACGGCGCCCGCGTCGTCGGCCTCGTCCAGCAGCGGCAGGTTCAGGTAGGCGACGGGGTGGGAGATGTCCCGCGCGGAGGGATCGCCGAACGGGTGGGGGAACGTCGCGACCTCGGACGGCGAGCGCAGGTCGACGATCGTGCGCACCCCGGCGTCGAGCAGGGCAGCGCGCCCGGCGGAGGTGAGGCGGCACAGGTTGTCGCCGCGCAGCACGGCGCGCCAGCGTGTGCGTCCGCCATCACTCGTGGCGTAGCCGCCCAGATCGCGCACGTTGTAGCAAGCGTCCCACTGCAAGCGCCGCTCCATGTCTTGCGACGCGCCGGCCGTCATGAACGCTCCTCCCGCACCTTTCGCCGCCCGCCTGGGCGTATGCGCTACGCCCCTACGGCCTTCTGGCAACTGATCACTGGCAAGTGACAACTAGCGAGGCTCCGCCTCCGACCGACGAGATATATGCGACGCATAAACTTGACTCATTCGCAACACGTTTGCCCGTATTAGGAGTCTAGGGTCCCCGGTAGATGCGCTGGGTGAAGGGGAAGGCCAGGATGACGGCCAGGACGATGCTATCGGTCGCGGACACAAGGATCGTCCCCGTGTCGACGTGGCCGCCGTTGAGGACGGCCGTCAACAGTAGGCTCACGATGAGGGCGACGACGAAGATGACCCCGACGCGGCGCCAGTACCGCGCCCATGGAAACGGCATGCGAGTTCTCCCCTTTCCCTCCCTCAGTGTACCGCGAGAACATCCCTTATCCCCGCTACGCCCCAGGGGTTGTGACTTGTCCGCCGCGGACGCGGCTCGTTCCGCTGCCCAGTAAAAGCAATCCCAGCCCGACAAGTCACAGACCCTGCGCTGTGTCCCACGCTTGTGGGCGCCTCATTGCGTGAGCATGTACAATGGACACGTGACCATCGAGCAAGACGTCCGGGAGAACTTGATCCGGGACCTGGTGGGCGACGCTGGAGACGGTGTTGCCGGCGACACGGGCCTGCGGGCGCGTCTGCGCGCCGCACTGACGGCGGACGATGTCGCCGCGCTGGAGGAGCCGCTGCGTGCGATTGGCCGCGCCGCCGCCGCCACGGGGCGTCCCCTCGCTCCGATCGTCGATAGCTGGGAGTCGCTCGTCGTGGCCCTCGAGGCGGCTCCGCGCGTTTCCGCGCGGGGCGCGGCCTGGCTGGTGCAGGGCTACGCCGAGGCCAAGCGCGGGCGCGACGGCGACTCGTTGCGCCAGACGGAAGATTCGCTGGCCTCGCGTAAGGCCGAGCTCTCCGCGTTGCACCGCGTCAACAACGCCGCCAATTCGACGCTCGACGAGCGCGCCATGCTGTCCCTGGTGGTTCAGGTCGTGGCCGAGGTCAGCAACGCCGCCGTCTGCTCGATCTATTTGCTGGAGCCGCCCCGCTCACTGGTGCTGGCCGCCACCAAGGGCCTCAATCCGGACGCGGTGGGACACGCGCGCATGGCCGTGGGTGAAGGCATCACGGGCTGGGCCGCGCGCGAGCGCTGCACCATGGCCGTGGCCGACATCTGGCGCGACCACCGCTCCAACTACCTGCCCGAGACGGACGAGGAGGGCTTCCACGCCATCGTCTCCGTCCCCATCGTCAACCGCTCACTCGACCGCCTCATCGGCGTGCTCAACGTGCAGACCGTGGAGGCGCGCGAGTTCGAGGATGATGAGATTGCCTTTCTGGAGATGGTCTCAGGCGAGTTGGCGCTGGCCATCGAGAACGCCCGCTCGTACGAGTTGGCCGACCGTCAGTTGCACCGTAAGGTGGAGGAGCTGACAGCTTTGCGGCGCGTCATCGCCATGGTCGTCTCCTCGCTCGAGGTCCAGCGCGTGCTCGACAACATCGCGGAGGGCGCCGTGACCCTGGTCGAGGCCGACGCCTCGGCCATCGTGGTGGTCGACGGTCCGGACGGCGACCGCACGCGCATGACCTCCTGTTATGGCATCCCCGAGGGGCAGGACCAGACCGGTCGCCTGGGCGATGGTCCCGTCAACCACGCGTTGGAGACGGGCCGGCCGGTCCTCGTGCCCGACATCCCGGCGCGCCGGTTCGGGCCGGGCGGCGACGACGTGGCCTTGCGGCATGGCTTCCACTCCCTGTTCCTGGTGCCCTTCCAGGGCCGCCACTACGCGCGCGGGGCGCTCTGCGTCTACGCGCGCTCGTACCGCAGTTGGATGCGCGAAGAGGTCGACCTCGTCGCCGCGTTCGCCAACGAGGCGGCCCTGGCGCTGGAGAACGCCGCGCTCTTTGAGGAGGCGCAGCGTGGCCTGGCCACCAAGTCCGTGCTGCTGTCCGAACTGCACCATCGCGTCAAGAACAACTTGCAGACGGTCGCCTCGCTGCTCTCGCTTGGTCTGCGCCACGCCACGGGGACAGAGGCGCGGCAGGTGCTGGAGGAGAGCCGCAGCCGCGTGCAGAGCATCGCCGCGGTGCATGACCTGCTTTCGCAGGGCAACGTGGGCCTGACGACCGTGGCCGAGGTGGCGCGCAAAGTGGCCGAGGTGGCGGACCTGCAAGGTGAAGCGCCCAACCGCAAGATCCACTTCACCGTCGAGGGTGAGCGCATCCTCCTGGCGACCCAGCAGGCCACCACGCTGGCCATCGCCTTGAACGAGTTGCTGACCAACACGCTGCGCCACGCCTTTGCCGGCCGCAACGAGGGCCACGTCGCCATCACCTACGGCCTGTCCGGTGACAAGGAGGACACGGTCGCGCTGACCGTCGCCGACGACGGCGTGGGCCTGCGGCCCGGCTTCGACCCCGCGACGCACAAGGGATTGGGTCTCTCCATCGTCGACGCCCTGACGCGGCAGGACCTGCGCGGCACGCTCACCATCGCCGCCAACGAGGGCGGCGGCGCCAGCGTCGAACTATCCTTCCCGTCCGCCCCGCTACCCTCGGGTGAAGACGACGGGAGATGACGGAGGATAAAGGATAAGGGACCTGTTTATCCCCTCGCTACTCTTCATTGTCCGCGTCGCGCTCGAGCAGCGTCGCTTCGATGAGGGGTAGCGCGAGGAGGTCCTTGGGCCGGCCTGCCGCCGTCTTGGCCGCAATTAGGCCGGGCAAATCAAGGACAGTGATGATAACGCCACCCACATCGAGTGTGTCCGCCGCTGCCAGCACATCAGTGAAACTCCCGACTCCTTGGACTGTCGCCAGTAGGTCGACGTTTCCAGCATCTGTATGTAGGGTGACGTTAGGGGTATCGCGAAGTGTTCGGTTGTCCCAGAAGAAGGGTAGTGAACGCGCTTCGTCTTCTGTCATCCCTGCAACGCGTAGCGCAGGATGGAGCGGAGCCAGGGCCGCAACTACCTTTTCTCGGTTATCGGCCGACGTTTCGTAACAGAGATCGATATCGTTCGTGACGATGGGGACGCCGTGCAGCACAGCAGCGAGGCCGCCGATAAGTACGACGTGAGCATCGGCTTCCATGAACCGGCGTATAAGAGATAGAAAATCCATGCGCGCTACCTCCTGCCATCATGCATGATGCACACCTCAGCGCCCCATCATGTCGGCTTTCACGCTGTTATGACTATTGCCATTTTTCTTGTTGTGCATGGCTCGGCGTAGTGCATTGATAAGCTCCAGCCTGTCCAGCATGATGGCAAGGCGTTGCTCGGGAGGGTGCGCGAGGGAGGATGCGATCAGGCTCAGGTCGACCCCCCACTCCTCCAATTCTTTGAGACGCGCCAGCTTCTCCTCCGACATCCGACGCTGCCGAGTCGGGACCTGCGTTTGTCCCGGGTCCGTCCGTGCCTCGTTCGTCATCATTCCCTCCCCTATCTCCACGCGCGTGTCTCCCTCATCGTACAGTAATCGCCGCTATGGCATATGAGCACAGGGGTGTACCCCAAACTTGTGAGACGCGGCCTGCGACCGCGGTCGCCTAGCACACCACGGACACTGCGGTGTCAGAACGGGACCAGGAGCGGCGTGGCGGCGGCCCCACCCAACCGCAGTCGGTCCGTCGTTTGCCGTGCGACCGCAGTCGCAGGCTAGCATTCAGAGACCGTGTAGTCCAGCGGCGCGGAGGCCCGGCCTGTTAAGGTTAAGGTGATGAATGGCAGCATAGCGTCGGCGATGCCCGCGCGAGCGTTCCGGTGGAACTTTACCGTGATGGGGCTGGACCTCAGCCTGTTCGTGCTGGCGCTCAGCTTCAGCTCGGCCTATGGCGTGATGCCCTTGTTCGTCCACCACCTCACCGTGTCCAATCTGGCGCTGGGACTTATCTCGGCGGTGCGCTCGGCTGGCGCGCAGGTACCATCCATTTTCGTGGCCGATCTGACCGAGCGGCTGCGCCGCAAGAAGCCTTTCGTCGTCGCCGTCACCGTGTTCGAGCGTCTGCCCTACCTCGTGCTGGCGGTGGCCACGCCCCTGCTGGCCCCGTCGCATCCCACGGTGCTGTTGTGGTTATTCTTCGTCATGCTGGCCATCGCCAACGCCTGCGGGGGCATCGCCGGGCCGGCCTGGCTCGACCTGATTGCCCGCATGGTGCCGGGTAATTGGCGCGGGCGCTTCTTTGGCTTCGGGGGGGCCCTGGGCGGCTTGCTCGGCGTGGCCGGCAGCGGCGTCTCCGCCGACCTGTTGCACCGCTTCGGCTGGCCGGGCGGCTTTGCGGTCTGCTTCGGCGCCACCTCCGCCTGCCTCGCCGTCTCGTTCATCTTTATTTGCCTGGGCCGCGAGCCCCACGAGCCGCGCCTGACTCCCGAGCCCACGTTCCTCGCCGCGAACGGTGGTACTGGCCCGCGCGCACAGGATACGGATAGAGCGCCGGCACGGACGAGCTACTGGCGGCGGCTGCCCGGTGTGGTGCGAGGGGACCGCAATCTCAGGCGCTACCTGGTGGTTGTGGCGCTGATCAACACCGCCGGGATGGCCACCGCGTTCTACACCGTCGACGCCCAGCGCGCGTTCCACCTGACCGACGCGGGCGCCGGCCTCTACGCCGTGGCCTTGCTGGCCGCCTCCACCCTGGGCAACGTGCTGTGGGGCTACGCGGGAGACCACCTGGGCCACAAGCGCGTGGTGGAGGCCGGGGCGCTTTGCACGGCCCTGGCCGCCGCGCTGGCCCTTGTCGCGCGCGACCCCGCATTGGGTCCCCTGGTCTACAGCATCGTCTTCCTGCTGGTCGGCCTGGGGACCAGCGCCGTGCAACTGGCCGCGCTCACCTTTATCATCGACTTCGCCCCGCCGGCGCAGCGGCCTACCTACATCGGCCTGGCAACCACCGCCGCCGCCCCGTTCGCCGTCGGTGCCCCGCTGCTAGCCGGCCTGCTCGCCGATCGCGCCGGCTACGGCGCCGTCTTTGGCCTGAGCGCCGTACTGGCCCTGGCCGCCACGCTGATCACGGTGCTCGCCATCGTCGACCCATGCATGGCGAGTGAGGACGAGTGATTAGTGGCTAGTGGTTAGTGACGAGTGGGGGCATATTGTAGCGCCCGAGCGATGGCAACCGCAGCATGAGTTGGGCTCGATATGGTCCTGGAAGGATGGGCGTAGGGGGTTCAGGTGTAGGGGATCCAACTGTCGGCCGCCGGGAGCGGCGCCGCGTCGGGCTCGTCGGCATCGGCGGAGGCCGTAGAGTGGCGCGGCGCGGACGCGCCGAACGCGCGCAGGGCCTCGACCTCGCCGCGGCGGTAGAGACGCTGGCGCTTAAGGCCCTGGCGGTAGCTGCGCAGCAGCTTGCGGCTGACGTAGGCATAGAGCGTGGCCGGCTTCACGCCGAGAACCAGGCAGGCCTCCTCGGTAGTGTAGAACTCGTGCCCGTCGATCACCAGCGCCATTGTCGTCCCTCCAGCTGTCAAACCGCGCCGCACCAGCCTCCATCCAACCCCCGTGCAGTATCAGCTTACCCCGCGTAAGGTCTTATGACCACCCGGCGCCTCACGTTAGGGTGTACCCCAACTCGCGACGGTCAGGCCCGCCGTCGTGGTCGTCGCGGCGATCAGGCTAAGGATGACCGCGTCGCTGACCAGCGGCTGGCCGCGCCAGTTCTGGGTGATGACGGAGAACAGGTGGTGGTCGACCTTGTTCCGCTTGCTCGTGCCCGGCGGGACGCGTCGCACGCTGATCGCCAGGCCGGTCTCATCCCGCTGGCCGAGCAGACCGGCCTGATCGCGCCGCTAACCGACTGGGTGCTGGCGGAAGCGGTGCGGCAGGGCCGCGCGTGGCAACGGGACGGCCTGCGGCTCGACGTGTCCGTCAACCTCTCGATGTGGAACCTGCACGACCCTGCGCTGCCCGAGCGTGTCGCCGGCCTGCTGCGGGACCACGGCTTGCCGCCGGCCTGGTTGCGCCTGGAGTTGACCGAGAGCGCGCTGATGGCTGACCCGGACCGCGCGCTGGAGGTGCTGACGCGCCTGGCGGGGTTGGGCGGGCGCCTGGCGGTGGACGACTTCGGGGCAGGGTACTCCAGCCTGGCCTACCTCAACAAGCTGCCGGTGGACGCGCTCAAGATCGACAAGGGCTTCGTGCATGAGTTGGCCACGGATGCGACGGACGCCGCGATCGTGGCCTCGACGGTGGGGCTGAGGCACGCGTTGGGGCTACGGGTGGTCGCCGAAGGCATCGAGGATCAGGCGACATGGGAGTTGCTCGCGGGGATGGGCTGTGACGTGGCGCAGGGCTACTACCTGGCGCGCCCCCGCCCCCTCCCCCCGGAGGCCCTCGTACGCAGGCTGCGCGAGGCGCCCTGGGCGGTCGTGTAGGACGCCTCGCTACGCGCGAGGCATAATCCAACAACGCAGATCGGCTACAATCCGTCTATCCCGGCGGCACGGGTCTCGACGGAGACTCTATTCCGTAACCCTCTTCGGTATCCTTAATGGGGAACGTCGGGCCCGGAGGGCATGTGACGGGGACGGCAAGCCGCCGGGCGGACAACGGCCCGTCCTGCCTGTTTTGTCCTCCTGGCATGCTCCTCTTCTGTCTGCCTGGCATGCTCCTCATCCTGAACCTGGAGGTACACGGTGGCTATAGCGGGCGGACGGGCCGGTCAGCAGGGCGACGGCAAGCGCAATCGGCGCGACGGGCAAGGCGGGCGAGTTGGGCAAGGCGGGCGGGCAGGAACGGGAGCGTCCGGCCAGGGTGGATTATGGGTGCTGGTGGCCACCATCCTGGGGTCCAGCCTGTCGTTTATCGACGGCACGGTGGTCAACGTGGCGCTGCCGACGCTGCAGCGCGACCTCGGCGCGACGGGGGCCGATGCCCAGTGGGTCATCGAGGCCTACTCCTTGTTCCTTGCCGCTCTAATCCTGGTCGGCGGCTCGCTCGGCGATCGCCTGGGGCGCCGGCTGGTCTACGCCATCGGCATCGCCATCTTCGCGGCCTCGTCGGTGCTGTGCGGCCTGGCCCCCAACATCGCCCTGCTGATCGCGGGCCGCGCCGTGCAGGGAGTGGGCGGCGCCCTGCTCGTCCCCGGCAGCCTGGCCATCATCAGCGCCTACTTCGCTGGGTCGGAGCGCGGCAAGGCCATCGGCACGTGGTCGGGCTTCACCACGGTGACCTCGGCCTTGGGACCGCTGCTGGGCGGGTGGCTGGTGCAGAACGCCTCCTGGCGCTGGGTCTTCTTCATCAATATCCCCCTGGCGGCGCTGACGCTGGTCATCCTGTTCTGGCGCGTCCCGGAGAGCCGGGATGCGCAGGCCCAGGGCCACATCGACTACCTTGGCGCCGCGCTGGCCACCCTTGGGTTGGGCGGGGTCGTCTACGGGCTGATCGCGGCCGGGGTGGCCGGTTTCGGGCAGCCGGTCGTGCTGGTCACCCTTGGCGGGGGTATTATCGCCCTGGCCCTGTTCCTGCTGGCGGAGGCGCGCGAACGCGTGCCCATGATGCCGCTGGACCTCTTCCGCTCGCGCACCTTCAGCGGGGCGAACCTGCTGACCCTGCTGCTCTACGGCGCCCTGGGCGGCGCCCTGTACTTCCTGCCCTTTAACCTGCAGCAGGTGCAGGGCTACTCTCCGCTGCAGGCGGGCGCGGCGCTCCTGCCCTTCACCATCGTGGTGTTCGCGCTCTCGCGCTGGACGGGCGGGCTGGTGCAGCGCGTCGGCGCGCGCATCCCGCTGGTGGTCGGCCCGCTGCTGGTCGCCGCCGGGTTCGCCCTGTACATCCTGCCTGGCGTCGGCGGGAGCTACTGGACGACCTTCTTCCCCGCGGTGCTGGTGATGAGCGCCGGCATGGCGCTGGTCATCGCGCCGCTGACCACGACGGTGATGGGCGCGGTGGCGCAGGAACATTCCGGAGTAGCCTCGGGCATCAACAATGCCGTCTCGCGCGCGTCCGGGCTGCTGTTCATCGCCGTGCTGGGCATCGTCGTGGCGGCGACGTTCAACAATGCGCTCGACGGCCATGTGGCGTCGCTGCACCTCGCGCCGGCGGCGCGGCACGTCCTCGACGCGCAACGGGTGCGGCTGGCCGGGACGCCGCCCCCGCCCGGCCTGGACGCGGCCACGCGCGACGCCGTCAAGCGGTCGGTCGCCGCGTCGTACGTGTCCGGGTTTCGCGTGGCCATGGCCGTGGGGGTGGCGCTCGCCCTGATCAGCGCGCTCACGGCGCTGTTCACCATCGAGGGCAAGGGCAAAGACGCCACGGCCGACGCGGGCGCGACCGACCCCGCCGACCCTGCCCACCCCGTCCACGCCCACGGCAGCGCCTCCCGCCGCCTCACCACCGGCCAGGCATAGGGAGGGCATCATGCGGCGAATGGCAAGCGGCAGTCCGCGGGGCTCAGCAGGCCAGGCCCACAAGCTCCTCGCGCAGCCGCAGCAGCGCCAACTCCTTGCCCTTGCTCTCCAGCATCACGTCGTAGTCCTCCAACCCGACCGCATCGCGGAAGCGGCGGAATAGGTCGGCCGTGAGATACTCGCTGTGCGCGCCCGGGCGCTTGGAGGGGTCCTGCTCGGAGTAGTGGAGCTTGGGCAGGCGGCCACCCCACGTGGCCCCGATGCGCGCCCAGGGCAGCTCGGCGAGCGGCCGGCTGCCGTTGATGACGTGGTGCAGGTTATCCACGATCAGCGGCGTCCCGGTCCGCTCACAGATGGGCAGCAGGTGGTCGACCGACCACGACCGCTCGTCGTTCTCCAGGCGCAGGCGTCCGCGCAGCGGCTGGGACAGCGTCTCGATGTGCTCCGCGATGCGCGTCGCCGTCTCCTCCCGCTGGCCGTACACCCCGCCTCCGTGGATCACGATGTCGCCGTCGATGCCCAGGATGTCCATCAACTCGGACTGATAGAGCAGTTCGGTCAGACTATTCTCCCAGACCGTCCCGGCCGAGGAAATCACCGTGAATTGCCCCGGATGCGTGGAGAGGCGCATGCCCGCCGCCAACGACGGCACGGCGACGGCGAGCGAGAAATCGAGCTGGGCGACATCCACCTCCTCGTGTGAGCCGAAGGGGACCAGGTCCGAGGTGAGGCGGAACATGTCGATCCCGTGCTCCTGGTTCCAGGCCAGGATATCCGTGAGCATGGCAAGGTTCTCGTTCAGCAACTCTTGCACGAACGGGAGGCCGCGGGCGCGCAAGGTCGCCAGTTGCATGCTCCGCACCTTGCGGCCGAGCGTGAGGTTGATACAGGCATAACCCAGGCGCACAGCGTTCCCTTCTCTGTCCGCAGTCACGGGCGAACCGCGACCACGTCTTTGTCTTCATGTGTTATGTATAGTGGGGTGTTAGGCCGAGGGTCGGCGTGTGTGGATACCCGGTCGATGGATGCCGCGCTGTAGTGTACAGGGGAGACAATCGTCCCGGCAACAGTCTATCGCGTCGCCGCGTCGCACGGCTACTCCGTCCGAATCGGGATGGTAGCTGGCCATACTGCCCAGATCGAAATAAGCCACATCGCCGCATGCCTACGCGGCCCTCTGGTCGTGGCGCTCCGCACGACCTGCTAAGCTGTTCATCTCTGACCTACCCTGCCCGGCGATCCCACCCACCCCCACCTCCACGCCGCAAGCCCCCGCACCGGCTCAAGGTTTTGCTGTACAACATGGTAAGACAAGATGGTCAGGCAGGTGTGTAGGGCGGAAAGAAGGGGCAAAGGGAAACATGAATAGGTCAGGAGCAGGGCAACGGATCGTCATCGCGGGCGCGGGATACGCGGGCTTGCACGTGGCCCTGCGCGTGGTGACGCAACTGGACGAGGATCACCCGGCGGACATCACCCTCGTCGATCGCTACGACTACCATCAGGTGCTGACCGAACTCCCGCGCGTCGCCGCGGGCACGCGCGCGGTCGACGCGGTGCGCGTCCCGCTCGATCAGGTGCTCGCGCGCCGCGTCAGGTTCGTGCGCGCGACGATCACCGGCTTCGACCTCGCGGCTCAGCAGGTGCTCACCGACAGCGGCGCCTTTCCCTACACGCGTCTCGTGCTCGCGCTGGGCAGCCGGCCCAACGACTTCGCCATACCAGGGCTCGCCGAGCGGGCCCTCTTCCTGTGGTCGGTCGACGACGCGCGCGTTGTCTGGACGGCGGTCAACAGGGCGATCACGGACGCGGCCGGGACGAGCGATCCCGACGAGCAACGCCGCCTGCTGACCGTGGTCATCGGCGGGGCCGGCGCCACCGGGGTGGAGCTCGCCGGAGAGTTGGCCGAGGAACTGCCAGCCCTGGCCGCCCGCCACGACATCCCGGCCGACCGCTGTCGCGTGGTGCTGGTCGAGGCCGGGCATACCATCCTGGCCGGCTCCTCGCCGGACCTCATTGCTCGCGCGGGTAAGCTCCTGGCCGACCTTGGCGTGGCGGTGCGCACCAACGCCGCGATCGCCGAGGCGTTGCCGCGCGGGGCCCGGCTCAAGAGCGGTGAGACCGTCGAGGGCAACGTCTTCGTGTGGGCCGGCGGTGTGAAAGCGCCCGCCATCGTGGCCGGGTTAGGCCTGGACGTGGGGTACAACGGCCGCATCAAGGTCGACCAATATCTGCGCGCGCTCGACCGCGAGGAGATCTATGTCGCCGGCGACCTGGCGTCGGTGGTGGACCCGGAGTCGGGCCACGCGCTGCCGCCGCTAGCCCAGATCGCGCTGGAAGAGGGCGATACGGTGGCGTACAACCTGCAGGCGGAGCTGTATGACCGTCCGTTGCGGGCGTTCGCGTTCCACGACAAAGGCTTCGTCGTCTCGGTCGGCGGCGAGCGCGGCGTCGCCGACGTCGCCGGCCGCACCATCGGCGGCCGGCTGGGGCACGTGCTCAAGGACTCCATCGAGTGGGAATACCGCCAATCGGTCAAGCACCTGCGCGGGTGGAGCCCGTTGTAGGGCCTACCTACACGGATAGTTGATCGTAGACATGCACGCGAAAGGGAGTCAGACATGCGCGAGTCACGTGTCGGCGTGGGGGTGATCGGAGTCGGCGGCATCAGTAGCTTCGTCCATCTGCCGGGGTTGCGGCTATTGCCCGAGGCGGAGATCGTCGCCCTGTGCGACAGCAACGCCGACCTATTGCGGGAGCGCGGCCAGGAGTATGGCGTGGCGCACACCTTCGCCGACTACCAGGACCTGCTGGCCCTGCCGGCGGTCGACGCGGTGGTGGTGGCCACGCCCACCGTCCTGCACGCGCCCATCGCCCTGGCCGCCGTCGCCGCGGGCAAGCACGTCCTGGTCGAGAAGCAGTTGGCCATGGACTATGCCGAGGCCAGGGCGATGTACGAGGCGGCCGAGCGGGCCGGGGTGCGCCACATGACGGCCTTCACCTACCGCTTCGTGCCGGCCATGCGCTACCTCAAGCACCTGGTAGGCCAGGGCGCGGTGGGGCAGGCCCGTCACCTGCGCGTGGCGCGCTTCCAGGACTGGCCGGAGGAGGACCTGGGTTGGCGGCAGAAAAAGGAGTTGGCCGGGTCCGGCGAAGTGGGCGACATGGGCGCGCACCGCATCGACTTCTGCCACGACTTGGTGGGGCCGATCGCGCGCGTGGTCGGCCTGACGCGCACCTACGTGCCCGAGCGCGCCGCGCGCGATGGCGGAGCGCCCGTGCCCACCGATGTCGAGGACTTCGCGGCCTTTATCGCCGCATTCGCGCCCGGGGTGGGCGTGGACCAGGGCGCCGTGGCCGTCTTCGACCTGAGCAAGGTCACCAAAGGCCGCGGGTTTGGCGGCCAGGGTCTCGACGAGCTGGAGCTGTACGGGACCGAGGGCACCCTCATCTACCACCTGCATCGACCCCACGAGGTACAAATCGGGCGCCCGGACGGGGTGTTGGAGACCGTCGAGGTCCCGCGCGAGTTCCTGACCGTCCCCGGCACGCCGCGCGACCCGTTCCAGGGCGACCCCACCACCGCGTTCCGCTACGACGAGGACTACGAGTTCATCCAAGCCATCGTCGAGGGCCGGCCGTGTGTGCCCTCCTTCTACGACGGCATGCGCTGCCAGGCGGTCGTGGACGCCGTGCTGCGGTCGGCGTCCGAGGGGCGCTGGATCGACGTGCCCGACGTACCCGACGGGCCCCCGTCCTCGGTCGCGGCGCGTAGCCTGGCTAGCACAGGAGGACTAGAATAGAGAGGAGGAGCCGTGCTTTGCAGGCCCAGGGGTGTAACGTCCCACAACTGCCCCTATCAGGGGGCGTTGACGATCCTACGTGGCCCGCCAACGCACACTTTCCGTCACATCTCGTCAAAGGGCAACGAGGAGGCTAGTTGACGGCGACCGATGAAAAGAGGACGCTTGATCTATGACAGCAGTACGCGCCTACCCACCGGACCCTATCGCCCCGTGGGCCGAGATCGTCCCTGGTGCTCCCTATCCGATGACCGTGGACCAGTTACACGCGCTCCCCGACGACCGATGGGTCTACGAGCTGGTGCAGGGGGTCTTGGTCCGTATACCGCTGAGTAGTCCGGGAGCGTCTAGCGTTGGTATGCGCCTCGCCAGCCGCCTGAGTGTGTATGTTGAGGACAACGGCTTAGGGGTTGTGACCGGTGAGCAGGGCGGCTACCGTCTCGACCCCGCTCACCCGCTTGAGACCGAGGTAGGCCCGGACGTGGCCTTCGTGCACGCGGATCGCGCCCCATCGCCCACATCGCCTGACTTCTACAGCCATGCGTGGCTTCTTGCTCCCGATCTTGCCGTTGAGGTCCCGTCAGAGAACCAGTATGCGCCCGGCATGGCGGCTAAGGCGCAACTGTACCTCTCCTTTGAGACGCGCCTGGTATGGGTCATCTGGCCGCGCTACAAGCGCATCGACATCTGGCATCCCGGCGACGAGATCCCGAAAGTACATAGGAATTAATGACGTGCTCAACGGCGAGGACGTGGTACCGGGCTTCACCTACCCTATCGCTCGCCTCTTTCCCTAGACGCTGAGAACCTGCCGCCCGTCAATGGTATAGTACTATTCCTCAAAAAAGCACGCTGCTGCGGGAGATCGCGCGCAGGCCCAGAGCTCCAGAGGCTCAAGACTTCCGTGCCATGACCCAGAGGAATGTCGTCGGGATGCCGTCCTCGTCGGCCGTCTCCTCGCGCGCGCTGGCTAGACGCAGCCCCGCGCGTTCGACGAGTTGGATGTTTGTCTTTGCATCGTAATGGCTGAAGTACATCGGCGCACCAAGCCAATCGTTATCCACGCCGCCCGCGTTATCCCGCGCCCCCATAGACGCAACGAACATCCCGCCGGGGCGTAACCACCGCGCAACAGCAAAGAGCAGTAAGCTGTGTTGTTCACGCGGAACATGCGTGATCGAGTAGAAAGCCATTACTCCATCGAAGGCAGCCGTCGGCAGGTCGAGGTTCGTCATATCGGCCTGTATGAAGGTGGCGTTTGGGACATTGCGCCGCGCAAGCTCGATGTGGCGGGGCGAGATATCCACGCCGGTCACCTGGAAGCGTGCGGCGAGCTGCTTGGTCGTTGGGACGCCCGCGCCACAGCCCAATTCGAGCACGCCTGCCCCCGTGGGTAGTTCGGCGAGGACAAGCGATGTGTAGTACTCACGCTCACCGATGCGAACGCCGCACGCCCACTCCGCATACCTCTCGGCGATCCGGTCATAACCCTCCGCGACGATCCGTTTTGGGTCCATATAACATATCACCTTTCTGTTCCTATGATAGCGGAACCTCTGTAAAATAACAGCGGGTCCCTTACATCGAGGGCGCAGGGCGGGGCAAAATGGGTGCATGGCGCACCGGGGCCGCCGATTTCGTAGAGGTACGAACGGGCAGGTCGAGGGACACGTCCACTTAGCGTGTCACAGGCTACCCTACTAAGCAGGAAGGCCAGCATGGCGGCGGGGTTATGAAGGGGGCAGCCATGATCTCCGAGAAGAACGAGGATGGGCCGCAATCGCTCGAGGCGCGCCTGGCCGATATGCTACGCACCGTTGGGTGTGAGGGCTGCGTGCATGCCCTGGATATCGACAGCGGACAGGCCGCCGGGTTGTATCCCGAGCACATCGTCGTGGCGGCCTCGGTGTTCAAGGTTGGGGTGGCGCTCGAGGTGTACCGGCAAGCTGCGGTCGAGGGCCTCGTCTTAACCGACCATGTCCTTATCACGGATGACAATCGGACGGCGGGACCGAGTGGGTTGTCCAACGGTCACGATCCCGCGACCCTCTCGCTGCGCGACCTCGCCTCGCTGATGCTGTCGATCAGCGATAACACGGCCACCGACGCGCTCATTGCACGGGTGGGGTTGGAGCAGGTTAATGCTACCATGCGCGCGCTCGGATTGCAGCACACCGTCCTTGTGAGCGACCTGCGTGGCCTCATCGGCTCGATCATCGAGGACGCCGCTGTGTCGAGCTTGGACGCGCTCTGGTCCCTGTCGGAAGAAGAGCGGGACAGGCGGTTGGGACAATGCCGCGCGTTACAGCCTGATCGCGCGACGCGGACGACGCCGTGCGATATGACGCACTTGCTGCGAAGCATCTGGCGTGATGAAGCGGCCCCAGCGGCGGCCTGCGCTGAGGTGCGGCATCTGATGGGGCAACAAGATAGCCATCGGCTCGCCGTCGGCTTCCCAGATGGGATCAGGGTGCAGGCGAAAAGCGGGAGCTTGATGGGCCGGATTCGCAATGAGATCGGCGTAATCACCTATCCGGATGGACGGCGCTATGCGGTGGCCGTGTTCACGCGCTCGCACCGGGGAGCATCGCGGCAGCCCGCGATCGACGGCGAGATCGGCACCGTCGCTGCTTTGACCATCGAGCAGATCCGCCAGTCCTGAGCCCGTCGCACCGCCTCTCTCTGGCTCGCGATGCACGGTTATGCAGTCACCGATACGCCGTTGCCGCCAGGTATGTGAGACCCAATTCACGGAACCTGCGGAAGAGCTTCTGTCCGTGAGCAGGTCCACACGGTACGGGCCGCGACAATGGTCTGGCCGCGACCTCCGGCTACGGGGAAAGAGGATCGCGCGCCTGGCTCCCGGCCCGTCTTTTTCCTGGTAGCCGGCCGTGCGCGCGGGGCGCTACACTGCGACCAGAGCGACCCGTCCCGGCGAGGCATTTGTAGCAAATGTGGACTCACTCCACATTTGATCGGGCGTCAGATGCCCTCCAAATGGTCCGTTCGCCATCGCCCGCTGCACGACCAGGAGGTCCGCTGATGAATTGTCCGCCCTGCAACGGGCACAATACAGTCTTCAATGCGGCCATCAAACTCTTGGCCACCGACGTGTATATCCGCGAGAGTTGCGACGCGTTGTGGGCGCATCCGGACACGATCGGGCCGTATACCGCGGTTCCGCCCCAACTCTTCTTCGGCGCCCAACACATGGCGGCCTCGCCGGACTTACTCACGGAAGAGGAGTTGGCTGCCCTTCAGGGCGAAGATAGTCTATCCTACTCTTGAGACGTCGCGCGGCGGGGGTGAAAAGAGGGGACATATGGGACAGTTGGACGGGCAAGCGGCTATTGTGACGGGGGCGGGCAGCGGCGTGGGGCGCGCCTCGGCGCTAGCCCTGGCCGAAGAGGGCGCGTCCGTGACGCTGGCCGGCCGGCGCGAGGAGCCGCTGCGCGAGACGGCGGCGCTGATGATGGACCTGCACGGCGCCGACGCGGACCGCGTGCTGGTGACGCCGTGCGACGTGAGCGCGCCGGAGCAGGTGCAAGACATGGTAGCGCGGACGCTGGACCGCTTCGGCCGCATCGACGTGCTGGTCAACAACGCCGGCCTGAACGTGCCGCGGCGCTCACTGGCCGAGATGGACCCCGACGACTGGCGGCGCATCGTCACCGTCAACCTGGAAGGACCCTACCTGTGCGTGCATGCCGTGCTGCCCGCGATGCGGGCGCGAGGGAGCGGTACCTTCATCCACATCGGCTCCAAGGCGGCGTGGCGCCCCAGCCCACTGGCCGGCGCCGCCTACATAGCCTCCAAGGCCGGCCTGGCCGGCTTAAGCGCGGCCATCAACGCCGAGGAGCGCGTCAACGGCCTGCGCAGCGCCGTGATCGTCCTGGGCGACGTGAATACGCCCCTGCTTGACAACCGCCCGACGCCGCCCTCGGCCGAGACGCGCGCCCAGCTCCTCGACCCGGACGACGTGGCGGCCTGCGTGCGCTTGATCGCCTCCCTGCCGCCGCGCGCCCGCATCGAGGAGCTGGTGCTGCTCTCCAGCTACATCGGGTGAACGCGACGGTGTGACGTGAGACGCCGGTCGATGAGAAAGCATGATCGGGAGGAGAGAGCGATGGAGACCTTGCGCACGCCCGACGATCGCTTCGTCGGGCTCCCCGACTATCCGTTTGCCCCGCGTTACGTCGAGGTGGACGGGCTGCGCGTCCACTACGTCGACGAGGGACCCCGCGACGCCGACCCCGTGCTGCTGCTGCACGGCGAGCCGACCTGGTCGTACCTCTACCGCGCCATGATCCCGGTCCTCGTCGCGGCCGGGCATCGCGTCGTCGCCCCCGACCTGGTGGGCTTCGGCCGCTCCGACAAGCCCGCCGCGCGCGACGACTATACCTACCGGCGCCACGTGGGATGGATGGCGGGCGTACTCACGGCGCTCGACCTACGGGGCATCACCCTGTTCGGCCAGGACTGGGGCGGGCTGATCGGCCTGCGCCTGGTCGCGGAGCACGGCGGCCGCTTCGCCCGCGTCGTCGCGGCCAACACCGGCCTGCCCACGGGCGATCAACCCCTGGGCGAGGCGTTCGAGGCATGGCAGCGATTCTCGCGGGAGGTCCCCGAACTCCCGGTCGGCGGGATCGTGCGCATGGGGTGCGCGGTCGAGCCCGACCCCGCGGTCATCGCCGCGTACGACGCGCCGTTCCCCGACGAGCGGTACAAGGCGGGCGCGCGGCAGTTCCCGCTGCTGGTCCCGACGCGGCCCGACGACCCCGCCGCCGCGGACAACCGCGCCGCCTGGGCAGCCCTGGCGCGCTGGGAGAAGCCCTTCCTGACCCTGTTCTCCGATTCAGATCCCATCACCGCGGGCGGCGACCGCATCCTGCAAGGGACCATACCCGGCGCGCACAGCCGTCCGCACCGCACCATTGCCGGCGCGGGCCACTTCCTGCAAGAGGACAGGGGACCCGAGTTGGCGCGCCTGGTCGCCGACTTCATCGCGAGCACCACGGACAATACCCCTTAATCCGGCGCCAGAAGAGCGGTAGCAATGGCGCCACGGAGGAGGATACCTGTCACGCTGACAGGCGCGGCGCGGGGCTGCCGCATCAAGGCATCCGCTAAGAGTGCGATTAGAGGAGAGTGTATGGGCCAGTCCGCAACGATAAGCCGCGCGAACATCGCCGCGGCCACAACCGCCCGCGACCAGGACGGCAGCGCCGCGCGCGAGGAGCCGGCCGTGGCCGTGGGATCGTCCGCCGCGCGCCACGTCCGGGTGGCCATCGTCGGCGCCGGGTTCTCGGGGCTGGGCATGGCCATGCGGCTCAAGCAGGCGGGCCGCGACGACTTCGTGGTGCTCGAGCGCGGCGAAGATGTCGGCGGGACGTGGCGCGACAACACCTATCCCGGCGCCGCGTGCGACGTGCCCTCGCACCTCTACTCGTTCTCCTTCGCGCCCAACCCCAATTGGACCCGCGCCTACTCGCCCCAGGCCGAGATCCGCGCCTACCTGCGCCGCTGCGCCGCGCGCTCCGGGCTACTCTCGCACCTCCGCTTCGGCCACGAGGCGCTCGACGCGTCGTGGGACGAGGGTGAGCGGCGCTGGCGCATCGCCACCGCCAAGGGATCGTTCACGGCGGACGTGCTTGTGCTTGGCAACGGCCCCCTGGCCGAGCCGTCGCTCCCGGCCATCCCCGGCCTCGACCGCTTCGCGGGCGCCATGTTCCACTCGGCGCGCTGGGACCACGGCCACGACCTGAGCGGCGAACGCGTGGCGGTCATCGGCACGGGGGCCTCGGCCGTCCAGTTCGTGCCCCACATCGCGCCGCGCGTCGCGCGCCTCTCCTTGTTCCAGCGCACCCCGCCCTGGATCGTGCCCCGCCTGGACCGCCCGATCTCCGGCCGGAAGCGGGCCCTGTATCGCGCGGCGCCCCTCGCCCAGCGCGCCAGGCGCGCGGCCATCTACTGGCAGCGCGAGCTCGGCGCGCTGGGCCTCGTCTACCGACCCCACCTGCTGGCAGGGGCCGAGCGCATCGCCCGCACGCACCTGGAAGCGCAGGTGGCCGACCCGGCGCTGCGGGCAAAGCTGACGCCAACCTACACCATCGGCTGTAAGCGCATCCTGCTCTCGGACGACTTCTACCCCGCGCTCACCCGGCCCAACGTCGAACTGGTGACCGACCGCATCCGCGAGGTGCGGGCCCACCGCATCGTGACCGACGACGGGGCCGAGCGCGCGGTCGACACGATCATCCTCGCCACCGGCTTCCACGTGACCGACAATCCGGTCTACCGGCGCGTCCACGGGCGCGACGGGCGCTCGCTCGCGGAGACGTGGAGCGGCGGTTCCCAGGCCTACCTGGGCACGGCCGTGGCCGGCTTCCCCAACCTCTTCATCATGATCGGCCCTAACACCGGCCTCGGCCACACCTCAATGGTGGTCATGATCGAGTCGCAGCTCTCCTACATCCTGGACTGCCTGCGCCTAATGGACCGGCGGGGCGTGCGCGCCGTCGAAGTGCGGCCCGCAGCACAGGAGCGTTTCAACAGGCAGGTGCAGCGCCGCATGCGCCGCACGGTATGGACCTCGGGCTGCGCCAGCTGGTACCTCGACGCCGGCGGTCGCAACTCGACCCTCTGGCCCGGCTTCACGTGGGAGTACCGGCTGAAGACGCGCCGCTTCGACCAGGCGAACTACCACCTGGACTAGCCGCTTGTCGGCAGGCTCACTTTGTACCGCCGCTGTCAGCGTACGACAAGCAGCGCGATAGCGGTCGGCGCGCGGATGACGGCGCGTCCTCAGATCGCGTATCTTGTAGATGGATGTAAAGGGACGGCTATCCCCAGGAGTACATGCACATGGTCGCCCAAGAATATGCGCGCCGTATGACCATAGAGGAGTGGCGTGAGCTGCTGTCGATCACCGGGCGGCGGTTCGAGTACAGTGACGGCTGGGTTTATGCCATGGCTGGAGGGAGCCTGGCGCACATGCGCATCGCCTTGAACATGATCCGCGACATCGAAGATGCGGTCGGCGAACGTCCCTGTTGGGTGTACGGTCTGGAAACGGCGGCGCGCCTCTCGCCCGCCGAGTATCGCTTTCCCGACGTGACGGTGACCTGCGACGAGGCCGACCGTCCGACGCGGGAGCGCACGGAGGTTGAGAGCCCGCGCATTTGCCTGGGAGTCCGTTCACGTTCAACGGCGCGCGAAGACGAGACCGAGAAGGCGCAACTCTACCGTGCCTGTCCAACCGTACGGGAATACGGCTTTATCTATACCCGCTTCCAGCTTGTGGAACTACACCGACGGACAGATGCGGGATGGATATCGGAGCTGTACCGGCCAGGCGACATCGTCGAACTTACCAGCATTGGGGTGCGCTTGCCCGTAGCAAATGTCTATCGCCGTACCGATGTCCCCGAAAAGCGCGAGCAACATGCGCAGCCATCACTCTCGCCTGGGCCTTCTTGACGACTTTGCGCCCGTCTGGCCGCCCGCGTCGGACAGGGCGGGCGCACGGCGGACATCGTGCGTCAGCGTGTCGCGCGCCTGCCCGTTCGACTGTCTCGCGGAGGAAACTCCTCGCCCGACCAGACGGGCGAGGCAGGATACAGCCCCCGACAACGGAGGGCGCCGCCGCGCCGACGGCGACGGCGGGATCGAATAGAGGAGAGTTCCACGTATGACTGCCTTCACGAAAGCCCTGGCGGCCGGCGCTGCGGGCGCGAGCGTCACGACACTGTTGCACGAGTTGACGCGACGGCTCACGCCGGACGCGCCGCGGGTCGATCTGCTGGGGATGCAGGCGCTGGCGCGTGTGCTGCGCGGCGCGGGCGTCGATCCTCCGGGCCACGGCGCCCTGTACAATCTGACCCTGGCGGGAGATCTCGTCTCCAACACCGGGTACTTCGGCCTGGTTGGCGCCGCTCCGCGCGATAGGGCCGCGGCGGTAGGGGTGGCCCTGGGCGTCACGGCCGGCCTGGGCGCGGTCCTTCTGCCGCGGCCTCTGGGGTTGAGCACAAGGCCGACCGAGCGCACCGTACGCACGGCGGCGCTGACCGTGGCCCTATACACCGCCGGCGGGATCGCCGCTGGCGTATCGTATGGCATGGCGCCCGACTAAGTCTGCTCCTGTCGCCGGGCAAGCGCGTCACCGGCGCGCCTGGTGCGCCCGGCGCCCGCACGAGCGCCATCGAGGCTATCGACGTCGCCCGGATTGACGCCTCCTGGCGCCTCGACATCCTCGTCGTACGGTCGCGGGGGGGGGCCCCCCCCCCCGCGACCGTGTCATCCGTTGTGCGCCGACCGGCGCGTTCATCAACTCGGCTGGCTCAACAAGCGGAACCCGGCGCGCAGGCGCCGCAAGGCCAGCCGCTCTCGAATCGAGTCGGCCGGCCGCGACGCGGGCGCCTGGAGGGTGTGGTAGGCCGGGCGCGCCGCCCGCAGTCGATCGTCCTGCATGGCCATGGTCACGGAATGGAAAAAGGTCGGGTCAAACATGGTATCTCCTTATTGGTCGTCGGACAGCTGCCGACGATCTTATGAATACGTCTCGTCTTCTCTTTGGAGCCGGATCTTTGGCGCCGCGACGCGCCCCTCGCGGCGGCGGCGCCTCGTTGCCTAATCGATAGGGCCGTCCCCGTGGTCGTGACGACGCGATCCCCGGCAAGAGACGCCATCATGGTCGCCCTCGCACGCATCCGGTCAACGAACAGGGGCATGCGCGGGGACGTGAGAAGCCATGCCATAAGCATGCGCAACGCGCCCGTACTTGATGGAGGGGGGGAAGCGACAGCAACGCCGCGCGCCCTGGACGACCTGCAACGGCCGTCGTTCGCGGCGGGCCAAGGGGATATCAGCAGCGCACACCCGGACCATCGGCATCGTTGCCGTCTGTCCGCACGGGTACCATAAATTGTTGCATGCCCGCGCGCGAGGCCGGCCCATCGTCCCCTCAATCGGGATAGCGCCAGTCCCCGGACAGGTTTGCGTCTTACTGACACTAACAGTATAGCAGGCGCGATCATCGATTGCCAGGGCACGATGCGCGGGCATGGACTATTATTTGGCTCTCGAAACAAGGGCGGTCGGATCGGGGTTCGGATCGGGGTAGGGACGGCGCCCTACACGACAGGCGGATTGAAGGCGCAGGCGGAGACACACATGGCAGATACTGTCCCAATTGCCTATGGCGACGCGCCCACACCCGCCGCCGGGATACCGCGCCTGGTGGCGGCGGGAGATGTCATCCTGGGCCTGGCGGTCGCGGCCGCCTTATTCGTCTATGCGCTCATCAACGCGCTCGCCATCGGAGATAACTGTCATCGGGCGTCGACCGTGGGCACGGCGGCCGTCATCTTTGCGCCCGCCGCCGCCTGGCTTGTCGTTCTGACGATCCCTGTCTTGCGAGGCCAAACGCTGGGCCTGGCGCTCGTGGGACGCGCGGCCGTAACCCAAAGCGGCCGGCCCGCCCGCCTGCGCGTCATGGGCGCGTTCTCGTTCTGGGGTCCCGTCCTGATGACCCTGGCCGTGGTCAGCCTCATAAGCTTTTCCCTGACGCCGGCAATCGTGATCGGCGCCGTCGCCGTGGTCCTCGCGCTTGTGACGGGGCCGCTGGCCCGCCGGCTTGGCCTGGCGCGGCGGCCGATCCGCATCGTGGCGCGCAAAGGAGGCCGTCGCGTCATCGGCGTACAACTCGTGGCCGCCATGGGCGTCGTGGTGGGGCTGACGACACTGGGCAACGCCCTGCTGGCCACATGCCCGCCGATGCTTTCCACCGTGGGGACGCCCGTTGTCGATACGCGCACCGGCAATCTCTATGTCACCGACGCCTATGCGGGCCTCGTCATCGTCAGCGGACGCAGCGGTCACATCGTGCGGGCGGGGCCGCTCGCGGCCCATCAAGACGGAGCGCAGGTCGTGGTCGACGAACGATCCGGGTCCGTGTATGCGGCCGTGACGCTTGATGATCGTGCGGGCCAACCTGTCCTGGGTCAGGTGGTCCGGCTCGATCCGGCGACCGGGCGCCCTCTGCGTCGATGGAGCTTGGGAGGAGCGCCAAACAACATCGCCGTTGACGAGCGGACCGGACGGGTCTTTGTGCCGGACAAGGCGGGCACGATCCTGGTCCTGGATAGTCGAACCGGTCGGACGATGCGCACACTCCACGTCGGCGGCCAACCCGGCGCGACGATCGCCATCGACGATGGCGCCAACGCCGTCCTGCTTGCCAGTGAAGGCGAGCGCACGTTCCGCATCCTGGATGCGCGGACCGGCGCTTCGATACGACACATTCAGGGCTTTGTCGATGTCACCGCTGTGCTGGTGGACGCCCGCCGTCATCGCGCCCTCCTCTTTGGCAGCGTCATCGGCGACGTTCCAAACAGCGGCCTCGACGAGGTAGGTCTGCTGGACCTGCGTACGGGCTCCTACCATCAGCTCTCGTCCCGCGACGTTCCGGGAGGCGGGCTGGGACCGTTTGTTGTGGACCAGGCGTCGGATCGCATCTTTGCCGCCGACGATGGGTCCGACGTCCAGCCCGAGCGGCCAAGGATCGAACTGCTGGATCTGGCGACGGGACGGCGCCTCCGGAGCCTTGCCATCGGGGCAGGATCTGTTGCCCTGGACCCGGATGGGCGCCGTGTCTACGCGGCCGACGGGAGCAGCCTGTACGGCATCGACACCGGCGCCGGGCGCGTGGTCCAGACGATTCGTCTTGGCGGACCGTACGCCCAGGACGTCGCGTACGACCGGGAGAGCCATCATCTCTTTACCTCGGGCTCCGAGGGCGGGGTCGCGACCGTTGATCCGGTGCGAGGGGTTGTGATCAGCACGTTCTCGACGTATGGGGTCGCGGCGCCGCCCATCGATCCGCGCGACGGGCGCCTGTTCGCGATAGCCGAAGACGGCATCCACATTCTAAGCACCCACACGGGCCTCAAATTGTATGATGTCACCCCCGAAGAGATTGCGCGGGCCTCGCGCACCGTACTTCGACATCAGAGCGCGGAGCCGTGAAGATACCCGCGTAGGATCAGAATAGCAGGGCTCCGACGATCTCAACCGACCACGCGTGGCGTCACGTCTCCCATGTACGGCCGCGCGGCATGGAGCACGGCGACACGCCGGCGGCGATCGAACCGCGCGGAGATAGCGGGGTCACAAACGGTGTGGCGGGGCTGGAGGGCGCGCCCCGACCCGCGCCGCGGCCAGACCGCCCAGCCGGATGCCCGTCGTCAGCGCGTCGTCAACGCCGCGGCCCCCGAGCCACGCGGCCAGGAAGCCCGCGCAGAAGGCGTCGCCGGCCCCAGTGCTGTCCACGACCGCGATCGGCGTCGCCGCCCGGCTCAACGCAGGTTCAGCGCCGCGCACCCATAACGCCCCGCGCGCTCCCAGCTTGAGCGCGACGCCCGCGTACCAGGCGCACAGCGACCGTGCCGCCGCTTCCGGCTCGGCCTCGCCGCTGAGCAGCCGGCCCTCGTCAAGATTCGGGAAGCACAGGTCGGCGCCGCGCGTCCACTCCAGGAAACGGCCGGGTCCGACCTCGCGCAGCAACGAGGTCGAGGCCGGATCGACGGAGACGGTCATCGCATGAGCGCGGGCCAGCCCGATCGCGGTATGGGCAACCTCGCGAGCGCCCGGATCGGCCAGCGTGTAGCCCGACAGGTGCAGATGGGCGCCGGGCTGGAACAGGCGCAGGGGCAGGTCATCGGGACGCAAGCCCAGGTTGGCGCCGCGATCGGTCAGCATGCTGCGTTCGCCGGCCTCGTCGACCAACACGACGACCGTCCCGGTGGAGCGATGCGGGTCGACGCCCAGGTGGGGCATGACGCCGGACCGGCGCAACTCGGCGTCATGGTACGAGCCGAACGGGTCCCGGCCCACGCAGCCCACGAAGTGGACGTCGAGCCGCGGGGCGATGTGGGCCAGCCAGGCCGCCTGGTTGGCGCCCGAGCCTCCGGGCCTCGTGCTGATGGCGCTGGCCGTGTCGCTGGCCACCACGATCGGCCGTCGCAACCGCACCACGAGGTCCGTGACGACATCGCCGATCACGATAACGGTCGGCGTCCTTCCGGTCGACTTCGTAGCGGACATACGTGGCACTATACAGCGCGACGACGCGCCCTGGCAAGCTGTTCTCGCAACCTCTTGAACCAGGAAACGATCCACATTGCCAGGCGGGACAGGAAGGGGCAGTGGAACCAATCCGTCGCCCCCTCCCTCCGCTAAAGTTGTTGGGACGACACGTCTTGAGACACTTTAGTGTCCGTTGTCTGCCATGCGACTTTAGTCGCAGGCCACGGTCCCGCTGAAATACCATTGAAGGGGCGTGAAAGAGTATCATCACAGGTATGAGTACAATGCGCACGACCATCGCGGTGCTGGGCTTGGGCGACATTGCCCGCAAGGCGCACCTGCCGGCGCTCGCGGCGCGATCCGACGTCGACGTGATCGCCCTGGCCAGCCGTAGCGGCCGCGGCGCCACGGACCTGGCCGCCACGCACCGCTTCCCGCTGCGGGCGACGACCGTGGACGAGGCCATCGCCCTCCGCCCCATGGGCGCCCTGGTGCTGACCGCGTCGGAGTCGCATGCCGCGTTGGCGTGCCGCCTGCTGGAGGCGGGCATCGCCGTCTACCTTGAAAAGCCCATGGCCCTGGACCTGACCGGCGCGCGCCTGATAGCGGACTGCGCGCGCCGTACCGGCAACCTCCTGATGGTGGGCTTCAACCGGCGCTACGCCCCTCTGTACCTCCGGTTGAAAGAGCTGTTTCCCGAGGGAACGGCCGGACAGTGCCAGCTGGTCAAGGCCCGCCAAGCGGGCGAACCGGCGCAGTCGCCGGCCGTCGCCGTGTGGAACGACGTGATCCACCTGATCGACCTCTCGCGCCTGCTGATGGGCGACCCCGAGCGGGTGCATGCCACGGTCCAGCGCGACGCCGACGGCGCCTTTGCCGGCCTCAGCGCGTTGCTGAGCTATGCCGGCGGGCGCTCGGCCGCCCTGGTCCAGCCCGTCCGGGGCGGCGGCGTGCGGGAGCGGGTGGAGCTGGACGGCGCCGGCGTATCCGCCTGGGTCGAGGAGCTGGACGCGCTACGCGTGCAGCGGGGCGGGGTCACGGAGACGCACACCTTCGACCCCTGGACGCCCACCCTGACCAGGCGCGGCTTCACCGCCGCCCTCGACCAGTTCCTGGACTGCCTGCGCACCGGGCGCGCGCCCGCGCAATCCGCCCAGGACGCCCTGCAAAGCCATGAACTGGCCCAGGCCATCCTCGACGCCGCCGGAGTGTGACGCGGATCGACAATCGTAGGGGGGGCAACGATCCGTTGAAAAGCAGCGATAGATAATGGATAAGGCTGCTGCGTTATGGGCCAATTGCGGTCAGGCAGAAAAACAGTTCCTTGTCCGCTGATTTTGGGTCCTCCTCCCACCGCTGCTGAGCCTGCTTGATTGTCACACAACCGAACTCTGCCCCGCGCTGTACGTACGCGTTCCACTCTTCCCCGCGCTTCCGATCGATGGACACGGCGCCCTGGTAGTCGCCGTGATGGCCAACGCCCTGCCGAGTCCGCACCCATCCTTCCCATCCCAGCAACGCCCAGCTCGAGTCAACGAGGAGGTCGAGCACCCGTAAGGCGTCGTCGTACGACAGCACAATCTCTCGATCCGAGAGTGACCGTGCTCTCATGCCTTCGGGTAGGACATCATGGGCATTCATGGTGGTATCGTTCGCCGCCTAATGGCTTTAGAGGTCCGCACACGCGGCTACCGAGCGTAGGGCGGCCAGGACGCGCTCGGGGGTCATGGGCTGCTGGCTGAGCCAGACGCCGGTGGCGTCGTGGATGGCGGCGGCCACGGCGGGCGCGAAGGGCGCCAGCGGCATCTCGGCCACGCCGCGCGCCCCGAACGGACCGTTGGGGTCGGCCAGCTCCATGATGACCGGCACGATCTCCATGGGCATGTCCAGCACCGTGGGCAGCAGGTAGGTGCTGAAGTACGGCGTCAGCACGTGGCCGTCGCGCACCTGGAAGTGCTCCAGCAAGGCGTAGCCCAATGCCTGGGCCAGGCAGCCCTCGATCTGCCCCTCGACCTGCTGGCGGTTGATCGCCCGGCCCACGTCGTGGACGCTGATGACCCGCAACACCTGCACCTGCCCGGTCAAGAGGTTGACCTCGACCTCTACCGCTTGCGCCACGTAACCGTAGCAGTAGTTCGGCCTGCCGGCGCCCGTCTCCCGGTCGAGCGGCGTCGTGGCGGGCGGCCGGAACTGCACCGTGGCTTCCACGTGGCGGTCGTCCGTCCAGCTCCACCGCTCCAGGGCCTGAGCGGCGGCGTCATGTACCGCGCGCCCGCCCATCAGGGTCATGCGCGAGGCCGAGGCGCTGCCGGCGTTGGGCGCCTCACTGCTGTCGTCGGTCACCATCGCCACCCGCCCCAGCGGCAGGCGCAGCGTCTCGGCCGCGATCTGCCGCAGCGCCAGGTGCGTGCCCTGCCCGACATCGGCCGCGCCGACGCGCACCACCGCGCGCTCCACTTCCTCCGGCCCGCCGAACAGCTCGACCGTGGCCGTGGCCTGCTCCGGGAAGCCGAACGAGTAGCCCACGTTCTTGATGCCGCAGGCGAGGCCCACGCCGCGGCGCAGGTGCGGCGCCACCCCCTCATGACCATCACGTTTCCCCGGATGTCCGAACCGCGCGCGAACTTCTTCGACGAGGCGCTCCAGCACCGGCAAGGCGCTCACGCCGCGCGGCAGGGGGCCCCCGCTCGGCTCCAGGCTGCCCTCGCGGTAGATGTTGCGCCGCCGCAGCTCCACGGGGTCCAGGCCCAGCGCGTGGGCCAGGCGCGTCACCATGCTCTCGGCGGCGAAATGCGCCTGGGGCGCGCCGAAGCCGCGGAAGGCGCCGCAGGGGATGTTGTTGGTGTAGACGACGCGCCCGTCGACGGCGATATTGGGGACCTCGTAGCAGCCGCTGGCGAACAGCGTGGCTACCTTGGTCACCTCAACGCTGGTCGAGGCGTAGGCGCCGCCGTCGGCCAGCACCTCGGCCCGCACCGCCGTGATGCGGCCGTCCCGCGTCGCGCCCCAGCGGCAGCGGATGCGCATGGGGTGGCGCTTGTGGTGCGCGATCATCGACTCCTCGCGGCTCCACACCAGGGCCACCGGCCGCTGGAACCGCCAGGCCGCCAGCGCCAGCAGATGCTGCAGCGAGAGGTCCTCGCGCCCGCCGAAGGCCCCGCCGATGGCGGCGTAACGCACCACCACCCGCTCCTCGGGCAGCCGTAGCGCCGCGGCGATCTGGCGGCGGTCCTCGTGCAGCCACTGCCCCGCCGTCTCGATCACGATCCGTCCCTGCTCGTCCGGGTAGGCGATGCCGGACTCCGGCTGCAGGAAAGCGTGCTCCTGCCAGGACAGCTCGAACTCGCCGTCCAGGGTCACGTCCGCCTCCTGGAAGCCGCGCGCCACGTCGCCCTTGCGGATCGGCGCGTGCAGCAGCAGGTTCGTGCCCAACGAGCGGTGGACCAGCGGCGCGCCCTCGGCCAGCGCCATACGCGGGTCCGTCACCGCCGGCAAGTCCTCAAAATCAATCCTGACCAACCGCGCGCCCGCCTCGGCCGCCTCGGGACTCTCCGCCACGACCAGCGCGATCTTGTCGCCCTCGAAGCGCGCCTCGTCCCCTGGCGCCACCAGCACCGGCTGGTCAGCGTCGATCAGGCCGTGGGCGTTGTACGGCACGTCCTCGCCGGTCAGCACGGCGACCACGCCGGGATGGCGCAGCGCGGCGGCGGCGTCGATGGCGCGGACGCGCGCGTGCGGCCGGCCGGCGAAGACGACCTTGAGGCGCAGCATATCCGGCCGCACGAGGTCGGCGGGATAGCGCGCCGCGCCCGTTACCTTGCCCCAGGCGTCCGGTCGCGGCGGCGACGCCCCGATCAGGCTCGCCGTCGCCTCGTCCTGCTGTTTGTTGCGCCCGTCCCGCGCGTCGCTCACAGACTGCCTCCCGCGCTTGCGTCCCCACGCGCCACGGCCTGTGAATCATCGTTAGCGCGCGTAAGCCCTGGGGTCATCTCGGGGCGCTTGGCGCGCGCGGCGTTGCTCGCCCATCCCGGATCCAACGCGGGGACGGGCGAGACGCCCGCGCCCCCAGGACGCTCGCGCGCCACCGGACGACCACCTCCACTCCCCTCTCCCGACCGCGGGAGAGGGGTCGGGGGTGAGGGCTCCGGGGGTGAGGGCTCCCCCGCGGCCTCCTGGACCGCGTCCACGATCTTGCGGTAGCCGGTGCAGCGGCAGATGTTGCCGCTGAGGGCCACGCCGATGTCGTTGCGGGTGGGGCGCGGGCGCTCCTGCAGCAGCTTGGCCCCGGCCATTAGCATGCCGGGGATGCAGTAGCCACACTGCACCGCGGCGCGGTCGATGAAGGCCTGCTGCAGTGGGTGCAGTTCGCCCTCGGCCTGCCCGGCCGCACCAGCCAGACCCTCGATGGTAGTGACGGCGGCGCCGTGGGCTTGCGGCGCGGGGACGAGGCACGCCATCACGGCCTGCCCGTCCAGCCAGACCGTGCAGGCGCCGCATTCACCCTCCGCGCACCCTTCCTTGGTCCCGGTCAAGCCTGCATCCTCGCGTAGGGCATCCAGGAGCGACTTGTTATGTGCATGCGGGAGCCGGTATGGTTGCCCATTAATGACCGTCTCGACGACGCCCGAGAACGCCGCTCCTCGCTCACGCTGGTCCGACTGGCGCAGCGTCCCGGTGTCGAGCAGCACGGGCCGAGACCTGTCCGCCCACTCTGACGCCTCCGTGCCCGCGGCGATACGCCCCAGGCTATGCGCCAGTAGCGCGTCCAGTGTGTCCAGCCGGTAGCCGGCCGAGCCACGCAGGTCGCTAATCGGCGTCACGTCGCCCCGCGCCAGCCGCCCGGCCTCCGCGCACACCGCCGGGTCGAGCCGCTGGCCGCGCAGGAAGTCCTCCGCGCCCCTGGTGCGCACCACCGTCGGCGCCAGGCAGCCCAGCGCGATGGCGGCATCGCTGACCACCGCGTCGCCAACCGCGTCGCCCCGCGTCAGGGGTTGCGCGAAGGTGAGCACGATGGCGAGGTCGACTACCGAGATGGCCTGGGCGCGACGCAGTCCGAGCTTGACGTAGAGGCCACGCTGCCGGCCGGTGAGGGCGGGGAAGCGGAGTTCACGCAACAACTCGTTGGGCCGCAGCACGGTGCGCCGGACGCCCGTGTAGAAGTCGCGCAGCAACACCACGCGCTCACCCTCCACGCTAGTCAGCACGGCCTCCGCGCCCAGTGCCAGCAACGGGGTGATGGTGTCGTTGGCCGGCGACGCGGTGATCACGTTGCCGGCCACGGTCGCGCGGGTCCGAATCTGCGGCGCGCCAACCTCCAGGCAGGCCTGCGCCAGCGGCAGCGCCGAGCGCAAACACTCCGGTGAGGCCAGGACATCGTTGTGGGTGGCCAGCGCGCCGAGCCTGATCACGCCGCCCTCCGAGCGGACGTACTTGAGGCCGTCCAGGTTCGTTATGTCAATCAGCGTCGCGGTCGGCTTGACGCCGCGACTTAGCTCGACCAGCACGTCGGTGCCGCCGGCTACGACGCGCGCCCGGCCGGCAATGCGGTCCAGCAGGGACAGCGCCTCCTCAAGGCTCGCCGGCCGTAGATACGTCTCCCACATCACATCATCCTTCTGCTCGACCCGCCGGTCGTCCTACGGCAGCATCATGTATCACCATGCTACCCGATTCGCGGCCTTTAACGCGCGCCATAAAGATACGAATCGTCCGCACAATGTACCATGTTCACGATCGCAGCACGTTGGCGCTGCATGGTACCTCGCCCGTTCAGGTTATCGCCTGGCATGGGTTGTCGTGCCCTGTGCCAGACGGAGGATGCGCGCCGATCCCCGATCGCCTCACCCGGCCGCGGTCAGCCGGGCCAGGACCGCGGCAAGGTCGGGCGGCAAGGGAGACTGAAACTCATGCTGCTGCCGCGTCGAGGGCAGGCGGATGACCAGCGCATGGGCGTGCAAGAACTGGCGGCCGAGATCGAGATTGTGTGGCCCGGGCTGGGAGCCGTAACAACGGTCTCCGGCAATGGGATGGCCGAGCGCGGCCAGGTGCGCGCGGATCTGGTGGGTACGCCCCGTCTCCGGCCGCACGTCCAGCAGGGTAACATGGTCGTAGCATTGGACGGTGCTGTAGCCGGTGCGCGCCTGTTGGCCGTCGGGCAAGGAGACCACGCGCCGGCGGTCGCGCGGGTCGCGCCCGAGCGGCCGGTCGATCTGCCCCTCGGCGGGCTGGGGCCGGCCATGGACCAGGGCGAGGTAGCGTTTCATGACGGTCCGGCGCTGCCACTGGTCGGCCAGGTAGCGTTGCGCTCGCGCGGTGCGGGCGACCACCAGCAGTCCCGACGTGTCCCTGTCCAGCCTATGCACAAGGTGCAGGCGCGGGCGCCCCCCGTCCTCGCCACACGGGATAACGGGGTCGCCGGAGATGACGGGACGGGCAGACTGGGCGAGCGCATGGCCGAGCAGGGCGTTGAGCAGCGTCTCGTCGCGGCGCCCCGTTCCAGGATGCACGACCAGTCCCGCTGGCTTATCGACCACGAACAGGTCGGCGTCCTCGTAGACGATGGTCAACCGCCGATCCGACGGCGCCATGGCGCGCGGCTCCGCGACCTCGACCATCAGCGTCTCGCCGGCCAGGACGGGCCGCCGTGCCCGTGGCCGCGCCTGATCCCCCACGACCGCGACGCGACCCTGGTCGATCAGCGCCTGCGCGCGCAAGCGGCTCAGACCGGGCAGCAAGGCCGTCAGGACAACGTCAAGGCGGGTACCGTCGAGCGTGGGAGGCGCCGTGAATGTATAGGTGTGTACGGGCATGGTTCTATCCCTCCTCGCCGCGCCGCCGGTCGTTCTATGCTGGCCTATCTTAGCATGCCAACGCCCGTCGTCCGGTTCCGCCGGCTTCCCGCCTTCTCTCCCCTCGACGAGGCGCCCCCCGAGGTTGATACTGTTGGCAAACAGCTTCCTCAATTTCGTGACCGATCACGATCTGGATCGGGCATGAAAGTTGCCCCTCACCAGGGTAGACGCGTCGGTATCCACGGCGCGGCCACGACACTCCAAACCACAATTCGACCCCTTTGGCCTCTCGGAAAGCGGACTATCAATGATGCAGTCAACTCCCGGAGCAAATGACGATAGGACAGTAGACACCCGGCGAGCGACTCGCTCGGCGGTCGTGACCGGGCTGCTGCTGGGCGTGGGGATAGCGGGGTTCATCGACGAGACGATGTTCCACCAATTGCTGCAGTGGCACAACCTCTACTGGGCCACCGATCAGCACGGCCGCATCCTCAGCGACGGCATCTTTCACACCGTCAGCACGCTCCTGCTGCTGGCCGGCACGCTACGCCTGTGGCTCAATCGGGCCGCCGCGGGTCGCCGCGCCACGGTCATCGGCGCGATCCTGATCGGCCTGGGCGGCTTCAACGCCTACGACGGCGTGGTCCAGCACGTGATGCTGCACCTGCACCTGGTCAACGAGCACGTCTGCGCCGTGCCGCAGAGCCCCGACAACTCGATCCTGAACTGTCGCGCCGACATCCCCTACGAGATCGCCTGGATCGGCGTCGCGCTGCTCATCCTCCTCGCCGGCCTCGTCTTGTCGCGGCGGGCCGCGCAAGCAGCAACCCCACGATGACGACCAGCGCGGCGTCGATGGGCCATGTCGCGCCGGATACGGTGGCAAGCGCGTGAAGCAAGATGTAGCCCAGGTTATCCCCAGGCGCCTGCGCGGGCGGGACAACATGCACCAGTACGCTATCGAAGGTGGTCCATCGCCTATCGTGCCCCTGCCCCGCGAGGCCGTAGACGACGAGACGGTACAGGCCGGGACGGGCGTAGCGATGCGCGGCTGCGTGCCCTAGCGCGGTCGCGCCGTCGCCGAAGTCCCAGCGGTACGGAGCGGCGAGCATGGCGGGCGGCAGCGTGCGCGCCAGGTCGGCGCGCTGTTCGTCGACGGATAGGACGGCGTTGGCGGCGAAGGCCTGCTCGAAGACGAACGGCGCCCAGAGGCCCGTGCGGGGAGCGGCGGCGTTGCGGACGGCATAGGCGCCGTCGATAGAGAGTGACGCCGTGTTGTCGATGGCGCATGCTCTAGCCGTACCCACCGGGGCGACGAGGGACAGCAGCACGTACAGGACGAGGACGTACACGGGTAGGCGTGGCATGGGCAGGTGTCGCATACCCCGGAGGTGAGTCGCAGGAGGCGTACCAGGAAGCCTATCAACCGGCGGCGCCTGATCCGGCGAGAGGCGGAGCGCCGGGGGCGCATCGGGTTGTCGTGATGACGGGGCCGAGCGTCTGCTTGGTCCCGTCGTTTGACAATCGGCTGGGCAGCCAGTAGCATAGCGATACCGGTGACAGCCGCCGTCCGCGCGATGGAGGCGGCAGGGAGATCGACTCGCAAAGAGGAGTGTGATTGTGTTCGAGCAGGAGGCGGAGACGCTGTCCCGCGAGCAGCTGACCAGGCTGCAGGTGGAGCGCCTGCGCGCCGTGGTGGGGCGCGTGACCGAGCGCGTGCCCTTCTACCGCGATCGCTTCGCCGCCATCGGGGTGGGCGCCGCCGACATCCGGTCGCTCGCCGACCTGCCGCGCTTGCCCTTCACGCGCAAGGGCGACCTGCGGGACAATTACCCTTTCGGCCTGTTTGCCGTGCCGCGCGGCGAGGTGGCGCGCATCCACGCGTCGTCTGGTACCAAGGGCAAGCCGACCGTGGTGGGCTACACCGCGGGCGACATCGACCTCTGGGCGCGCTGCTGCGCCCGGTCCCTGGCCTGCGCCGGCGTTCACCCCGGCGATGTCGTCCACAACGCCTACGGCTACGGCCTCTTCACGGGCGGCCTGGGACTGCACTACGGCATCGAACGCCTCGGTGGTACCGCGGTCCCGGCGTCGGGCGGCAATACGCCGCGCCAACTGCTACTGCTACAGGACTTCGGGGCGCGCGTGCTCTGCTGCACGCCCTCCTACGCCCTCAACATCGCCGGGGCCCTGGCCTCCGCCGGTTTGGACCGCACGGCGCTCCGGCTGCAGATCGGCATCCTGGGGGCCGAGCCGTGGACCGAGGAGCTGCGGCGGCGCATCGAGCGATCCCTGGGCATCAGGGCCCTCGACATCTACGGCCTGTCCGAAGTGATGGGTCCCGGCGTGTCCATGGAGTGCGCCGAGGGCCGCGACGGCCTACATATCTGGGAGGACCATTTCCTGCCCGAGATCGTGGACCCCGTCTCGGGCGAGAGCCTGCCGGACGGGCGCTTCGGCGAGCTGGTCATCACCACGCTGACCAAGGAGGCTATGCCGGTGATCCGCTACCGCACCGGCGACCTCACCGCGCTGTTCGATGCGCCGTGTCCTTGTGGCCGCACCCACCGCCGCATGGCCCGCCTCAGCGGCCGCACCGATGATATGTTGATCGTGCGTGGAGTCAACGTGTTCCCCTCCGAGGTTGAGCGCGTGCTGCTGGAACACACCGAACTGGCGCCGCACTACGAGATCGTGGTGGACCGGCGCCACGCCCTGGATACGCTGGAGGTGCAGGCCGAGCTGGCGGCCGAGCAGTCCGCTCTGCTGGACGACATCACCGCCCTGGCGGCGTTGCGCGAGCGGGTCAACCGCGCGCTCGACGCCGCGCTGGGCATCAGCGCCGACGTGGCGCTGCAGGCGCCCGGCGCGCTGCCCCGCTCGGAGGGCAAGGCGCAGCGCGTGCGGGATAAGCGAGTCGTTAGTCGTTAGTTATTAGTCTTTAGCCTTCTCAAGGCGACGGCATTGCTAATCACGGAAAAACTAACGACTAATGACTAACGACTAATGACTGGAGGAACGACGATGGTCAAGCTCATGGCGCTCTACAAGCAACCGGCCGACACCGAGACGTTCGAGCGGGTCTATTTCGGGGAGCACATCCCGCAGACCAAGCGGATGCCGGGGCTGCGCCGGCTGGAGATCAACCGCGTGACCGGCGCCCCGCGCGGCGAGCCCGCCTACTACCTCTCCGCCAGCCTCTACTTCGACGACGCCACCTCTATGAGCGAGGCGTTGGCGTCCGACGCCAGCCGCGACGCCGCGCGCTCGCTGCGCGGCATCGGCGCTGACGTGACGATGGTCTTCGCCAACGTGGAGGAGGTGTAGGACAAGTGACAAGCCCTGCGAATGGTATGAAAGACCTTCCCGACACCGAGGATTCGCTTGTCCTCAGGACCGACTTCTCGGATGAGGCTGCCTGGCCTCGCATTCGCAGCGAGATCGAAGCTCCCGTCGGAGAGCCTTAGGCATTCGTCTCGTTTGTCAGCGACCCGGACTTCGCTGGGCTCGGCATCGATGCGCTGACCTCTTTGGGTCAGCGCGGTCCCTACCGGAGCTTCATGTTCGTTGTCGACCACGTTTCCCTGACGGACGCGGAGCATCCGATCCTCGTCCTGGACCTTGGGGACGAGCCGGGACGTGCCTTCCGCGTTGTCCCGCGGGAGATGTGGGGCATCGAGAACAATCTCTCGATTGCCAATCTGTCCTTCTTTGAGTATGCCGACAGCGTAGACGCCGATGGAGTCTTCCGTGGCCTCCCCGGCCGTGAGCGCGAATCCTGATTGACCCGAAAGGTCACAACGATGGCGCCGGTCAGGCTGCTCAGGCGACGAACGTCGTCGCAAGCAGGGAGTCGCCGGTTAGCGCGGCCTCGTGCTCGTCGATCAGGGCCAGATTCCCGGCCAGCGTCTCGTCGACCAGCATGCGGCGGCGCAGTTCCATGCCGCCGGGTACGTCGGATAAGTAGCCCTGGAAGTGCCGGCGCGTCGCATGCACGCCGTGGCGTTCGCCGCGCATGGCGGCGTTGCGCCGCAGGTGCTGCCGGCACAGTTCCAGCCGCTCCGCCGCCGTCGGCGGCGGAGCGGGCAGTCCCGCGGCCAGGCGGCGCGCCTCGCGGAAGATCCAGGGGTGGTTGAGCGCGGCGCGCCCGATCATCACGCCGGCGCAGCCGGTCTCGCGAAAAGCGCGCTCGACGTCGGCCGCCGTCTCCACGCCGCCGTTGACGATGACGGGGATGCTCACCGCCTCGCGTACGCGCGCGGCCCAGCTCCAGTCGGCCGTGCCCTTGTGTCCTTGCAGCGCCGTGCGGCAGTGCAGGGTGATCGCGGCCACGCCCGCGTCCTCCAGCCGGCGCGCCATTAGATCGGGACGCGGCGGGCTGTCGCCCCAGCCGATGCGCGTCTTGACCGTCACCGGCAGGCGCACGGCGCGCACGATGGCCCCCGCCATCTCGGCCATGGCCGGCACGTCGCGCAGCCAGCCGCTGCCGGCGCCGCGCCGCGCGATCTTGGGCACCCAGCAGCCGCAGTTGATGTCGATCACCGCTGGCCCGGCCGCCTCGGCGATCAGCGACGCCTCGACCAGCCGGTCCCGGTTGGCGCCGTAGATCTGGATGCCGACGGTCGGCTCCTCGCCCGGCGCCAGCTCGATCTTGCGCCGCACCGTCGGCGCGCCGGCCAGCAGCATCTCCACGTTCACGAACTCGGTGAAGGTGAAGTCGGCGCCGAAGTCGCGGCACAGGCCGCGGAAGTAGGCGTCGGTCACGTCCTCCATCGGCGCGAGCATCACCGGCCGCCGCGCCAGGATACCATCCAGGCGCACGCGCGCCGCCGCGTCCTTGTCCACTATCGTTGTTATCGTTGTCGTCGTTTCCATACCTTTATTGTAAACGACGCTGGCACTATCTTCCTGATCTTCGCTCCCCGGCCTCCCTGGCTGCCGTCAGCTATCGACCTCACGTTCACCATCAGGCCACGTGGGGTCACCCTGCAACCGGCGCAAGCGCTCTTCGAGGTCGGCAATCCGTCGCGCACCGGCTGCCAATCGCTGTTCGAGGTCGGCTCGCTGGCTCGCCTCTTCCACCCTGGCCCGCGTCTCAGCCAGAAGGCGCTGTTCGGTCTCGCGCGCCTGTCGCCGCATCTGGCCCGCCGGTGCGATGACCGTGCCGTCCCGGTCGCGCACGCTCAGGAACGGCTGCGTCGCCCGGAAGGACACCTCGAGCGCGGCGCTGTGCCACCAGCCGTCGCGGTCGGGTTGCCACCGCGCGTACGTATCCCCGTCCAACCGCCAGGCCAGCAGCGGGGTCGAGAGCACGTTGCCCGCAGGATCGAACACGAGGTACTCGCGCACGCCGATCGCCGCGTAGGCCAGCCGCTTGTCATCCAGGTCGTTGCCCTTGGTCGAGTTGCTGGCCGCTTCCATGACGAACAGGGGCGCGTCGACGTCGGCGATGCGCACGGACGCCAGGTCGCCGCGCGGCAAGGGCCGCCGGAGCACCATCACGTCGGGGCGCGGATCGTAGTCGGTCCCGTCCTCGTGCTGCAGCCCGATCAGCGCGACCTGCTCGCAGACGCCCCAGGGGTGCCGCGGCGCACAGCCACGTCGCGCACTATGTCGGCCAGGGCGCCGATCGCCTCCTGGTGCCACTCCGTCCCCACGACGCTGTCCTCCGTATCGCTGGGCAACGCGTCCGGGACACGATACGCCGTCCACAGCGCCATCTGCACCATACGTCACTCCTTCCTCGACGCTGACCCTTTCTGGTGTATAGTATCATCTCACGTTGGGATCACGGCGGCGTACGATCCGCGAACGCCATCGAAAGTCATACATGGACGTGTTCGGGGACGCGGGCGGCGTCTATGGCATCGCGCCTGCTCTACCGTTGCGTATCATACTTGTTGCGCCTCTCTCATCCTCCATCGCCCGTGCGCCCGTCGTCCCCGAGCGCGACGCCACGCAAGCTGATCATGGCGTAGAGCCCACCGGCCAGCGTGAGCAGGCCGGTGACCGTGAACACCGTGTCGATGGGGCCGAATGTGACGCCCAGCACCGTGGCATGGAAGCGGCGCAGAACGGTGCTGACCAGGAGGCCGGCGATGCCTATCGAGAGCAGCGAGGCTAGACTGATCGCCGGCATCAGCAGGGCCGAGACCCGCCCCACATAGGCGCGCGGCGTGGCGCCAAGCACCATGGGGCCGATGCACACATTGACCGCCGCGTTGGCCAGGCCGAAGAGCGCCAGCGTTGGAAGCGCGGGGCCGAAGCTGCTCAGCCGGGCGTAGACAAGGACGATGGCGCCAAGGGCGAGGATGGAGAGCCAGAACAGGCGCACGACCCCGAGGCGCTTGACGAACAGGGTGGAGAGCACCGCGCCGACCAGGGAGCCGACGCCAAAGCCCGCCCCCAATAGCCCGTACAGGCGCAGCGGCGTGTGCAGGTTGGTCGTGGCGAAGAAGTAGTCCAGGGCGTTGAGGGCGCCGGCGCCCAGCACGACGATCAGCGCGGTGACGAGGAGCGTGCGCAGGACGCGATTGGTGGCGTAGAGCCGCAGCCCCTGGCCGAACTCGCGCCAGACGCCCGCCGCCCTCTCCGCCATATCCCAGGGCTGGGGAGTCACGTGAAGCGCCGACACGGCCAGGAACGAGAGGGCGAACGAGGCCGCGTCGATCAGCAGCGCCCAGCGGATGCCCACGGCGACGAACAGCGGCGCCGCGACCGCCGGCGCGATGACAATGACCAGGCTCAGCGTCACCTGCTCCAGGCCCGCGGCCCGTCCGCGCTCGGGTTCGGCCACGACATCGCCGGTCAGCGCCAGGCGCGCCGGATTGAAGAACTGGGCGCACGCGCTTGCCAGGCCAACCACGCCGTAGATGGCGCCGAGTTGCCAGGCCAGGGGCAGGGGGCCAGACGGGACCAGCGGCAGTGCGACCACGCCCGCCGCGGGCAGCAGGGCGAGGATTAGCAGGGCGCGCAGCGCGTCGGACCACAGCATAGTGCGGCGCCGATCCCACCGGTCCACGAACACGCCGGCTAATGGGCCGACGAGGAGCGTGGGCAGCGCGGCGGCCACGAGCACGCCGCTGACCGCGAACGGCGCCCACGACTGGGCGCGCGCCACGGTCGTGGCGATCCAGAGCACGAGTGTGGTGTCGAACACGATGTCGCCCAGGAGGGAAACGGCCTGGCCGACCCACAGGAGCGCGAAGTTGCGGTCGGCGAACAAACCTGATGGCGTACCGACCGCGCCAGTCGCGCCAGTCGGGTCGGCGGCGCGGGGCTCAGCCCGTGCGTTCATTACAGCCTCCTCGGCCCCACGTTCGTTGAACTGGAGGATAGGGTCGCGCGGCGGGAGCGCAGGAGTAGGGCGGGCAAACGGACAGGTGAGCGGGCGAGCGGGCGGCATGGTCTATGCGCCAGCTTGCCCTAGTACACCTTGGCGTCCATACATTTGCGTGCGGCGACGGCCTGCGACTAAAGTCGCATGGCAGGGACCGGACACTAAAGTGTCTCACTGGACTGTCAAGGGACGTGAGCCAAGGTGTACTAGCCCGTTACTCCACGGCGATGCGCACGTGGTCCGCGCCGTCCTGGATTTCGATGAGCGTGCATGCTCCATCGGCGGTATGCATCTCGTGGAGCAGGTGATCGAGGTCGATGTCGTAGTCGTTGAGCCGCGCCTGCGCCTGGCGTGGGATGAAGCGCCCCGCCGCGCGCACCAGACCGAGCGGGATGCGCAGGTTGACCTTGTCTTCGTTATCCTCCGTGATCTGGATTACCAGGCTGCGCGGGGCGCTCGTGAGCAGCGCCGATGGCGCGGGCATGCCCGTGCCCGTGCGGGAGGCGTCATGCGGCGCGGGGCGAGGCGCCGGGCGCGCCTCATCCAGGGCGGAAAGCAGGTCCCCGGCCTCGGCGGGAGTGATGCTCCCCGCGGCGACCAGACGTAGGATACGGTCACGCTCGTCGTTGCTCACGTCGATCCTCCTTTGTGACGCTCACGCAGCCGCCTGGCGGCGTCGGCCGCGCCGATCTCGCCCCGCTCCAGGGCGTCCAGAATCTCCGCCCGCGCCGCGGCGCCATCGTCGGGCGCGGCGGGCGCGGGCGACGCCTCGGCCTCATCGCCGCCGGACGCGCTCGACGGGGCCGTCCGGTCTAAGCCCGCCGCGGTCAAGGCCTCCTCCAGGCGCGCTCGCACGGTCGGATACGACAGCCCCAGGGCGCGCTCCAGCTCCTTCATGTTCCCGCGCAGGCGCAGGAACAACTCCAGCAGCGAGGCGTGTGGTTCGCGCAGGCTGGCGAGGCGGCTTAGCGCGAAGGCGCCGGCCACCTCGGTCCCGCACACGGGACACTGTAAGCGCGTGACGACGAGCTTGCTCTCGCACGCGGGGCACTGCGCCGGCAGGATGGGGTAAGGTGATGTCTCCATGCGCCTATTATCGCCCACGCTTTATATTTTGTCAATACTTTTTTACAATTTGGTAGTACCCGCGGAAAAATGCATTGTGAACGATGCTGTCATCGTCCGCGCGCCACTCGCACAGCGATGCTCTGCCACGCGCGCCGTCGATATCTTGACGTTGCAACGCCCCAACGACATGCCCGTCGTCGTCGGGGATCGGCATAACACTTGCCCTGTAAACCCACAAGGCTAACGGCTAACGGCTAACGGCCCAAACGGCTAACGGCCAACGGCTAACGGCTAACGGCTAACGGCTAACGGCCAAAGGGGATCACCATGCCACGGGTCTGTGTGTTCGATGTCAACGAGACCCTGCTCGACCTGGGCGCGCTTGACCCGCATTTCGAGCGCGCCCTTGGCGACGCGGGCGTGCGCCGGCCGTGGTTCTCGCAGGTGCTGCAGTCGGCGCTGGTGGCGACGGTGACCGATGCCTACACCGACTTCGGGACTATTGGCCGCGCCGCCTTGCAGATGACCGCCGAGCGCAGCGGCGTGGCCTTGACGGACGAGGACCGCGACGCGATCCTGGGCGGGATGCGCCGCCTGCCGCCGCACCCGGAGGTAGCCGGGGCATTGGGGCGGCTGCGCGACGCCGGGGTGCGCCTGGCCACGCTGACCAACTCGACGCAGGAGGTCGCCGAGGCGCAGCTTGCCAACGCTGGATTGACCGATCTCTTCGAGCAGATCCTCTCCGCGGGCAGCGTGCGCCGCCTCAAGCCCGCCCCCGAACCCTACCGCATGGCGGCGGAGCGTCTGGGTGTAGACTGTAGCGAGGTGCGGCTGATCGCGGCGCACGCCTGGGACGTGGCCGGCGCCCTGCGCGCGGGGTGCGCCGCCGCCTTTGTGGCGCGGCTGGGTCAGGTGCTCGACCCGTTGGCGCCGCGACCCGATATCATCGGCGCCGATCTCGATGAGGTGGCCGCCAGCGTCCTGGCCACGACGTAACAGCGGCTAGTGGCTAGGTACCTCACCGGTCACTAACCACCAGCCACTAGCCACTCGTAAGGAGACATCGATGAGCAGCCTGTACCCGATGCTGATCCGCCCGCGCTACGTCGAGCGCATCTGGGGCGGCCATGACCTGGCGGACCGCCTCGGCAAGGACATCCCGCGAGACAAGCCAATCGGAGAGTCGTGGGAAATCTACGAGGAGAATACCGTGGAGAACGGCGCCTACGCCGGACGGACCATTGGTGAATTGCGCGGCGCGATGGGGCGCGACCTGACCGGACACGTCTCGCCCGACGAGTTGTTCCCGCTGCTGACCAAGCTGATCGACGCCAATCAAACGCTGTCGGTGCAGGTCCACCCCGACGACGGGTTCGCGCGCACAATCGAGCACCAGCCCTACGGTAAGACGGAGTGCTGGTACGTGATCTACGCCGCTCCTGATGCCACGCTGACCTACGGCTTTAATCGCGATAGCGGCCCGGACGAGTACGCCGCGCTGGTCGCCGAGGGCAAGCTCGACGGGCTGCTGCGCCCGTTGCCCGTCAAGGAGGGCGACGTGGTGTACATCCCCGCCGGCATGGTGCATGCCATCGGCGCCGGCATCATCGTCTACGAACTGCAGCAGACCAGCGACACCACCTACCGCATCTACGACTGGAACCGGCGCGACGCCAGTGGCAAGGCGCGCGAACTGCACGTGGACAAGGCCAGCCAGGTGCTCGACTACCATCGTATCACCGCGGGCATCGTGCGTACCGTGACCGCACCGGGCAGCGGCCGCACCATGCTCATCGCCGGCCACTACTTCTGCGAAGAGTTGGTCGAGGCCGGCGCGGCCGGTTCGCTCAGTACGCATGAGAGCGCTGTGGCGGTCTGCGCCCTGGACAGGCCGCTGCGGGTCTCCGCGGGCGACTCCACAGATCTTGTCGACCTGGCGCCATACTGCTCGCTGCTGATCCCCGCCGCGGCTGGGACGTACACCCTGCACCCCGTCGAGGCGGACGGCGCGCCGGCGCGCGCGCTGGTATCCTACGTGCCGGTGTCCGACGACGCCACGCGCGACGATCTGCACGGCCGTGGCTTCTCCCCGCGGGAAGTTGACGACTTCATGGCCCAGTTCGCCCCCGCCGCCGACCTTGGCCAGGACGCGCGCCACGAAGCCATTAGCCATTAGCCGTCTTTGCCCCCCTCTCCCACGGCCGGGGGAGGGGTTGGGGATGAGAGGCGCCCCGCGGCCGGGGGAGGGGTTGGGGGTGAGGGCCGGATGCCGACGAGGCCGACCAGGATGTCCTCCACCTCGTCGGCGATCGGCGGCCAGGGGAACGTCGGCACGGACTGCCGCAGCGTGACGGCGCCATGCAGCGCGGCCCAGATGCTGGTGGCCGCGCGCATCGCATCGCCCTTCGGAGCCGCCCCGCCATCCATGCAGGCCTGGACCGCATTGACCAGGACAAAAAAGGCGTCCATGCCGGGCGGGTCCATACGATCCGGGCCATCGTCATCGCGGAACAGGGTCGTGGTGGCGCCGAACAGCACGCGGTAGGCGTGGGGGTGGTCGAGCGCGAAGCGGCAATAGCCCAGGCAACCCGCGCGCAGCCCGTCGTCGGGGCCGGTCGCCGTCGACGCCGCCCGCTCGATGGCCGCGACCAATTCGGCGAAGCGCGCCAGGCGTACCTCGCGCACCAGTTCCCGTTTGTCGGCGAAGTGCAGGTAGATCGACGGCGCGGCCACGCCGGCCTCGCGGGCCACCGCCCGTAGCGACAGGCCCTCCTCGTCGCCCGTGCGGGATAGGATGCGGTCGGCCGCCGCGATTAATTCCTCGCGCAGGCGCCCGCCCTCGCCCTGGGGGTTGCGCGCCCGCCGACGCGCAGGGACCGCCGTCAGGTCAGGCATGGGCCATCTCCTCGGTCACACGAGCGGACACGCTCTGCCATGCGCCTCTCTTTCCCACTTGACCAAACTCCCTAACGGGTGTTAATCTAGAGGTAGATAACACCCGTTAGGCGCTTAGAGCCCGAGTATAGGGTATGAGGATGGTCCGCGCCAGGAGTCGTGCGCAGCAGGAGACCGAGAGGAGGCCGTGGATATGAACGAGATCGCGCTTGACCCCATCTACGAGCAGCGGGCGGTGGAACGCCGCGACGCCCTGCGCGGATTGTACGGGCATGCGAGTTCCTACATCGTGGTCAACGCCGGGTTGGTCGTGGTCAACCTGCTCACGTCCCCCGACTACTTGTGGGTCGTCTGGTCGCTGTTCGGCTGGGGCATCGGCCTCGGGTCGCACGCAATCGGCGTCCTGAGCGGCGCCGTGGGCCGTCCCGATATGGGTGGCGTGTCGCCGACGCCGTCCCTTCCCTCTACACAGATGCCGTGGGTGCAAGCGTCACCGGCGCATCCAGGCGTGGGTTTATGTGGTGGTCGCACTGCGCGGCCTCGTACGGCGCGCCAGCGCGCCAGGCGCCCGACCTCGTCCGGCATGGGGCTGGCTGACTCGCCTCGTAGGGACACGGATGCATTCGTTTGAGGGCAGTGTTTTCCTTTTCGTACGAACTGCATAGGGCGGGATGGAGTAGCGCTATCCTTTCCGACGGCGAGCAGAACGTCTCTCTCGTGGCGTCGTATATATCCGATGCGCTGGGGGACCTGACGCGGGCGGTCCTCGCACTGCTGCACGGGGCAGAGGGGGCGACGTTCACATGGCTATCGGAGCCCGGGGTAGACGAGTGGCGCGTCGCCCGTCAGGGCGATGATGTAGACATCGTCGTCACCGTATTCAACGACGACCGCCGCTTCAAGGCGCGACGTGGGGAGGTCGTTTTCTCGATGCGCTGCCCCCTCACACGATTGGCCAACGAGGTCCTCGACGAGCTCTGGCGCTTGCTGGAGACGGTCGGCATGGACGGGTATAAAGAGCGTTGGCAGGCCCACGACTTCCCACTCACGGACTACAAGCAACTCCGTGAGTTGCTGCGAGATCGCGCGAAGCGTCAACCGGCCAGGTAGACCAAAGTGTTGACATAGCGCATCCCGTCCGACTCGGACTATACTCCATATAAAGAGCGCACGTTTATCGCTGCCCTCGATGGCTTGCAGGACATGGCTAGTACAGCGAGTCGCGGTATGCGTGTAGCGCCCCCAGCAGCACACTGTAATACCGGCCGGGTAACGAGGCCAGCATGTGCCTCACCCGCGCCTGCGTGATGCGCGGCTGAAGCCAGTTATTCTCCCGTAACGTGTCCACCACGACGATCAGAATCAGAAGGACTACCACCCCGAGAACGCCGAGCACAATACGCCTGCGCCGAGATATCGCATCCTCCACATAGTTGCATGCTCCATCCCAACGGATAAGCAGGCGTTAATCTCCGTATAAGTCCTTCTCCATCCTGGCTCGTATGGCTGGCCATTCGTCGTCGATGATGCTGTAAACCACGCTGTCGCGCGAGCGGCCGCCGTGGACGATCATGTGCTTGCGCAGGACCCCTTCGCGCACAGCGCCCAGGCGCTCGATGGCGCGCTGCGACCGCTCGTTGAGCCGGTCGGTCTTGAACCAGACGCGCTGGAAGCCGACTTCGTCGAACAGGTACCGCAGCATCAGGTACTTGGCCTCGCTGTTGAGGATGGTGCGCCACTTCGAGCGGTCCAGCCATGTCCCGCCGATCTCGGCGGTGCGGTGTGCGGGCTGGATGTCCATGAAGCGCGTTGTCCCGACCACGAGGCTCGTGGCCTGCTCGACCGTGGCGAACGGCGCCTCGACGCCCCTGTCCGCCGTCACCATCGCGTGCTCCATCCAGCGATGCACGTCCTCCGGCGTATCCAGCGTGGCCGCCAGGTGACGCCGTATCTCCTCGTCGCGGCTGATGGCGAGCAAGGCCAGCTCATGGTGGGACTGCAGCGGTTCCAGCCGCACCCAGCGCCCTTCCAGCGTGACGGGGCCAATCTCGCGCAACGTTTGTTCTCCTCCATCACGTGCTCGCGCCGTTCGCTCACCCGACCGCAGTCGGCCGGTGGTTTGCCATGCGGCCGCAGTCGCAGGCTGCACTATCCCTCCTGCCGATACACCACCGTCTGCGGTCCCTGCGGCAACACCAGCAGCCGCGCGTCAGGCCCGCGCTCAGTCAGCAGCGTCCGTACCCTTTTGGAGATGTCGTGGCAGGGCGTCAGCAAGGCGTCGCGCACTGCGTCGTCCGGCAGCGACGAGTGCAGGTAGACCACGGCGCGGCGCTGCACCTGCGCCTGAATCTGGGCCTGCCAGCCATCGGCCAGCGGCGTGGGCGCGCCCTCGACCGTCGCCAACACGGCCTCGGGGTTGGCGGCCGCCCGCAGCAGGTCGGCGTAGATTCCATGCGCGGGCAAGCCGTCGGCGCACTCCGCCGCCATCACGATCGCCCCGCCCGGCCGCACCGCCCGCGCGGCGGCGGTCATACCCTTCACGCTCTGGTACAGGTTCTGGTCCAGCGGGTAGCCGCTGTTAGTGCTCAGCACGACGTCGTATTCTTGCCCGATGGGGCGCATGGCCGTCTGGCGCACAAAGGCCACGCCCGCGGCGTGCGCGGCCATCATCTCTCCCGCCCAGACACCGGTGATCTCGTGGCGCTTGTTGAGGGCCACGTTGAGGCTGAAGGTCGGCCGCGTCAGCAGGGCGATCTCGCGCTGCTCCTCGTGGATGGGGTTGCCCTCCAGCACGCCGAAGGTGGCCCTGGGGTGGGCGATCATGCGCGGACCGTGGTTATAGAGCACCGTCTCCAGGCCAGCCAGACCCGGCATGGCCGGCTTGGGACCGCCCGAGAAACCGGCGAAGAAGTGCGGCTCGACGAAGCCGGTCAGAATCTTGACCGAGGCCTCCATATACAGGCGGTTGAGATAGATAGGGTGGCCGCGCTGGCTGTGGCCAAGGTAGAGCAGCGACCTGTCGTCGCGGGCGTCGTGGTTGACCACGCGGTAGCCGCGCGCGATCTCCGGCCCCAGCATCTCGTCGAGCTCGGCTGGGGTGTTGGCGCGATGCGTGCCGGTAGCCACCAGAATGGTGATTTGCTCACGCGGCACGTGCTCCAGTTCGGCCAGCAAGGGCGGCAGCACCCGCGCGCTGGGCATAGGCCGCGTGCCGTCGTTGACCACGACGACCACCGTGTCGTCGGCGCCGGCCAGCGCGCGGAGCGGCGCGGTCCCGATAGGCTGGCGCAGCGAGGCCACGAGGGCGGCCTGCTCGTCCGGCAGGCCGGGCGTGTCGCGCGGCTCGACCACGTCGGTCCGCTCCTCGGGCAGGTCCACCTCGAGCCCCGTCCGCCCATAGGCCAGCATCACCTTTATGGTCCGTCCCTCCTGCCTTGATGCTAGGGCGCGGACCGCTATCTGTCAAAGCCCCGGCTCCGTTCCTCACCTCCCTGCTTGCGGGCCCCTTGGCCCTGCCCGCGGCCGACGGTCTAGCCCGTTCTCCCAGCTACGCTGTACGGACTGGCCCCCGACCAGCCGTGGCCGGTCCCGGTCCAGCCAGCTGCGGCCGGTCCAGCCAGCCGCGGCCGGTCCCGGTCCAGCCGACCGCGGGAGAGGGGTCGGGGGTGAGGGTCACATGGCCTACTCGACGCCGCGCGGGAGCGTGGTAGGGTCGATGCCACGCAGCATCATGCCCTGGCCGCGCGACTCGTGCGTCTTGACCGTCGGTTGGTCGGCGGGGTCACGCATCTGCACCAGCAGCGTCGTGCGCGCCTCGTCGCTCACATTGACGCTCGAGCCATGCACCGTCAGGTAGCTGAAGAACAGCACGTCGCCCGCCTTCGCGGGCAGTGCAACCGCCGCTTCGAGCGGGTACTGCTCAGTCAAGTCCTTTTGAGTGTGTAATTGGGGATAAGGGGTCCTCGTCGTCGCCGTGGTGTGGGTATGTGGGCAACTCCGCAGAGTTGTCCATCATATCCACGCCCCCTACGGCGCGCTAGCTGGC
>JAABUZ0100001295.1_pt1 | contig 48767 bp, 12 predicted proteins | sample 5562091 | NCBI WGS metagenome assembly JAABUZ01 (sample SAMN12813069, study PRJNA571459) | rock metagenome | isolation source: Antarctica rocks | place: Antarctica: Victoria Land, Linnaeus Terrace sud | collected 2015-12-21 | reverse complement strand
GTACAAATGCATTACCTAAATGCATTACTATATAACATTATAAACAAATTAATTAAATTAATCAATTTGATTAAGTTGATTAATGCACTTTTTCAAAAATAATCTAAATTTTTCGAGTCTTGGCGAGCCGAGCCAGGTTATACGCTAAGTACTTCATACCTACCCTTTGACCCGACCCGAATACTCGGGCCAAGATTTCTGACCCGAATCGGGTCTTGGCGAGCCAGGAACCCGGCTCGAACTCGATGACCTGGCTCGACGCGGCCAGTCTATTAATTGCGTTAATAATAAATCTACAAAGTAAAATTTTAGATGTATTTCGCAGATTAAATTGTTTTTCACTTTCCTAATTGCGACATAGAAACTTGCTTCGCACAATAATAATTCTATTTGTATCGAAGATATAAATAGTACTATTTGTACCTAATAAATAGTACTATTTTATTGTTTAAATTCGCGATTAATAGTACTATTTAGATATTTCTACATAGTGTCAAGATAACAATAAGAATTCTCATTAAATCAATTATAGAAAATTTTAGATAAAATATTATTAAACAAGATACTCTTATTTATACAAAAAGTTAATTAAGTACTTTAAGAGATTATTAAATCTTATAGTCTAGTTATTAATTTAAGTAAAGAATATAACTAAAGAAACTTTTATAAATACATAAAAGATATTATAGATTATCTTAAGACTTTAACTAGCTTATCGAAGATTATAAATAAATGCAAGAAAAAACTAGAAAGCAATACTACTATGAAAAAGAATATATCTAATATTATTATAAAACAACTAAATCTTACAATATATACAAATTTCAATTAAACTATATATTATAATAATATATACTAAACTTATCTAGAAGACAAATAAGAAGTTAACTAGTTTTTAAAGAAGTTAAAGTTAACAATTTAGTAATAAAAGGAAACTTAATATAAACAAGCACTTAAAATAGAAGTTATAACACAAAAATAAGAAAAAGTTTAAATTTTTTAATAAAAAATGTATTAAAGAAATGCAATATATTAGTTTAACAATAATAATTAAACTTAATAACGTACGCACAATATTTTATTATATTAGTTAAGATTAACAATTGTTAACTTATAGCAATAATTAATTTTAATATAATAAGTAATTTTATAATTAAAGCTTTTGTAAAGAGAAAAGAGTAATTTACTTAAAAAAATCTAATACTTACAATCTAATAATTGTAGATAAAAACTTATTACTTGCAAGAAATAAAAAAGTAAATAAAGAGATAAAATTATTATTAATAGCTATTTAGCAATATTACAAGAAACTAATCTTTAATATAGTAAGAATAATTATTTATAATATTGTTCTAAAAATGTCTTAATTAAAGTAGCACAATCTAGAGATTAATTAAAGTATATAAGTACTTAGATTTGCACAATATAATTACGCAATTTATATCTAATCTATACATTAATAACGTTCGATAATAGATAAGAAATTAAGTCGAAATTTAATTGCAAGTAGCAAGTTTGCATTTTTGCAAAAAAAAATTCTAGTAAAGTTTAACTTAACAAATATCGATAAGAGTTAATTAGATTATAAAGTTAAAATAAAATAAAAATTGCAAATCTTCTAAGAACTCTAGATTATTTAGTATAGTAAGAAAATTGCTAAAATATATATTACAAATATACAACAATTAAGAGTATCTATTTTAGAAAAAGAAAATAATCGAGATTTTATCTAAATATTAATTGTAAAATTACAAGATTAAACTTAAATTAAGCAAGCAATTTATATTTAAATTTGTATATATTTTATTTAAAAAAAAGCTAGAAATACTTTGCGAATATCTAGCAAAAAACAAAAAGAAAAAATTTATTAAAAAATTCTAATTACAAATAGAATACTTGATTCTCTTTATACTTAAAAAGAACAAAACTTTTTATCTATATATTAATTATCGAAAGCTAAACAATATTATAATAAAGAATTAATATTTATTATTTAATATTAGCAAACTTTAGAATTAATTGTTGAAAGTAAAGTACTTTTTTAAACTAGATTTAAAAGAAGCGTATGATTAGATTAAAATAAAAACAAGAAAGAAATAAAAGATAGCTTTTTGTACACAATATAAATTATGTAAATATACAATAATATTGTTTAAACTTATAGATGTCTTAACAATATATTAGAAGATAATTAATAATATATTACAACAATGTTTAAATTAATTTATTATAATATACTTAAACAATATTATAATATACTTAAACATTTTAAAAGAATATATAAATTATATTTTCAAAATACTAGAATATTTAAATAGAAAAAATCTATATTTTAAATTAAAGAAATACAAGTTCTATTAAAAAGAAATTAATTTTCTTAAATTTAGCGTGATCGTCAGGTCGGGTTGACCCGCCCAACCCTAACCCTGGGGTCAGGCAAATTTCCTAGCTCAACAGGGTGGGGCGAACGAAGAATGCGTGCCAAGTGTTTAATTCAATCTACCCAATTACGTGACGTCACGTGACGCGCTAATCATATGCGATTAGCGTGAACCCGACGCTAGCCCAATCGAGTTAGCGCATAGATAAGATAAGATAAGATAAGCAAATGCTAACGCGACGAAGTTAGCTTGAATTCTTGACATTGACCCAACGAAACTTGATCTTGAGGTCGAGTTCGCGCCTTAACCCTGGCCCAATCCTACGAGACCCAAGAGAGTAAGTTGGGTTAAGAAAAAAGTGTTCGACTCGACTCAACGATTACACTAAGCTTTTTAGTCTTCTAGATAGCTTTATTTATTTCTTGATAATTAAGAGTTAAATTATATTTCTAATTCTTTCGATAATACTTCTTATACTTAAGATATTTTTTATTTATTTAATAAGATACGTTAAATAAGACGCAAACTTAACAAGAATGTATTGTAAAAATAAGATATTTATAGCAATAATTAGCAATAAAGTTGCGACGTTGTTTAATAATTAACTTGATTAATATAATAAAAAAGAATAAACAATTTCAAGACAAAAACTCTTAAAGAAAGAAGATAATATTACAAATTGCATACTAATAGATACTATTTGTTGCGCATTGCTCTTTACAAGATAATTAGAAAGAAAAGATCTATTAACAAAATTAAGATAATTAAGAAGACTTAACTCTTAAATATTCTAAATTCGAGTTAAGATAATTAAGATAATTAAGATCTTAAACATTTTAAATATTTTAAATTCTAAGTAATAAAAAGATATATAGCTTTCGAACGCAACTCTCTTATAAATTATGTTCAACTTATCTTAAGTCTTAACTTATTGTAACAACTATTAAGCTACAGTCTCTTGTTACCAAGTAATTGCTTGCATTGTCTAAAGACATCTACAAATCTCTTCAATAGTATAATTCTTACTAATATCTCTTACGAAAGTACTAGCGTAACAAATTGTTTCTATTATTTTTGTAACTATTTTCTATATTTTTTTTTTATTGTCTATAAGATCTTAAATTAAATAGAGAAAAACTCTATTAAAAAAGACAGCAAAGTATAGACTAGTCGCGCTAACCCGGAAATGTCACGTGCAAATGCCAAGTCCTAGGTCAAAAAAATTTCGAGGAATCGAATCGCTCAAAGTAGTTTAGTCTATTACTATAAGTAGTTTAGCGCGAAGCGCGCTAAACTACTTTGAGCGATTCGATTCCAAAAAATCGTCGCGACCCAATCTTGGCGCCAGGTCGAGTTAAAGGAATGATATCATAATTTAGCTTAACGATTAGTCTAACAAAGTAGACTTTTGCAATCGAAAAGAAGAAACTTTCTATATAATTACAAATTATTTAAGTAGAGCAAACAATTAGATTAACTTAGAGATTCTATCTTATTTAAAAAATCTTTATTAAGTTGTATATATAGATCTTATTATTATTGTTCTAAATAAAGTTTTGACAAAATATATACTAATTGTATATAACTTTATAGTTCTAAAAACAATAAAGAAGATAATGTTAATTTGTTAGAATAATTTAGTTGTAAAATATATTAATCTTTGTATATACAATGTTTAATTGCTAATTAATGTTGCTAGTTTGTAGCTCGAATTTAATAATATTATTGATTTAAAATTGTTAACAACTTGTAGACTCGAAATAGTTGTTTAGACAATCTATGCAAGAAAAAATTTGCAAGAAAAAATTTGCAAGAAAAAATAATTTAATCGCATATATATATATAGTGCAATTGAAATATTATTAAGATTAGATTCTAAGCTCTTTAAAAGATATATTTAGATTTATCTCTTAGATTAACAATAAAGAGAATACTTGCGAGATTAGAGTCTTTCTCGTCTTAATTTGGTAATAGGGATGCGTTTTTGGTAAGATTTCTCGTAGTCGTGGTGGTGTTCTCTAGAAACCCTGATAGATTAGCCCGAAGTATCCCTGCTAGCGCGATGCATTACCAGGTCAAATGCATTAGGGGAGTAAGGTAAGGAACACCCGTAGCCTTATAATGGCGAAATCTTTGACCATTTTGAGATTTCAACTCTGCGCTCTCAACAAGATTCTATTGAGCGTTCCGATTCAAGACACGTAGGTGCATGCTAGGCATCTGGTCTGGCTTATCATCAATTTATTCGCATGCTACTTCAACGCACCAAGAATGTCACGAACACCGGCGAAATCCAGCTCTTCCAACGTCTCGTTCCATAGCTGCTCCATGATCTTTCTGCCGTCGGTATTTCACATCAATTCATGGAATCTGAAAAGCCAGCATTAGATGCTCGGAGTCTCTTAAGACAATCCAAGGAAAGGGATCTCACGGGCAGACGTCCCAGGTCATCAGCAAGCGCCCATGACTTTCGCTACCCGTGACTGCCGCTGCATCGACATAGGTCCAAGCTGCCTGTTCCAGCGATCGCCCTGTGAGCGTCGCAAGAAGTCTGACAGAAAGCCGTACAAACAGTGGCAGATAGCGATGCAGCATCGAGCCAGCAGTGAAACCTGGATCCACTGCACTGACCGCCACATTTTCAACTGACAGGTGCTGGCTGAGCTTGAGTGTGAGTATCAATCCCAGCGTCTTGGTCACCGCATATCTCTCGCCTCCATCTGAAAGGCCGTTCCATGAGCTGGGGTCACTGAAAGACGGGATAAGCGGCACTTCGTTTCGATTGCAAAATTTGGACCTGACTGCCAGGCCGGACGAGACGATAGTCAAGCGCGCCGGTTTGGGGGGCGGGCTCTCTACCTTAAGGATAGGAAGCAAAAGTATGGCGAGGAGTGCGGTGGACAGGTAATTCACCTGGAAGGTCTCTTCTTGTCCTGTTGATTGATCGATGCTGAAGATTGACTTGGATGCTGCTGCGTTCAGTACGACGATGTCTAGGCGTGACAAAGCAGAACATCTCTGCGCAAAACCCTGGATGGGTTCGTACGAGAGCATGTCCAGGGGCCAGACATCAATCTTGGCGTTGGGATGTGCGTGACGCAATGCAGCAGCAGCACTTTCTCCCTTCTCAACAGTCCGCACTGCAATTATGATATGCGAGAGCTGCAGGTCGAGGAAGACACGTGCTGCTTCTAGCCCTATGCCGACGTTGCTACCGGTGATGATCGCGACTTGGCCCGCAAGCGACGTGAATGGCGGTGGTCGTTTGGGCTTTGTACGGACCATCTCAGCAAATTGAGCAAAGTCTGATTTGGTCGTCGGTGAAAGGGACGCTGAAGTCATGGCGGCAGCAGGATGTTTTGCAGAGTATCACTCAAGAAAGGATTGCGAAAAAGATTGCCGCCTGTTCTTTTTGTTGGAAGAGGAGACGCAAAGCAAAGACCATGTATGCAAAATCAAGTGGTGGCGCGGAGGGATCTTGAAGGCGGAAGTCGCCAGGAGATCAGTGAGTTCGGTCATTATATACGGTACCTGAGGTTCTAGGCACATACTTTCCGTCACATAGCAATCCGCAAAGATCAGGACACTCGATGTACGGATTCTGCATGTCCCAGTTTATGATTGGGCGGCGGCGTTGACGGACACCAGAACTCTAACAGGCAAGGGCGCTAAACCTAGAGTAGGAAACAGTCTGATCGAATTGGGAACCGATCCAAGGCGGTTTTCAACGTATCGGTCTCGAACTCCCCCTCATCTCTACAGTATGTCTTACCAATATACACTCTGTCTGAAGGGGTAAACAATCGTGTCTTGACGCGAGGCCACATCCACTTATTAGTAGCTTCTGAAGATCGTATCTCGGGTGTATCATGTCGAAACAATTCGCTTTTGTACCAACAAATGGGCTGGGAAAGCCTAGACTGGCTGGCAGGCGGCTCATTCGTACTCACTGCATGCAAGGAAAGAACCGCCGGGAGTTGCCAATCAATTCTGCCAAGCAGTTGCCTGGAACCTCTGTTCTGATTCCTCAGCCACGTCATCGTCCGCCTAGGGCCTCAACCCAGCGTGCTGAGACGCAGAGTGCTGAGACGTATGGGAATGATCGACCATACTCGCGGCCTCGGCCGGAGAGCGAACCCGGAGTGGATGATGCCACGATTGCATTGCAAAAACTTCCTCGTCCGCCTCCTCCAGACATAGAACTTCTCCCTCTCGCAGCAGAGGTAGATAGGCACTCCCAAGAGCTTTTGTTTCGATTTCGGTACTTCTGTCGAAGCCTATACGATTTGTCACTGATTTTCCATCCAGTCTTTACCTCCCAAGAGCATTTTCCTCTCAAGGTCTGCATCGACTTCGATGAACGTCCAAGCGACTATTCTCATTGGTTCTTTCAGGATGTTGCTTTCCTTCACTCAGTCCTGCTCGCCATCTGTGCCATTCACGACAATGTCAGAGACCAGCCGCTTGCAAGAGTCACACGCTTCCACCTACAGCGCACGCTACACCTCCTTAATAGAAAACTCGCCGAACAGGATGGTTGCCGCACTGACTCCACGGTCTATATTTTCATCACCCTCGCACTGATGGCCGGTCTCTTTGGTGACCATGCTGCCGCTGAAAAGCATATGACGGGTCTTCGCCAAATTGTTCGGCTCCGTGGCGGCCTTGAGCAGCTTCGTCGGACACCCAAGCTACATTTCACTATCGACCGGTAGTTATATTTTCTTTTCAATCGTTGTCAGTATCTAATCATGTTCGACTAGGCTCGACCTTTACTGGTATATCACTACTGGCGGTCAGTCACGTCTCTTCGCCAATCCCACGTCCTGGAGGCCTGTGTTCGCAACACCCTTTCCTTGTCTTTATTCTCCTGTTCACTTGCTGTCTATTGAGGCTAAGGTGAACCAAGCCTGGTTGTCGTATTTCAGGACCTCCAACGTTTAGTGGCGTTGATCAACGACCATTCCACAAGGCTTGTACGGATGAAAGGGAGTGTTTTTCAGCTGTCCGTCAGTTCTATACAGTCCCGGCTCTTGCAACTTAGAGACGTGCTCAATATTGTTGTGGCTGATTGCTTCTGCCTTGGGATGCTGGCATTCCTTACGACCATGTTTCGTGCTCCAGGGTTAGAAACCACGTATGGCTATCTAGGTAACCAGCTTCGAGATTGCTGTCAAAAAATCGAAATATCAACCCCGGAGCTTCAGACAGTCATGTTCTGGCTGCTGATGATAAGCCGCATCGCGTTCTTCAAAGCCGATCCAGCGTGGTTGCGGGTCAGATGGCAGAAAGTCGCCGCACCAGGACTATCGTGGGCGACCGCTCGGCGACGGCTGCAGAGTGTCGTGTGGATTAATTGTGTTCACGACGAGCCAGGCAGAAAGGCTTTCGATGGGTTGACGACTATTGTAGCAGCGTAGTCAATCACAGTAGGATTTTGCAGCGCGGTAACCGCAGGGCAGTGTCTATGTCCACAGCGGTGTCGCCACACGCCTCTGGCTTATTCTGAACTGGCCCGCACCAAAAGGCGAACTTGGCCGACAGCGTCTTCGTGGTCGCTGACCTTGGGCGTCAGCTTGTTTCGCTAAGTCTTCGATCTTCCAGCTTGTGCGAGTTCAAACCTTGCCATCTTTCCCTTTCTTCAGATATGGAAGGTAAATCCCAATAAAGATCTCTATCAAGGGGCTAGTAGTCTCTCCCGAGCTCTTACAATACTCGGCGTGTTTTCGACACATGAGCACTGCTACATATGTGTGCTGCTTCCATTACTGCATGAAGGCAGGTTCGATAGTACGTGCTTGTCAGACATTAACATCCTACTCTAACGCTTCCAGCTTCCATGCTTCTCTCCAATGCCATGTCGTTCATTGTCTACGCTATCGCTTTGAGACCTCCCCCAGCTGCCTAGTCTCGTAGAGTCGCAGTACCACGGTTTTCAGCTTGCTCGGCATCTGACATATGGGCAAGATGCCGGTGGCATTAGGGGCTAGTGAGCGTCGGAGTACTATGAGCGGTTTATTCGGCGTCAAAATCACTGGGAGGCACGTTGGCAGCTCCCGAATCTCTCAGCAACTTCGCACTCGGTCCACCTGATGAATTGAAAGCCGTAAATCCGTGACGGCGGAGAAGACCTTAGAGGATTAAAGATCGGAGCTGTCACCCAGCCAGCCATCTTAAGATTGCTACATCGGCGTCAACCCCGCCATCGCCTTGATAAGTTTCCAGCTCTAGAAATAACAATGCAAGGGATTTGATCTCGTGCAGCGAGGATTCTGCTATCAAAGCCAATAATTCTCCCAAGCACCGACACAACACACTATTTCTTGGTATCGCATGGCACTACAGGAAAGTGGAGTCTATAGAGTGTTTGTCTGTTAATTCCTCTCTATACGTTCCTGTATAATTTCTCCGCGGCCGGGCTTCGATTCTGTAATTCTTAGAGGACTCTAAAGTCTCACCCAAGCTTGAATCATCCAAGCGATATCTTGTCAAGATCCAAGCCACATACTATAGCTGCCGTTCTTCCGCGCTGTTCGCTGCGAGTACGAGTTGCTTGGGACGCTCTTGACGCTGGATCTGCATCGAGTCTGTCCTCCGCTTTAGACCATGGAACACTGCGAGTGTCCTGAGCGTACCTTGAATAGTCTACAGCTCGATGAACGCCAAGTTCTCGACGGTACTAAAACCCAATGCAGATGCCATCGCATATGTGACGTATTCCGACTTATGGACAACGGCACGAAAACGACGAATAAGCAGCAGGGAGCCATATTTGAGCCCTTCTTCCACCAACGCCACTGCGACGTAGCTCATCAGCGCAAGAAACACATAGTACTGCCATTGAGAAGCCATGCGTTTTTTCACATCGTCATCTTCTGTGCCGTTGGACTCGAGCTGACCGAGGCGACTAGTATCTTGTCTTGTCCATTCGTTGAGGTATCCCTGTACTTGGGACTGGAAGACAAAAACCGCAAAAGCGTACGATAAGATTGACTCAAATATAACAACTGATGCCGTGCCGACAGTGCCGTTGATAAAGTACACCCAGATCATAGTCTGTAGATTCCCAGAGTACCCGTTGTCCGAAGCCTTCCATTTCTATAAGCACGAGACTGTACTCCTATTCACCTAGTAATGCAATCTACCGGTAATGCAACCGCTAGCGATTTTAGTGCAAATGTAAGGGTTATAAGGGTCAACCCTAAGCTTCATGCGCCAAAATCACTAGCGGTTGCATTACCGGGTGGATTGCATTACTAGATAAGAAGGAGTAGGAAACATTAGGAAGGGCATTAGAGCTGCGGTCAAAGGTGATTTAGCGCTTTCACAACGATTGTCGCCCCTTGGCCTTATTTTTAGATTCTCGACCCCAACTTCTGGCAAGATAATTTTGGTCAACTTTCGCATTTCGCTATTAAAACATATAAAATTAATCAATTATTACTCTAGACACTATGCGTATTCTTAAATCGCTTTGCTTATAACTAGATTGATCGCGTCGAATCGAGTTATCAAGTTCGAGTCAAGTTCTTGGCTCGCCAAGACTTGAATCGAGTCAAGATTTTAATATGGAAAAGTCGATTTGAGTTACTATGTTAATATCGAGTATTCGAATCGAGTTATGATGTTAATATCAAGTATTAACTCGAATTTTCGATTCGATTTGTCAAGATATAAAGCAATTTAGTAGTAGAATTTGTAGACATAAATTGTGTGTTAAATCTTATAATTTTTTTCTTAAAATGTTGCATAGTAATGCAATTAAATAATGCAAATAACAAGAAGATAATAAAGAAAAATATTATTTCATTTTTAACGCATAAATCTTTTAAAAATCGTAATATAATAAATTTAAAAATAGAAATTCTTGATATTATAACGACATTTTCGATTGCTTAACAATTCGAATTAATAATTCAAATTAAATTAAAAATCGAGTCGATATCGAGTTAATTTACAATGTTGATATCGAGTATTTAAGTTAAGTTACAACGTTGATATCGAGTATTCGAGTTAAGTCAAAAAGTTAATATCGATTTTTGGCTCAACAATTAGTCTACTTATAACTAAAGTTTTGATTACAAATTGCTAGAGTTATAGAAATTGTAAAGTTCGTTAACATATAAGAAGTTTAAGTCGATCTTTGTTTTTGAGATACGCTTTGGAACACAAAAACTTTGCAACTAGATAACTTTCTTAATGTTAACTTAAATTCTATTAAAGACATGCTATTAAAAGCGCAAAGACTATTCTATTAAATATAAGATTTTAATAGTAATAAATTAAGAAATGCGAAAGTTAATTAAAAGCATCTTATTAGAAGTTAGAATTAAGAATCTAAAAATAAGATTAAGAGGCGACAATTGTTGTAAAAGCGCTAAATGCAATTAGCAAAGTAAGTAGCTTTGCTACTATAATTATCTAGTAGAGTACTCTAATATGCGACGAGATAAGATTATTTTATTTGTGTGTTGCATAATTGGTTGCATTAGAGATAATCGTTTTCTCTATATTATTGATGCTAGAATGTTCGACAACGCAATATTACTCTAGAGAATAAATAGCAACAAGTTAATTAATTTTTTTTATCTATATTAGAGCTTTATATAATAGAAGAACAAGTAAGAAACAATAGCAATTTATTATGCGAAGTAGATATTTGCGTCGCAATCGAGATTTTTATTCTCTTAATTATTAATAAGACAATTATTACATAATGCGAGAACTAATAAGCTTACTATACGCTTGTAGCTTATTAATATTGAATCGACTAGCTACAAGTATATAATAAGCTTATTAGTTCTTGCACTATATAAGAGCTATCTTATTAGCAACTAAGAGAATATTAAAATCGAGATACGTCAAATACTACTTTATTATTGGTATTTCGCGAAATACAAATCAAAATCTCTAATAAGTAAAGCTTAATTAGTATCTTGATTAAATAGTCTCTAGAGTCTTATATATAGGAAACCTGTCTATCTATCTCTCTTTTCGATAATGTTTACTTCTCTTTCCGGTAATTATATCTTCCTTCGGGAGAATATCTGTTTTTACATCAAAAAATAGATATTCTTTAATAATTTCCTAGATGCTTGTTAGTAGCGCTCTTTGGTTAATAGATGTCTTGAATCTTATTAAGTCAAAAGACTATAGTAATTGCGACTTGATAGGCGCAATACTATCTATTATATCTATATACTAGAAAAACTATCTCTTCGACTCGAGAGACACTCTAACAATATAATATCAATCTAATATAAGATTATAAAATTTGATATCGATTCTAACATGCAATAGACAAGAGCAATAACATAAAAAATAACTTGTATTTAAGTTAGAATATAGCAGTTTCCTAGATAGTATTCTATATATTCTGAAGATGCAACTATATCTCTTACAGAATGCAACTTAGAAATTTAAATTGATCTTAAAAATATTGAAATTATAGATCTAGAAAACTACCAAAAGATACTTGTTTTTTGGTGTAAAAACAAATACTCTCCCGAAGAGGAATGTGATTACCGAAAAGAAGGATAAACATTACCGGAAAAAGAGATGGATAGACAGGTTTCCTATATATATATAGAATGTATATCTCGATAATAAAGATTTAATTAGCAACTTTAACTTAAGACTTATATGCAAAAGCATAGTTTGTACTAGATATATATTAAGTGTATATTTTAAATATAAGAACAAAAGTAGTTAAAAAATTTCAATCTTTATAAGAGAGATTTAGTCTATACTTAGTATATAATAGAATTTAATATTTATTAGACTAGTGGAAATAATCTTAACAATAATATATTGTTAAAGATAGCTAGTATACGCTAAGTCTATATAAGATATAGATAGCGCTTATCTCGAATAAGAAATTCTATCTAAAATAAGCTTTTTCTAGATAGAAAATTTGCATTCGAGATAAAGGTGTAATTTGTATATATTTTGCAATCTATATTGTCTAATTCAATTAGATTAAGTTTAATCTAATCTCGAATCTTTGCAAAATCTTTATTTTTCATATTTTGCAATTTCTTTAATGCTAATTAATTATTAATAAAAATTCAAATAATAGCATTTAATCTTTCTAATTGTTAATAGATTGAAACTGTTTATGCAATTGCTATATGTTTTACATTTAATATAGTTCCGTGCTTTTCTAGATTCTAATTGAATTATTTGTTGTTTTAGTTTTTGTAGAAAATAAACTTCTATTTCGACGCGCTTTGATAGTCGAGATTTGTTTTTGGAAGCTTTAGTTTATAATCTACATTTATCGATATATATTACAATATTTGTTTTGTTTTTAAACCAGCTTAATCTTTAAAGTAAAATAGTTCTTATCTAACCAAATCTTTAATTTTCGTAATTTAGAGGGAGTCTTGATACAATAAGTTAATTGTAGTTATATAATTTATTGTATTCTCTATTCTATTTAGCACTCTATATATTTGTATAGAATATTTTTGGCTTTTTTTGCAAGATTTCTTAATTTTGATTGATAAATTCGCATCTATAGACTCTATAGACTCTATAGATTTTTTGTTTCAACTCAAATATCTTCTTTTGTTACTTTTTGTTCTTGTATTATATTGCGATATATACAAGCTAGAAACACATTTTCTTATCAAATAATTCTTTATTAATATTACTAGCCTAAATGTATATTTGTTGCATTTTCATTGCAATTGCAAATCTACTAGAGATAATTTTGTGTTATAATAATTATACTTTTCTTGCTTGGCAGAAATAGTATTTCTTGGCAGTCAAGCCTATATTTAGATTTAAAGAATTTTTCTTCTTCTAGCTAGTAATTTAATTTTTTCCACCATATTGTATCCTCTGTACAGTGCAATAAACGCACTATTTAGTAGCTTCAAATTATATTCAATAATTAATTTTTACATTGATTATAACTAGAGAAGAATATTCTATTAAAGAAAAATTATCTTATTATTATTTCTACTTCCTAGAAGCTTGCTTTTTACTATTATAAAGTCTGCTTTTTCGCTATAGGAATTGATTATCAAGAAAAGAATATCTTATTAGTATTTCGTATTAATAGAAGTCTGCTTTATAGACAAATATTACAACTTCTTTTGTTAACAATTTTAACATTGTTGTCAAAATTGTCAAATAAGATTATCGAGCTTGTATAGAAGCTAAATAGTTTTTTAATAAAAATTAACAAATTATTGTTAAAAAAACTTAAGAAATTTTATCTATTTTGCAAAATATATTGAACAATATACTCAAGTTAATAATTGTCTATACAACAATTAAAAATAATAAATATTCAAGATTTGCTAAATTATTTTACTATCTAACAAATTAAATTGTAGATCGATCAACTTTTATAAAAGTTATAAAGATTTTTGTAAAAATAATAGAAATCTATCGACAAATATTACTTTACTTTAGTTTCTTCTCTTCTTTGCAAACCAAAAAGTCAAAAAATTTAATTAAGAAAGAAATTATTTTGCAAAACTTAAAGTCTTCGACTTTACATATTGCTAGACAATTTCAACAAGTTAACAATATTTCTATATCGAAAAGAAATTGATAGTTGCTCAATTTTTTTATATCAATTTTATCGATCTTTTCTATTTTATTTTTTTAAAAAGCTTTTCTCGATTTTCGAGACAAAAATATATATTTTTGTTATCTAAACGTCTTTCGAATTAAGCTCTTTCGAATTTTACACTATCGATATCTCTTTAAAAGAAAGACAAAAAATAAACAAGATATTCAAGAATAAAAAAAAGATATTTTGTCTATGTGTATAAATATACTATAAGCAACAACATTAACTATAGTAGAAATCGAAGATCTAATAAACAATCTTGCAATATAAAAGCTAATCAATTAAACAATAATTAGGGTATTAGCAAGCTACAATATTTAATTGAGTAAATTGTTTTCATCTATTAATTTTTCGAATCTATTAAGTTTTAATAATTAGCAAGACTTTTTAGAACAACATTTTCTTTGAAACTAGTTAGATTAATCAATACTAATATTTTAAGAAATAATATTATATTTCGAATATTTGATTTAGACTATTTTTATTTAGATCTAGAGAAGTTCTATAGCAAAAGCAATATTGTTACTATTTTAAAAAAAATTGAGAGATATACACTTTTTGTTGTAGAGTTAACAACTATACTACTATTATTAAAAAAGAGAAGATTAGAAACTATATATTTATATAATTTTAAAAAAACGTATTGTACTAATAATTAAGTAATCTTACTTAATAAGAAAAATACAATAACTATCTTGTTTAATTAATTAGACTATATTCTTTGTTGCTTAAAAAAATGATGTAAAATATCTATATTAGCAATTTAAGATAAGCTAAACTAAGAAATCTTTTCTATAAAAAATTTATAGAATAACAAGAAGCTATATATACATATGCAAAATATAGAGCTATATATTATATAAACAAATTTAAATAAAAATCTAGTTAAGATAATCTAAATATAGAATTACTTGTTGTTAGAGTTTCAAATAACAATATTGTTGTTAACAACAAATATTTGGCAATATAGAAATTCGACAAACTAATAGCAAATCGAAAGAAAATATAACAATCTATTGTTTTATTTTACAAAAACAATAAAAAGCAAAATAAAAAAGAAAATCGATTTTCAAAAAAATTAAAGAGTAAATTTAAAGTTAATAATAAATCTTGTTATAATTGTTTGTAAACAAAAATAAATAATAGAATTTTTATAAATTGTTTTTTCTTTAATTGCTATTTCGAACAAAAATAAGATAACTTTTGTTTAGATTATTAGCAATCTTATTTTTCTTTATATTAGCAAAATTTCTTATCTTATTAGTTGAACTTTTTTTACTAAGACAAAGATTCAAATGTTTTTTATATTAATAATAAAATAGAAGCTTACACAAATTAGAAAAAATGCAAATATATCTAAATTAAATTTAACTTAGCTTTAGACAAGTTAATTAAACGCTTAAAATATATAAGATTAAAAGATTATTTTATTTTTAACAAAACAATCGCTAATAATTATTATCGATAATATTAACTTCTATTAAAATAGATTTTACAATCGAGACAAAATCTCTATTGTAAAAAGAAAATACAAAAGATTTCTATAATTTTACAAGACAAATAACGCAAATATTTCTTTCTAAATCGCGAATTCGCAAATAATGTATTAACAAATTTAATTATACTTCGATAATTAAAACAAAGATTAAAATTATATATTAATAAATATCAAGACAATGTATTCTTAAAATCGAAAAATTCAATAAAAAATTCAATAACAAAAAAAATAATAAGAATATTAATAGTTTTTTTTGTCAATATAGTATATTATATATCTCTATAAAAAAATATTGCAGTAAATATTTGTCGACAATATTAGAATATCTTCGAAGTTAAAAACAAAATTTATATTTATATACAATTGTATCAAAAAAAAATTAACAAAAGTTCTTAAAGTTTACTACTAAGAATTTTCGACAATATTTATTTTCGAAATTAGCTTTGCCAAATATAATTGCGCAAAAACTAATAGGATTTTCGACAATATTTTTTAGAAAAGATAAAATAATATTTAGAATATAATATTATATTACAACAATAATCAAATACAGTTTTAGCAATTTATTAAATCTCTTTTGTATATTTTCTAATTGCAATATATTTATAATAGATTGTGCTATCGCAAAAACAAAAATATTTAATATAAAGATCAAAAGATATTAATACAACAAAATATGTTTCAAATAAATAATTCTTTGTAAATATCTATTTGAAAAAACAAAAACAAAAATAGCAATAAATTAATTGTTTATATTTATTATACAGTTTATTTAAAAAATAATCTTAAAACAATTTTCTTTATAGATATAAATATTCTAGATTCGAAACAAGTAGTTATAGATTTATTAAGTTAAAAACTAAAGTTTGAATTCTATAAAAGAAATTTAGTATTTTGCAAAATAAAGACTTGAAACAATATTCGAATTTGTCGAACAATTTTTACAAAATTAACAACAAAGATTGCTATAATTTTTAAAAAAAAAAGTAAGTTTTTTAAATATAATTTTTTTTAAATCCATAATATTAGAAATATATATTTATTTTGTAAATATAAACTTTTAGTTTATTAATTTTTGCAATAATAAAGAGATTTTGCTAAAATATAGTAATTGTTATTGTATTAGACGTATTGTAGAATACAAAGATAAAAAATATTATATTGTAGAAAAAAAGAATTACTTTTTTGCAATAATTTTTTTCTTTGAAGACTATTTAATTTTTTCTAAATTAATTTTTGCTAAAATATATTTCTCTTAAAAAATTATTTTGAAAAAAATAAAAATTTAGCTAAAAAACAACATTATAATCTATAAATTATTTGACAAAATTGCAAAATATATTAAGACAGTTAATTGTTATTTAATATTTGAAAAAATATTAACAATATAATAGATCTTTTTTTCAAAAAACATATAAAGATTTCTATAATAACTAATTAACAAACTATTGTTAATACAAAATTAGTACATTAAAATTATTTACTAGAATAAAAAATACAAATTTCAATTAATAAGAAGTTTAATAAGATATATATACAAGATAGACTAAAATAGTTTAAAAATTCTATATTTTTCAAATTTTTTGTTTCTGTAATATAGAAAACTATTTATATTAATTTAGAGAAAAATTTATTTAAAAAAATAAAATAATAGTTAATATTCGAAATTTAAACGCTATTAAAATTACAAATTTGTATTCTTTGCTATTATAAGAAAATATGATAGTTAAGTTACAAAATAATTTTTATATTATAGTTGTAGATAATAACAATTAATTTTATTAATTTCTAGTTAAAAAGAAGTATCGAAATTATTTTATAGTTATTTTCTATAGAGAAAAAAAGTAATTGAATATAACTCTTATAAACTTTAAAGAATTAATATTGTATATTTAAAATAAAATAGACAATTTTTTAGATTTTATTGCAAGTTTTGTTATTATTATATTAACAATATTGTAATTTTTTTACGCAATATTATTAAGCATTTAATATATTTTAAAATTATATATGCTTTATTTTCTTAAATTATTATTTTTTTAAAGTTTGAAAAATTGTATATTAAATATTTATCTATAGGTTTTTTTTTCTTACTTGATTTATTATTCTAAGAAGTCTATGCAAGCTCTATATTATTAATATTGATACTACGTTAACATAGCTTTAACGTCATATTTGCTTTGTCTTGTCAATTGCTCTCTATTAATTGTCTATTATATTAAGAAGATTCTTTATTCGAGAGCTCTATAAGTTTAAGTTTTTGCTCTTTCTTTTATTTTTCTCGAGCTTTAATAATATTGTAACTTGAAATTAATTTAATAGTTTAATAATCAAAATTATGCGCAATATTTTAATAGTATTATTGCATATACTTAATAATTTTCTTATATTTATTGTGTTTGTTGTTCTTTGTAGGTCTATTTTTTTGTCTCTAATTAAGATATATTAGTAGTACGTTGTTATGCGCTTGCGATTATAAACACAACAAGAGTTTGATACTTTAAGTACTTTTTGCTTGTAAAGAAATTAATTGAATTCGATCTTATCTATTCTAAGTTATATTAGCAACGTATTGTGCACTTTAAAATAATTACAATATAGAGTTAAATAATTAATCGAGACTTCGAAAGTTAATTTTTAATAATAGATCTTATTTGTGCTCTTTATTTATATATTTTTTTAAGCGTTTTAAACGCAACTATTTATAAGCGTTATTTAAACAATTAATTTGCATACTAGTTGTTATTTTAATAAAAGTACTAATTTGTAAACGTTGTTAACTATCTTGTTAATTGTTTTGTTTTTTACAATTTTTATATAATTAAGTATTTAATATAGCTCTAGACTCGAATCTAATTTATATATAACTTATTTTGTCTTTTGTATTTGTTAAAGACGCGCTTAATTTAAAGTCGAATATATAGTATTTACTATCTTTGACAACGTCTAGCTATCTAAGTATATCTTATATATTTTGCTTATCTTGTCAATCTTTGCTCTATATAGCTTGACTAGTTGCTTTGCTTTAACTATTAGTTTTTTTAATTCTTTATAATACGTAAGTGTTATGTTGACGCTCTTCAAACATTTGCTCTATATTTATCTTGTCTTAACAATAATTGTTGTAACATCGTTGTTCTTATTGCTCTTATCTAAATATATTCTTAGACGTAAATTTGTTTAATTATTATTATACTTCTTTTTAATTAATTTTTTGAAAAATACTATTATTATTGTTGATAACTCTATTTATAACAAGACGACATAGAATTGCGCTTGTGCAATTGTTGAGATATCTAAATTTTAAACTATTTTTTTTTTAGTTGTAGCGACGTTAATCTAAGCTTAGATTTTCGATTCTTTTTTTTATGTCGCGTCGAATGCGCATTGTTGTCGTCTCTATAATTAGACTTAACTCTCTTGCATTTATATTTGATATCAACTTTTAAATTAACTTATTTAAATAAATATTAATAGAAGTTGTGTTAGTTTTTACTTGCAATATCTTTGTTAAAGTTGTCTTATATATATTTGCAACTTGTTAAAATACTTGTTCTTGTATTAATCTTAACTTAATTATAATTGTTTTTTTGTTTTTTTTTAACTTTGTTAACGTATATTATGCAATTGCTTTATATAAAAGCATCGATTTTCAAATTGTCAAATATATATGCTTTCTTATTGTTAATAAAAGATTTTAAGTACTTCTTGTTATTATTTGTAATATTTATTGTTTTGTTGTTAGTTTTGTCTCGATTTGTCGCAAATTCGATCTAAATTATAGCTTATTATTTAATTAGATCTTTAATACTTTTATATCTTGTTTAACTTCTATATTGTAATTCGCTAATATAATATCTACAATTATATTATATTTTTTTGATATTCTTATAAAATAAATTAGCTTATATTTTTGCTTTGCGAATTTTGATTTATGCTTTTACGCTTACTATTTGTATCTTTTATATATCTCTAACAAAGTTTAACAATTTTGCGTTGTTAACTTGTTATAGATTAGAATATTAGTATTATTTACGAAGTTTATAACGCTAACTCGTAGTTTAATATTATTGCATATCTCTAATAGATTTGCGTTATAAAATAGATATAGAATTAATAATAAAGAAAATTTCTAAAATATTTTAATTATTGTCTTGTGCTTTGTTATTGTGTAATTGTCTATAACTAATATAGTGTGTCTATTTTTAAGAAAGTTGTTTACTTAAGTAAGAAACTAAGTAAGTATTTATCTTTTTTGCATGCAATATTCGAATCGACAATATATTATATTATCGAACGCTCTTATTATATTTAAATTTAGTAAAATAATAACTATCTTTTTTTGTTTGCTTTATATTGTTTGTATTTTTTTGATTATAAGTTGTAAAGTTATATTTATTAATCTTTGTCGCTTAGTTTTTATTTGTGTACTTAATAAAGTTTTTGCTTTTTTAACAACGTAACACAATCGCTTTAATACTATTAATTCTAATATCTTTTTAAAAGTGTCTAGCAACGCTATTGATTTAAAAACAAATAACTTCGAGTAAATTTTTTCGTCTAATTTGCGCAATATTATTGTAATAGCTCTCTTAAAGTATATTGATTATATTCTCTTCTTAATATATTTTGTAAAAAGAAATTGTATTTGTGTTAACACAATGTTTATTAAATATTGTAATATTCGATTTATAACTTTATTAAGTCTTGAAGTTTTGTTTAAGACAATTTTGTATATTGTTTGTTTAACTTTTCGCTTCGCAATTAAGACGCTATTCTTTATAAATAGTGCATAATTGTAATTTTAAATATTGTTTATTAATATTTTCGATAATAATAAAAAGTAAGTTTTAAATATTATTTTAATTTTTTTTCCTAATTGTAATTGCAATTCTTTTGCGTTCTTTTAAAAATAAGATTGCAACTTGTATTAATATTTTGTTAACAACGCTTCTAGCTTATTTTGCGTTTTTAAAGAGTTTCTTATTAGAGTCTTTCGACTCTTGCATTGCGAAGCAAAATTTGTCTCTTTTATACTTTTTTAATATCTTGTCTTTTTTGTTGTATATTTTAATATATTTTGTTTAATTAATTGACGTTTAACATTGTTGGTATAAACATTTTGTCTCTTTTATTGCTTGTATACAATTCTTAAATTACTTGTATTTAATTATTTTGTAAGATTTCACTTATAATATAAATTTTTCTGTTGTTTTTTCTAGAATATTAAATAGCTTTATTGTAAATTTATTAATACGTTAATATTGTATCAACTTATTTAGCAAAGATATTAATAGAGGCTTGCTTAACATATTATAGAACTTTTTCGTATTTATACTTTTTTATTTTCTTCGAAGATACCTTAATAACTTCTGCTGTACGTCGAAGTTTAATATTGTTTTTATTAAAAAATAAGTTAAGAAGTTTTTAATCTTGTTGTCAATTTCGCAATATATTGATTTGTTAGCTAGATTAATTATTGTAAAGATTAAATCTATTATAATTCTTACTTTCTAATAATTTCTTATAATAATGTCTTGTAAAAGCGCTAGTATTGTATTAGCGTCTCTTATAATATTTAATAAATTATCAAACAAGATATGTTATTAAGAGTAGAACGAACTTGCTTAAGAGAAATAATACAAGTTAAAGTTATTTACAATTATATTCTCTTTAAATATTATTATTGTTTATTGTATCTATAATAAGTTCTTTTTATTGTACGTTTCGTTGTAATTTTTAAGAGTAAGTTGTATATTCTATATATATTTATAGATAATGTATTAATAACTTTATTGTTTTCTCTTTTGTTTCTTTAAAGTATTATTATATTTATATTCTTAAAGCGTTAAGTTATATATTAATTATTGCTATTAATGCGTTTGTTAATATAGAAGTAGATTTTTTTTTTATTATTCTTTAGCGCAAATTTAACGCAACTTAAGTTATAAATTTTCGTCTTTTCGCGAAAGCGTTACGATTTTTGTATTATTAATATATTGTATTTTTGTATCTTTTTTTTGCAATAACGCTATTATTACTTTATTTCTAAATTTGTAAATATTATATTGTAATATTTGAAGTTTTAATTGATCTATTATTAAAGTTTCTTCTTAATTAACGTTTCTTGTATTAATATAATCTTTGTTTTCTATAACAATACTATCTTTATGCTAGCTTTTGTTATTTTGTTAACGCTACTTTAACTTCTAAGAAACAAACAACTAAGTAAAGAGTTCTTCGAACAATTTTTCTTGTTTAGTTGTTTTATAATGCTCTTCGTTAACGCAATATTAATATTCAAAAAATTTAAAATCTTTAATAGTTTGCTTATTTTTAGCTTGCGTTTAATATTCTTATTTACTATTGTTATAAATATTGTAACAACTTCTAGTATTATAACAAGATTTCTAAGCTCGTCTCTATTGTTTGTTCTTATTGCGTAATAAATTAATCGAGCTTGTTTTATTATCTTAATTCTTTGTTTCTTTGTCTATCTCTTAAAGTTTTTAAATTCAAATGCACAATAATTCTCTTCGCATAAGTCGCATTATTACTTTATCTACTTCTCGCTAATTATGTATTCGATTATACAATATTTTTTTGTGCAATATTTATATCTTTGTTTGTTCTTGCAATTGTATATAATATATCTATACTTTTAACACTTTAGATATTGTTGTATTTTGTATTCTTTGTTATAATATTAAATTGTTATAATCTAAGATTTATATATAATTTCGAATTAAATTAGATAATTTGTTATTTTCTTGTTAGCTATTTAAACTATTATTAAGACGTACTTTTGCTTATAATTATCTTTAATAAATTACTATATCTTGTTTATTTTTAGATTTAAATATACTTTTGCGCAAATATTTTAAAGCGTCTTAAGTCTCTTTTTCTCTATATTTTCTCTATATTTTTATTCTTATTTTGTGCATTATTATATCGATGCGTTCTTAACGCAAGATTACTATTATTAATATTTTCTTTGTTTAGAAATTGTTTTGCTTTAGTATTTTCTTATTGCTCTCGCATACTATTTAGAAGACTGTTTTTTTATATTATTTAATTGTTAATATATTTTAACGCGTTAACAATGTATTTGCAATAACTAGATTTTGTATCAAATTTACAATTTCTTTTGTATTTAATTTTTGCATTCTTTTAATTTTCGAGTCTTTCTTAATTTATATTATTATCTTTATATTTTTAGTAAGCTTTTGCTTCGATAGCGCAATAGTAATATCTTTGCATAATAGTGTATGCATTATAATTAAAGATACGTCTTTAGCTATTTTTGTTCGATTATTTTTTGTTTAAGCTCTTGTTTATTTCTTGTTCCTAGTTATTTTTTTTTTGTTATTTTCTCGAATTTTTCTAGCGATAAATTGTCTTTACTCTAGAGCAAGCTTAACGCAACGTCGCGTTAGCTCATATATTTATCAATTATATTGAACGCAATTCTTATCTTGTTCTAGAGATTAATATTTTTGATAATTGTTCTTTCGAACTTATAGAATATTCTTATTTATTTTATCTTCGTAATTATAGTCTTCTTGCTTGATTAAATTCTTTGCGAGGATGCTTTGTAAATGTTTTATTTATTTGTTAATATTGCGTCGATTACAATCTTCTTCTCTTTGCGAGTCAAATAAGTTGTAAATGCTATAATCGATAATGTTTCTCTATCTTTGCTTAGATAGATAGATAGATTCCAATAATTCGATGAAATCTTTTCGAATTTCTTCTATCTATAGTATTATTAAGACAATATATCGACAATTTAGATTTATATATTTTCGAGAAAAAGATTGTTATATTAAAAAAACTTAGTTTCTCTAAAATATTAAAAAATCTAAAGATTTATCTAAAAATAATAAATTAATTTCGATCGAAAATTGTCTACTATATATAGATAAATAGAATTCTTTAGAATTTTAGAACAAATTTACTAAAGAAATCTTTAACTAAAAGTAGAAAGATTTGCGTACAATGTTGCAAAAATACTAATATTACTTTTAGTAATATAGAGTTGCAAAGCTTTAAAATATTTTAGTAACAATTAACAAAAAAAGATACTCTTTATTATTATAATCTTACGCAAAAATTATATATCGATATAAATAAATTCAAAAAATATAGATTCGAAATCTATATTTACTATATCAAAAATGATTTCGATACGAATTTCTTTTGAGCAACTAACACTTAAACTATAATATATCTTTTTAAATTGCTAAACAATATTGAAAAAAAGTATTAGTTAATAAAATTTAAGATAGCAATGTTTGTCTAAATAATTAAAAAGATCTATTATATATTAAATTGTACATTAGAAAAATCTATTGTAATTTTTATCGATTATTTTGCAACAATCGATATTGCAAAACAAATTAAGTAAATTGTTATTTTCTTTTATTAATCGAATAAATTTACAACTTATTTGTGTCTTACAATATATCTTATAATTTTTTCTTAATATTAGATAGAAAGTCAAAAAATACAATATTATTCTTAACGCTCTTTTACAACTACTATAAAAGAGTTATTTTTAAAATAATATTATAGATAACAAAATTCTAAACAAGATATTAATTTACTATATTAATTTTAATTAAAATAACTCTATTATTTAAGAAAAAGTTAACAAAGATCTACAAGATCGATAAAAAGTAATTTAAAATCCATCGGCAATTCGGGAAAGCGACCCCTGTAACACAATGGCTCCATTGAGTCGACATTGGCCCGAGAGAGTCTCGTGACATCTAGCGCTAGCCTATTAGAGTAATTTAAAATATCCCCTAGAATTTAGATTGTTTTGTAATTTTTTTGAAAATTTTAGCCAAATCGGGTTAGTATTACGTATAGAATTAATGTTTGAAAGTAAAAAAGATTCTAAAAAAAATTGTTTTCAAATGTTAATTCTATTCGTAATACTAACCCGATTTGGCTAAAAATTTCAGAAAAATTACAAAACAATCTAAATTCTAGGGGATATTTTAAATTACTCTAATAGGCTAGCGCTAGATGTCACGAGACTCTCTCGGGCCAATGTCAACTCAATGGAGCCATTGTGTTACAGGGGTCGCTTTAGTGTGACCGTCGGGTCGGGTTTCAACCCGATCGGGTTGACCCGCCCAACCCTGACCCTGGGGTCAGGCAAATTTCCTAGCCCAACAGGGTGGGACGGGCGAAGAATGCGCGCCGAGTGTCCAACCCGACCCACCCGATCACGTGACATCACGTGACGCGCTAACCGTATGTGGCTAGCGTGGACCCTGCGCTAGCCCAATCGAGCTAGCATGAATCCTGCGCTAGCCCAATCGAGTTAGCGCATAGATAAGATAAGATAAGATAAGATAAGATAAGATAAGCGGATGCTAACGCGACGAAGTTAGCTTGAGTTCTTGGCATTGGCCCGACGAAACCCAACCCTACGGGACCCAAGAGGGTGGGTCGGGTTGAGAAAAAAGTGTCCGACCCGACCCAACGATCACACTAGGTCGCTTCCCCGAATTGCCAATGTCTACAAAATATTTTTTAGTTAATATAAAAAAAATCGTAATAATTAACAAAAAAGTTAAAACAGTTTAGTTAATCTAAAACAAATATCGACAAAGCAAAAATTGACTATTATTAATTTAACAATTTTTTTAGTTTTGACAATAAAAAGTTAAACTATAATTTCGATACTTAATAAAATAGATACAATATCGAGAACAATAAAACAAAAATCTACTATTATAATTTCGATAACTCTAACAAGATTAAAGAATTTCGAGAAAACTACTATTATTAAAAAGCTAGTAGTATTAAAAAATTCAATTAAATATAAAAACAATAGAATATAAAATATCTAATTTATACTAAAAAGGAATTTGTTTACTTTTAAAACAAAACGAACAAACAACTAAAATCGTATATTTTTAAAATTATAAAAGCAAGAATCTTTAAGCTATTGCATAATATATAGATATATAAAGAAATTTTACGTATTTATAATAGAATTATAGCTAGTTATTATATAAAACACTTAATCAAACAATTGAAAAAATATCTAAAATATTTTCTATTATATTAATTAGTTTAACAATACAGTTAGATATTGTCTATACAAATAACTAAAATCTATTATTACAAAATTAAAGATATTCTATACTATTACTATTACTTTTATTCTTGCGCTATTAAAGTTGTTTAACAAATACGATTCTCTTATATTAATAATAGATAAATTCTTCAGAAGAATTACAGAAATAATTAGAAAAACAACTTTTTTAATTAAGAAATAGACTATTAAGTTTATCAATATTCTTGCAAACTAAGATCTTTCTTTATATATTATTTTTAATCGAAATAGAAAATTTCTATCTATTTTATAGAAAGCAATTTTCTACTTGCTAGAAGTCGATCTATTATATTCTATTATTTACAATTTACAATTAAATAATCAATCGAAAAAATCGTAATTAAACAATTAAAATAGTACTACGTTACTATTTTACAACAAATTTAAACACAAATTAAGAGTATTTTGCTATTAGATTGTATAGTATTCTAAAGAACTTCAAGAATACGTTAACAAAAAGATCTCTAAATAAATTAATTTATAAGAAAATTGTTTGCAATATTCTATTATTAATTAATTTTTACAAAGAGAATACTAACGATATTGCAAAAAGGAAAAAAATTAAATAGAAATTGTAGAACTAATAGTATTTATTAACGTAAAAATAAAACTTCGATACAATAATTGTTATTAATTGCTTATTTTAAGAAAGAACAATAAAAAAAATCTTAAGCTTTATTTCAAATACGAAATTTCAAATTTAAAGGATTCTAAATTCTCGAATTAAAAAGCAAATTTTTTTAAAATCTAAAAAATCTATAGATAATGAGATATTTTATATTTAGACTAGATTTGTCTTCTAACTAAAAAGTTTATTTTGTAGTATCTATTACTATACTAAAATTTGTATTAAAAAAGAAAAATCTATATTCTAGAATTGTAAATATTGAATATTGTTTGTAAATAATGTCGAAAAAAATAATCGATATAAGTTCAAAAGATTGCTTAACAAATATATAACGTTGCGCAACAACAAAGACCGAAAAAAAAAATTGTTCAATACTTAGTTAAGTAGAAAAACTAAGATTCGATATACAATATATAGATTACAGTATAATAAAGTTAATCCAAAAAAATATCGAATCTAATTAATAATTATTTGAATATCTACAACGCATAATTAATACAAGAATATCGAAACTCATAAAGCAACACTATTTGAATCAAAACAATAAACAAATCTACTAAAAACATTTTGTCTCGAAATTCTTGTTTTAATTGTTTGTCGAAAGCATACTATTACAAAATTGTTTTGTAGAAATATATTTACTTTGTATTACACTAATATTCTACTTGTTGTTGGACTAATTTTTCTTATATATTTTACTTGCAAATAAACTTCGAAATCCTTAAAACTTATAGATGCGCAAAACGTGTTAGCTTTGCTTTATAGTTAAAAACAATATTAATATTAATATTTTTTATACAATAGCAATAGATTTCTTTGCTTTTGCTTTTGTATAGAAATATTTATTGAACAAATAAAGAGAAATTAATAAAGAGAAATCAATTACAAAATAAAATAGTAATTGTAAAACAAAAGCTCGAAGAAATTGTTTCTTTAAATATACATAATAACTAATAATGCAAACAAAAGAAATAATCGATAATTTAATCTTGCTTTGTATAGAATTTGTATACTATAGTAGATTAGCTAAATACGTAATATAGAGAACAAAAATAGAAAATGCAACTTAACATTTCATAGATATTAGTATTGTTTTCAAAGAGATAAAATTAAAAATTGCTCTCGAAGTTTTTCAAAAATAAAATACTATATAAATCAAAGCTATTGTAATCTAATAATTATTTTATTATAATAAAGACTTGTTAGAGAATATATTGCTTAATATAATCTATTAGCAATTCAATAAGTTTAAAAAAATTGTTGTTAAAATATTAGAAAAAATAGCTCTACAAATTCTAAATTTGTCAAATCTAGTATTATACTTAAAAAAAAACTATTTTAATTCTTAGTAAATACAAATCAAAATTATTAGTATTGACAAAGAAGAAGTTTATTTGACAAAATTTTTAATTATTAAGAATTGCTATTGCGCAACAATTACAAACAATTGTTGATATATTTTAATTTAGTAAAACAAAATAAATTTTTAAAAAATAAAATAAATTTTTTGAAAATTGCTTAAAGCGTATAACAAAAACAAAAACAAGTTAACTTCTATATTGTTAATATTATCTATTATAATATAGTAACAATTGCAAAAATTCTTTTTTCTCTAATAGTTTATTTAAAAATCGAAATTACTATTTTAACACTATTAATAATTGACTATTGTAACAAATCTACTTATTCTAAGTATCTTGTTCTTAATATATAGAGAGAATATTAAATATATTTTAATTTCGAATTACAAAAATTTAAATCTATTCAAGATTTTTAACTAGAATAACAATTTCGAGAATTTTGCTTAATTGCTATTTTAGATATGTTAAAAAAAATATCTTAAAAGAGAACTTATTATCTTATTAGAAAAGAAATTAACTACAATATTCTAAAAGTACAAAGCTAGTTAAAAAAGCTTTAACAACATTATTGTTTAAAATTCTTTATTTTGTCGATTAATTATATATACATATAATACAAAACTAAGAAGTTGAAATATAATAAATATAGATAAAGACTATTATTTACTTGTAAATTAAGAACTTGCTATTAATATTCTTTAAGAATTTAAAGAATACAATAGCCTTAAATTAATTGCAATTTTTTCTCTCTTAAATACTACAATATAGTAGTAATAAATACTTGTTTACTAAAGTTATTAACAATACGCGTCTTTTTTAATGTATCTATAGAGAGCAATATATTTTTCAAGATTACTATCAACTTAATATTAATATTTAAAAAAACTTACAATTTTGCAATTGCAACTTTTAACTCTTTCTTTTTCTTTTCTATACTTGTGTTACAATATTAGAATTCGAATCTACAAATTCTACAAATTTCAATCTCGCAAGTTCTACAAATTTCAATCTTGTCAATTCTACAAATTATATCAATAGGCTTGTTGAATAATGTTACCTTCGATATTGCTATTCAAAATAGATTTGTTTCGTTTATATTGTAGCAATTAGAAGAGAAGAAGTTAGAATCTAGCTAGCACTTGATATCGTTTTGTATATTCTCTAGGTTGTCTACAAGCTGTTCGCGATCAACATAATTGAATTTACTATGTCGATAACGCTTTTGTATATAATAGCGAGCTTTATAGTTATCAAGTTATTTCGTCGACGCCTTAAATGGGTTTTGCACATAGAAAGGGAGAATTAAACAAAGTTTTTAATAGAAGAGTATCGTCATTTCCTTTATAATAGCTTCGATAATAGATATTCGTTGATTTTTCTTGCGTATTTGTTATTTAAATAGTACGTTTTTTTATTTCAATTTACTTGTTAGAACAATAACGAGTGTAAATAGCTTAAATTTGATTATTTAATTAGATATCTTCCTTGTTAATTTATCAACGTATATAGGCGTTATCGACTAAACTATCTTTGTCGAATTGAGTCTTAAAGGCGACGACAAGCTCTTTGTAAGACAACAATTTAGTTTCGCGAAGAACTCGCGAAAAGTAGAGCTCTCGTAGTTATTTTTTTGATGTAGAGAATAGACAATTCGTTGTCGTTTTGACAATAACGTTATTATAGTTAAAAGCGATTGCGAAGGATTTGTTTTATGCTTAATTAAGATAGATGCACGCGATAAAGTAGTAGAAGAAGGTATATTAAGACTATACAAGGCACGAATGCAGAAAATGTGAAAAATTTGGTCAAAGATTGATCGATGAGGAGAAATTAGATTTTTCTTCGTTTTCTCTATAAGCAGTCCTACCAAAATAAGCGAGAAATCTATCGCCTCTCTCTATAGGCTAAAATTGCGATAATTATTACCAAAATCGATAATTTCGATCAAATTGATTGATTATAACACGATATTGCCTATAACTCAACTGCTTATAAAAAAGATTCATTGTACTTTAATTGTTTTTTTAATGTTTCATATCAAATTCTTTTCTTACTACGCGTCAATTTAGCTTTTCACTAATAGAAATTCTTGTTGTCTACAAACTACGCGTCGATTTATCTTTTTAACAACAAGAATTCTTATTGTCTACAATAGTCTCTTTTGGAGAACAATAATCTATTAAGAAGATTGAAGACAAATATTACAATAATTATATTTTTCTTACTTAGCAAAAATAGTATTTCTTAACAATTAAGTTTGTATTTAGATTTAGAAAACTTTTCTTCTTCTAGCTAGTAATTCAATTCTTTCCACTATATTGTGTTCTCTATACAGTGCAATAAACGTATTATTTTGTTTCTAATTTTATAATAGCAATTAATATTATTCTAAAAGCTTCTAGAATCTTTCTTAAAGTTATAGATTGCAACTATTGCAATTTGTAAATATAATTTACTTGTTTGTTTTATCATATTTTTGTTTTATAATTGCTTATTAATATAATATATATTAAATAAAGTTGTTTATTAGTATTTGTAGTTAATTTCTATTTGAGTTTAATAGTCTTAGCAAAAAGTATAATACTCTCTTTGTTATATTGATCTTTTTAATAATATATCTCTCGAAATCGAGTTTTCTATCTAGTTAAATGTTTAATTACTTTACACAATCTTTCAACTTAACAAATGTTTTATTTGATAGTACAATAAAGTCTATAAAATTCTTTCTCTTTTTTGAGAAGTAAATAAGCTCTATTTTAATATTATTGAATTTAACTATATTGTTACTTGTCTATAAAAAAGCTATATCGATTGCAAGTTAAACTATTGTAACGTTTCCAACACTATTATATTCTTCGATATAAACTGTTACGTAATTAATATAGCTAGAAATAGATATATTATATCTTGCATTAATTTGTAAAAATAGAAAGCGTATATAAATTAAAAATAATATCCACAATATTAAAAATTCTTAAGATATTTTTGTAGCAACATATTTTAGTTTTTGTTTGTTCTCGTTAAATGCTAGACTAATTATTTGTTTTTGCAAAAAACAAGTAACATAATTAATAATATTGCGTAGCATATTAAATCTCTTTAATATATTAGTTAGTTGTATTAAAGCTACGAAATCATAAGCTTCTTTAATATTTATAAGTAAGCAAGATAGTATATGTTAATAGATCTAGATTATAAAATAGAATTTCGAAAGAGAAATTCTAGCTATTAAAGCGCATAGAATAGAAGTTTATTTCCTATAGAAACTAGGTACAACAAACAATTTAGTCAGAGTCTAGAAAAGCACGTAAAAATATTAAATGCAAAATATATAACTATTGCACAAACAATTTCAATCTATCGATAATCAAAGAGATTAAATATTAATATCTAGATTTTTATCAATAATTAAATAGCATTAAAGAAATTGCAAAGTATTAAAAATTAAGATTCTACAAACATTCGAAATTAGATTAGACTTAATTATTATTAGACAATATAGAATAGACAATATATATTGTATAAATTCTAATTAAAACAAACGTTATTATAAACAAAAAAGCAAACAAGTTAACAAAAAAAGTATCAAAAGTATCAAGATTGACTTTTATAAATTCTATAACTACAATTTTGTATCTTAGAAAACAAATCGATAAGAAGACAATAAGAAGTAAATTTTTATTTTTTCTTTCTTTATTGAATATATATAGTCTTAGACTTTAATACTATATAGTTTGTATATACTAGACTAGTAAATTATATAATTTTGTCTATTTCTCTACGATTGTTATATATAGTATATTAATTGGTTTTGATACGTGTTAGCACATAATTAAAAATTATCAAAAAACTTTCAAATTCTTTTGTCTCTTTTTAAGTTTTTTTTGTTGTTTCTAAAATCTACTTTCTAGTTATTATTCTAATTTTTTTTAGATAATCTAAAGTACAAGCTATATTTTTTAAGTCGAAAATAAAATTTCATAGTTAAAATTTTAATTTTTTATTAGACTTTGCTTATCACAATAGTGCTTGTACTTTATAGTTTAATATTAAGTATTTTAATATCTATATTAGATTGTATATATTTATATATCTAGAGCTATCTACTTTCTTTTATTTAATTAAATATTAGCAAAAATATCTATATTCTAGCTTTATTTGTATAAAAGTTGTAAATATAAGTTTGTTAATACTTTTTAGAATTTTTTTTTTGCTTTCTTAATATCTAGTAATTCTAAAATATATTTAATATAATATTTGTTTTTGTTAGCTTCTTCCTGTCTTGCTAGTTAACTTCTTTTTGTCTTTTTGTTAATTTATCTTCCAAGATACAAGATTGTAATTATAGAGTCTACAAATATTAATTTTGTTACTTTTGCTATTTTTTTTGCTACTTTGTTTGCTTTCTTGTTTTCAACAATATTTGTTTAACTAAAATTTATATAACATTTATTTTGTAATTCGATTAAATTAAATCTAATCTAATTTCGATTCTTTATAGAATTTTAATTTTTCATATTTTGTATTTTCTTCAATATTAATTAACTATCGAAAAAAATCTAAATATTAATATTTAATCTCTTTTATTGTCGATAGATTAAAACTATCTATACAATTGGTATATAATTTGAATTTAACATAGTTACGTACTTTTTCAAATTCTAAATCTAATTGTTTGTTATATCTAGGTTTTGTAGAAAATAAACTTCTATATCGACGCGCTTTAGTAACTAAAATTTCTCTTTTGAAACTTTAGTTTATAATCTAGATCTATCGATATATATTACAGTATCTATTTTGTTTTAAGCTAGCTAAATTCTTAACGTAAAATCATTCTTGTTTGTCAATTTTTGATTTTTCGAACTTTTGCTAAATTTTAGTCAAATCTTTGATTTTTATACTTTTAAAAAAAGTTTTAATACAACTAATTAATTGAATTTACATAATTTACTATATTTTTTATTTTATTTAGCACTTTGTGCATCTGTATAGAGTATTTTCGACTTTTTTTGCAAAATCTTTTAATTCTAATTGATAAATTCGCATCTATAGATTCTATAAACTTATTTTTGTTTTAAATTTAAATATCTTTTCTTGTTAGTTTCTAATTTTGTACTATATTGCAATACAAAAGAGCTAGAGATACGCATTTTTGTTAAATATATTTTTTGCTAATATTGCCAGTCTAATTATATATTTGTTGTATTTTTGTTGCAAATATATATCTATCAAAATAAATTGTGTTTCTATCTCTATAGTAGCAATTAATAACGTTCTAAACGTTTTTAGAATTTTTCTTAAAGCTACAAATTACAATTGTTAAAATTTGTAAATATAAATTGTTTGTTTGTTCTATTTTATTTTTGTTTTGTAGTTGCTTACTAAAGTAATATATATTAAATAGATTTGTTTATTAGTATTTAAAATCAATTTCTATTTAGAGCTTAATAGTCTTAGTAGAGAATATAGCAGTCTTTTTATTGTATTAATTTTTTTTAGTAATTTTTTTTAAAGTTAAGTTTTTTGTCTAGTTAGATATCTAATTACTTTATGCATTCTTTCAATTTAACAATTGTTTTATTTAATAGCAAAACAAATTCTATAGAGTTTTTTTTCTTTTTTAAGAAGTAAATAAGCTTTGTTTTAATATTATCAAATTTAATTGTATGGTTACTTATCTATAGAAATGCTATATTAGTTGCACGTTAAATAAGTAAAAAAGTCTTAATTTATATTTTGCAAAAATTACTCTATAGTTCTTTACAATAAATCTTCGAATTTTCGACATTAATTATTATCTTTTTTGTATTATTTTACGATAAAAGTTTCTAAATTAATAAGAGTTAAATGAAGAAATGTTTTTTTACAACTTTTGCAAATAACTTTGAGCACATTAATAGCAACGCAAGCAATCTTGTATTAATTGCTTCAAAGCTTGATTTTTTAAGCTTAATTATTTTATTAAAAATTTAAATGCTTTATTAGTCTTAACTTTGTATCTTGATTTTAAAAAGTTTAATTTCATTATTACTTTTTAAACATAAAATGTTTCTTAATCGTTTATACGATTACGCTTTTATTATTAAGACGTAGAAGCTTGTTAAGTAAAGACTCTATTTAACGTTTGTTTTTTCGAATAAACAAGAAGAGATTTTAATGAGCTTTAGTAACTTCTAAGTTAAAAGAATTAAGTCGATAAAATATATCAAAGACGTTATTATTATTCGAGTGCTTCTCTAAATTAAACAATGCATCTTAATTGAATTGCGAAAATTCTATAATTATAATAAAATGCTTTAGAGATAGCATGTAGTATTAAAAGAAATAAAATAAAAAATAATATAAACGTGAACAAAAATTGTCTTAATTATAAGAGTAGTACGTAAAGACTAAAGTAATTAATACTCTTATATTTAATTTAACGACAAAAGATTCTATTGCTAAATTTTATTGTTAATCGTTTTTTTTTATGCAATTCGAAGCTCTATTAAACGAAAAACGAAATAATTAATTAAGCAACAACGATCAAGTTTTTTTTAGCTATTCTAACGAAAATTATGCTTAATTAACAATTAATCTACTTAGAACAAACATTAATATATCGTTAACGAATTTTAGAAAACAAAGTATCAATTTTATGATTAAGTTGCAAAAAGATATAAAGATCAATTCAATAAAAATTCATAAACAATATTCGCTCATTATTAAACGTTAAAAAATTTATTTTAAAATAAACGAAATCAATTAAAGTAAAAATAAAGTTACGATAATTATGTTAAGCTATACAAGTTATCATAATAAGTAATAGAAAACAATACGAGAATAGCTTTTGCAATCCAATCTATGTCGTAAACTTTTTATTAATTATTTGTTATTTTATTGCTAAATCTCTTTTTACTTAAATTTTACTTAAAGTTTGCATAATTAAACTTGATAATCGCGTCTAGTTTATCTATTTTATTACATAACACAAGAAAGTCAAAATAGTCGTAAATCGCTTGTGTACTATTAATATATTTTATTTTCTCGTTTAACATGCGATATTTTTTAGCATTTGTTTGTAAAAGTGTTTCTTTTAAAAGCGCATTAAAGTTTCAAGATTTTAGTGTAACTCGAAAGCGTAAAAAGAGCAATATTTACGTCGACTTATTGTTTACAAGTAGATTTTTATTAAAATTGCGTCTTTTTTTTTAACACAATGTTAAAAATCAAAAGTTGTACATTTTGCATTTCTTGTTTGCGCAACAATAGTTTTCGTAGATTAAACGTATTTTCTTAAGCTCTTATAAGAATTGTCGCTTTTTACGTCTATAAATAACTATTAACTAGTAAAGACGTCATTTAATATAATGTACTTACGTTGAAGTTTTAACTTGATATAACTTTGATAATTAATACGATTAAGTTCTATTTTGAGTTTTAATACTAGTTGATATGCTATTGAAGCTAGGGTTTAAATATAATTATTTAATAAAAATTATAGCGTTAAGCTATTACTTAAGATTTACTCGTCAAATCTTGTTTTTTTGACAATAGTTTTCTATCTTAATAATATAGGTTTTCGAACAATAGAAATTAATGCTAAAAATATATATAATTACATTATGCTACTTAGTAACGTCTTAAGTGTCATTTATTTCTATATTAATTTCTCAATTATTATTTATTTAGAGCTTTCTATTTAACAAAGCAAACGTCGCATATAGTTGACGATATAATTGTTTATAAAGCTTGACGTTCAAATAAAACACTTAAAGCAAAAGCTAACAATTAGAAAGAGCAAGCTATTTTTTATTGTAAAAGAGCATTGTTTCTCGTAATAAATCACTAGAATTATAGACTTTACTTAGCGCACAAAGTATTATTAGGCAACACTTATTTACATCGACAATTCAAAGTAAATCCATTATTTATTAATAATTATAATAGTATTAAGACAAGTGTTAATTTAAATAAAGTTAACTTTTAATTATTTATTAATATTTTACGTCTTATTATTTTTAGTATTACGACTTATAACTTTCGCAACTATTGTTTGAAACTCGATAGCTTAATAATACAATAACATATTAAGAGCTACTTGTTAGCGTCTCTTTTTGTAGCTTTTGCGTAATGCTTACTTAATAGTTAGTGACATGTAATTTTACGCACTTTGACGCCAAGTTAAGAGAGATATAATATTTATTAATGAAAAGTATAAGTTATTTCTTAAGATCTTGTATAACGATACGCAATAATAGTTAAAGTCATAGTTTTATTGCTAAATTTTGTTGCTTCATGCGCTATATCTCTTCTCTTATAAAGTAAGATTAAAACTCGTTAATATAATTTATTAGAATTCGTTGTGACTTAATTTTAAGTTTAATCAAAAGTATAACTAGCAATGTGTAGCGACAAATTGTGCTTTAACTACGAGGTAAAAAAAATTAAAAATAAAAACGAATAATATCTATAACATTTGAATGTCAAGACAAGATATTAACAAGCCTTATTTTTTTTATACATGTTAATTAATTTTAATCAATAATAATATTATCAATTATCGCGACATTCTAGAACAAAATGCGTTTAATTATTGAAATACTTAATTAAACACTTTATTAAATTTAACAATCAAATATAGCAAATCTAGTCTTTGACAAATAAATATAATTAAGAGACAAAATTAGAAATGTAATTGTTAACAACGCATTTGCACAACATGTTAAACTATATTTTAATCGCGTTTTTTCACGATGCGTTGACTTATCTTAAAACTTATTTAAACGTCTAGCTTGTTAAATTGTTCTTAACGATAAACTAGTAAATAAACGATAATTTTCTCGAATATTTAATTCTTCTTAATCATAATTTTACGACTTAAAAAAATAAACAAATTTATTACGATCTATTAATGTAAGTGTGTTTATCGCATTGAAACTAACACGTAAACTAAGAATTTTATAATTAAAGAATTGTTCGCAAGAAGTATTTATTTTAATAATAATTATTAAATTGCAATTTTAAGCATTAAGAAACTTTTATTCGTTTTACATTTAAACGTTAAAGCAAGAGAGCAAAAATAAGTTATTAAAAATATAAAAAAGAATTATTTATATAAATATTGTGCAACGATGAAAAGTAGTAATTAAGAATATTTTATTGCTTAATTCTATTATTTCGTGCATTGTAACTTTGATATAAGAATGTAAATTAAATTTTTATTACAATTTTCAATTTTAATATAACTTTTATTAAGATTGTACTAAATGTAATCATTGCTATAAATGATAAAATGTTTCGAATAAACTTTATTTATGCTTGAACTTAAATGTATTAACTTTAAGCACATTAGCACACAATTACGTTGCTATAACATTACACTAGCAAGTTACAAATCGAAATAACATGTTATTTAAACATAATTGATATTTATTCAAAATCTTGCATAATAACGTTATTAACTAAAGAGTAAAAACAAATTTGTCGAACAAAGCACATCATAAATTTAAGAAATAATATTAATAACTATTTTACGCTCTATAATAAAGAAAAGACGTATTACGAAGAAAAGCTTCTCGTTCTCTTAACAATTTCGTTCGATTAAAAAAAATTCTTTTTAATAACGAAGATTTAAAAGAACAAACGTTATATATATGTGTTTTCTTAACAAGAGTTTACAACAAACACTAATATTGCTAATTAATAACTAGCTTTCTACGAATATTATAATACAAATAGATAAAATAAAATTTTAATTATTTAACGAGAACATTAATTAGATTTGTGAGTTAAAATACTTGCGTTAACTAAATTAATACGTACATAACGTCAATGTAATTAAGAAGCGTCTCGAGATATTAAATTGACAATATTAAGGCTTTACATAAAGTAATTATTAAAGTTATCTTAATTAATAAAACAAATAAACAAGAAGTAATAATATATTTAGCATAGATTAATCTAACAAATGCTATTCTATTGTAGCATTTTATTGCTTATACGTTATTAACATTGTTTTGCTATATATTAATTGTTCGAATACAATATTGCAAGCACTTTTGCAAATTACTTGCGAATCAAAGAATTACGTTAAAGAATTAAAATTGTTCAAATTATAAATTAACGCTAGAGTTACTTCTATTAATTCTAATTTTTAATTTAATTTTTTGTCATATTTATATTTTTAACGTCGTTGTTTTTCTTATTACTATTACTTTCGAGCTTCTCGACTAAATTATTATTTTTATTGACGTTATTTTATTTTAAATTGTGTTTATTATTATTAGATAAAAAGCTACTTATGTCGTTTAAATAGTTTTCGTTTATGTTGTCTTGAAATTTAAAATTATCGAACAAAAACACTTTTAATTCAAAGTTAATATTTAAGATTAACAAAAAAAAATACGATCAAGAAGCGAATATTTGTTTTCACAAGACACATTAATAATTTACAATAAATTGTAATAATAGCAACGCAAACATATACTTAAATTTCAAATTTACAACATTGTATAAATTTAGACAATTTTTTTCGAATTTCTTTATTTGAAACGCAATTTCTTGTTCGCTTACACTTAAACTTCTTAATTTATGTTCGTTATATTACATTAGTTTTTGTTTCTATTTAAGAACAATACGTCGCATATCTTTTATTATTAAAGCAAAAAAAAATTCTTTTATTTGACGTTTTGTTAATTGATTGTTTTAATCGAGCAACTTCTATATATTAGTAATTGAGTGCGAAAATAAAAGTTTTAACATGCGAATTTCGAAATAATAATTCTTCTTCTTTTGCTAAATTATATAGTTATTAAATCTAATTAGTTTTTTCTTAATTTCGAATTTCTTTTTGATAATTTTCTCGTCTAGTGTCTTTTTATTATTTATAGCGATTCAATTAATTACGAATTTCTTTATTTAATTGTTAGAAAAGCAATAAACAATGTTAATTATTATTTATCGCTTTTGCTCTCTTGTTATCTTTTTTTTAATAGTTTCTCTTTTATGATAAATTTATAAATCGTTTGTTCGTTTTCGAACATTTTTTTGTAAAAAATCTAAGTTTATAATTTTGTAAATAGCGTTGTTTATGCAAAGCGATCGTTATATATTGCTCTTTAGAAGTCTCGAACGTTTAAATCGATTACGACGAAACTACATAAATGTTAAAGAACAAACAATAAAAGAAAGTAATAAAATACTTATCGCTTCTTTTTAAGATTTTTAGCTCATTTAATTTAAGATTTTTAACTAAGCTTATTCTTGTTTTTGCGTCGAATAACATTCGATCAATTTTAAATTAATTTGTTTCGAATTTAGCTTAATATTGTTATTAATAATTTTTTTAACATGTTTGAAATCGACATTTTAATTATTACTTCTTAAAATTGTTCGCAATTCAAAGTCGATTTTCTCTTTAAAGAATTTGCGCTTTACTTTTTTTCGCAATTAATTAAATAATAACATTAATTTATTATTAGTATTTTTCAATTATAATTTGCAACAATTGATAAAAGTTTTTAACAATAAAACTTTTTAATTATTTTGATCTTTTTAATTGTCTTTTTATCGCGAGAAGAAATTTCTTAATTACGATAAATAATATTACGCAACACAATTAACGTATTTAACAATATAAATAAGCAACAAAAGTTGAATCTACATATAATCTTCGTAACTTTACGATTGTCGTTGTTTATAACAAGTTATTTATGATTTGTTAATAAAACATTGCAATTGCAAAACGAATTAATAATAATAAGTAAATATAATTGTTTATTTACTTTCTTAAGTCGCTAGATAATCGCAATTTAATAAGATATTATTGCATAAATTCATTAAATATTTACAATATCAACAACTTATTAACGAACATCACAAATAATTTTATTATAATTTCCAAATTTTAAAAGTTCTTCGTTTATAACAAAAATTACTTATAGAATTTATTATAATAATATTATTAAATTACATTGCTAGATTACATTGCTAACTATTGCTTAAACTTATATCTCTAAAAATGTGCAACAAGAAATCAAAAACAATAAGTTTAACTAAAGATTATCGTTTGTATAAATGTCTTTTAAACATGTACGTCATAAGTATGCTAATGTTACTATAAAGAAGAAACGAAAACAAGACGCTATTTAAACATGACAACAATTATATAATCGTTAGAAAAGAACTAAAAATAAATGAAAGCAACAAAACGACGTAGATATTTATTTAAAAAAAGCATCTAAGAAACTCAAAACTATGCGATATAAGAAAGACAATAAATTTGTTTTCTATCTATAATTAAGTTTTAATGCTAATCGAACTTGTAACGATAACGCTTAAAGAGATTCGTTAATATCAAAAATCTACGAATTTTCTAATTAGAAAGCTATCGTTCGCAAGGCTTTGCAAAGAAATCGTTAACAACTTCGCAAAAAAAAAGTTATTAAAATGAAAAAAACAACGATTAAGGCGTTGCAAGAGACGACTAAAGTGTGAATCGTCTCTATTTTTAAATATAAGATTAATTGACTACGTTTCTAGTGCAATCTTATTTAGCTAACATTGTTTAACGTTTGTTCGAATTATTATTTACGACAAACGACAAACATTACAATTCAAAAACTTAACTTTAATTTAATATTATTTTAAAATTATAATAAACAAGAAATTAAAAATGTAACTCGATCGTTTTTAAGAATTATTGTGACTATTTTTGCTATTACTTTTTACTACGAACAAGAGTTTAAGACGCAAACAAACGTTATAGAATTAATAAATTATTTTAATAATTAGCAAATACATTTTAATATTAACAAATTATTTGCGAATCAAAGAATATTTCAAAATAATTGCAATGCACTTTAAAGATTGTTAACGTATATTTAGAACAAAGTAGTTATTACTAGAGCATAATTGTCTATCTAATTAAGATATTAATATAAAGATCATTACTAAAGACGTGACGTAAAAAAGAAAATTAAAATTTCGCTAAATAAGCAATTAAACTTCAAGCAATCTTTTTTTCTTTCTAGAATTGTATTACTTTTGTTTCAAATGCTTTATAATTAAACTTAGACGATAAATTAAATAAATTTCTTCAAATTAAGCTTAAAATCTTTAATGATTTCGTTCATTTCGTTAGCAAATAACATTGTTATAGCTTTATTGTTTTCGTAGACATTTAACACAAAAGCAATTATTAAGTTCGAATATCTAAAAATATTTAAATTAATTAATAAGAATTATAGCAATCTTTTCAAAATTAAAGCATATCAATGAGCATTGTTTATCGCATTGTTAGAATTTAAACACTAACTTAAAAATCTACAATATTTCTTTTTTAAATCTTTATTTTTTATCGTACGCAATTTCACTTCTTTGCGAAAATATATTAGTTGCTTATATCTAATTATCACATTTATAATTTTGCGAATTATCGAATAAAGAAAGTTTCGCAAATTAGAATTTTAAAACTATTATTCGTATTATTAGCAACAAAAAGCAACAATAAAAATAAATAAAATATGTCTTGCTTATAACAAATGATTCGCTTATTAATTTGCGATCTTTTGTCTTATTGCTTTTAACTTTTGCTCAACTCTTTAACTTTATAATAATCGCAATTTTTTTCTTAATAATAATAATCTTCCTTGTCAACTTGTTTTCGATTGCAATTACAAATAATAATGTTACAAATTTCTTCGTTATAATTGTTAAATTTTTGAATCTTAAAGTGTTACGCTTTGCGACTAGTGTTAAGATGTTTATTTTTCTTATATTAGTTGCTCGTTTTCTAGAGTTTCTAAAATTACTTTAGACAATTAACGTTAAAGTAATCGTCTATCTTATAGCAAACATCTCTTTCTTATTAGACTTTTCTTCGCATTTAATTGTCGAATTTGAAGCATTATTATACTTTGTTTAGTATTAAAGTTAAAAATTTTCTTTCAAATTAAACTTGTTTATTACGTTTAATTTAATGTTTTAATTCAATATAGTTTTCGCTCTTTTCGCTAGACGTTAAGTGAAAAATTTAATCGAAATTCGACTTAAGAATTGTTAAGAACTTGACGCTAATATTATAATTTAATATATCGTTGTACAAAAAAACTATGCGTCGTAATTTACTTTAAGCAACTTTGCGATTAACAAATCGCATTCGTTGTAATAAAATATAAGAGTTCTTTATTAACAATTTTTGCTCAATAATGTTTAATTTTAATTCGCGCTTTTTTAAATTCTTAGTCATTAGCTTTTTGCGTTTTGATTTCGACTTAAATACGAATTTTAATTGTAACGAAACATTTTCTATTAATACGTAAGCGATAGAAAGCAATAGTAAATTTAAAAGAACGTCTATCTTGTTTAATTAAATCAAATTTGTCTTAAAAGTTTTTAGATTCTTGCGAGCTATTAAATTTTCGCATCATTGTAGATATTCTTAATATAAAAAGAAATATAAAGACAAAATAAACAAGTATAATAAACGCAATTATGTAATAAACAATTTAACAATAAAGATTAATAGTGTTTTTAAAACACAATTTAAAATTATAACAAACATTGTAATTACAATTTGTTAACTCGTTATATTATATATTGCATTGCAATAATAAGTAGCACAACTATCTTACACATACAATGAAAGTCTTTTGCATAATATTTGTGTTTAAGTAGTAAATTTAACAAATGTAAAAGTGCTATTTGCGACATTAATTATATGCAATAAACTTACTCGCAATATTTTGCTTTCTTAAATTTAATTTTTGCTAATTTAATTTTGATTTATCAAGTACTTTAAGATTTAACAAGTTAATTAATACGTAACATCTTATTATAGAAATTCTAAAATTACTTAATCGATAACTTAATCAAGTTCGAAGTTCATTAATAAAAAAAAAAGTAAATATAAGAAATTTAATAACTTTTAGCTTAATTTAAAAACTAATACTTTACCAAATGCGATTACTTAATATTATTTATATCTAACTAGAATGTTTAACTTTTTACAATAACTAATAATTTAGCATTCGAACACTTAAACGAGTTTAAACTCAAGTCACACATTAATAATACAAAAAGCGCAAGTATTGTCAAGAATTGTACGAATTTAATGTTAGACAAAGAATTTTAAATCTCGAATATTACACAAATTTACTATAATTTCATTATAGATTTTGCAATAACGAACGAACAAAAAAGTGCGACATTTCGTATTTACTATTATATTATACTGTTAACATTTAAATTCAAAGAATAGTCTTATCGCAATTTATAACTTTTAGAGTTTCTAAAATTACGTAATATTTAAACAAGCTTTTTAAAAGTTTTATCAAATTATTATAATAAAAGTACGCAATGATAACTAAATGCAAATTATTATAATGTAAAACATAATAATACAAGTTCTTTAAGACGTTATAAAGACGTACATTATTAAGATGTTTAAAGATAAAAGCTTTTGTGCAAATTAATATACAATGTTAAAAGAACGTAATGCTTGTGAATCTTACAAAGCATAATAAAAAAATTAATTAAATAAAGATTAGTTTAAATTATATTCGAATATATCTTAAGCAAGTTGAAGAACTTAACTTGATAACGAAAACAAAAACGTTGACGACAATTAACTTAATAACGAAAACAAAGACGTCGACGACGTTTAACTTGATAACGAAAACGAAGACGTCAACAACAATTAACTTGACGTTAACGACAATCAAAATGTTAACAAAGACGAAGACAACGACAAACTTATTAACGATCGCAAATAAATATTAATGCTAAATTTCTTAATAAAGTTTTAAAAGGCGACTCTACTATTGTTCATTTCGATATTATAACAATTCTATTGTCTCTTTTTACTACTAAGAATAAATAGAAATCACGACAAAATTTCAAATAATGCGCTAAACATATTAAGATTTTGGAACTTATATATATAATTGCAACATTCTTAGAGATTTTATAGTATAAAATTAAGTATATAATGAAGCTCGAGTTCAGTTAATCTAAATAGCAATTAAACGACAAAGATTGTCGTAACTAATGCGATAAAAAAGAAATTATACGTTTCGCATTAAATTCTATTCTTTTCTCTATTTCTATTAAAACATTTTACTTTACTTGATGATCTAAATAAAGTTTTTCAATTTATTGTCGAAATTTGTTTCATTGTTTTTTATCTTATTATTGTTAATAACAACTTTAATCTTGTCGTCTAAGTACATATTTATTGTTAATGTCGTTATTAAACTCGTATAATTGTAAAACACGCGTCAACTATTAAGCGCAACGATAATACATATAAGCAAAGAACATAAAATAGACTTGTTAAACTTATTGAAATAACTCGACTATATTGTTATAATTTTGCGTTTAATTTATAAATATATTTAATGCGCTCTCTAAATTTGCGTCTTAAGTCTTTATTAATTTCGTAAATTTTATGTAACAAATTAATTGTTTTTTTAATAACACAACATTAACAATCTTTTTGACGATCGAATAAAACGAACGATCGTAATTAAGTTTATCGTTCTAAAAAATACAAAATTAACAATAAAAATTAACAATAAAAGCGTTAAAAGAATGTATATTTATGATGTTTTGTTAACAAGTATAGAATCTCTTGTATTCGCAAGATTCTTAATGCTAAACTTGAACGCTATTGTTTTGCGAGACTTAGCAAACGTGGATTTGACAAATTTATTAAATATAAGCTTCTTCTTTATAATTGTAATCTTTTTAAATGTAATTTTCTTTGCGAATTTCGTTTTTGTCGACGTAAATTTATTTTTTGTTATTGTTTTTAAACAATTGTTTGTGCGATTTCTTGCAACGAATAATGCAAAGTTTATTATTAGCAACAAGTAATTTCGTTTATCTTTTTGTTTTTTAAGTTAATGCGCAATCTTCGCATCTAAATTAAAGTTGTTATTTTTAAATCTTTTAATTGTTTGAATAAAGCAATTATATATCTTTATATGCTTGTTTAAGACTAGAAAAAATCAAAACACACTCTACTATTATTGTACGTATTGACATTTATCTTTCTTAATTGTGATAGACTTGTTAAAAGCTTCAATATACGTCTTTAATAAAGACTTTGATTGTATAAAGCGAGTTGCAAAAACTTTTCTCTTGTGCGAAGTTAAAAACAATTTAACTTTTAACGCATTGCTATTGTTATTATTTGCCTTAACATTGTTATCGTTTGTGTAATTTTTTTTTAACAATAAAATTAATATTAAAATTTAGCATTATATAAGTTGCGACTCTTATTATTTGTCTTTTTGACTTCTTTACGATAAAGATTAAATTTCTAGAAATTATTTAAACGCTTCATTGTAAATATTGCGATAAAGTAAGAAAATCAAGTTATTTAAAAAGTATAAAGTCAAGTAAACATAATAAGTTTCTTAGTTTATTTCTTGCAAGACGCGATAGCAACAAAACAAACAAAATCTTAACTAACTTAACAACAACAATTTTCTCGCATATTAAAAACATGCTCTTAACTATTGTTGCTTAATTAGTGTTGCTTATATCTTTTATTAAGTTAAATTAATTAAGAAAAACTAATTTGCTTGTTGCAATAACTATAACAAATAAAAGCTCGTTTACAAATGTTAATTAATAAATGCTAAATTCTATGCAATGTTTCTTGTTAAATAATTAAAAAAAAATCAATTATTTTAATTAATAATTGTCTCACAAATATAAGATGTTTAAGAAGTATATACTTTTGTCTCGCATTCTATGCGTTGTAGCTTACGATCGCAAATCTAAAAGAAATTATTAAATTAAATTTTAATTTACAATTATTAGAACTTATTCGTGATCGAAGTCTTAGTTTAGATTAAAACAATATGTCAAAAAAGAAAAATTAATACTTGAAAAAATTTGCGTCATAAAAGACATTCGAGAAATTTATTAACTTCGACTTCATGAATTTAGTAACGAGAAAGTACATAAATGCAACGTCAACTCTTTAGATTAAAAGCACTAGATAATCGTCTACACAAACATCTAGCTTCTTAAATCTCTATATAAATGCTCGCATTAACGATAAATTAAAAGACAAATTTATTGTTTTTTATCGCTAATTAATATTGCTAAAATCTAGATTAGATATCGCTCTAAAGAAGATTATTAATTATTAGCAAAAGCTATCGCATATAATTTTCAAACGACAATTTTATTATTATTGTCGAAATATTTTGCTAAAGATTAATATTGTTAATTACATTAATTAAATTCAAGACGATGCGATAAAAACGTTGCATAAAATTGCAAAAACATATTTAATTAAATCGTTTAAAAATAGACACTTGTTTCTATATGTTGTTTAACAATTAATTAAACAATTTTAGTTTTAATTAATTACGTTAAACATGACGAAGCAAGAGAGTCTTTGCATAAGCGTCTTGCAATTATACGACGTCTTCTTAAGAAACGCAAATGCAAAAGAAGTCTACTTTAAACGTAGATATAAAAATAGAGCAAACAAAATCTTAAACAACTTGTTAAAGATATAAAGAACGAAAATCAACGAATTAACATGTATACGTAGTTTTAATCTAGGGGTTCTACTATTTATTTTTATTGCTTTTCTCTCGAAATTATGATCAAAATTAATGCGTTATCTCTAGTAATTACATTTGTAATAAATAAAATAATAGAGTTTTATGTACGTATATAAAGATTTTATTAGATATGCATCTCGCTTAATTTATTGTACTTAATTAGATTAAGCTCTTGACATTAACTCGATAAAATTCAATTCTAAGATTGAATTCGTGCCTTGACCCTAACCCAACCCTACGAGGCCCAAGAGAATGGGTTAAGTTGAGAAAAAAGTATTCGACTCGACCTAACGATCACATTAAATAAAATAGATTATAACAATTACTCTAAGCAAAAAGATAACTATATAATTAATAATTGTTCAAATTTTGTTATTAACTTTTACTATAAATATTCGAATATTGTTGAATTTAATTAAATATTTAAAATATTTTCTAATGAAAAGTTAGTTAAATAGATTGTTAGAACGCATTTATTTGCTAGCTACAAGTTATTTTAAAGTAGTTTAAAAGTATTATTCGCAATATCTATTAATTACTTTTATATATTTTCTACGTTCGATTACTTGTATTCTAAATCTTGTTGTTTGCATTTTAAAGATTTTTATCTATATTCGAAATATTAACTAAAATTATCTATTTAGTATTATAGTTAATATTAAAATTTAAAAATTTAATATCGAAATTATCTAATATCTAACTATCTTCTATTATTGTTTAACAAAAACTTCGAAAATATATTATTAATACAATTACTATTGCTAAAATATTATTTAATATATATTCACAATTCTTCTTGTTGTTCTTAATAGAAATTCGAAAACATGTTATTAATACAATTATTATTGTCGAAAGTTATCCAATATATATCTACAATTCTTATAGTTATCTCTCGAATTATCTATTAGATATCTTAGATTTGATTCTCTTATATATTATCTAAATAAAATATAATTTCAAATACATAAGTATATAGATATATATGCACAAATTGTTTACAAAAGATTTTTATATTAATTTTTCGATCTATATATTAGGTTTAGACAAACGTGTTTAAACTTAGTTAATATTCGACAAATTTTAACTTTTTAGTATTGCTATTTGTCGAAATATTGTACTCGATCTAACCTAGTGCTAGGTACTATCTAACTTGATACTTCGACATTACGTAATCGAATCAAGTAGCATTAATCAATATATATAGTTGAGCAAACCCCTTAGCTTCTACATAGTAACTAAACGTTCTACTATCTATTATTTTGACAAGTTATAAGCTCGAAACAAGGCGAGAAACTTATCTACTTGTTAATCAAAATGTTTGAAGCATAGTTAATAAATCAAATTGACAATAGATCTATTATTGACTAAGTTCTCGTTAATTTTTAATATACAAAAACTAACAATCAAATCGTCTTAATACTTAGATTAGTCTTCAAGAACTAAAATATCAATATTATGTCTAATGTTGTTAGAACAATAATTAAGAAGCTATCGAAACTTGTCGAACAATTAATCGTTCAATTACTTAGACAACTAGAATCTTTAATTATTAACAATTGAATCATTGATATCTAACTAAAGATTCTAGACACAAACGCCTTATTAAAGAGAACTAATATAAGTTGTAAAACAACTAAGTTTATCTTATTTGCAACTCGTTGTTTTTGTCGAAAAACGTTAATTACTTTTAACAATTATTTATTAATAATAAGTTCTAAAAAGATCGAAAAACTAATTATGTAACAATTATACAACTAAGAATCGATAATTAGATAATTAATAATTAGTCAAAGGCGCGTTATTAAAGCGAGGCAAGATTTTGCTTTGACGCATTAATAAGAAGACTAAATTACTTATTTTCTTTAATCTTCGTTCTTTTATTTATTGCAAAATCCTCTTATTAATAATTAAACGAGTCAACTCGCTAGTCCAATAATTAAAATAAGTGCTAGCCAACTTTTCTTACTACGATGTACGAAACAAATTAGTAAATTAAATCGCAAACATACTTCGAAGATCGAAATAACTTTATTAATTATTTTGAAAACAATGTCGAGACGCAACTTTTAATTAAATAACTTTCAATCTTATCTAAATAATGAAGTTAAAAAGATCTTAATTATTGCGAAGACGCAAAAGATTCAAATCGAAAAAACTAACTTTTAATCTTGTCAAAATAAGAGAGCTAAAAAGATCGATTTAACAATCGCAAAGACGCGAAAGAACGTTGTTATCTTTATAGTTGTTAAAATTAAGAAGAAGAATAAAGAGATTAAGTAATTCGATCAAATTTTAGATAGTCAAAAGTAGTGTGATCGTTGGGTCGAGTCAAACATTTTTTTCTTAACTTGATCCACTCTTTTGAGTCTCGTAGGATTGGGCCAAGATTAAGGCGCGAACTTGATTCTAGAGTTGAGTTTCGTCGAGTTAATGCCAAGAATTCAAGCTAACTTCGTCGCGTTAGCATTCGCTTATTTTATTTTATTTTATTTTATTTTATTTTATTTTATTTTATTTTATTTTATTTTATTTTATTTTATTTTATTTTATTTTATTTTATTTTATTTTATTTTATTTTATTTTATTTTATTTTATTTTATTTTATTTT
>JAABUZ0100001294.1_pt1 | contig 48780 bp, 37 predicted proteins | sample 5562091 | NCBI WGS metagenome assembly JAABUZ01 (sample SAMN12813069, study PRJNA571459) | rock metagenome | isolation source: Antarctica rocks | place: Antarctica: Victoria Land, Linnaeus Terrace sud | collected 2015-12-21 | reverse complement strand
CCTAAATCGGCTCTCCAGCCCATTCAGGCGGCCTACGTCAGCCGACGTGCAGCCAGATACGGCCGATCTGATTCGACAGAAATGCTCATGAATAATCCAGGCTAGCTCGCCGCGAACGTGCGGGCGGCTAGCAGGACCTCCCCGTAGTCCCCGGCCTTGAGCGCCTCCAGTGGTGTGCGCCCGAGCAGTGCCTTCGGCGTCACGAACCACGCGATCTTGTCGAGTGGGGGTGTGTCGCCAAGGGCGCGCACGACATCAGGTAGGCCGGGGACGACGCCCTCGGGGGCGGCGGCGTCGAACTGCCAGGCCGGGAAGCGCAGGAAGCCGCCGTCGCGCGCGGCCAGCAACGCGCCTGCGCGGGCGCGGTCGTGTGGGGTCTGCCGGGAGGTGCCGAGCAGCGCGGCGACCTGCGGCGCCGTCAGGGAATTGTTCAGCAGGTCGCGCCGGTACGCGAAGTCCGTGAGGGCCGACGAAACGGCCAACGCGACGCGCTCCCGTTCGCCGGGCGCGCGGCCACCGGAGACAGCGGCCACAAAGGGGTCGATCTCCGGGGCGGGTGGGGGCGTCAGAGCCTCCTCGATGCGGCCGGCCAATGCTTCGACCTCCGCGGGCGTCAGGCGGTCCACCAGGCGGCGCATACCGCGCATGACGCGTTCGGCCGCATCACGCCGTCGCACCGCGCGCCCCCCAGGGCTCGTTGGGGTTGGGGTGGGAATCGTCGTTACGAACTCGCTCATCTAAGCCTCCTTCTCATATCAATATTCACCCTCACGGTATGCTTGATTGTAAGAAATGTCAAGACAGCACGAGTTGTGTCGCTCTTTTACTGCGCACCAAACGGGGCTCGGACAACGGGGGGACGCCCATCTAGACGCGGTGTGACACAGAGGGCTACGCCGACCACACGCTGTCCGTCGGGGCGTCGAGCCAGTCCGGCATGATCCCCACGCCCGTCGGTCGGGCGGACGCGCTGTTGGACGGCATTGTCGCGTCCGTTGGTACGGCGGGGAGAAGCGTGAGGGGTGGGGCCGTTTGCGCCCCCTCGCGCAGGTCGGCCCAGGCCCGGCACCCGGCTCGTCCTACGCGCTCGTACCACATCGCCACGAGGCCGAGCCGCGCGGCCTCGTCGGAGCGTAGGGCCGCGCGATAGTCTCGAAAGAGCCCGGCCCTGCTCCCGCGGCGGGCCAGGGACCTGAGTTGATCGGCGACCACGCAGACCTCCCGCGAGCTCAGGTGGGCCGTGAGCGCGTCGGCCAGGTCGCCATTCCCCCGTTCGTAGAGCAGGGCATGCACATCCCCGATCTCGATGGACTCCGCCAAGGACTCCTCGCTCTCGGCCTTCGTCGCCGCTACCGCGGACCGTCGAATCATGATCTTCATTCAGCCTCCTTCTCGTCTTACCGCGCTACTGGACGGCCAACAAACGCCTGCGCGCGAGGAGCGATGCGCTGCCGATCGCGCCTGGCCGCGCGCTGCCGCTCGGCGATGTCGTGGCATTGCTCACAGCGGCGCCGAATCTTCTCTGTGTCGATCATCCGGCCCTGCCGCGTCGCCTCGCGGTAGAGCGCCGCGCCATTGGGACGCTCGGCGAGCTGTCCGGGGTCTTTGATGCCGCGCGGCAGGTCGACCAGGCCGAGGCGAGCGCCGGGCGGGAGGGCGAGCTTGTAGATGGTGGCCCACGAGCCGTGTCGCCCGGCGCGGTCACGGTCGCGGATCAGCAAAAGGATGGCGCGTTTGGCCAGCCGGCGGATCTCGGGAAGGAGCTTGTCGGACGGCTCGTTCGAGCCCATGAAGACAGCCGCCTGGCCAAGCGCGAGCAGTGCCAGACGATCGAACGGCCCCTCCACCAGCGCGACCTCGGCGGCTCCCAACGCACCCTCTAGGCCGCCGAGCAGGCGGTCGCCCCGGACGTAAAGGTATTTGGGGGTGTGGTCCCATGACGCGCCGGCCGCGCAGAGGCGCGCCACCGCCCAGACCGGCGCCCGCTTCTCGCCGATGCGTCGCCACTCCCACAGCACAACCCGCCCTTGAAAGACCTCGGACCCGTCCGCTCGGAGCAGGCCCGCTCGCCGCGCCGCCTCCAGATCGAGGCCGCGCCGTCCTAGCTCGGCGGCCAGCGTGCCGGTCGCGTAGCCCGTGCCCTCGCTCTCGATGAGTCGGTCGGGGAGGCCCCGGCCGCGCAGGTAGTCGAGGGCGTCCCGACCCGTCGGCTTCCACAGGTTGTCTCGCCAAAGTGCGGCCGCGACCCGGTAGATAGCCAAAGCCGCCGCGTTCGGCAGACTCGGGAGTTCCTCGCGGCGAGGTGCTGGGGACGAGGACGTGGGTGGGAGGAAGGCCCGGACACCTGCCTGCCCGTCGCGGCGCGCCCCCAGCTTCTCCAGTGCGACCGGGAAGTCCTTGGGCCAGGACAACTCCCAGTAGTGGAAGGCGAAGCTGATGACATCTTTGCCGCCCCGTCCGCACCCGAAGCACCAGTAGCCGCCATCGGGGTAGCAGTAGAACGACGGCGTCCGCTCGTCGTGCCCCGGCAGCGGACATCGGGCCTTGAAGCATGTGCCCGATCTCCTCGGGTTTTCCATGAACTCCAGCACCGAGCGCGCGCTCCTGACGCGCTCAATCTCGGATTCGGCTATACGCATAGGTGTCTCCTTCCTGACCCGTCCTTCCTAGTCATCTCTGTCGATCACGCCCAGGTGTCTGGTCAGGCCATCCGCAGCAGATGGGGCGGGATCAACGAGAGGAATCGCGAGGGTTGTCCCGGCCCGCGCGGGGTCGTCGGCTCGCAGGATGCGGAGAGGTAAAGCGCGGACCGCGAGCGCATCAGCCCGACATAGAACGCGCGCAGTTCCCGCCGCAGACCCTCGGCCCCCTCGGCGAGGCCGCGCTGATGGGGGAACACGCCGTCGGCGAGGCCCGCGAGGAACACAACCTCCGCCTCGTTGCCCTTGAAGGCGTGTACGGTGCTGACGAGGACGGCGTCACCCTCACTGCTATCGCCCGTCCCCCCATCCTCCGCGAGCATCTGTTGCAGCGCGCCGACATCGCCCTCCTCCGCGACCAGGGCGCGCAGGATCGCGATGTCGCCGAGGACGCCGGGTGCGTGGCCCTCCACCGGGGCTGGCCCCTGTCCAAGCCCCGTGCGTTCGAGCAGCGCGTCGAGAACCGTGAGCGACGCTCCGCTGGCCGCCAGGGCGACGAGGCCGTCGTAGAGGCGTATGAAATGGCCGAGCGCGCGGCGCTCCTCCTCCGCTAGACCCGGCGGGCACGCGCGGCGCAGTTGGTCCATCGTCCAGGGGCCAGTGGCGCGGAGGGCGGCGCACAGTTCGTCGAGGGCGGCGCGCTGTCGCCCGTGCGCGGGCAAAGCGACCGCGCGGACCAGCGCGTCACTGTCCCTTCCATCGCGGAGCAGGGCCAGCCACGCTGTGACGGTCGCGATCATTGGCGTGGCGGCGGGCGTCGGGGTATGGACGCGACTGGGGATTCCGGCGGCCGTCAACGCCTGGGTGATGCCCCATCGTTGCCGACGCGTCCGCACCAGCACGACGACATCCGCCCATCGCGCGACCGCCCGAGAGCTACGCAGGGCGCCGAGCTCGCGGGCCAGCCACTCCACCTCGTCGGTGGCCGAGCGGGCGACGTGGAGCAGGGGCTCCGGTCCATGACGACGGGCCGGAGCCGCGGTCACGGTCGCGCCGGCGAGGTGCGCCGCTACGGCGCTCGCCACGGCGAGCAGGGCCGCATGCAGGCGATACGTCCGCGTGAGGGGAACGACCCGTGCGTCCTTGTAGGCCAACGGGAACTCCAGCAGGTAGCGCGGCGAACTGCCGCCGAAGATGGCCTGGTTAGCGTCGCCAACGACTGTGATGTGGCCCTCCGGCCCGCCGGCGTAAGCGACGAGGGCCGCCTGATACGCGTTCCAATCCTGCGCCTCGTCGCTCAGCACATGCGCGACACGCCGGAGCAGGTCGGCGCGCGCGGCGGGATGGGCGCGCAGGATCGCCACGGGCAGCGCGAGCATGTCGTGGAGATCGATAAGGCGCCGGGCGTGGAGGTCGGCATCGTAGGCGCGCACCGCCGCGCAAATGGGATCGCGCCCGTGGGAGGGTGGCCGCTGGCCCAGCTTGTGCTCCGCGATGAGTCGCGTCCCGTCCCGCGAAGGGATGTCAAGGCCGACAGCGGCGAAGGCCGTGGCGGCGGCCTGTTGCGCCTGCCCCGTCGTGGCGACGCGGAACTGTCCCCAGCCCAGGTACTTCTCGGCCCAGCCGTCGCGCAGGAGACGCAGGCCGAAGCTGTGGAAGGTCCGCACGTCCACCGCTGCCGGGTCTACGTCGCCCAGGCGCTCGTGGAGCCGCGAGGCCAGTTCGCGCGCGGCGTTGCGCGTGAAGGTCAAGGCCGCGATGCGCTCCGGTGACCGAGCGGCGTCGTTTCGACGATGGGCGTGCAGATGGGAGATGCGTCCCAAAAGTGCTTGAGTCTTCCCGCTCCCCGGCCCGGCGAGCACGAGGAGGGGATGGCGCGAGTCGGCGTGGGCCGCCGCGCGTTGATCGACATCAAGAGATAAGGTGGTGTCCGGCACGGCACACTCCTTGGGGAGAAGGACGGGGGGAGCGATAGCCGACGAGGACTTCGCTCTCCCCTGTCACATGGATCGGCGCTACGCCGATCGATCCGTCGTGACGACGGTCGGCCGCGCTGGCTGAGCGGGCTGCGCCAGCTGTGAAGCCGTGAGGTAGCGCGCGGGACATCGGCCGGATCCATGGAGATGGCCGCGGACAACCTGCAGGTCGACGCCGTCGCGCCCGAGCGCGGGCACCTCGCGGAGGTGAACCCAGGCGCGGCAGCCGCGACAGCGCACGAGCCACTGCGGCCACAGCAGAACCGGCACGCACAAGGCGTGACCGACCCGGTGGTTCCGCGCCGCCAGGTCCTCCTCGAAGGGGCGCAGGGCCGGCGCGACGACGCCGTAGCGATTATTCGCGACGATCCAGCCGACCGGCGCGATAACTGCCCAAAGTAGTGCGGCGACCGGACGCTGGATGACCGCGACGATGCGTCGGCTGCCCCGGCGTCGGGTGGCCTGTTGGTCGGGGTGGATGTGCGGTTTCTTGACCGTCTTCCCTCCTCTCAAGACGGCGAGCAGCGAGATGGTGAACAGGATCATCGCACCCGCGATAATCGCGCCGACAACGTGAGATACGGCTACAGTGTGCGTCATCCTACCTCCCTTCGTGATTAGAGCTATCGTCCTCGCCCGTACGGGTAGCCATGTGGCCGTAGACGTGCAACAACGCGGCGACACTCAAGCACGACTCATCTGGGCCGGCGCGATTGAATGCCACGACCTCTTCCCCAGACTCCGCGTGCAGCAAGCTCGACCCGTACCGCTCCAGGCGTGCCAGACGCTCGGGGCTGAAATCTTCGCACAGCGGCGCCACGGCGCGCAGGTCATCGACGGTTGCGACGAACGGCGTCAGCGGCGCATCGACGACGGTCGACCAGACAGCATATTGTCCTTGGACCCTGACCAGAATATGCGGCATCGTCATCCTCCCGTGATCGTTTCTTCATGGCGCGGACTATGGGGTGGGCGGTAACGCTCCGTGTGTCCCTCCTTTCTGCAACGCGTGCATGCAGTTCGTGCCGATCTCATGGACACGGCGCGGTCGTGCGAGTGCGATTGTGGTGGACTCGCTATCACCAGCCAGTTCGTACATGGCGGAAGCCGGCCGTCGCCACTCGGGACAGGTGTGGTGGAACCCGAGATCACCAGCAGTTCGCTTATGAGGTGGAACCGCAGACCAGTAGAGGCCATCAGCATAGCGCGCATCACCCCGCGTCAATCCCGTGTCCACGCACGTCGCCGCGTTATAGTGTGGGGGGGTGCGCCGGCGTGATATCGGAGAGTTGTGTCAGCGCGCTGAGCGGCGCGGGGTCGGGCAGAGAGGCTCCTCGCACGTCCCGTCATCGGGAGGGAGGGGGCGAGACGCGCCGGACGGCCGGACACATCCCGTCAATGGCGAGGGGACGGGTTGTGAGGGACGGGCCGCGCCAGCGATGGCACCTCCCGTGCCGACGAGGTGGACAAGATGGTGTCCACGGGGTTGACGCGGGGTTGAGGGAAACGTGCCGCACGGGCTGTATCAAAAGGGCGCGGGGTGTGCCAGCGGAGCTTGAGTAACGAGAGGTCGCCAATGGACCTATGGAGAGCCGATTATCTCTGGCGCGGGGGCCCACCCCGTGCATTTGACGCGACGCGTACCTTACTATAAAAATGCGAATACCTATTGTCCTTGATGCGCGTCACCATGCACCCATGGATCTGACACTTGGCGCCCACGCCTTAGCGGTCTGACGGCTCGTGGCGTCTCGTCACACGGATGGACAAGCACACTAACCGCCGTGTACCGCGCTTGACCTTTACCACATGGTTAGACGTGACAACATTGGCTGACGGTTCACGGCCACGGACACCAGTTGTACCGATGTTACCCATGCTCATCGTCGATCGTATCCCCTGTTGACGTCCCCCCAACCCGCTCTCTCGATCATGCGCGATCATGACCATACATCCCTCCAAAGTCCCGCTCAACGCGCATATTCCGCAGATAAACTGGAAGTTGTCTCCTCTCGACTAACATGAATAGGTGGTGTATGGCCCCTACTGGTCCCGGGTGAAGCTCACCTACAGTGCATCCTGCTCGCGTATGTCGCGTACTTCAATCGGGCGCGGCGCCACCAAGGGCTGCGGCAACGCACCCCCGACTCGTCCGAGGAGTTGCATGTACAGCATGGGCATAGTCCACGCCCATCTAGTCCTGAGCGGCCTACAACACACATATCGTTGAGCCGCGTAATAACGCCCCTTCGTACTTAACGGCCAGGCAGGATCATTTCTAGCACATGGGTGATGGGTCACACGGTTACTGCAGCGGCGCAGCGATAGCCTGGCCGTCGTGGACATCGGCCGACGCCATGACGTGGCCGGCGTCGGGCAGTAACTCGGCAGCGCACCGGTACCACCGCAGCAACTCCTCCCACGACTCGCAGGCGGGGATAGGATACGGCGAAAGTCCCGCCGCAAGCAGCAGCGCGGTGCGGTCGCGATGACTGCAATCCAGTGCTCGACACAGGGCTACGACCGTGCGTCGGTCGAGTTTGGCCACATCGCCGGACTCGACGCGCGAGACCCAGCAGGCGTCTTTGCCGAACCAAGGCAGAGCGGAGCGGCGACGCGTGTTGACCGGGACGGCATCCGGCAGAGACTCCAGCGCATCGAGCCGTTCCACGATCCCGGCCCCCGCCGATCGCGACCACCAGTACCCCGCCCGCCGCATTGGCCTTGAGTAGCTATTCCCGTCGTCGGCGTTGGCCATGAGCGGGCACAAATCTGGTGGTGGAGCCCACAGCCGGTTCTCTACGACGGCCGTGGCGCGGGGTTCCGCGTCGACCCACTCTAGGAAGTCCACGTTGTCGGCGACCCAGGCCTTGTTCCAGTCGAGCGGCAGGCGCGGTAGGCTGACCAACTCACGGAACTGCTCGTGCAGGTAGTAGACATCGATGCCGAGCAGCAGGCCGACGAGGTTGAGGTAGGCGATTTCTGCCTTGAAGCCGCCCGTGGCGCGGATCGTCACATTGACCGACCAATCGGCTGCGGAGATAAGGCCGAAGGGCTCGGCCAGGAGGGTACGCAGCCCGCGCTCGGTGAAGATCGCCTCGTGGTAGCCGAGTCCGGTGCTCTCGTGCAGCGTGCTGTCGTAGCCCAGCGTGGCGTCGTGATCGCGCAGGATCGTGGCGCACCACTGCCCCTCCGGTGTATCCGAGTGTAGCCAGGCCAGGCAATCAGCCTCGCGCTCACGTAGGGGCAGGCGCAAGCAGCGTGTGCGTCTTCGCCGCGGCGTCGGCAGGGTCGGCCCGCGCAAGGTCAGCCAGGACCCCCTCGCGCGCCGGCAGATCCTAGCCGCGCTGCCAGCCCCTATTGGTCAGCAGCGACGTGCCGACCGACACGATCACCGTGCGCATTCCCACTCCCTCAATACACTGAGGCGCCAGCAACGGTACAATCTCACACTAGGTCCACGCGTGTCACCCTATTCGCCTTGCGATCTACGTCTTTCACCGTCACGGTGATTTCTCGCCCCTTGGTTAGCTTGTCGCCCAAGCGCATGCGCAAGCCGACAGGGACATCTACAGTCAGCGGTTCGTGATTAGCAATGTCCAGTTGCAGCTGGACGCGCCCCTTGGCAGTCACCTCCAAAATTATCGCCTTGACTCGGCTGCCGATACGTGGCGCCTGCTCTTGTGTGACTGGCTGCCGCGGGGCTGCATGTGCCTCCGTGGGTGGGTCGAGTGGCGGCGCTTCCGATTCGGGCAAGATGGCAGGCTGATCTTGTAACTCCATGACGGTTCCTACCTCGCCCACAGGCTCGGATGGCAGCGCACTCCGCAGCGTAAGGCGCTCGCCCATAGTTGTGTTACCGCTATCATGGGGACGTGTTTCCGGAGCCCAGGGCGCCGGCCGTAGCGTGCCAGTAAGCGGCTGGTCGAACTGCGACGGGTCCGGCAAGACCGGCCGCCGGCCAAACTCGTTGTGCCTCCGCCCGTCGACCATAAGCTCGATGCGCATCGAGCGCGCGTTGTTCGGCCGATCGTTAAGATCAGGCAGCAGGCGTCGTGGCACGCCCGGCCACTCCATCAGGCGCAGCAGCATGGCGATGCGCTCTAGGACGTACAGGTGCTGTGCCTTGTCTTGCAGGCGCAGCGTCTCCAGCACTCGCTGCTCGAACGGACCGACGTATCGCTCCAGTGTCGCCCGATCAGACAGGCATTGGCTGACATCTGCGGTACCCGATTGCCAGTCGCCATCCGCATTCAGCAGGCTGTCGTACCGCTGTACGCGGTCTGTGAGGTGCAGCGTGGCGTCCAAGGTCACGGCGCCCATACCAAGCGATTTGGCCATGCCCAGGCTGTGGCAGTAGTCCTGTCCTTCGCGCCCGAAGGGGTGCAGCGTCCAACATAGCGCTCCAAGCTCGCGGTCGGAGAGGTTGTCGAAATAAACGCGAAACGTAAACGTGATGCCGTCCCCAACCGGCTTGAACTGCGTGTGCTGAGTACTGTTGTGTGGCGCCGGTTGCTCGGCCCTGATGTCGGCCACCGTCCTCCTACCTTGAGGAAGCCAGTATCGCTTGGACCCGCGCAACGTTGTCTGCGCGCTATCATAGTGATTGAGCGCCCCTGCATCATTGGGCCGGTCCTGCGTCAAGTAGTGCTGGAAGGCAGTCGGCTTGGGGTTGCCGAGGATACCCGGCACGACAGGCTCGTCCTGTAGCCAGACGCTGGTCGCACCGATGGGCAGTGTACCATCCCACACACCGTCGGTTACCGCGACACGCCCGGCATAGGAACGCGCCTTCTCACCCTGGCGGCCCCCGACCCCCACACCCTTGACGTAGCCGAAAAGCGCCTCGGCATAATCCACCTCCGCATCCTGACGCAGCGCCGCCGGCACAAGCTCCAGCGGGTTATCGTCATAAGGCAGGCGGAACATCTGAGCACGACCGAAGAAGAGGACTTTGTCCTCGTCGTCCTCGCGCGTCAGAAAGAAGATCGGCTCGTCAAAGGATGCGGCTGTTGCGCGTAGCAGGCCGGGCCGCTCGCGCAGCGGGTGGCCTGGTTCGTCTTTAGGGAAGGCTTGCTCCTGCCACTGCGTAATCTGGTCCTCACCATTGAACTGATTGACCATCTCTCGCGACAGGTGAAATTGCCTGCCCTGCGTGTGCAAGAAGACGTATTCGAGCTTCTTGTGTTGCATATCGCCGGCTAGCACCAGCGTCGCCGGCCGGCAGTCCGGCTCCTGGGTACGGGAGACATGCGAAACAGCGCGGTAGCGCAGGTACAGGTTGGGGTGGCGCGGGTGACCCGCGTTGGTGTACTGGATCGGGAAAAAGTGCGCGTCTTCCGGATCTAACGTGGCATAGATCTTTTGCTGCTGGCAGGCCCAGTTCGGCCTCTTGGTAGGGTCATTGGGGCCGCTACCGCGATAAAGCTGGGTACCGGGAAAGAGTTGCTGGATAACCATGCGCTGGATGCGCCCGTACTCACATTCCTCGATGACGAACGAGTCGCCCTCCTTGCGCAGGAATCCAGCCCGCACCCGTGAGCGATAACACGTCGCCCTCGGGTGTCCTCCGTGCTGCACCTGCCCGCGATTCTCCACGAAGTTGGCGGTGTACTTGACCTTGAGCGCCGGGTCGCCCAGCGAACGGTAGAACAACTCCTTGTTGGTGACGCGCTGCACTTTGCCGTAGCTGACGATCTCTAGCACGGCGCGCAGCATCCCCCGCAAGCTACTGGCGGGGATGACGGGCCGCGACGGGTCGACGGTGTAAAAGAACTCCGGGCGGTTCTTGACCTGCTCTCGGAACGGGCGAGACGCCTCTCCCTCGCGTTGCTGCTGGTCGTACTGCGCGCGTGTCAGCCCGCAACGTACGTAGAGCGACGAGCGCGTGGTGAGCGTCACGTCGAAATAGCCACTATGCGGGTAGTCGGGATCGGCGTAGGTGTCGTGGCCTGGCAGCTTATCAGGGCTATCGACGGCACGCACGACGGTCTCGGGCAGCGGCACGAAGTTGTACGGCGCGCAGGCCGTTCGCTGCGCCGAGATAGGATTCTGGTGGACGGGCAGATCCAGAATAGATTGGTCCGTCATCGGGCTGCTCCTTTCACGGCCTTGAGCTCACACAGGCGGCTCGCCACCACGCGCGCGAAGCCCGGTGAGGGGCTGTCGTCGCCATCCTCGGCCACGTAGTGGCGCACGCGCAGGCGCAGCGGACGCTCGGCATAGTCACCGGCGGCGTCGGCCAGCGGCACGGTATGCCGCAGCCCTTGCGCCCCATCGCTCATCTCCACGAAGGCGACACCGTTGCTCTCGCCGCTCACGCGGCCATGGTCACCCCACAGGATCTGCTCCTCGTCGAAGCTCTCCTGAAAGATAGGCTTCTCGTCGCCCGCCACGTCGCGGAGGAGCCGGGCATGCCATGCCTCGTCGCTGTCGCGCCAGAGCAACAACTCGGCGTCCGGCCCAAACAGGCGCGCCATCTGCAAGGTCTCAGGTCGCAACGCGGGCGGCGCGGGCTGGAGCGCCAGCCGCGGCGCCGCGTCGTCGCTGAAGAGGCACTGGCCCCAGATGACGCCGTCGTCGGCGTGGGCCAAAAGCCAGCGCAGACCGTACGCGCGCCCGGCTTCCGCGAGCCAGCCGGGCAGGTCGGACACCACCCCATCGACCGGCGCCACCTCCACCAGCGCCGGGGCCGGTTGTATGGTGCGGATCATGCCGCCCCTCCTCGCGCCACCCCATGCAGCGCGGCTACGTAGCGTTCCAGCGCGACGCGATCCCCATCGACATGGGGCGGCGCCGGCCACTGCTGATGGAGCGCGACCTCGCCGGCGCCGTCGGGCAGCCACAGCGTCGCCTCGCACCCCCGGACGCGGCCGCGCCCGACCGCCTGCTCGCCGCCCAGTGGCAGGTCCGCCGTCCATAGGTCCTTGAGCACCAGCAACAGGAGCCCCATCTCGGCCTCGCTCGGATTGACCAATCGCAGGCTAAACGTGATCGTCGTATCGGGCGTGGCGAAGGCCGGCTGCTCGTCGAAGAGGGCACCTGGGTACGACCCGCCGGTGAAGCGGTCGATGGCGACACGGTTTTGCACCAGATCGGCGCGCGCCCCTTCCACCACCTGCTCAGTGACGTTGAGGCGGCTGGCGCGGAGCCCGCGCGCCCGCATGCCGGGCTGCGCCTCGGGGCGCAGCGGACCGAAGATGTCATCGACCAGCGCGGTGGCCATGGTGGCGCGAGCAGCGGGGTAGAGCGTGTTGGCGATGCGCAGCGCACGGGCGCGCAACGCGCCCGCCAAACTTGTGCCCGGGAGCATTGGTTCGCGTTTACCGCCGGCCTGACGGCTGTGCAGGTGCATCATGTCCGGTCCGGTATCGTCGGCGCCATACCCGGCGCGGATTAACAGCGAGCCCTGCAACGCGCACGTCGCCGTCACCTCGAAAGCCCGGCGCGCATCGCCGAGCGGCGCGACGCCCAGCAACGCGACGATGCCTTGCTGGTCGGAATACGCTTCCTCGGGCAGCGGCTCATGACCGTGCTCGAGCCACGCCAGCAAGCCGTTTTGTGTGGTCAGATCGTAGCGGCGGACCGCCCACTTGTCGACCGCCACGCGGCCGTAGCCGCGCCGCTTGCGCGCCCCCAACGTAATGCCGTCGACAGCGGGGCGCAGGCCGCCGAGCGCGGTGGCTAGCGCCTGCAGCGATGCCTGCTCGCCAGCCCCCTGGGCCAGCGCCACCTCCAGGCGCAGCGGAAAGCCCGTGCCGGCCGGCCAGAGTTCTTGATTGAACAGGGCATCCTCGGCGGCCGTGCGGGTCGCGGCCTCCAGCCGCACGCCGCTGCGCAGCTCGACACCGCCGCCCTCCGGCAAGGCGCCGCGCGTATCGTCGATCACCACCGCGCTCTCCGCCATCCACCGCATCCCCTCCTGGTCGACGCCCTGCCCACCGAAGAGCGCCGTGACGATCGCCTCAGGCCCTCGATCCGACTGCCCCGCGGGAGCGCGGTCGCCTAGCACATGCGCCCGCAAGTAACTACGCAACGCACCGCACAGCGAGGCCCCAGTGAGCACGGGACGCCCATCGATGGCATCGCGCAGGAGGGGGAGGTCCACGACCTCGTCGCCGTCGCCGCTGCCCAAGTGCAGGGGGCTCCGCGCCTCCAGCGCCCCCTCGATCACGATCCGCATGTTGATCCGGCGCGACGCCGGCGCGGCCCAGCGCTCACCCGCCATGTCCGTCATCCTCCCTCATGTGCGCGATGTGTTTGGCTGCGCGCGCCAGCACGCCGTCGACCAGGCGCAGATTGTAGCGATACGCCAGCTTGTCGTTCAGTTCGGGAACCACGCCCCCAATGGCAGGCAGGTCCCGCGACGTGATGCCGAGATCGTCCCAGACACCTGCGGCGTCCCCTTCGTCGCCAACGCGCATGCGGAGCCAGTCGAGCAACGGCCGGCCATCGACGCGGTCGGCGGTGAACTGGCGACGCGTCACCTGCCGCGCGGACAACGTATCCAGATAGGCCGTGAGCCGAGCGCGCCCCGCCGTGGGCTCCATGACCAGCGCATCTTGCACGATCCCGCGTAGGCGCGCCAACTGGCTGGGCCTGGGGCCGGCCGCCGTAATGAGGTTACCGAGCGTATTGGCGCGGGCCACGAGCAGCGCGTCGAGCCGGCGCAGCAGCAGACGCTCGACCATGCGTCGCGCGGTATCGGCGCCGGCTCCATCGGTGGCTCCTTCAAAGCGAAAGTGCTCCGGCCGGGGTTTGGGAGGCCGCATCCGCGCCCACCCCGTCCCCGCCGGCCAATTCACGGCGAGCCGTCCGAATCCCTCAGCGCGCCGCTCGCCGATGCCTTGCTCTTCCAGTCGGACCAGACGCTCTGGCAGGTCCGAAACGGCCGACATGTCCGGACGCGCGAAGACGTAGACGCTGCCCATGCGCGCCGCCAGCGTCTGCGGCAGCGGTAGACCCCAGGTGCGGTTGAACCCGCCGACGACCTCGCCAGCGGTGAACACGCGATCCTCGCGCGGGCGCAAGGGCTCCGCCAGGCCCAGGCGCGCGGCGACCGCGGCGCCGATCAGGTTGGGGTCGACGCCATACTGGCCGCGTGCGTCACGCAGCAACGTGTGGCTAAGCAGGGTGACGGTCAAATCCTCGCGCTCCGGCGCCCGCGCGAGCTCGGCCGGCTCGCCCGCCTCGCGCCACCCGGCGGCGTCTTCGACGGCATGCACCCGGACGCGGCCGTAGCCAGCGCTGCGTGCGGCGCCGATGGTGAGGTCGCGCGGCGCGTCGAGCAGGGCGCACAGGGTGCGCGCATCGTCTGGATGGTCGACGACGATCGCCGCCATGAAGCTCTGCCCCCCAGCCAGGGCATCGTAGCGGAAGACCGTACCGTCCCGATCTCTAGTCCGCGCCACGCCACCGACGCGGGCGCGGGCGATATGCACGGCGACCTGTCGCTCAGATCTGATCAGCAGCGCTACACCCTCTGCCTCCTCATCCTCATCGGCGGGCGCAAGGGAACAGAACGGCGTGGCGACGCGCCGCGCTTGCGTAAGCGCGGCGCGCTCGTCTTCCGGGGCCGCCAGGTCGTACACCGGATAGTCAACACCCTTCTCGTGGAACCACGAGCGGGGCGTCGGTAGGGCGCGCGCGTCGCCGTAGGGGAGAGGGTACGCGTTGAGGTAGCGTGTGTGCCCGTCGAAGAACAGGCGGCGCGTGGCCTCGTTTGCGGGGTCGAGCTCCGACAGGTCGTACGCGCGCATATAGGCGCCGATGAGGGCGCCGCGCAGTACGCTGCCCGGCAGGTAATCGTAGGAGACCATGCCGTTGGGATCGCCGTCGAGGCTGGTGACAAGCACCGGCCCGAGCAGATCGATGCGCAAGGTCAATGCCGTCATGACGCGCCCTCCTGTAGCAGCGCGGCGAAAAGGGTAAAGTCGTCGCGCGTCACGTCGGCGGCGCCGTCGATGAGGCGGCACGTAACCAGACCGCGCCCGCGATTGCGCCCCGTGCCAAGGCGACGCAGCCCCAGCGCGCAGGCCGCGAGCAAGGCGCGATCGGTTGGCTCCGGGGCGCTGTCGAACAACAGAGGGGCTGTGAACGTAGCGCCGCGCAGGACGACGCGCATCGCGCGCAGCGTTTCCTGCGCCGGCACCCCCGTTTCCTCGTCGATGGCCGTCTGCCGGCGCACGGTGGTGAGCGACTCCAGCACCTCGCCCGCGCTCAACCGGCCGGCCTGTATCTCAGCGCGCACCGCCCGCGTTAGGTTCGCCGGCAAAGTCCCGTCGCCCACGGTCATCCCTGCCGTGTCCTCGCGCGCGCTGCCAGGCCGTCCAAAGAGCTGCAACGCGGCCGCCTGGCAGCGCTGCTGGATCTCAGAAGAGGCGCCCTGCGCTTGCAACGACCAGAGGATGTTGCCGCACTCCTCGACGAGTAGCCCTTTGAGGGTGCGCCCCCGCACGAAAGGGAGGCCGGTGGCCGCGTCGTGCTCGACCTCGACGTCGACGAGGCCGGCCACGCCGTCGCCCCGCCCAAGCGTCGCGTCGCCGCGCAACTCGACTTGCAGATCAAGGGATGGCATTGGCGGTTTACCTCCTCTCACCACTATCAGCGAGTAGCGGGATATATAGGTCGGACAGTTCCACGGCGTCGAAGTACGCGCAGTGCCCGGCGTGCGTCCAGCCCGTCTTGCGCAGATCGGGGTCCGAGCCAACGCCGAGATCTGGCAGGGCTACGCCATCCAGATAAGCCGTGCGGAAAGATATCACAGCATCGCGTTTCCCGCGCAGCGCATCACGCAGGGCCTTGAGCTTATTGCGGCGGCCTTGCCACTCCTCGCCTCGCACTTCGCCCTGAAACGCGGCTAGCCCGCGCCGCGTGACCGCCCAACTGCGCGCCTCGTCCCGCTTGTTCGCGCCAAGGGAGACTGGGCGCAACGTGAGCGCATCTAGGGACGCATTGTCCTCGCCATCCCCTGGAGTGTCCCGCCGTCCTGGGGGGGCGCTGTATTCTCGATGGCGGATCGAGTCCAGCGAGCCGGCGAGACCCGACGCGGCGAGATGCCAGTCCAGGTAGGGGCTGTCGTCGTCATTCTCCGCCCTGTACACTTTGGCCGAGCGCGCCAACTCGTCGCCGAGGGCATAAGCCCGCGCGAACGGATAATGTGACTTGACGATGGCCACACCGGCGCAGGCGCTCAACGACCCGCTCAGGGCGTCGGTACGCTCGGGCCGCGCGGTTTGGCGTCCGAACTCCTCGAGATACACAGTAGCCAGGGCCAGGCCGAGGCGGCCGTCACACACGAATGTGACGTCGTCGCCGCCGAAGACGAGCGGGCGGAACGGTAGGTAGAGACGGTCGCCGCCCGCATGCGCGAGTTCAATCCGCGCGCGCACCTGCGCGCGCTCACCCTCGCCGACGACATGCGCGATCTCACCGTTCTCTATACGCGCGATCAGGCGCCCGATCATGGCGCGCAGGGCATCCTCGCCTGCGGCGCGCACGGCATAGGAGAAAGTGCGCATTCTATCGATGTAGGCGCGGTTGCCGTCGCCGCTAACCCCCGCGTATTCGTGCGCGATTGCTTCTACGCGCGCGCCGACGCCGTTGCCGTCCGCATGCACGATAGCGACGTAACTAGCCTCCTCGCGGCTGCGGCCCAGGTGATCCAGGTCGGTCGGATAGTCGTAGGCAGGGGGCAGTTCCAGCAGCCGCCCGAGCTTCTCACGCGCCCTATGCACCGCGTCGAGCTTGGCGCTCGTCTCGCTAGACGCCGGGTAGGTGTCGCCGCCGACCGGGGGGGCCATACCCGTCGCGGGCAACCGCGTCGAGCCGCACAGCGCGGTCACGCTGAGCCCGAGCAACTCCGCGGACGGGGTAGTGGCGGCCTTGAGGCGGGCCGCATCCTTGAGCGCCCGGTCGACCGCGACGGCGAGCGGCTGGTCCCATGACGTGCTGGCCCGCCCGATGACCACGTCGAGGCCCGGCGCCTCCACCAGCAGACGGCGCGATAAGGCGCGAGTGAAGCGCCGGGCCGCATCGTCGTCGCGCGCGATCAGCACAGTGTTGCCGCCCCCCGCGTAGATCACCTCACAGGCCAGCGCGCCGTCCTCGATACGCGCGTCCCCCACAAGCGTCCCGTCGTCGCGCACGTTGTGGGGACGGGGTAGCGCCGCGAGCGGCCACGAACCGGCCGACAGATCGGTCGCCTGGGCCACGAGGTACGAGGCGCCGATGTTCTCGCGCAGCCGGTTGCTACCGAAGATATACGGCTGAATGCCGACGGTATCGACGGCCAGGACGATCATCGCATCACCTCCGCAGGACTACCGCATGCTCTGATCCATGAGTCGAGCCTTGCGGGCAGAGCGACAAGATCCGCGCGCCCGAAGACTTTGATGCGCGGCTCCGATCCGTCGTCGGGAACCCCGAAGGCATCGCGTGCCGCGGCCTCGACCGCCGCAGTGTCGTCGGCGCAACAAATCAGGGCCACGCAGGCCTCGTCGCCGCCCATCTGGCGCGCCCGCACGCAGGCCTCGAACAGCTTGCGCTGCGCCTTTGCCTCCCAGTCGCCCGCGTAGCAGGAAAAAGCAAAGAGTTGGTAACCACGGGTAGCAGCGACATCGAACTCGAACTTTGTGACGGACCCATCGTCGTGCTTGCGCCGTGGTTCCAGATTGGCCCCGACATCATGTAGGTCCAAAGCCTGTTGCCGGTCGAGCAGCGCCCTCAGAGTGACCGCTTCGAGCCATTTGCCCTGCAGCCACTTGAACGCCTCCTCCCGCAACTCACCAGTACTCTTACGGGGATAGATTTTGCGGAGATCAAACGCCTTCACAAGGAAGTCGCGTGGCAATTGCTGGTCGGGACCGAGACCAAACTCGCGGCGCAACTCCGTAGCAACGGGGAGGAGTTGCTCGTCCCCCGGCAGCGTAAGCGGGTCGTGACCCTGCGTCTGATCGAGCCACTGTTTCCACGCCCCTTGTCCCTCCGCGCTCATATGGATCTGCCGCAGTGCCGCGGCGGAGCCAGCCAGCCGCGCGGCAGTGGAAAAGTAGGGCAAGTTCCAGCCCTGTAGACCGTGGATCAACTCGCGCAAGTCCAGCGACACCGCCAGGCCGGCCGGCTCGACAGCAACATCCTGCACAGCGTGGACATCGGCGCGGTGGAGGCGCATCGTGAGCGTCCGCGCGTCGAGGTAGCTGAACCACGCGTGCGGGTCTGCCTTGGCGAGGGCCGCCGCCACGGCATCGTAAGCGTGGACAGCCATGCGCTTGGTCCCGCCTGTATAGTGCAGCCCGACACGCTGGCCCGCCAGCGGCGTGACTACGGGTGTCACGGCCGCCACGATCTCGGATGTCTCGGGTCCGACGGTGTGGTGTACGACGCGCAACTGTCGTCGATCACTGAGCCACCGGCCCAATCGGGTGGCGACCGGCGCACTGCGTGGCGTATGCACGAGGTGGACAGTGCTGCCCGGCGCGACGAGCAGCCGCGCGGCGACCGCGTTGGGCAGCGGGTTGCCGCCGACGAGCACGAACAGGTGGTCCACCTGATAGCGACCCCAATCGACCACGGCGGTTTTCTCCTGCCGGGACACGGCCACATCGCCTATGGCTGTCATGGACTTGTCTCCTGGCGCATCCACGCGCCGATCGCACCGGACAGATCGGACAGGTGTGTAGCCCCAAACACCTTGACCGGCTCCCGGTAGCCCGGCTTTGTAGGCGCCAGGTCGAAATCGCTGCTCATCTCGCGCTCGATAGCATCGGGGCCGGTGCGGCCTGCGGGGTCATCCTGGCATCGACAGATCAGGGCTGCGCGCGCCTCATCCCCGCCGATCCGCCGCGCCTGTTCGTAGCAGCGGAACAAGTCCAACTTGAGTTCGGCCTTCTTGGGCTCCCCGCCCTCGCCCGGCGGCTTCGAGCAAACGAACGCGAACAGCTGGTAGCCGCGCACGGCCAAGGCATCGAACCCTGCCTGGCCTGGTCCCTGCAAGGTCACTCCGATGTACGACGCGTGGGGCAAGAGCCGCGGCTGCACGGCGCGCAGGGCCTCCCGCAACGCGACCTGCAAGTCCGTGCTCTTTTTCCTATCCGGCATCCAGTCATCCTCGTGCAGCCGCAGTACGTCGTCCACGGTCAGGTGTATGGTGTGACCCACCGCTATAGGCATGTCATGCCCACCGCTAGTCGGGTCGGCCGCGTCGATGTACAGGGCCAGCGCCGACGGGTCCAGGTAGCTGCACACGGGCGACGGTGACCCGGCTGAGGCGAGAGCCCTCCTAATCGCGCGCGACGCGTGGACCGCCATCACCTTGGTACCGCCGGTATAGTGCAGCCCGATGCGGCCACTGTCTTTGTAGTTGGACACCCAGGCAGCGGTGACGGCGACCACGCTCGCGGGATTAGCCTCGTCGATAGGCGGCTCCACTTTGCGTGCGTCGATGCCTCGCTTCTCCTTGAGCCACGTATGGAGGTTGTCGGCGACACCTGCGCTCGCGGGCGAATGCAGCAGGTACGCCGTACCGCCCGGCGCCAGCAGCAGGCAGGCCGCGACCGCGTTGGGCAAGGGATTGCTCCCCACGAGCAGGAGGAGATGATCGGATTGTAGCTGCGGCGGCACATCCATCACGTCGTCACTCCCCACGTCTTAATCTCCCAGGGTCGCCGCGTCGGCATTGGGATACGCGTCGGCGTCGGCACCCTGATCGTAGCAAGAATCCTAGTAGGGCGCATGTAAAACGCACAAGCCGCAGCGCGAACTACGGACGATTCCGCGCACTATCTTCGACTCATCCTTGCTCTTTCTATGTGTGGCTGGAGCGCTGCATCGTCACGGACGAGGCGGCCGGCCACGAGATAGGGCTACCCAATCGCTTATTAGTCGGTGGTCCGGGGGGCGCGGCGGCGCGTTGGGGCAAAGAGGCTGTCTTAGCCGCGTGACCCGACCTCGTTCACCGCACTCGTATACTAGACTACATGGCTCGGCTGCGTCAAGCGGCCCCAGCAATCTACCCCTCGTGTAGCGGACGGTTGAGGTTAGCATCGTGGTTGAGCGGTCGATAGGATATCATAAGTGCCCGGCATAACACGCGACGAAGAGATGCTCACGAGCGATAGCGACGGAGAGATGGCTCAAGATGCCGTTGCCTACCAACTACCCGTCGCCTCGCTGCGGTTCGTGGCCACGGTCGAGCGGGCTATCACCTTGCCGCCGAACGCTGGGAGCACGCTGCGCGGCGCGTTTGGCCACGCCCTCAAGGAGATGGGCTGCCTCTACCGGGCGCAGGGCAGGCCCTGTGAGGGCTGCGTCGAGAACGAGGCGGCGATGGCCGAGGAGCGGCCGACGCGCTGCGTCTACGGCTACCTGTTCGATACGCCGCGCCCGCCCCACACACCCCTGTACGAGCGCCAGCAGGAGGTCCCGCATCCCTACGTCATCCGGCCCGCCGGCGGCGCGGACGCCCCGCCTCCCGCGGCCGATGGGAGCAGGGTCTATCCGCCCGGCGCGCGCCTGGAGTTCGAGGTGCAGTTGTGCGGCCTCGCACTGCACCTGGTCGGGCACGTCGTGGAGGGCTGCGTCGGACTAGCGAGACGTGGGCTCGGCGCGGGGCGCGGCACGGCCGAGGTGCGCGAGGTCTGGGAGCAGGACCCGTTCGGGTCGGAGCGCCGTCCGCTGCCCTTCCGGCTTGATCGCTCTACTCTGACGCTCGTCGCGGGTTGGGACGAGGCGTTGGCCCGCGCACAAACATTGGCATCTGGTTCCGTAGCGCTGCGCTTTCTAACTCCATCGCACCTCGTGCGCGACGGCGCCCCCGTGCGCGTGCCAGAGTTCGCCGCGCTGGGGCGGGCATTGCTGCGCCGACTGACTGTGCTGGCTCTCTTCCACGGTGGCGAGGTGCCGGCCGACCTCTTCGCGCTGCTCGCGCGCCACGCTGAAGGGGTGCGGTTGGTGTCCTGGCAGGGCGAGTGGCGCGACTGGGAACGCTACTCGGCGCGGCAGGACCGCCGCATGACCTTCGGCGGGTTCGTCGGCACGGCCCTCTACGAGGGCGACGTAGAGCCGTTCCTGCCGTACCTCGTCTATGGGCAGGCCGTCCATGTCGGCAAGCGATGCACGTTCGGCGAGGGGCGCTACCGTGTCATCGGCGCGGGCCTGCGGGACGCGTAGGGCGCCCTGCGCATGGGAGTTTGCACCGCCAGAGGTTTTAGCGGTTCCTCAGACGCCGATCCACACAGGGGCAGCGATCTTTTTCCGCCATTTTAGCCCGATAGTGGACAGCGCGAGGCCGCGTGTAGTAAGATTGTGCAAGAGGCCGCCAAAATGAGAGCAGAGGCACCAAAAACCGCACGTTTTTATGTGTGCCACATGCCTCGCAACTAGTGCAAACTCGGGAGAGTTGAAGAGGCCGCCCCGATTAGTAGGGGATTGAAACACCCCGTTCTCGGAGTCCTCGACGGCGAATGTCTCCTCGTTGAAGAGGCCGCCCCGATTAGTAGGGGATTGAAACCGCGTGCTGAGGGCAGACGCCTCGTATCGCGGCCCTGTTGAAGAGGCCGCCCCGATTAGTAGGGGATTGAAACGTGATCGGTCCCCGCCTCAGCCAGATGCAGGACGTGGAGTTGAAGAGGCCGCCCCGATTAGTAGGGGATTGAAACCGCCCGACTGCCACCCAGACAACTCCCTTAATTCCCTGGTTGAAGAGGCCGCCCCGATTAGTAGGGGATTGAAACACGGGCTCGACAAGGTGCTGTACCAGAGCACCACTGTGTTGAAGAGGCCGCCCCGATTAGTAGGGGATTGAAACCTCGTATGGGCCATCCATTGTGACATATTCATGACACTCTTGTTGAAGAGGCCGCCCCGATTAGTAGGGGATTGAAACTATTTCTTGGACGAGAGGCGGAACAACTTGTGTGCTGTTGAAGAGGCCGCCCCGATTAGTAGGGGATTGAAACAGGCGGAACAACTTGTGTGCTCAACGCGCTACTCATATTATGTTGAAGAGGCCGCCCCGATTAGTAGGGGATTGAAACTCGTACTCGAATGCACCGTTATTGTGGGTGGATGTCGTCGTTGAAGAGGCCGCCCCGATTAGTAGGGGATTGAAACCCCAATACTTGGCACTGGCCGTTGTCTCCTCCCGGGGTTGAAGAGGCCGCCCCGATTAGTAGGGGATTGAAACGCCGTAGCCGAATTGGTTGGCGTGATGCGCGATCTTCCGTTGAAGAGGCCGCCCCGATTAGTAGGGGATTGAAACCCAGAATGTCGGGGAGATCTCGCAGGTGGGATCCGTTCGGCGTTGAAGAGGCCGCCCCGATTAGTAGGGGATTGAAACGTCACATGCTTGACGACCGTCACGTGCTTGGTGACCACGCGATGGGGGGTATGTTGAAGAGGCCGCCCCGATTAGTAGGGGATTGAAACTCTTTCAACAAAGCCGTGGCTCGATCGAAGATCCCGAGTTGAAGAGGCCGCCCCGATTAGTAGGGGATTGAAACGACATATTTTCACCTCCCGAGAGGCCATGGGTTCCGGCCTGTTGAAGAGGCCGCCCCGATTAGTAGGGGATTGAAACCTAAACGTCTCGGGTCGCGTCTCAGCAAGAATTGCTTCCGTTGAAGAGGCCGCCCCGATTAGTAGGGGATTGAAACACCCACGATGGACAGAACGTAGGCGATGACGTAGGCCGCGGTTGAAGAGGCCGCCCCGATTAGTAGGGGATTGAAACGACCGATCGATGATGGGGTCGTTGTTAAACCTGCCGGTTGAAGAGGCCGCCCCGATTAGTAGGGGATTGAAACTACTCACTCATGTCCAACCGCACCAAAGCCTCCTTCCCGGAGGTTGAAGAGGCCGCCCCGATTAGTAGGGGATTGAAACCCACCGAGAGGATCCGGGATCGACGATGCGCTCGCGGTACGGTTGAAGAGGCCGCCCCGATTAGTAGGGGATTGAAACGCCGTGGTCGTCCTGCTTGCCGCGCACGGTGGACTTGGTTGAAGAGGCCGCCCCGATTAGTAGGGGATTGAAACGAGGCGGTAACGGGCGCGTATGCCTTGCGGCAGCGATCCCGTTGAAGAGGCCGCCCCGATTAGTAGGGGATTGAAACAGACCTCCAAGATCTCCTTCTAAAGGTTAAACCATACGTTGAAGAGGCCGCCCCGATTAGTAGGGGATTGAAACTCTTCCATAACCGTTTGGCGCGATCCGCCTTGAGGGCGTCGTTGAAGAGGCCGCCCCGATTAGTAGGGGATTGAAACCGCGACCAACCACGCAACACCGAAGAGCAGACGACCGGTTGAAGAGGCCGCCCCGATTAGTAGGGGATTGAAACGACCGCGTGGTGCTCGACGCGCTCCAGGTGGGGGAGGTTGAAGAGGCCGCCCCGATTAGTACAGTAGAGGATTGAAACGCGAACCTCAGCTGTGGTGAAATGTGACGCCATTGCGACGCCATTATGGAACGTTGTGACCCACCTGCGCGCGATGATGTGCGAAGCATCGGCGCATCATACGCGCGCGACGGTAGCGGGTGACCTTCTCCGCTTCCCCGCAACCGTTGTACACAACGGTCGACGTACGGACGAAGGGCTGTAGGACGATACACCGGTCCGTCGGCGATGCCTGTTCTCCCACGCTGCGGCTACCAACCGTTAACGCGATGCATGTGCGCTGCGACGACCTATATCCATGCCGGTTATCGAGAGACACAATGGCCGTGTGCCACCGCTAACAGCCCCAGGGCAACACGATTGCCATTGCCATAGGGGCGCTATCGCGCAACTCCCGCCAGTTGCGCTGTGCGTGGGTCCAGCGCGTCGAGCAAGGCTTGCTCGATGGTCTTCCCCGACTCCGACGCAAGCGCGTACCCCTCATTCCAGGCCGCTCCAAACCTCTGCTCACTGAATGTGGCCCGGACACATGCGACTGTTCCGTCGTGGGCCGGGCGCTCCACACACGCGAGAGCAGCGCCCACGGCCTCGCGTAACGCCTCGGCAGTCCCCAGCAACTGGGTCGCGCGCTCCGGGTAGCTCCGTCGAGCGATAACCCACGCCGTCAGTTCCACCGCATAGGCGAGCGTACTCTTATCCCCCAGTTCACGACACTGAGCGATTCCTTCTTCCAATAGCGCCGTTGCCTCGTCCTCGTCCCCGTGCCGCTCAGCGAAGTCCGCCAGGTTACAGAGGGCAACCATGACCTTGCGCGAGTCTCCCAACTCCCGAAAAAGGGCCAGCCCCTCGGTCACCAGCGTCACCGCGCGCGCGTCGTCGCCTTGGAGTCGCGCGACCGCGCCGAGTTCTTCGAGCGCCAGCGCGGTACCCCGGACGTCACCCTCGTCACGGCACAGCGTTAGGCTCTCGACGAGGAAGGCCGTCGCCTCCTCCTCGTGCCCTTCGAGCCGCGCGACCGTCCCCAAACCGCACAGGGCGGCGGCGATACCCCGCACATTTTTCCACGTCCGCGCCAGCGCTAACGATCGCTCATGCCAACCCCGCGCACGGCCATGGTCCCCCTGCCATTGCGCGAGATAACCGGCGCCGAGGAGTACCCTAGCCTGGAGAGACGGGGTAGTGCCGTCACCATGCGCCAGAGCAGCCTCGATCAACCGGCGGCCCTCGCTCATATGCCCATAGTGGAACCAGAATGGCCAGAGCGCTCCAACCAGGCACAACTCGACCTCCGTTTCCCCGCGTCTAACCGCCCAGTGGATGGCCGCCCGCAGGTTGTCGTGCTCGCGCTCCAGACATCGGATCCACGCTCCTTGCCGCGGGCCGACCAGTTGCGGCCCCGCCCGCTCGGCTAGGCGCATATAGTAGGAGGCATGCCGACGTCGGGCCTCGTCCACCTCGCCGGCCGCCGTCAATCGCTCCAACGCGTACTCGTGAATCGTTTCCAGCATGTTCATGCGTGGGAGATCGTCGTCGTCCCGCGCGCCCATCTCCTCACGCTCGGCGAGGCACTCATCCTCGCGGCTCACCAAGTTCTTGTCTAGCAGGGATCCCAGCCACCGCAGGACATCGTCCTCCGCTTCCGCCGCGTCGCCCCTACGGCCCATGCACACGGCCTGCACGGCGTCTACCGCACAGCCACCCACGAAAACGGCAAGGTGGCGAAATAGGGTCTGCTCGTCTGATGGTAACAGATGGTAGCTCCAAGCGATGGCATCACGCATGGTCCGCTGCCGCACCGGCAGGTCGCCCGCTCCATCGCTCAACAGTGGTAAACAGTGGTCCAGCCGCGCCAATAACGCCTTGGGCGGCAAAAGCTTGAGACGCGGAGCGGCCAACTCGAGCGCCAGCGGCAGCCCATCCAGACGGGCGCAGATCGCGGCGACAATAGACGCGTTCGTGGCCGTGAGCGTGAAGTCGGGTTTGACTTCACGCGCACGCTGCATGAATAGGGCGATCGCCGGCGCCTCCGCGAGGGCTGTCGGCGACGACAGGTCTGCGGGGCGGGGCAAGGCCAGCGGCGACACAGAATACTCATGCTCGCCCCGCAGATGCAAAGCGGCGCGGCTCGTCACCAGGAGCTTCAGGCGGGGGCATGTCGAGAGCCAATCCGCTAGTAGCGGTGCCGCCGCCGCCACATGCTCGAAGTTGTCGAGCAGGAGCAGCATATGTCGATCGCGCAGATAGGAGCGCACACCCTCGCCTGATGGTCGTCCGTCGAGATCCCGCAGCCCTATTGCCTGCGCGACGGCCGACACAACCCCGCCAGGCTCGCCGATGACGGCTAGCGCGACGAAGGCAACGCCGTCGGCGAATGCGGCTGCGAGATCGGCCGCGGCCTGTAGGCCCAGGCGCGTCTTACCCACGCCGGCGGGGCCAGTTAGGGTGAGTACGTGAGCGTGCGGATGTTGGAGCAGGGCGCGCACGGCGCCGATGTCCCGCTCCCGGCCGATGAGTGGCGTGGGCGGTAGCGGCAGACTGGATGGAGCCTGCGAGGGGGCGGTGTGGACCGACAGAAGGTTCCGGCGACGTGCCACTACCTCGAAGGCAGAGCGATCCGGTGATGGGAGCCGGAGGGCGTCGGCTAACAGGCGGACGGTGTCCTTGCGTGGGACATGCCCTAGGCCGCGCTCCATCCCGTTGATGCTGCGCTCGCTAACGCCGGCCTGTTCAGCCAGTTCTTCCTGCGTCAGACCAGCCAGTAAACGATAGCGTCGGAGCATATCGCCAAAAGCGGATTGTTGCTCCAGATCAGGCGTTGTGACCATAGTCGCACCATCAGATCAGTCAAAATCCCCGCTACTGTGCCGCTATATACATAATCCTAACATGCTGAGGACGGCTTCCGGCAAGGAAAGCCGATTTTGCGTGTGCTTTTGCGGCCTGTGTTGCGGCTTTTTCCTGGTCGTCGCACGGTAGATGGGGCAGACTGTGAGGCAAGATATCGCGGGCGCGCTCCGCGCCACGACCGACGACATCTCTTATAGGAGGAGTCGCACGATGGATGACGCAGCCCAGGTGTTGCCCTCGGATCTCGCCATGTTCCGTGATATCCATACCGACATATTCGGCGTCGTCCCTCCGCTAACCGCCGCGCGGTTCGCCATCGGCGCGTCCGTCGATCCGGACTTCCTCCGCCTCGTCGAACAGATGCACACGCATGTGTTCTACTCCGATCTCTTCGACGCCAAGATCCTTCACCTAATGGCGTGGGGCATCCTGCTCAGTTGCGGGGACAAGCCGGCCCAGTCGCACGCATTGGCTGCCCGTCGGTCCGGCGCATCTTGGGAGGAGTTGCATTTCGTCGCCGAGCTTGCCTGCGTTGTTGCCGGCGGCCTGGGTCCATTGAGCGAGGGCGCCGCGCTGCTGGCGCAACTGAAGGACGAGGAGCGAAACAGACAGGAGGGCCATATCGGACATGGGTTAGACGCGGGGTGCGCGACTGAGGCGTGACGGGCACGGGGTAGACGCGGGGTAGACGCGGGGCGCCCAATCACCGGCACGGGGTTGACACGGGGTAGGCGCCCGTACGCTTGGAACAGGTTCATCTCCGCCTGATTGGCGCTTGTTGGCAGCGATGGAGCGGATGGTCGACAACAGATCGAACCGCATTAATGGGAGGGAGAGATTTATGAGTGATCTCGGCGCCAGGAGCATCATCACCATGCAACACGTCCTGGGCGTTATACAACAACGAGCGAGGCAGGCGCACCGGGGACAGGGGACGGTGGAGTATGCCCTCATCCTCGCGTTCATCGCGCTGGTCGTCGTGGCCGCTGTAAAGTTCGTGGGTCCGGCTGTCGCCGCCACGTTCAACAATGTCACGAACACCTTGAACACCAGCGGCACTCCGGCGCCACTGGCCACACCGACACCTTGAGACCGCCCTACTAACGGAGGTTAGCGCGGAAGGTTTACAGCGGCGCGCGTTGCGAGGTCCTCACATGCCTGTACGAATTGACATGAGGGTCGGTGCGTTTCGGCCGACCATAATGGAACTCCCGGTGTATGGTAGAGGCTATACAGCGGGGTTGTCGTTCCATGATGGAGGTTACTGATGCACACCAAGACTCTACGCGCGATCATGACGCTGGCGTTGCTCGGCGTGACGATAAAACGTAATGCTCCGGTACATGCAGTAATGGGGCAGCAAACGGTCGCGGTACCGGCACGTCAATTCACGCCGTTGGGCGTTGTGTTGCCCCATGTACTCGTGACCACGATAGCTTTTCAGCCTAACGGCGTCGTCTACGCCGGCGGTCGCTACCTCGTTCCGGTCAACGATCCACACGCCACGCCGCCCATGCTCGTCGCCGGCAGCGTCTGGGCTGTGTCCCCTGACCACGGGGCGCATTGGGCCACGCACATCAGCGCGACGACGCAGACACCGCCGAACACGCAACTGTGGCGCGGTCCGACGGTCTGGCCGGACAGCTTTACCGCCAACAACATCGCTGTGGATCCCACCAACCCAAACATTATTTACGTGGCCGGATGCATGAGCGATCAAACGTGCGCTGGCTCCTCCGGCGGGCACTACGTCCTGCGCTCGGCGGATGGTGGCCGCACATGGCACGATGCTCTCCTGTTCAGCCGGTCTCCCACACCTCATGGCAACGTTGTTGTGACTCCGTTGCTCCGGCAGGTCCTGCGGCGGGGTGGGACACAACTGACGCAAGCCTATGACGTCGTGGTAGACCCGCACAGTGGCAAACGTGTCTATGCCTGCGTATCAGGCCTGGGCATGTTGCGCAGCGACGACGGTGCGCAGTCGTGGCACTTTGCCGCGCAGCCCCTATGGCTGAATGGACGCTGCGAGTTGCTGATTGACCCGTTCAACAGCAAGATCGTCTACAGCCTCGACCGTCAGAACAAGGTCTTATACCGCACCACGAACGGCGGCACATCGTGGGCCATCCGCTCGGCATTCGCCGAGTACAACCAGAGCATCCTCGTGCTATCGGGGCTGACCCCGCTCGGCCACACGCTCTACATGAACGGGCTCGATGGACTCTATGCCAGCGCCGACGCTGGGGCACATTGGAGACTAGGCATCCAGCCGCCAAGTGCTGGAACCATGGGACCGAGCATCCGCGGTAGCGGGGGCTGGATCACGGCTTTCGTCCCGAAAGCGAATACACAGCCGGAGGGACTTTACGTGGCGCGGGATGGTGGACCCTGGTATCTAGCCGCAAATACCGATCAACAAGGTCCTCACTACTACGGGTCGCTCGATTTCCAGTCGTATGGCTCGGGCGTCATACGGATGTGGGAAGATCACGCAGCCCACATCATGTTCACAACCCCGCAAACAGGTGGGGCATACCGCTGGAGTAGTGGACTGTGAGACGAATTGGGCGTGCGATGTTGACACTGGCGCTGTTCGGCGGTGGAATACCGACCGCTATATTCGCCGCATCCGCGGCAGCACATGTTACAACGGCTCCTGCTGCTGGTGCATGCAGCGCCAACCTCGCATCACCCAATCAACAGGGTCCCTATACCGCCGACTACTTCTCCCCTGAGTTCGACTGGGCACCGCGCACCCCTAATCCTGTCACCATTTATGTGGCAGTCTATGCGCCGAAGGGGGACACACAGGCGCCAACGATTACGGACGAGAAAGTGCTTTATGGTGATCAACTGTCGGTCCCACGTGATGGCGGATTATGGTCTATCCGCCCTAATCCTGCTCAGGTCGTTCACGGCAGCGCGTCAATGTTGTACTGCTACACGGCAACGTGGACGGTACCGAGCGCGACGGGAACTTACTATCTCGCCCTCACCTTCCACTTCCAGAACTTCACCGTCCTGGGCTACTACGTCAACGAAACGGTGGACGCCGCGCCCCAGACGTTCACGGGTCACTGGCACTGGCAAACGACGTTGACGGACATTGGCGCACAGAACCCCGACAACAATGGCTACAACCTACTCAACCCGCGCATCGGTGCGAACACCATTACGGCCCAGACCATCTTCTACTTCGACGGCAACCCGGCGGCGACCCGCCTCGCGCCAGGGAGTCCGCGCTCCACCAGCTACGTCGATGGGGGCATGGTCAACCAGCGGGAGCAGGGCGCCGACAACGTCTTTCATATCCCACCCAAGTCCGTCTACGTACCCTATCTCGCGCCCGGCCACGTCCATAGCGACAACACGGGCGACCCCGCGCCCTACATTGCCGACCAGGGCGGGCCGCAAGAGAATGTCGGCGTTTCGGTCGATCTGTGCGACGGTGTCGTGCTCCCGTGCGTCGTCGGCAGCCACGCCTACCGCTACCGCGTTGTCGTGACGGAGCCCGTCGTCCTGCGGTCCAACTCGCCCGCCAGTTCCTATATCTACGCCGGCTCCTACGTCGTCGACAACGCTTTCAATGGGTACGCCGCCAGCTACGGCTACGGCGCCAACGTCGGGGAGGGGCAAGGGTTCCTCTTCTATGCAAACCCCGGCGTTCCCGTCGCCGTCGACCGCCCGCGCGATCCGACCGTCCTCGACGTGCATTGGGACCCCGTCGACCCCAGCGCGTACGACAGCCACACGACCGTTACCTATAACCTCAGCGTTTGCCCGGCAGCCTCGTTGCCGGCGCCGGTCGATCCGTGCCACCACTTCGACGGATTATCGACTCCTTCCTATACCAACCTAACCCTGACCCAAGGGGCATATACCGCCCAGGTTCAGGCCGTCTTCACCATCCAGGGGGCGACCGGCCCGTACCAAATTGACAGCGAGGTACAGACCGGCCGATGGAGCGTGTCTCTGAGCCCAACGGCGACGGCCGTGCCCTTGACGGCCACGCCCATATCCACACCAACGCCCGTCCCAACCGATACCCCGACGCCCGTGCCTTCGACGGCCACGCCCACCCCCACCCCGGCGCGCGGCGCGGCTACCCTCGCGCAGACCGTCGTGCCCTACGCCTGGGTCCGGGTCTACCGCGACGAGGACGCCGTGGCCTCAGACCGGCTCTACGCTTCCACATGGGGGCGTAATCCCGACCCCGCCATGTTCTACTGGCCGGCCGGCCGCCCTCTCCATCTACTTCCGGCCATCGACGAGGACCCGGCCAGGGTCCGGCTCGCGATCGACGATTTGGGCAACGGGGCCAGCGCTGTCCTCTATCCTCAGGACGTTACGGCGATCGACTACACGCTGCTCGACGCCGGTGCGCTGGGCTCGTCCCATTGCCCGCCGACAGGCTATGCCGCGCGACCATTCACCTACGCGCACGACCCGCGCTACCCCGCCCAGGTCAACCCGTTTAGTCCGCGCGTCGCCCTCGTGTGGGCGCCAGATGATCTCGCGGGGACGCTCCCCCCGACGACCCTGCGTTGCGACGTGGCGCCGTTGCTCCGCGCGAGCGGACCGGCCGCGCTGGCCTATCGCGTCCGCGAGCGACTCGTCTTCGCGGCGCGCTTCGCGGACCCGGCGCCCGCCGTCGGGAGCGTCAGGGACTGCGCGGCCTACCTCGCGCCCATCCCCGCGGCCACTCCCTTCTCCGACGAGCCCACCGTCCCCGCGCCGGCACCCGCATTCGCGTCGGCCTGGGCGCCCGTGGGACCATGTGCGGGCGGCGACGTCGGCCTGGCCGCGACACACCAGGTCCTCGACCACTGGCGGACCGAACTCCACCTCACCGATCCGGACGGTGCCATCACCGACCTGACCTATACAGCCGTGGGAACGCTCGTGCGGATCACGGTGATGGTCGAGCGGACGGTGACGCTGCGCTACCACCTGCTCATGAGTCGCGAGGTGGCGCCATGAGTATGAGACCGGGGCATGCGGCGCGCGGCCAATCCGTCGTCGAGTTCGCCCTCGTGCTGCCGGCGTTCGTGCTTGTCGGCCTGCTTTTCATCCAACTCTGCGTGCTTGGCGTGCGCTGGTATCAGTTGATCGGCGTCGCGAGCACGGTCACACGCTACGCCGCGGCCTACAACGGCGAAACGGCGGCGGTCGACGACAAGATCCGCGCCGCCGCGGGGGCCAGCGGTTTCCGCGCCGACCGCCTCTGGGTCGAGATCGACACCGACGCGGGCGCGGGGCCGACCCACATCGGCCTCGCGCATCGCGCCGACTTGGCGCGGGGAGCGGACGCGCCGGCGCCGGCCGGCTACAACGGCGACGTGACGGTCCGCCTGACGTATCAGGTTCCCCTCCTGTTCCCTCTCTTCGGCGCCCAGGTCCCGGTCGGGGTCTCGCTCTCGCAGGGCAGCGCCGGCGCCTACGGGGGGGTGGGGCCATGATGGTCCCTCGTGTCCGTCGTCTGCTCTCCGCGCGCCGCATAGGGCGCGACGCTCGGCGCGGCTCGATCACGGTCCTGGCCGCGGTCACCCTCTATGCGATCGTCCTGCTTGGGGTCGCGGCGTGGGCTGGCATCCAGGAATGGGCCGACCACACCCTCGTGACGCGCCTCCTGGCGGACGCCGCCGACGACGCGAGCCACCGCGTGGCGGACGGGGCCGACCTGTCCGGCGCGCCCGCGCTCGCCTGCCTCGACCCATCCTGCGCGCCCGTGCCGTGCCCCACAGCGGTGGCGCACGACCCGGAGGGGACCACGGCGGCGGGGCAGGCATGCCGCGCATTGTCGCGCGGCCTGCGCGACGCCTACGCGGGCGGGCGTCCGCGCCTCGACGTGGCCGCGACGCTCGCGGCGACACGCGTCTGGGTGCTCGCCGCGGGTGAGCGCGACTCGGAAACACCGACCCGCGTCTATCACTTTCCCACGGTCTGCCTCACCACGGATGCCGTGATCGGGGTCATCGGGCATGACGGGCTGCGTGTCCATCACCACATTCACGCCTGCGCGCAGGCGGTGTACCGCTGACGGGCGGGCAACGCGGACAACTGACGACGACGGAAGAAGGAGGATGGGATCATGACCTATCTCTGGCGGCGGCATCGAGGCACGCTCGTGCTCGCCGCGCTGGTGGCCCTGGGGGTGTTCCTTGGCGGCTTCGCCTGGCTCGAGCGGGCGCAGGGCGCGACGCGTCCCGGCACGGCCGTCCTGGTCGCGGCGCGGGACATCGGCGCGGGCGAAACGCTCACACGGGAGATGGTGCGCGCATGGGAGGCCCCGGCGGGGGCGCCGCTGGGCGACACGCCAACCCTGGTCATCGACCTGCCGCGCGCGCTGGGTCGTCGCGTCCTCGCCCCCATCCTGGCCGACGAGCCGATCGCCCAGGCGCGCCTCGCTGGCCTCGCGCGCGATGACGCCATCGCCGGGTCCGATCTCCCGCGCGGCTACGCCCGCTACACCTTGCCCGTCGGCCTGCTCGCGGAGCCCTTACCCAGTCTCGCGGTCGGTGACTACGTGGAGGTCTTGGCGGCCGTGCCGCGCGACCCGGCCAGCCCGGACATCACAGCGACGGCGCAACCTGTCGACCCGCATGCGCTCGTGGTTGCCGTGCAGGCCAGCCCCGCCGCCGTCACCCTCGTCGTGCCCCGAACCGAACTGGCGACGCTCCTGTGGCTGCGCGGCCGGCGCACCGCCTTTTCTTTCGCTGGGGTCGGGGCGGCCGACCGCTCGGCCGAACTGCGCGGCGTCGGCCCACACGAGTTCGTGAGGTGGTACCATGTCCCATCCCCATAGCCCGAGTAACCCGCGCCGCGCGAACGGCCCACGCGTTATCCTGGGCCTCCCGGTCGCCGACGCCTCCGCCACGGAGGCGGCCGAGCGCGCGGGGCTCACCGTTGTCGCCACTGTCGCGACGGCCGGCCTGCTCAAGCGCCAGGTCGCCGCCGTCCGCCCCGATGTCGCGCTCCTGCACGCCGCCCTGCCCCACGCTGATCAGGGGCTCGTAGCCTCGTTCGCTCGCGCCGGCATCCCCACGCTCCTGCTCGTCGACGCTGGGGTGCGGCGCAGCGACGACGCGCTCGCCGGGCCGCCGTACCCGCCCTACATCCTGGCCCGGCAGGAACGCCTCGGCTGTGTCGGCGTCGCGGCCTGGCCGCCCATCCCCGGTGAGCTTCTGCTGCGCGCCGAGCAGGCGGCCGAGCACGCGCACCTGCTCGTGCAGGTCGGCCCGTTGGGTGACGCGCGCAGCGCCGCGACAGGCGGCACGATCGCCCTCGTCGGCGAGGCCGGTGGCACCGGCAAGACGCAGCTCGCCGCCAACCTCGCGGCCTACCTGGGCGTGGTCTGCGAGCGGCATGTCGCGCTTGTCGACCTGGACCTGCTGCGCGGCGCGCTCCACGACGCGCTCGGACTCGTCGCTCCGCCGGGTCGGGACCTGGAGGCCCTGCACGCCGCGGCCGCCCCGCTTGTGGCTGCCGCCGTCGCCGCGCTCGACGCGGCGCGCCGCCACGCCACCATGGAGGACGACCTAACGGCCTTGCATCGCGCCGCCGCGCTCGACGCGGTGAGAGTCCTCGACCTCGCGCCTCATCTCATTCCGTTCCCTCGCGGCGAGGCCGGCCCGGCCGTCGATGTCCTCCTCGGGGTGACCACACAGGACGCGGGTGACCGCGTGGCCGGCGATCTGCTGACGCTCCACGCGCTGGTGGACCTGCTGCGCGAGCGGTACGATGACGTGGTGCTCGACCTGGGCACGGGCGGCGACCTGGTGTGGCACGAGGAACTGGCCGCCCGCGCCGACCTGACGCTGGTGGTGACGGGACCGCTCCCCGACACCGTCGAACGGGTGGCGCGTGGTCACGCCCGGCTGTTGCGTGCGACGGGCCTGGCGCCCGAGCGCTGCCGCCTCGTCGTCAACCACGCGCCGGCCGACGAGCGAGCCCTGCTGCCGCTGCACCGCATCGCGGGCCGCTTCCGCGACGCGGGCGCGCCCGTAGTCGCCGGGCTGGTCGCGCGCGACGGCGACCTGGTGGGGCGGGCGCTCCTGGACACGCCCGATCAACCGCTCCTGCCGGTGCTGCTCCCCGATGGCGCGGCGCGGCGCGCCCGCTTCGTACGCGGGATCGAAGACGTGGTCCGGCATGTCCGGCCGGCCCTGTTGCCGGAGCGTGACACGGGGCTTGCCGCCCGTCTGCGCCCGCTTGTGGACGCGATCTCTGTGGCGCTCCGCGCCAAGCCCGTTCAGCGGCCCAGGCTTGTGGCCGAGGGCTTGACGGTAATAGAAGGAGGCGCGGGTGGTCCTGACTAAAGAGTCGGCCCTGCACCGTCGCCGCGACGCCGCGACCGTGGCGAGCAGGCAGATCTTAGCGGGCGAGGAGTACTACGCCGCGGTGGCGACGCATGTGCGGACCCTGGAGGGATCCGTGCAGGAGTACCTTAATACCCACCCCGACCTGCCCGACGAGGCGTGCGACACGGAGATCCGCGAGGCGCTGGTGCGCCCGCTCGTGCAGCGCGCTAACCGCGCCGCCCAGGACGCCTGGCTGCCCTTGCTGCCCGAACACGAGGCGATCCGCGACATCTTCGCGCGCCTACGTCGCGGCCACGGTCTCCTGGCTGCTCTGATCGAGGACGCGCCCACCACCGGCGTAACCGACGTCTTCATCAATGGCCCCGATCTGCCGATCTGGGTGGAGCGGCGCGGTCGCCTCGAGCGGCTCGATCTTGTCCTCTCGCGAAAAGAGATCGACGACTACGTCGACAAGTGGATCGACGACCAGCAGCACCCGCTCAATGCCGTCAACTGGCGGGTCACGGCCCGTCGGCCAGGCATCCGCATTACACTGCTGCATGAGGCCGTCGCGCTGCACGGCCGGGCCGTCGCCATCCGCATCCATCCGCCCGCGCCCCTCTCGGGGCTACACCTGATCGAGCGCGGCCTGCTGCCCCTGGCCGTGTGGGAGTACCTGGCCGCGCTCTTCGTCCACGGCGCGGCCAATATCGTCGTGGGCGGACCCATGGGCTCGGGTAAGACGACCCTGATGCAAGCATTGCTGTGCGCGCTGGGGCCGGCCTGCCGCATCGCCACGATCGAAACCACCAACGAACTCCTGCTGGGGCCGCATGTGGTGCAGCTGGAGTGCCGGCCGGGACAGCCGGGGGACCCGGGGCGGCGCGGCGAGGTGACGCAGCGCGACCTGGTGCAGGAGAGCCTGCGGCTGGGCGTGCAGCGCGTGGTGGTCGGCGAGTGCCGCGGGGCCGAGGCCTTCGACATGCTCGCGGCGATGAGCATGGGCCACGACGGCAGCGCGACAACCGTCCATGGGGCCACGCCAACGGAGGCGCTCAACCGCCTCGTGCTGCTGTGCCTATTCGCGGACAAGCCGGCCGAGGTGGCCTACGAACTCATCGCGCAGGCGGTCCACCTCGTCGCCGTGGTGGAGAAGCGGCCCGAGGGGCGCCGCCTCACGGCGCTCTCAGAGGTGACGGGCCGTGTGGGCGCGAACTGGGTCCTGAGTGACATTCTCGTATGGGACGACGGGGGGCTCTGCCGCACCCGGTACGATGTCTCGGAGCGCCTACGCCGGCGCGTCGAGGTGACAGGCGGACGCCTGCCGTCGCTCGACGCCTTGCCGCTGGCGCGCCCGCAGGCCGGGCAGGGGGGAGGGTCCCATGGGCGCGCTTAACCCGCTGACGCCCCTGTTCGGGATGCTGCTGGCCCTGGCCGCGGCCGCGACCGGCGCCGCCATCGTCCTGCTCGTGCTCGTCCCGCCGCGCGCGCCGCTCGACACGGTGGCCCTGCTGTCCGACTACGAGGCGCGCGTGCGCTACGCCGGCGCCGCGCCGCGCCCACGCCTGACCGCGCGGGCGCGAGCGCGGGTGCGCCGTCGCCTCGTCTTGGCTGGCGCGCACGACTGGTCGCTCCGGCGCTTCGCCCTGGTGAGCGTGCTCGCGGGGCTGGGCGGCGCGTCCACGGGCTGGGCGCTGCTCGGCGCGCCCCCGTTCGCCACGATCGGCTTCGTCGCGGGCGCCTACCTGCCGTGGGCTTGGCTCGGCCGGCTGGCCGAGCGGCGCGAACTCCGGCTGGCCCGCCAGGTCGCGCATATGCTCCTGCTCACCGCCGGCGCGGCCGCCGCGGCGATCCCGCCCTTGCGCATCCTGCGCGAGATCCTGCCGCGGGCACTCCAACCCCCACTTGCCGACATCCTGGACGACGCGTTGCGCCGCGCTGACCCGCGACGAGGGCTGGCCACGGTGGGTTTCGCCGACATCGTCGCCGACCTCGACGAGCGCCTCGAGAGCAACGCCTTCAGCATGGCGCGCGCCGCTCTGGAGGAGAACGCGGCCGAGGGCGCCGACCTGTCTGAATCGCTGGAGATGATCGCCACGCTGGCGCGGCTTGACCTGACCTTCCGCCTGCAGGTGCGCGCCACCTTCGCCACGGTGCGCGGGACGGCCGGCGTCATCCTCATCTTTCCGCTCGTCACTACCCTACTGCTGCGCGTCGTCGATCCCGACTTGATCGCCGGAGCCTACAGTTCTCCGCTGGGCTGGGGTGTGGCCGCGCTCGTCGCGGGGGCCAGCGTGGGCACGTATGCGCTAGCGACGCGGGGCGAACGCCGGGCGGCGCGTGAGGCGGCCGGGAGGGCGGTGTAGCGATGGCAATGATAGTCACGATCGCGCGCCTCGTTCTCGCCCTGTTCGCGGCCCTCGTGGCCGGTGGTCTCGTCCTGGCGGTGCCGGCCCTGGTCACCGGCCTGGCCGGCACGCGCATTCGCGCGGGCCTCGGACGGCGCGCCCGCATCATCGCACTCCCGCGCCGACATCGAGGGCGGGGGGCCGCGCTCCGCGCCGACATCGCGCGGGCCGTGCTTGGTGACACGCGCGGCCCCGTCGGGCCGGGGCTCGTCGCGCGCCGGCCGGCGGAGGCGGGCATCCCTCGGCTGCGCTGGCTCCTGCTCCACGCAGGGGATGGCCAGCGCTCGATTGCCTGGCTGCGGCTACAGCAGGTCGAAGCGACGCTGGCCGCCCTGTTCATCACCGGTGCCACCGGACTGGCGTTGGGTCTTGCCCCCGCGACCGACCTGCTCCTCGCGCCACCGGCCCTCCTTGCCGGCCAGCGGCTCCCGCTCCTCGTGCTCGCGCGTCGGGCCAGGGCGCGGCGGGCGCGGCTGCGCATCGAGCTCGTCACCTTCCTATACGGTCTGGCCTCGCTCGTGGTCCGTGGACGCCCCGTCGAGCGCGCCCTGGACCGGCTCGCCTTGCGCCCCGGTGAGTTGGCGCGGGAGGTCTCCTTCGCGCGCGAGCTGCACTTCGACGGCACGCCTATGGACGAGGCGCTGGAGATTCTGGCGGCGCGTTGCGGGAGCGAGGAGGTGCGCGACGCCGCAAGCTTGGTCGCGGCGTCGCTTGGCGGCGCGGTGGCGTTGGAGCGCGCGGCGGCGATGTTTAAGGATCTGGCGGACAGCATCGGCCATGCGATCGACGAAGGGCGGAAGGAGGAACTGGCCTACGCCGTCCTGCGATTCACCGGGTTGGGGACGATTCTTGGCCTCTTCATCGCCGGGACGACGGTGCTCTACCCTGTCCTCTCCCAGGCCATGCGGTCCCTCGTCCATGGAGGAGGATGACATGTTCGGACTGTATCGCCGCCCCCCCCTCCCCCCCCAGGGGAGACCCGGTCGTATCGTGACGATCTGGGGGCCGACCGGCAGCCCTGGCCGCTCGACGCTCGCGGCCGCGCTCGCCGGTGTCCTCGCCCCGGCCGGCCGCGTCGTGCTCGTCGACGCCGATCGCTCGCGCGGCGCGCTGGGCTCGCTTCTTGGCGTCGCGGGCGGCGGTAACGTTGTCGGCGCCGCCACCGCGCCCGCGCCACCCGGCCTCCCGTGCCGGCCGCGCGACCTGCATGAACACCGTGCGGGCTTCACGCTGATCCGCGGGGTACCGGGTCCGGCGCGGGAGGTCACGCTTGACCCCGGCGACCTGACGGCCCTGTTGGAGCGGCTGCGCGCGCATGCAGACCTCGTCCTGGTCGACGTGGGCGCCGCGCTCCCGCCGCGTGAGTTCGGCGATGTCCACCTGGCGGCGCTGCGCGCGGCCGACCTCATCCTAGTGGTCGGCGCGTTGACCGAGGTTGGTCTCCCCGACCTGTTGCTGCAAGCCCGGCCGCTCGTCGAGTTACTCGACCTATCAGGACTCGGTGTCTGTGACAACGGCATGGGGCCACCGCGGACCGGCCCGTCGGCGTGGTGCGTCCTGAACAAGGGACACGGCCGCCTCCTCCGGCACGGCCCCAGGCGTGTCACCGCCGAAACGGGTCTGCCTGTCGCCGCGACCCTGCCCCTTGATACGCGGAACGTCGCGGCGGCCGAGGAAGCGCACCTCCCGCTGACGGTGGCGCGCCCCGGCGGCCCGACGGCGAGCGTCGTCGCCGGGCTGGCCGTCCGCCTCGGGCGGGCGCTGGCGAGCGCCCCGACCGCGCGCGGTGGCGCCTAGCGAGCCCATGCGGCGGGCGTGGGGCAGTATGCGGGGCCATAGATGCCGAGGTAAGAAGAGGTAAGAAAGGGAGGGGTGGACACGATGTTCCGATTGTTCGCGCGCGATGGCCTCGTCACGGTTGTCCTGCTGGCGCTCCTGGCCGGCGCCGCGGCGCTGCTCGGACTCCCGACGGTCGCGCCGCCTCCCGCCGCGCCCTGGAGCCTGGAACTCCCGCGCCTCGGACCCGACCCGATCCTCCTCGCGCGCGACGCCGCCCTCGCGACCTTCGGCCTCGCGGCCCTGGTCGCACTCCTGCGGTTCCTCTCATCGGGGCTGCGCCTCGTCGGGCGCGACTATCCCGCTATGGCGCACCTAGCCGACGTTCTCGCTAGCGCGCTCGCGCGCCGCGTCGGCGCCCTCGTCGGCGTATCCCTGACCGTGCTGCAAGGCGGTGGGCTGGCACGGGCGCGCGGGGCCCCGCGCCTCGTGGGAGGGGCCACCTCCGCGGCGCTCATGACCCTCGCCCATCGGCCGGCTACGCTACCCGTCCCACGGGCGCGATCCGCCGCGCGCGACGCGCCACGTCGGCCGCTGGCCCCCGTCGGGACGGGCACGCGCCGGCCACTGCGTCGGTTCGGCCTGGCGCTGCGCTATACCGTGCAGACCGGCGACACCATGGAGGACGTGGCCGAGCGCTTCGGCCTGCCCGACTGGCGGCCGATCTGGCAGGCTACGCGCGACGTGTCTCAGTTGGTTGGTGGCCGCATGACCGACCCCGCCCTCATCTTCCCGGGCCAGGTCCTGCTCATCCCGCTGCCGTGCCCGGCGCTGCGCGTGTCGGGCGACCGCGTGCTGCATGTGGTGCGGCGGCAGGAATACCTAAGCGAGATCGCCGCGCGTTTCCTGGGCGACTGGCGCGCCTACAAAGCGATTGGCGACCTGAATCGCGGTGTGCATCAGCCCGACGGTGGCGCGCTGGAGGACGACAACCTCATCCAGCCCGGCTGGGTGCTGCGCCTCCCCCAGGAGTACGTCGTCGCCGCGCCCGATGGCGCCGCCGTGACGCGCCGGGTCATCGTCGACGACATCCGCCCGGTCCATCTCCAACGCGGCCTGCGCCCGCGCCGGTCAGGAGCCGCATCAGCGCCTCACCATGGCGCCCCCCAGTCCGGCCACGAACACGTCGCGGGGCACGCGGGGCACGCGGGGCACGCGGGGCACGCGGGGCACGCGGGGCACGCGGGGCACGCGGGGCACGCGGGGCGGCGTACCCAGACGCGGCCGCACACGCATCCGTTCGAGACGACGCCTCCCCTGTCCGTCGCGCGCCGTCTCCCGCGCGAAAGGCAGGCGACGCCGCGCCAGGAGGGGACGCGGCGCCCCGTGGCGGGCGCCCCGCTGGCACGCCAGCGCCACGTCCGTCCATCGCGCGGACAGGCTCGTGTGGGAGTGGCGGGTCACGCCGTCATTCGTCCCAAGCAGCACGTCCATCCGACGGGGCGTGGGCGCATAGTACCACCAGGGCAGCCCATCGCACCCGTCCCGACACAACCGTCGCGGCCGGTTCCCATCGCCCGGTCGGGCCGCTATCACACGCCGGGCGAGGGGCGTCGAATACTCCCGCCACCGCCCGGCAGGGACGTGGGCCGTGCATTGCCCCTCCCGCTGCTGCTGGTGTTCGTCCCGCTGTTGGCGCTCGTGGCCCTTAAGCGTCGCCGGATCGCGTCCGCCGCCCAGGCGATTCCCGCCCACGCGGGGACGCGTGTGGCGCCCTCCATGCGCCGTGCTCTCGATGCCGTCCACGACGGCGTGCGCGGGCGACTGGAAGCGGCCGCCAGCACCAGCCCCGCGCGGGACGGTGACGTGGTCGCGCAGGTCGCCGCCCTGTTAGAGCGCGCGTGCTCCACCGTCGGCCTATCCGAGGGCGCCGCGCTAATCCGCACTGCGACAGCGACGACTGACACGATCACTGTGGTCATCGCGGGGCGACGACTCTCTGACGATGGCCTCGCGGCCATCGTGACAGAACTGAACAAGGTTCTGGGAACCGCGATGCGCGGTGAGAATATCGCGGGAGCCGACAACCTACGCTGCGTCAGACTGACGTTCACCCGCGCGGCGGTTGTCAGAGCGCATGGGAGCGCGGGACCTCCGGCGGTACGGCCGCACCCCGCCCCGCTCCTGATCCCCCTCGGGCGGACGGCGGAGGGGACCGACCTCTACGTCAACCTCGCGCAGCTGGGTCCCATCTTAATCGCTGGCGGCGCGCGGGGGGCGAACACCCTCGTGGCCACCCTGCTGGCCAGCGTGCTGGCCCAGGCGGATCCCACACGCCTGCGCTTACTCGTGTCGAGCAACGACGACGAGGTGCGGGGCATCCTGCCGGTGTTAGAGTATCTGGAGGCGCCGCCGGCCGACGCGCGCGACGTAGCGGCGGCGGCGGGGATCGTGGCGCAGGCGCACACCCTCGTGTTGGAGCGCTTCTCGGCCGGCGACGCGGGGCCGATCGGCCCCGCGTACCTGGTCGTGCTCGACAGCGTTGAGGAGGTGCGCGCCGACCCACGGGCGCTGGATCGCCTAGATGTCCTCTGTCGCAACGGCCGCGTCTGTGGCGTCCACGTCGTGGCGACAACGAGCGATCCGCGGGCGCTGGCCGAGGTAGGCCTGCTAGAGGCGTTCGAGACCCGTCTGGCGCGCCCGCTCCACCCAGAGGAGAGTCGCCTCCTGTATGGCGACGACAGCGCGGCCCGGCTTGCCCCTGACGCGGCGCTCCTGCGAGCCGACATGACGGATACTGTGTGCCTTTCTCCCTTTACGCTCCCCTTGCCCATGATGCGCGCGGTCGTCGCGCACCTCGCCATTGCCCTCGCTCCCGAGCAGGACCAGGACGCCTCGGACGCGCCTGCCCGCGCCGACCGCGTGGCGTCGCCGGAAGGAAGCGAGCCAATGTCCGCTACGGGGGACGTATCACCCGTCGTACGAGGTGGTATTCCGCCGCGCGACGCAGCATCAGCCAGTGCTCGGTCGCCCGCCTCACCTACCGGGACAGGGGAGGCCAATCACGGCGACACCGCCGGCGTCGATATCGCCGCGACACATGGGGGAACGGTCAATGACGATACCGCGGCCGGCGACGCGGGCCAAGGACGAGAAGGCGATACGCCGGCCACGTCCGTCGTGACGGAACCTGCCCAGAGCTTGCCTTCAGTTCAGCCCGCTCATGACGGGCACACGGCATCCTCTGATCAAGACGCGCCGGCGATGGCGGTGGCCGCGGATTCTACTCAGCTCGTCGATGTGCGCGTGCTCGGTGGGATCACCGTGTTGGCGCATGGCGCGCCGGTGGTCATGCAGCCCCGCGAGCAACGCCTCCTTGCCGCGCTGGCAGTCATGGGGCCGACGCCCGTGCGGCCGGACCGCCTCGTTGAGGCGCTCTTCGCGGACGACGATCCCCTGACCGGGCAAGACAAACTGCAACATTCCATCACCGATGTCCGACTCGTGCTTAAGAAGGCTGGCGTCCCGGTCAAGCGCGCTGGCGTCGTGCGTTACACGAGCGCTGGGTACAGTCTTGACGCCGCACTCGTGCGTACGGACGCCCACCTCTTCCGGGAGCTGCTTCGTCGGAGCGAGACCGCCGACGCGCGGGAGCGCGGCACACTGCTGGCGCGGGCCGTCGCGTTCTATAAGGGGGACCTGTGCGGGGATCAAGAGTTGGAGTGGGTCGAGGGCTACCGCTATGCCTGGCGCAAGGAGTATCTGGAGGCCCTGTACGAACTGGCCCTTCACTACGAGCAGATCGAGAAGGACCCGCTCGGCGCGCTGCGCGTGGCGCGCCGCCTGGCCGCCGAGGAGCCGCTACAGGACCACTACCACCAGATGGTCCTGGAACTCATAGCGGCCACGGGCGACCTCGACGCGCTGGATCGCTACGACGAGGAGATGCGCGCGACGTATAAGGGGCGAGACACGGAGATAGACGGCTATACGCAGGCTCTCTACGAGCGGCTGCGTGCGCAGGTGGAGCGCGAACGCCGGACACCGGACGACCCGACCACCAAGGCGAGTTGACCGAGAACCGCGGCGCAAACTAGTCTCACCTGCGGAGGCGGACCAAGCAGCATGTGCCTGGGCGACCTCCCCATATCTCATCCGCTAGCCGCTCCGGCCCGGACCACGTTCCGTACAGTGCGGCCGCGCTCCATTGCGCCCCGGCCCCGCTGCCAGCAGGCTAACCAGTCTCGCCGGCCAAGACGCCCGATTTATCCGCGGCCATGGCCGGCGGGCGATCTAGCACGGCGACCCGTCCTCCCTCGACGACGAGCATGAGCGCGCTCCCGTCGCGGGCGGGGTCCGCCCCGATCCACTCCGCCACCGGCAGCACAACCCGCGCCTCGATGGCGCGCTGCATTGGGCGCGCCCCATAGTCTGGGTGGTAGCCGGTGACCGCGAGTAAATCGAGTACCTCGTCGGTTATGTCGATCGTGATGCGTCGCCGCCTCAGCCCGACGCGGGCCAGCGCGAGGTCCAACTCTCGCCGCGCGATGTGTCGCAAGGCGAGGCGGTCGAGCGCGTGAAACGTCACGACGCGATCGAGGCGATTGACCAATTCGGGCCGGAAGTGCTCCCGCACGGCCGCGTCGACGGACAGCGCCAGACGGTTGTGACTGGTCTCCCGGCCATCGGCGCCTACTCCTGACGCAAGGTAGCCGACCGGACGTCCCACACCTCGGGCGCCCAAGTCGCTGCCGAGATTTGAGGTCAGCGCGAAGATGCTGTTGCGCAAGTCCAGGACGCGGCCCGTGCTCGTGGCAAGGCGTCCCGCGTCGAACGCCTGGAGGAACAGGTCGCAGACTGTAGGCGCGGCCTTCTCGATTTCGTCGAGCAGCACCACGGCGAACCGCCGGCGCCCCATTCGCTCCTCCAAGTGGTCGGCTAGGTACATGGCGCTCGTCGGGTCCTGATACTCGCTCATGTCGAGGCGTACCAGCGCATCGTCCCGGCCGCAGACGTAGTTGGAGAGCGTCCCGGCGAGGAGCGTCTTGCCGGTCCCCGTCGGTCCACCGAAGAACAGCACACCAAGGGGCCGGGACGGGTCGTTTAGCTCGGCCTTGATCATCAGCACGCGGTCGGCCACGGCGCCTATGGCCTCGTTCTGACCGATGACGCGCGCGGCGAAGTAGGCGAGGAGTTCCGCCCGGCGGAGCGGGATGCTATCGGAGAAGAGCGGCGTGGGCAACCCGGTGCGGCGGGCGAATACATCGAGCACGTCGTCGAGCGTGACGCGCGTCGGCGTCGACGCGGGCGGCTCATGCTGCGGCGCCAATTCCGGTGGAGACACAGCGTGGAGGGGACCGCGACCCTTGTCCGCTTGCTGGGCTGTATACACGGCCCAGTCGAGGCATGTGCTCGCTATCGCGCGGAACTCGCGCGCGATGCGGCCCCGCTCGGCGACGACGGCAGTACGGCGCGACTCCTGGATCGCCCCGCTCGTTTCCGCACGGCGCGCCTTCTGCTCATAGTCCAGGGCCAACTCCTCGTAGTAGCCCGCCTGCTCGAGATACGGCGCGTCGCGGGCAATGGGCGTTTGTGCCGACACCGGGACACGCGGGCGGTTCTCGCGGACGGCGGTCACGTCGTGGGACAGGTCAACGACATCGCGTAGGAGTTCGATCGTCGCGCCGGGCTGCGCGCGCTGGCGCTCGAAGCGCTCGGTCAGTTGCACGCAGCGTTCGACCACCGCCGGCCCGACCCGCGTCGACCGCGCTCGCTCCAGATCGCGCGCCACCGACGCGACGATCGCCCGCGTCAAGTCGGGCCGCGGCTGTTCGACGACGATCGTGGTCAGCAGGCGCATTAGCGACGGGGACTCTTGCAGGGTGGCCGCCCTGCCGGCGAGGCGTGATCCGCCCCGGTAGTTCTCCGGCGTCGACTCTCCCAGCAAAGTTAGCTCGCCGCGTTCGAGCAAGGGTTGCATGATGGTGGCGAGGCTCTCGGACGAATGCTCGTTCGTCCCCGACTGGGGCAGGTTCCAGATGTTGTCGATATAGAGGTACGTGGGCCAGCGCTCGGCCAACGCCGCGACCATGCTCTCGATCTTGGCCTCCCAATCGCCCCAATAACGGCAGCCCGACATGATCGCGCTCGTCGATATTTGATAGACACCGGCGCCGTGAATGCCGTCGGGCGCTTGTGGGGTCGCAACCGCCATCGACGTGGCCGTCGACGGGGCCGCCGATGCGCCAACGATTCGTCGCACGACTTCGTGCAAGATCGCTGTCTTGCCGACGCCTGATGGGCCGAGCAGTAGGACACCCTTGGCTCGGCCGAGGCTATCCAGCGCCTGGTCGACGTAGGCGGCATAGGCGTAGGCGGGCTGTACCTTCCCCCGCCGCGCCTCCGACGCCAAGTTGCGCGCGCCGAGGGCGCGGAGACGTTCGTCCCGCGGCTGACGATTGAAGGCCGAGGTCGCGTCTTTAATTTGTTCGATGAGTGCCATTTTACTTCTCCGTAACGTCGCTAGGGTCGACTATGTCGCGGGTGCAGGAGGGTGAGCCCCGTTGGCGATGGCCGCGGGCGCTGTGTCGGAGGTGTCGACCTGCTTCTCCGATGGGGGCTCGAACGATCTCACAGGTATGCCGAAGGTGTCAGGCGTCGGCACACCGTTGTCCCCCGGTTGGTGTGATTGACCTGATGGCGGTTCGAGGGGCTGTAGGTGGTGGAGAACGATCGGTGTCCCCCGCCATACCGACACGGGCGGTGCGGATGTGGGGTAGGTGACGGTGACCGCCGCCGTGATCGCGTCGCCCCGTAAGCGCGGGAAAGTGAGTCCGGTGTTGATGAGCGGCAACCGTGGCGGGACGCCTAGGATTGGGTTGTGCAGTCGTCGGGCCAGCGGGTTCCAGATCAGTCGGCCCAGCAAGGCAAGGAGGGCAAGGGCCATCTCCAGCGCCTGTATGAAGCGCGCAACCATGTGGATGAGCATGTACAGCCCGACACCCATGAGGAACAGGGCCAACCGCGCGGCCTCCGCGGCGAAAGTGGCCAGCACGCCGAGGGCCGTGAACAGGGGCAGGGCCGAGACAATCAGCGCGATGTTGAGCAGAACGGCGAACACGACGAGAAAGATGGTGGCCAGGACGAGGTCGTTGACCTGGGCGAGCGCCGCCTCGGCCGTCCACGCGGCGAAGATGCCGGTGTTCACGAGGGCGACGGCGACACAGACGCCCAGCGCGAGAGCCGCGTGTCGGCGGACGGGCGGGCTTAGGCGGCTGAAGATGATCGAGGTGCCGGCCGGGCTAATGTTGCATGCGTCGGCAGCGGCGGCGCCCAGGACAACGGTCGTCAGGACGTACATGACGCCCAGGAACACGTCGAGGGCCGACTCGTTCGTCGCCACTGGGGCGCCCAGAAGCACGCCGATGCGGCTGGCGTAGATGTAGTCGCTGGCCAGGAGCACGGCGAAGAGCGCGGCCATCGTGAGGGCCACGACGGCATCCCAGGCGCGATGGTAACGGTGGCCGCCCTCGCGCTGGGGACCGGCGTGATCTCGGAGACCGGGCCAGGCGCGGGTTAGGAGGAGGGTTACGCCGCCAATTAGATGCACAACGACGTGCAGTAAGGCCTCGAGCAGCGCGGTGATGAGTTGGCCGGTCGCGCGGACGAGGCTGACGAGCGCGTCGTGGGTATGGGCGACGAGGACAACGATCGCGAGGACCGCGAGGACGAGCAGCAGGAGGGGACCGATCGCGATGGCCATGGCGGAATCCTCCGAAGAGTGAGATTTCGGTATGTGAGGCGGATAGGGCTTACGACGCGAGAGAAAGCTTCTGACCGAGGGTAAGGACGTGGACTGAGCGGACGCCCCAGCGTGCGAAGGCGCGGAGCCAGATGGCGCGACGCCGCAGGCACGTCGTGGTGCCTTCCTGACAGGTCAGGAGAATGCGGATGTCGTCGCCGGGCAGGCGCAAGGTCGTAGAAACGGGCGGCGCTTCGGCCAGCGCGCTCACATCAACGAGGATGCGCCGGTCAGTCGCGGGGGCGGCGTCGCGCGCCCAGAAGAGACAGCCCATGCCATCCCAGGGTCCGACAGGGCGGGGCACGACGAGATTGGGCAGGTGGGCCGCCTGTACTTGTAGCCGGCGCCGGGCGTCGGTAAGCCTGAGTTGGGTGGCGTGGCGCTGGGCGTCGAATCGCTTGCGTGCCGCGACATCGAAGATGGATGGCCGTGTGGACGGCGAGGCCGGGACAGCGGGGATCGCGACGGCGTCTAGCAGCGGCGCGGCGTAGCCGGCGGCGGGACGAATGTAGACGGCGGCGCCGGCCGTGCCGAGTGTGACGAGGTCCGGGAGCGGGGCAGCCAACGTGCTGAGAGCCGCCCGGAGCGTCGCCATGTCGACGTCGACGGGATCGATGCACGCGACGACCGTTGTGTGCGGGGTGGCAAGGGCGGGTGCCGCTGTCTTCGCCTGGGGAGTCGTGTCGCAACCGACCAGGACGAGCAGCATTGGTGCGAGGACAAGCGCGGTGGGCGCGAAACGGACGTTCATATGGACGACCTCCGGATATCACGACGATGGCGCCTTCTCAAGACGCCGCTTGTCAGGTAGACGCGACGTGTACCTTCAAGACCTGCTCGCCACACGACGGCGCCGGTGGGCCAGGACGAGAATCGCACCGACAAGGAGCGGCGCCGTAGAGAATACATAGAACAGGTGCATCAACAGCAGGCCCAACAGCGCCGAAGCAGTCATGCATATCGCCGCGACGCGCGGTTTGCTCAACGAGAAGGCGGCGCCGATTATCCCGATGACGGGAACGGCGAGGGCGAAGAGAACCGCGCCACTCCCAGTTCCATGGCCGACCATCGTGGCGACCCCTGCGACCAACATGGCGGAGAGAGCGATAGGGATACCGATCACACCCCCGAGAAACCCGATAATGAAACCCGCAACGCGCATGTGGACCTCCTCCGCTCGTAGACGCGTGACGGACGCCCTCGCGCCCTTATCGCCGCCGCATCGAGCCGGCATCGTGTCCCCATTGTCCACGCTGAGCCTTCGTCAAGGAATGGTAGATCGGGCAAGCCCGTTTCGGCATCGCCAGCACGTACAAAAGAGTGGCAGACCTTGACTGCCAGCGTGGCACGCCGCCGTCGGTCGGACTGCTGCATTGCCGTCGTCGCTCCTCACATCGGACCTTGACTACCAGCGTGGCGCGCTGCCGTCAGTGGTGGCCGTAGGCCAAGCGATAGACCCTATGCGGCAGGCGGCAGGCGCCGAGTTTGCACCGCCAAAACGCGGGATGCCGTGTCGTGCGGGCGACATACGCCTTTCTCACCCGCTCACTATGGTGTATACTGACCCCATGGATGTCGCGGTTGGTGTGCCTCGTGCAATGGTCCGCCAAACGTGGTGTTCGACGGGCTTCTTGGCGGCCATCTTACGGGCGAAACCGGCCTATTCGTTAGGTGCAAACTCGACAGGGTCGGAAGCCCGTCCCCGATTGGTAGGGGATTGAAACGGTTAGAAGGACTGTATCAGCGTGGTGCGGGGGCCGTTGTCGGAAGCCCGTCCCCGATTGGTAGGGGATTGAAACCCGACTCGCGATAGCCGTTGTGGTTGCGGTCATATGCGGTCGGAAGCCCGTCCCCGATTGGTAGGGGATTGAAACATACGGATGCCGCCCCAGATTCAGGGTGCGGTACTCAGGGGTCGGAAGCCCGTCCCCGATTGGTAGGGGATTGAAACCTGCAAGCAGCCCTCCTGCAATCATATTTAACATGGTCGGAAGCCCGTCCCCGATTGGTAGGGGATTGAAACAGCAGCACTGATGCAAGGCTATTTAACATGTCGTCCTTCCGTCGGAAGCCCGTCCCCGATTGGTAGGGGATTGAAACGGAGCGATCGATGTCTGAATGCCATGAGATTATCCTCTCGTCGGAAGCCCGTCCCCGATTGGTAGGGGATTGAAACCGGTTCATGTGCCAGCGCGGCCTCGATATCGGCCCTTGGGAAGTCGGAAGCCCGTCCCCGATTGGTAGGGGATTGAAACCACATGAACGCAAGAAACAAGGTAGCCATTTTTCCTGTCGGAAGCCCGTCCCCGATTGGTAGGGGATTGAAACTGCGTTAGCCTGAATCGCGACCGATCCATACCGTTGCCGTCGGAAGCCCGTCCCCGATTGGTAGGGGATTGAAACTCACTCGAGTGTGGCCGGTAACCTCATAGAGATCGCTCATCGTCGGAAGCCCGTCCCCGATTGGTAGGGGATTGAAACACACGGGTCCGTCCACGCAGGACGAAGGCACCCTTAGGTCGGAAGCCCGTCCCCGATTGGTAGGAGGGTCGGCTTTAACATAATATAGGGATTTGGCAGCAGAGAGGCTCCGTGGCAGAGTGGGAGATACCGCTCACCCAACCTGCCCAGGAGCCTGCTGC
>JAABUZ0100001293.1_pt1 | contig 48815 bp, 40 predicted proteins | sample 5562091 | NCBI WGS metagenome assembly JAABUZ01 (sample SAMN12813069, study PRJNA571459) | rock metagenome | isolation source: Antarctica rocks | place: Antarctica: Victoria Land, Linnaeus Terrace sud | collected 2015-12-21 | reverse complement strand
GTCGGAGCCGGATCAACGGTGACCGACGATGTGGAAGCCGGTGATCTGGCCTTGGCACGAGGGCGGCAGCGGGCTGTGAAAGGCTGGGTCCTGCGTCGTCGTGCCGGCTCCGCCAGCGACAGCTCGGCCAGAGCGGCCGGTGCTCTCCCGGTGGCGGCCGGTGCTGTCAGCGGGACCACTGCCACACCGACCGGACCAGCGGCGTCCGGAGAGGATCTGCCTGCGTGAACGCCATTTCCACCACGACACGCAAGAGCATGCTGTTGTTCTCGGGCCGCGGCTATCCGGAGTTGGCCACCGAGGTGGCCGAGTACCTCGAAGCCGACGTCACCCCGCAGTCGATCTACGACTTCGCCAACGGCGAGATCTTCGTCCGACCCGAAATTTCCGTGCGCGGCACAGATTCCTTCATCATCCAGTCGTGCGGCGTGCCGATCAACAAATGGGTGATGGAAACGTTGATCATGATCGACGCCCTCAAGCGGGCATCCGCCAAGCGCATCACCGTCGTTCTGCCGTTCTATCCCTACGCCCGCCAGGACAAGAAGCACCGCGGCCGCGAGCCGATCTCGGCCAGATTGGTGGCCGATCTGCTGAAGACCGCCGGCGCTCATCGCCTGATGACGGTGGACCTGCACACCGACCAGGTCCAGGGCTTCTTCGACGGCCCCGTCGACCATCTGTTCGCCCAACCGCTGCTGACCGACTACATCTCGCAGAAGTACGGAACCGAACGGCTGACGGTGGTCTCCCCGGATTCAGGTCGGGTGCGAACTGCCGAACGGTGGGCGAACCGTCTCGGCGGCGCTCCGATCGCGTTCATCCACAAGACCAGAGACCCGACCAAGCCGAACTCGGTGAAGGCCAATCGAGTGGTCGGGGAGGTCGCGGGACGCACCTGCATCGTCGTCGACGACATGATCGACACCGGCGGCACCATCTCCAAGGCGGTCGAGGAAGTAATGCACGCCGGAGCGGATCGAGTCATCGTCGCCGCCACCCATGGCGTGCTCTCGACTCCCGCCGCCGAGCGGCTCGGCGCTTGCGGAGCGGTCGAGGTGGTCCTCACCAACACGCTGAACATTCCGAAGGACCACATGTTCGAGCAACTCACCGTGCTGTCCATTGCCCCGTTACTCGCCAGGGCAATCCACGAGGTCTTCGAGGACGGATCGGTGACGTCGCTGTTCGACGTCTGATTCTCTTTCTCGTGGGGTCGCTGTGCGGCCCCGTCTCGTGAACGGGTCCGCGCCCGGATCCGGGTCCAGGTCCAGGTCCAGGTCCAGCAGGACTCGGCGCCTTCGGCCCTGCCGTGCTCGGACTGCAATCGGACTCGCCCACACCGGTTCAGCCGCATAGAAGTCGCGGGATCACCCCCGACAAAACTCGCGATGGAACGGACGGTCCTGAAGGTTGAGCGCTGGAGCTCTTCTTCGAATTCTGTCCGACCAGGCCCTCGGAGCCCGTTGCCTGAATAACTTGCGGCCTGTAGCCTCGAAGACAGGAAAATTTGAGGCAGGAGCGTTGAATTGAATCACTTTCCGCAGGTGTACTTCGATCGCAGTACCTGGGCGTCCACCGCTGGCAGTGCCGAGCAGCAGGAGCTCGTTCGCCGCGGTTGCGTCGAGGTGATCGAGCTGGCAGAGGCAGACGTCGTGGTTCTGGCCGGATCGGCGGCGATCGGACCCGATGAACTCGCGGCGGCCCTGGCCGCTGGCACCGGCCTTGTCGTCCTGTGCTCGTCCCAGCCGCACGGCGCGGCGATGGTCGAGCTGATGAGATCCGTGGGGGTCGAGGAACTGGAACGCCCGGACGGGGTCACCCGCTGCTCCCCTGTCGATCCGACCGAGTCGTCCCCCGGTTTGCACCCACACGAGAAGCCTCGACCATCGGTTCTGGCCGAAGATCTGCTGGCACGCGTCGACGTCACGACGCTGACCGCGACCGCGGCCTTTCGACTCAGCACCCCGGCAGATGCCGCCCTCCGGCTGGCGGGCAGCTCCCGCCATCCGGGAGCACCGGTGGTCGCGATTTCACGCGTCGGTGCTGCGCGCGTGGTGGTGTTGGGTGTCAAGGTCGGACCGGATTCGGGTGATCTGCTCTTCAATTCGATCGCCTACGCCGCACGGCGGCCGGTGAGTGAGCCGACTGAGCATCACCGAGCCATCACGCAACATCCGAACTGGCTGCGGATCAAGACTGCCGTCACGCTCTTGCGAACGTTGCAACTCGCTGACGGCTCCATTTCGGACGAATCATCGGCCCGGTCGGATGCGTGTCGGTTGGTGGCCGAATTAAGTGAGGCAATCGAGGGGATCGGCCCGCTGTTTCCCCATGACGCGGACTATCTCTCGGCCGTCGTGCAGGATCTGGCCAACTGGTCGGACAGCGGGTTCGGTGTTCCGGACTTTTTGGATTCGCTGCTGGCCTTTCACCCTGAGAAGAACCGGATCAACGGTCGCCGGCATCTGGTGCTGTTTCCGATGTACACCCAGAACGGAAATCCCGACCGCAATGTGGAAGCCGTCCTGATCGAGGTCATCTGGCCGCACTTCATCGAGGAGCTCGAAGCGGGCGACTACTCCAACAAATTGTTCGTGCCGATCCGTTTCCTTGACTTCACGCCGGGCTACGACACCAATTCCGCGGTTCTCTTTCCAGAGACGGTCGCCATGCGCGAGGTGCCGAAGTTCAGCTGGGGCGCCATCTTCGCCGACCGTGAGGCGGCCAGGTTCCGCTCGGTAGTGACCGCTGCCGCAGGTATCACCCGACTGGCATTGCCACCGGACGCGGCTCGCCTCTTGGCAGACCAGGAACTGGCAGAGCAGACATTCGTTCTGTGGGATCTCATTCACGACCGCACACACATGCACGGCGACCTGCCCTTCGACCCGTTCATGATCAAACAGCGGATGCCGTACTTCTTGTACACCCTCGAGGAACTGCGCTGCGATCTGACGGCCTTCCGCGAGTCGGTCAAGCTCGAGCAGCAAGGCCTTCCACATGCACGCCTCGTGCAATACGCCATTCTGTTCGACCGAATCTTCCGGTTCGCCATTACCGGAAGCCGCGTGCGCAACTATGACGGGCTCGGCGGGCAGCTGCTGTTCGCCTGGCTGCATCAGGCCGGTGTCGTGCACTGGACCGACAATCGGCTGACCATCGATTGGACTGCCGTCACGGAGCCGGTCCTGGAGTTGGGCAGGCAGATCGAGCACCTCTACTGGCAGTCGATCGATCGCTCGAAAATTGCGCACTGGCTGGCTGCGTACGAGCTGGTGTCCGCCACGGTGGCGCCGAATCCGATGTCGACCTGGGCGAAAGGCCCGCAGGCACTGCCATTGGATGGGCCGCCGAGGGGTCTCACCGACGCGGTGCTGCCGGATGAGTTCCCGCTGTCGATGTTCTACGAGGCGCTCAATCGGAAGCTCTCCCCCATTGTCGCAGCGACCGCCGGAATCACCGGATGAGCCGGCGCCCGGCCGGAGAGCTGACCGGACTGGTCGTTCTCGTCACCGGTGCGACCGGTTCGGCCGGTCGCGCCGCAGTTAGAGCGCTGTCGCGGTCCGGTGCGGACGTGGTCGCGGTGGGCCGTGAAGAGCACCGTCTCGCCGCCCTGTTCGACGGTGTCGACGGCGTATCGCCACAGGTCGCCGATTTGTCTGTCAACAGCGAATGTGCGGCTCTGGTGGAGCGCGTGCGCCGCCGGCACGGCCGGATCGACGGGCTGGTGCACCTGGTGGGTGGTTGGCGAGGCGGTTCGCGGTTCACGGCGAACTCCGACCAGGACTGGGAATTTTTGTGCAGCACCCTGGTGGACAGCCTGCGGCACATCAGTATCGCTGTGCACGACGATTTGCTGGCCTCCGCCGACGGACGGATGATCATCGTCTCTGCGACCGCCGTCGACGCGCCGACTCCGGGCAGCGCGAACTATGCCGCGGCGAAGGCCGCTACCGAGGCCTGGATCCGCGCCATGGCGGAATCGTTCGCCCGCGCGCAGTCGAAGGCGAAATCAAACCCCGTACCGCAGCGATCAGCCGCCACCACCATCGTGATCAAGTCCCTTGTCGACGACGCGCTCCGAGACGCTCACCCGGACAGGACATTCGCCGGTTTTACGGACGTCCACGACCTGGCTCGCACCGTCGTGGAGCTCTTTACCGAAGAAGCCGCCGACATCAACGGCGTTCGTGTCTCACTGGCGTGACAGCGCGGTGATTGCGCCGACGGGGCGGTTGCGATTGCGGGCCCACGTTTTCCGGGCACTGCAGGTATATGTTCGAAATCAACTTGATATATGGTTATGTTGTTTGCATGACAAAGCGGCTGATCGATTTGGATGACGAATTGCTGAAGGCCGCCCGGCTCGAGCTGGGAACGACCGGCGTATCCGACACGGTTCGCACCGCACTGCAGCAAGTCACCGCTAGGGCGGCACGAACGCGTCAGGTGCAATGGCTGACCGGCGGCGGGTTGACCGATTTGACCGACAAGGGTGCGCGGGACGCAGTGTGGCGGTGATCGCTCGTTTCCTGATCGATACGAGTGCCGCCGCTCGTATGCACGTTCCTGCTGTGGCCGGCGTGCTCGCGCCGCTGATCGAGGCCGGGGTCATCGCCACTTGCGCAACCTTGGACGCCGAAGCGCTGTACAGCGCCCGCAGCCCGGGCGAGTACGAACAACTGCGAGCCGACAGGAGGGATGCGTACGAGTATCTGCCCACTGGCGACGAACATTGGCAAACTGCTTTCGCAGCGCAGCGCGATCTCGCCCGCACAGGGGCACATCGGGCAGTGGGAATCATTCATCTGCTCACCGCGGTCATCGCGGCCGAGCATCAGCTCACCGTCGCTCACTACGACGCGGACTTCGATGTGGTCCGCTCCGTTATGGCGTTCGACGGGCAATGGGTCAGCCCGCGGGGCAGCCTCTAGGATCCACATTCGCAGCCGTCAGAACGCCCGCACCAGAACCACGACTGGAACCGTGCACCGGTGTCCCGCCTCGGCCGCGGTCACGCCCCGCGGTCGCTGTGGTCTGCACCGGGGGCGGGAGGGATCAGGCGCCCGGCAGCAGGAAGAATGTAGGGCGTGACTACTTTGCATGACATGACCAACCGAGGCTTTGCCTCGGACAACTACGCCGGCGCGCACCCCGAGGTGCTGGCGGCGATCGCCGCGGCGAACGGCGGGCACCAGATCGCCTACGGCGAGGACGTCTACACCGAGCATCTGCAAACCGTCATGGCGCAGCACTTCGGTGCCGGAGTACTGGCCGTGCCGGTGTTCAACGGGACCGGCGCCAATGTTCTCTCGCTGCAGTCGGTGTTGCCCCGGTGGGGCGCCGTGGTGTGCGCCGAGACGGCCCACATCAACACCGACGAGAACGCCGCACCGGAGCGCGTGGGCGGCCTGAAGCTGCTCACGGTTCCTACCCCGGACGGCAAGCTGACGCCGGAGTTGGTCGACCGCCAGGCATGGGGCTGGGGCGACGAGCACCGAGCCCAACCGCTGGCCGTCTCGATCACCCAGACCACCGAGCTCGGAACTGCCTACACGCCCGACGAGGTGCGGGAGCTGGCGGAGCACGTGCATTCCAAGGGCATGCTTCTGCACGTCGACGGGGCACGGATCGCCAACGCCGCAGCCAGTCTCGGAACACCGCTGGCCGATTTCACCAGTGCGGCCGGCGTCGATCTGCTGTCCTTCGGCGGCACGAAGAACGGACTGCTGTTCGGCGAGGCCGTCGTGGTGATGCACCCGCAGAGCAATGAAGCCGCTGCCGCCCTGCCGTATCTCCGCAAGCTCAACATGCAACTGGCCAGCAAAATGCGTTTCGTCTCCGCGCAGCTGATCGCGCTGCTGGAAGGCGACCTCTGGCTGCGGTCCGCACAGCACGCCAATGCGATGGCTGCCCGGCTTGCCGAGGGGGTTCGCGGGTTGGATGGCGTGCAGATCACCCAACCGGTGCAGGCCAATGCGGTGTTCGCGATCGTGGATCGGGTGGTGGCAGACCAGCTCCGCCAGGCCTTCCGGTTCTACGACTGGAATCCGGCGACCGGCGAGGTGCGGTGGATGTGCGCCTTCGACACCACCGAGTCCGACGTCGACGCGTTCGTCGGCGAACTCAAGCGCCTCCTGGCCGAGCAGGTCGGCTGATGACCATCGGCACCGATCGCATCGCCGGCGCCCCGATCTCCTGGGGGGTGTGCGAGGTACCCGGTTGGGGTTATCAGGCCGAACCGGAGGTCGTACTCGGCCAGATGTCGCAACTGGGTCTGGCTGCGACAGAATTCGGGCCCGATGCCTTCCTCCCAGTCGACCCCTTCGCCAAGGCCACAATGCTTGCCCGGCACGGGTTGAAGGCTGTCGGCGGATTCGTCCCGGTCGTGCTGCACGTCGACGGGCATGATCCGCTGCCAGGGCTGCGCAAAGAGCTCGACGCCTTCGTGGCGGCCGGCGCGAGCACGATGGTGTTGGCCGCCGCGACCGGGGTCGATGGCTACGACGCGCGGCCCGAGCTGGACGACGACGGTTGGCGGCGTCTGCTGACAAATCTTGATCGGCTGGCTGCGGCGACCCTCGAGCGCGGAATCGTTCCGACCCTGCATCCCCACGTGGGCACGATGATCGAGAAACCGGCAGAGGTCGACCGCATCCTGACCGACTCACACATCAATCTGACGCTCGACACCGGGCATCTGCTGATCGGCGGGAACGACGTGCTGGCGCTCGCGGCATCGGCGCCCGATCGCATCGCCCACACCCATCTCAAGGACGTCCGCGCCGACCTTGCGCGGCAGGTCCAACGCGGCGAACTCACGTACACGCAAGCGGTCTCGGCCGGGATGTACGTACCACTGGGCACCGGCGACGTCGACGTGGCCGGCATTCTCGCAATTCTCGGCGCGGCAGGCTACGACGGTTGGTACGTCCTGGAGCAGGACACCATTCTGTCCGGGCCACAGGATGTCGGTGCTGCCTTCGACGACATGGCAGCGTCATTGGCCTTTCTGACCGACGCGCTCGCCCGCTGACGGGACGCGCTCGTCCCCTGATGGCAGGCGCCGATGATGATGGCACGCGCCGGTGATCTTCGCCGACGAGAACGCCGGCGAGCTTCTCACCGCGATGATGCGTACAGAGCAGGCTTTTCGCACAGCGTGACGGGCACCCGGCCGGCGCCGTTCAGCGAGGCGAGCGCCGCGTCGGACACCGTCGCCGCGGCGTAGCCGTCCCAGGCGCTCGGCCCGAATTCGCTGCCGCTGCGCACCGAGTCGATCCATTCCTGGAATTCGACGTCATAGGCACGCAGAAAGCGCTCGCGCCAATCCGTGGGCACTTTTCCTGACACCAGCCCGTTGCGGCGCACAGTGATCGGGCTGAACTCGCCCAGGGCTGCAGTGCCTTCCTCTCCCACCACCTCACCCCGAATGTCGTAGCCGTACCGGATGTTGACCGAGATCTCCACATCCACCAGCGCGCCGGAATCCATCTCGAGCAGCAGCATCAGCGGGTCTTGCAGCTCTCCGCCGAGCCGGCTCCGGCGCGGCGTGAGAACCGTTGCAGCCGTTATCTCCTCGCCGAACATCCAGCGCACCATGTCGATCTCGTGCACGGCGGTGTCGGTGATCGCCATGTCCTTCGTGTAGTGGCCGGGGACGCTGGCATTGCGGTGGGTGCAGTGCATCATCAGCGGCGTACCGATTTCCCCGCTGTCCACCACGGCCTTGAGTGCTCGATAGGGCGCGTCGTACCGGCGCATGTAGCCCACCTGAACGAGCCGGCGGCCGAAGGCGACTTCGGCCTGCACGATGCGACGGCAAGCCGCTTCGCTGGTGGCCAGCGGCTTCTCGCAGAAAACAGCCTTGCCGGCAGCGATGGCGGCGAGCACGTACTCCTCATGGGTCGGCCCCCAGGAGCAGACCACGACGGCGTCAACGGCCGGGTCGGCGATCAGATCCTGGCCCGTCCGGTGTGCCGTCGCGCCGGGCAGTCCAGCGGCGACCCGCCGCGCCTCCTGAGCATCCACATCGGTGACAGCGACGACCTGGGAACCGGCCAGAACCGTTGTCAGACGGCGGATATGGTCCTTGCCTATCATGCCGACACCAATGACACCGACTCGAACCGTCATCGCCCAAACCCCCGGATCGTCCGTGCGTTGCAGAAATAAAGAAGATCAGAGGTTCTGCGGAAAGCCGAGGTTGATTCCACCATGGCTCGGATCCAGCCAACGGGAGGTGATCACCTTGCCGCGGGTGAAGAAATGCATGCCCTCGGTGCCGTGCGCATGGGTGTCGCCGAAGAGCGACGATTTCCACCCGCCGAACGAGAAATAGCCGACCGGAACCGGTACAGCCACGTTGATCCCGACCATGCCGATCTCGACCTCGTGCTGAAAGCGTCTGGCCGCGCCGCCGTCGTTGGTGAAGATGGCGGTGCCATTGCCGTACGGGTTGGCGTTGACGACATCCAGCGCGTCGTCGAAGGTCTCCACCCGCAGCACCGAGAGCACCGGCCCGAAGATCTCGTCGATGTAGATCGACATGTCGGTCCGCACCTTGTCGAACAGCGTCGGGGACAACCAGAATCCGCCATCGGCTCCATCCACCGGCTTCCCCCGGCCGTCCACCACCAATTCCGCGCCGGCGTCGACGCCCTCCTGGATGTAACCGACGACCTTGTCCAGATGCGCTCCGGTGACCAGCGGTCCCATGTCGCAGCCGCGCTTTCCGTCGCCAACCCGAAGACCGGCCATCCGCTCCGAGATCTTGCCGATCAGTTCGTCCGCGATGGTGTCGACAGCCACCAGTGCGCTGATCGCCATGCACCGTTCGCCGGCGGAACCGAACCCGGCGTTCACCGCGGCGTCCGCGGCCAGGTCTAGGTCGGCGTCCGGCAGCACCACCATGTGATTCTTGGCGCCGCCCAGGGCCTGCACCCGCTTGCCGTTCCGCGTTCCGTTCTCGTAGACATACCGAGCGATCGGCGTGGATCCGACGAACGAGATCGCTTTCACCTTCGGGTGTTCCAGCAGCGCGTCGACCGCCACCTTGTCGCCCTGCAGCACATTGAAGATTCCGTCAGGCAGGCCCGCTTCCTGCCACAGCCGGGCCATCCAGAGCGAGGACGACGGATCCTTCTCGCTCGGCTTGAGCACGACGGCGTTCCCGGCTGCGATCGCCACGGGGAAGAACCACATCGGCACCATCGCCGGGAAGTTGAACGGGGAGATGACGCCGACCACGCCGAGCGGTTGCCGCAGCGAGGACACATCGACCTTCGTGGACACGTTCTCTGCCACGCTGCCCTTGAGCAGATGCGAAAGGCCGCAGGCGAACTCGACGATCTCCTGGCCGCGGGTCACCTCGCCGAGCGCGTCGTCGAGCACCTTGCCGTGTTCCGAGGTAATGATTGCGGCGAGCTCCTGCTTGCGGGCGTTGAGCAGTTCCCGGAAGGCGAACAGCACCTGGGTGCGACGGGCCAGCGAGACGTCGCGCCACGCCGGGAACGCCTGCGCCGCGGCGGCGATCACGGCCTCCGCGTCCTCCTTGGACGCCAGGGCGACCTTCTTGGTGACCTGCCCGGTGGCCGGGTCGTAGACATCCGCGGAGCGGCCGCCGGTGCCGGCTGTCGCCGCGCCGGCGATCCAGTGCCCGACGACTGGCAACTCCTGCGTGGTCGCCGTTGACGTCGCCTCTTGGGTTGCGGTCATGAACGTTCTCCTTCTTCGGAAAATCCCGGCTGGCCGGTCGATGTCGGTGCTGGACATGGGGTGACGTAGGGGCGCTGGGCCCGCTTGTTCTCGACGTAGGAGGTGCGCGCCGCTCTGGTGGTCTCGACGGTCGACACCTCCGCGACCGGCACATCCCACCAGCCATCGCCCGACGGCGACCGCTCGGACGGATCGGTCTCGACGTGCACCATTGCGGCGCAGGTGCCGGCCTTGGCCTTGGCCAACGCTTCCCGCAATTCATTCAGTGTCTTGGCCCGGTACACCGTCACACCCAGGCTCGCCGCGTTGGCGGCCAGATCCACCGGCAGCACGTCCCCGTCGAGCCGGCCCGTCACGGCCGACCGATAGCGGTACCTGGTGCCGAAACGCTGGGAGCCCAAGGATTCCGACAGCGCACCGATGGAGGCGAACCCGTGGTTCTGCAGGAGCACGACGATGATTTTGACACCCTCCTGCACTGCCGTGACGAGCTCGGTCGGCATCATCAGGTACGAACCGTCGCCGATCGTCACGAAGACATCCCGGTCGGGCGCGGCCATCGCCACGCCGATACCGCCCGGAATCTCGTAGCCCATGCAGGAGAACCCGTATTCGACGTGATAGCCCTTACGATTCCTGGTACGCCACATCGCGTGCAGGTCGCCCGGCAACGATCCGGCGGCGCAGACCACCACGTCCCGCGGTCCCATCGCGGCCTCGACCGCACCCAACACCTCGCTCTGGGCCAGCAGACCGGTTCGTGCACCATGGCCGCTGTGGTGGGAGGCAACGACTTTCGCGTCCCAGTCGGCGGCGAGTTCGGCGACCGACTGCTGATACCGCGACGACGTCCGGTAGCCGTCCAGCACCGACTGCAACGCCGGCAGCGCCCGTTTGGCGTCGGCGATCAGCGGCAGGCCGGCGTGTTTGACGGCATCGAGCACCGCCACGTTGATGTTCAGGAACCGCACATCCGGATTCGAGAAGGCCGTCCGGGACGCCGTGGTGAAGTCCGAATACCTGGTACCGATTCCGATGACCAGGTCTGCGGCGGCAGCGATCTCGTTGGCGGCCGGCGTGCCCGTCGCCCCGACCGCTCCGGCGTTGCCCGGGTGGTCGTACCGCAGCGAGCCCTTACCGGCCTGCGTCTCCCCGACCGGAATGCCGGTGGCCTCCACGAAGTCCTGCAGTTCGGTATTGGCGTCCGCATAGGTCACTCCGCCGCCGGCCACGATCATCGGGCGCTCTGCGCGGCGGATCATCTCCGCCGCCTGCGCCAGCAACTCCGGCTCCGGCACCGGGCGGGCGATGCGCCAGGTCCGCGCCGCGAACAACTCGACCGGCCAGTCATGAGCATGCGCCTGCACGTCCTCCGGCAGGGAGATCGTCGCGGCGCCGGTCTCGGCGGGATCGGTCAGCACCCGCATCGCGCCGAGCAGAGCGGCCGTCAACTGCTCCGGGCGCCAGACCCGGTCGAAGAACTTGGACAGCGGACGGAAGGCATCGTTGACCGAGACGTCGTAGCCGTAGGGCTGTTCCAGCTCCTGCAGCACGGGCACGGCTACCCTGGTGGCGAAGATATCGGCCGGCAGCAACAGCACCGGAAGGCGATTCACGGTCGCCAGGGCTGCACCGGTCAGCATGTTGGTCGATCCGGGGCCGACCGAGGCGGTCACCGCGAAGGTCTGCAGCCGGTCCTGCTGCCTGGCGAACCCGGTCGCGATGTGCACCATCGCCTGCTCGTTGCGGCCCTGGTGATAGGGCAACTCGCCCGGCTCGTCCAACTCCGCCTGCAACAGGGCCTGTCCGAGGCCGGCCACATTGCCATGGCCGAAGATTCCGAAACAACCGGCGAAGAACTTGCGGCGCAAACCATCTCGCTCGCAATACTGCCGGCCCAGGAATTTGACCACCGCCTGCCCGACCGTCAGGCGCACCGTGCCGGCCGGACCGCTGATCTCCTCGGTCACGTTCGTTTTCCTTGTCCCTCACCGAGCGACGGGTAGAACGGGAGCCGTGGATCCATGTCCATGCCCTTCCAGGTATCGCGAATCGCACCGTGATCCGGATCATCGCTGATCAACCACGCACGCTCCGCAGCCGGCCCCGCCATCACGTTCAGGTAGTACATGTCGGCGTTCGGTGCAGCCATGGCCGGTCCGTGCCAGCCATGCGGAATCAGCACCACGTCACCGTCCGACACCTCCTCCAGCACGTTGATCGGCCGCTCCGAAGTCCCGTAGACCCGTTGGTAGCCAAACGTTTTGCCGACCGACCCGCCGACCTTCGAGCCTGCCGGTGGACCGACGCCACTGGCGATCCGGAACCGGTAGTAGTAGATCTCCTCCAGCACCGACTCCGAGGCCGAGGCCTGGTCGTGCTTGTGCGGTGGATAGGACGACCAATTGGCGGCGGGGGTGATCACCTCGCAGGCGATCAGCTTGTCGGTCTCGAAAGCAGCCGGCGTGGCGAAGTTGTTCACCTGCCGACTGCAGGCCCCGGCGCCGCGCAGCTCCACCGGGACGCCGGACGCCGGCCCGTACCGGAACGGCAAGCGCCGCGAGGTCCGGGCGCTGGGCAGCGCGAGAACGGCGCCGTCATCGCTCATCACCCGGACCTCGGAATCGATGGGGAGATAGGCGAAGTCGGTCACCGCGGAGAACACGTCCGGTCTTCCCCGCAGTTCCATGGTCGTGCCGTCCACCCGGACCCGGCAGCCACCGGACAGCGGCAATGCGATCATCTCGTTCTCGCCGGTGTCGAAGGTGACCGGAGTACCGGCGGCGAGCGTCAGCACGCGGAGGCCGGAAAAGGTCCATCCCGCGGATTCCGGCGTCACGACGGAATCGAAGACGCCGTCGTGCGTGGAACCGGCGGGCTCGTACAGGCCCGTCATCGGACCATCGATGCGGCGGTGTCGACCGCGCCGGCGACGTCGTCGTCTGCCGGGTAAAGCAAGGTGCGGCCCACTACCAACCCGCGGACCGACGGCAATCGGAGCGCGTTCCGCCAGGTTTCGAAGGTTTCCGCCGGCCTCGTCGAAGGATCACCGCCCAGCAACAGGGTCGGCAGGGTCGTCGAATCCATCACCCGCTCCATTTCCGCCACCACGGGCAGCTTCATCCAGGTGTACGCCGAAGTCCGGCCGAGCGCGCTGGTGATTCCCACCGACTTGAGAACGGCGTCCGGTGTCAGGTCGTTGTACACCCGGCCCTCGCGACGAACGGACCAGAACGGTTCGATCAGCGCCATCAGCTCGAGTTCGGCCAGTTCGTTCACCGCCTGCGCCGCGGCCGTCAGCGTGGAGACCGTTCCGTGGTCGCCCAACGCGATGCGGGTCAACATCTTTCCGCCGTTCAGGCCCATCTCGGCGCAGCCCCGGGCGTCGTATCCGGTGAAGCGATCATCCAGCTCGAACGTGGCGCCCTGCAGGCCGCCGCGGTTCATGGAGCCGATGACCACCTTGCCCTCCAGTGCTCCGAGCAACAGCAGATCTTCCACGATGTCGGCAGAGGCCAACAGGCCGTCGACGCCCGGCCGGCTCAGCGCGACGACCAGCCGGTCCAGCAGGTCTACCCGAGATCCCATAGCCAGCGGGCGATTCCCCACTCCGAAGGCGCCGCGCGCGGGATGATCGGCCGCCACCAGCATCAGCCTGCCGTCACCTCGATTGGTCGAGGACTTCTTTCTGGCCCTGGCAGCCCGGAGAACCGCACCCGGATCGTCGACCCGGAGGTCGGTGATCTCTGCCAGCCGGTCGCGAATCGGTCGGGAACCCATCGGACCCGAAAGGCCGATCCCGGTCTCAGGCACTGTCGACCTCGCGCAACAGGGTCTCGACCTCGGCCGTGGTCGGCATCGCACTGGAACATTCACGACGGCTCGCCACAATGGCACCGGCGGCGTTGGCGAACCGCAGAATGGTTTCCAGATCCCAGCCGGACAGCAAACCGTGGCAGAGGGCACCACCGAATCCGTCACCGGCGCCGAGCCCGTTCACCACCTTCACCGGCGTCGGAGGCACCTCCACCAGAACGTCCCTGGTCATACCGAGCACCCCGCGGGGGCCGAGCTTGACCACCGCCAGCTCGACCCCAGAATCCAGCAGCGCCTTCGCGGCAAGGACCGGTTCCGTTTCCCCGACGGCGATCTCACACTCCTCCAGGTTCCCCACGGCCACGCTCACCTGGCTCAGCGCCTTCCGTACCTGGGCGCTCGCGTGCGCGGGGCTCTGCCAGAACATCGGTCGGTAATCCAGATCCAGAATTGTCAACGGTGCTCGCCGCCGCGCCTCCCAGGCGGCGAAATGCGCCGCTCGGCTCGGCTCCTCTGACAGGCCGGTCACCGTCGACCAGTAAACGCCGGCATGCGCAATCGCCGGCAGATCCAGCTCAGCGGCTTGGATCTGCAGATCCGGAGCTGTCGGCAGGCGATAGAACAGCAACGGGAAATGATCCGGCGGGTACATCTCGCAGAAGGTGATCGGGGTGAGCAACCCCGGCACCTCGGACACGAACCTGTCGTCCACCCCGAATTCTCGCAACGCCCGGTGCACAAATTTGGCGAAGGCATCGGGCCCGGTCCTGGTGATCACCGCACTGCGGCGGCCATGCCGTGCGGCGGCCACCGCCACGTTGGTCGCGCTGCCCCCGAGGTACTTTCCGAAAGTCTCCACATCCTCGAGGCCGACGTTGTCCTGCAGCGGATACAGGTCGACACCGATGCGACCGATCGTCACCACGTCGAACCGGTTCGGATCGAGCTGCTCGCCCACGTCGCTCCTCCACCACCGCTGCTGGTCGGGCATTGCAAGAACCTCGGTCGGAAGTTTGTCAGCACATCCTGTCATATAACCTCGGCCCAGCCGGGTGCCGCAGACCAGTTCAGAGGAGGGACCCCGATGAACCTGTTCTCAGGGCTTGATCGCTCGAGCCGGGTGCCGCTGTACTTCCAGGTCTCGCAGCAGCTCGAGTCCGCCATCACCTCCGGTCAACTGGGCCCGGGCGCACGTCTGGACAACGAGATCAGCCTTGCCGATCAGTTCGGACTGTCCCGTCCGACCATGAGACGGGCGATTCAGGAGTTGGTCGACAAGGGCCTGCTCGTCCGCAGACGCGGCGTGGGAACCCAGGTGGTGCACGGACAGGTCACCCGGCCGGTGGAGCTGACCAGCCTGTTCGACGACCTGGCCCGAGCCCATCAGATGCCGACCACGAAGCTCCTGCTCAACGAGATGGTGGCCGCATCGGAGGTCGTCGCGCGGTTCCTGGACGTTCCGGTCGGCACTCGGGTGCTCCGATTGCGGCGGCTACGGTGCGCCGACGGCGAGCCGTTGGCGATCCTGGAAAACTATCTGCCCGAGGATCTCGCCGATCTCGGCACGTCGGATCTGGAAGCCAGGGGGCTGTATCAGTTGATGCGGGCGAAGGGCGTGCACATCCGAGTCGCGAAGCAGCGCATCGGTGCTCGCGCCGGTACCGCCCAGGAGTGTTCGTTGTTGGGCGAACGCAAAGGCAGTCCGCTGCTGACGATGGACCGCGCCACGCACGACGACTCCGGTCGGCCGGTGGAGTGGGGCCACCACGTCTACCGGGCCGGCCGATATTCGTTCGAGGTCACGCTCGTCGACCATTGAGCCGACGCCGCGGCCCGCGACGGTTTTGGTCAGGCTCCGGTAACGAGTAGTCTTCGGGGGTTGCCTCGGCGAGGGTGACGGCGTGTACCTGCAATTACCAAGGGCTGCTGTCACCGTGATCGACGCGGTGGGTCTGTTCTGACGATCCGCTCGTGTCGCTCCGCCGTGCCGCAGCGGCCGCCCGAGAAGTTCTCCAGACCATTTCTTCGCTAGGAGCATCACGTGTCCGAGGTCCGCCTTTCCGCCGAGTCCCGCAACGAGTTCGGCAAGGGCTTCGCCCGCCGGATTCGCGCCGCCGGAAACATTCCCGCCGTCCTTTACGGGCACGGTACGGATCCCCGGCACCTCACCCTTCCGGCGCGCGAGTTCTCTCATGCCATCAAGGGTGGCTCCAACACCATCCTGACCTTGGCACTGCCCGACGGTGACGAGCTGGCACTGGCCAAGTCCATCGTCCGGCACCCGCTGCGCGACTACTACGAGCACGTCGACCTGATCATCGTCCGGCGCGGCGAGCGGGTGACCGTCGACATCCCGGTCATCGTGGTCGGCGACGCGCCGGTGGGTTCTCTCGTACTGACCGACGCCAACACGCTCTCGATCGAGGTCGAGGCGCTGCACATCCCGCAGTCGATCGAGGTCTCGCTCGAGGGCCTGTCGGTCGGATCGCAGGTACTTGCCTCACAGGTTCCCCTTCCGGCCGGCGCGACGTTGGTCAGCGACCCGGACACGCTGGTCGTCGCGGTCTCCGTGGCACCGACCACCGAAGACATGGACGCCGAAGGCGCCGGCGAGGCCGTCTCGCTCGAGGAAGAGGCGGAGCCGGAAGAGATCGTCGAAGACTGATCCTCCCGCTGATCTTCGCCATGGGCGCGTCCGGATTCCGGACGCGCCCATGGCGTCTGCGAAGCGGCCCGTCGGCGAGCCGGCGGCCGTCGGGACCGCGAGCAAGGAAGACGGCAGGAAGGAAACGCCGGTGACCTCGACCGAACACGAAGTGCCCGAGCAGATATTGATCGTCGGGCTCGGCAACCCCGGCCCCTCCTATTCGGGCAACCGGCACAACGTCGGCGCCATGGTCGCCGACCTCCTGGCGGCGCGGATCTCAGCCCGGTACAAATCGCACAAGGCCGGAGCCGACATCGCCGAGGGCAGGCTGGCCGGCGTACGCGCCGTGGTCGCGAAGCCCAGGTCCTACATGAACCTGTCCGGCGGCCCGACCGCCGGGCTGTCCCGGTTCTTCAAGGTCCCCGCCGCCGACATCATCGTGGTGCACGACGAACTCGACCTGCCGGCTTCGGTCGTGCGGGTCAAACAAGGGGGTGGCGAGGGCGGCCACAACGGGTTGAAGTCGATCTCCGCCGCGCTGGCAACGAAGGACTACCTGCGGGTTCGCTGCGGTATCGGCCGCCCGCCGGGCCGGATGGATCCGGCCGACTACGTGCTTCGCGACTTCTCGGCAGTCGAGCGCAAGGAGCTTCCAGTGGATCTGGAGAATGCCGCCGACGCGGTCGAGATGCTGATCCGGTACGGCCTGTCGGAAACGCAGAACCGGTTGCACTGACTGCTTTCGCGCAAAAGGACAGCCAAACCGCCCGGCTGGAACGAATGTCCGGGGTGGGCTCAGGGAATTCCCTGGCCCGGATCCGCCCTGGAGCCGCCACACTGGTTCCGACTTCTTCGAACGACCACGACCTCTTCGAACGACACCCGGAAAGCTGAGCGTGACCGACCATGGCCAAGGCGACCGACACCGACGTTCTCGACCCTCCGGAGCACGGCGCATCGCCCTGGAGAGCACCTGGGCCCGGGCGGCGGATGCCCCGCGGTATCCCGTTCTTCGCAATTATTGCGGTCGCCGTGCTCGCGTTGCTGGCCGGCGGCTTCGGCAGCAGCTACCAGGGGAAGCTCTCCGAGGTCCAGAAGAACGACAATTCGTCGTACCTGCCGGCCAGCGCGGAATCGACCCGGGCCGGGAACATCTCCGCCGAGTTCGACAAGACCCAGTCGCTGCCCGGCTTCGTCGTGTTCCAGCGAACCGGCGGCCTCACCGCGGCGGACAGGACTGCGATCGGCGCCGCCTACGCCGAAGCCCGCAAGTCCCCAGGCGTCGACGCGCAGGCCACCACCGGTCCGGTGTTCTCGTCCGACGGCACCGCGGCTTCGATCTATGTACCGCTCACCGCGAAATCCAACGGCGTCGGAGTGTCCGGCACCAAACTGTCAGCTGCGGAAACCGACCTGTTGGCGAGTGTTCAGAAGTCCGTTCCGGCTGGGCTGCAGGTGTTTCCAGCCGGGCCAGGTGGCTTGCTGGTCGCATTCATCAGTGCCTTCGGCGGACTCGACGGCACCTTGTTACTGGCGGCCGGCGGAATTGTCATCCTCATTCTGCTGCTGGTCTATCGCTCGCCGGTGCTGTGGTTCTTTCCGCTGTTCTCAGCGGTGCTGGCGCTCGGCCTTTCCGCCATGGTGATCTACTTCCTGGCCAAGAACGACGTCCTGACGCTGACCGGTCAGAGCCAGGGCATCCTGTCGGTCCTGGTGCTGGGGGCCGGCACCGACTATGCGCTCCTGTTGATCGCCCGCTATCGAGAGGAGTTGCACAACTACACCAACCGATTCGACGCGATGATCAAGGCGTGGAAAGAATCCGCGCCGGCGATCTTCGCCTCCGGAATCACCGTGATCATCGGGCTGCTCTGCCTGAGTTTCTCCGAATTGAATTCCAACAAGAGTCTCGGGCCGGTGGCCGCGATCGGAATCGGCTGCACGCTGCTGGTGATGATGACGGTGCTGCCGGTGCTGCTGGCAGTCACCGGGCGCTGGGTGTTCTGGCCGCGCCGCCCGTCCACCTCGACGCCGGCGGCGACGCCTGGAACCACCGGCATCTGGGGTGCGGTGGCACGATTCATCGGAACTCACCATCGACGCGCATGGATCGGGGCGACGGTTCTCCTGCTGCTGTGCCTGATCGGCATCGGATCCCTCAAGACCAACGGCCTGTCCGTCGCGCAGGGGTTCACGAACAAGCCCGATGCCGTCGTGGGACAACAGATCTATGACGAGAAGTTCGACCGGGGGGTCGGAGCTCCGGCTGTCGTGGCGACCAACGCGGCAGCGGTCGACAAGGTGATCGCCGTAGTCGCCGCCGTTCCCGGCGTGGCCACGAAGCCGGGCTCAGTCTGCGTTCCGCTCGACTTCGCCAAGGTTGCCGCGCTGCGCGCCGCCGGCCCCGCGACAGCACGACCCGCGGTTCCGGGGTGCCCGCCCGCCGGGCTGCGCGTTGTCCCCATCAACGGCAAGACGGTGGTCTCGGCCATCCTCACCGACTCCTACGACTCCCCTGCCGCCTACGACACCATCGCGCGGTTGCGCACCGCCGTCCATGCGATTCCCGGCGCAGACGCGCTGGTCGGCGGGCAGTCCGCCGCCACGCTGGACGTGCGCGACGCCTCGGTCCACGACCGCAACCTGATCCTGCCGATCGTGCTGGTGGTCATCTTCCTGGTGCTCTCGCTCCTACTGCGGGCGCTGTTGGCACCGCTGCTGCTCATCGCGACCGTGGTGCTCTCCTTCGCCGCCACCCTCGGCGTGTGCGGCTGGGTCTTCACCCACGTCTTCGGCTTCGCCGGAGCCGATCAATCGTTCCCGCTGTTCGCCTTCGTCTTTCTGGTCGCCCTCGGCATCGACTACAACATCTTCCTGATGACCAGGGTGCGCGAGGAAACGCTGAAATTCGGTACTCGGGAAGGAGTGCTGCGTGGACTCTCGGTGACCGGGGGTGTGATCACCTCGGCCGGCGTCGTGCTGGCGGCCACCTTCGCGGTGCTGGGGGTGTTACCGCTGGTGTTCCTGGCCGAGCTCGGCTTCGCGGTGGCCTTCGGCGTTCTGCTCGACACGCTGATCGTCCGGACCATCCTGGTACCGGCCCTCGCGCACGACCTCGGCCGGAAGATCTGGTGGCCCTCGAAGCTGGCCAAGGCGGCGCAGTAGCGCCGACCCGCCAGGAGCCGAGCCGGAACCGCTGCGCTCACGCCGACTCGGCCAGCAGCGCCGCGGCCGCGCTGCGCTGCAACTTGCCGGAGGGCGTCTTGGGCAGGGAGCCGACGGGCAGCACGGTCACCAGCGCCGGCCGAACTCCGATGGCTGCTGTCACCGCCGACCGGATCTGCCCGGCGATTCTGGCCACGGCATCCGCGTCGGCGGCCTGCCGGGACTCCACCGCCACCGCGAACGATTCCCGGCGGCCCTCCGCTGTCCAGCGCACCGCGACGGCGTTGCCGGCCCGAACACCTTCAACCTGCTCGGCGATCCGCTCGATGTCGGTGGGATAGATGTTGCGGCCACCCATGATGATGACGTCCTTGACCCGACCGCAGACGACCACCTCGCCGTCGACCACATAGCCCAGGTCGCCGGTGTCCAGCCAGCCATCTTTTCCGCGGGTCGGCTTCGGCCCGTCCACCGTCAGGTAGAGCTCGGTGATCGACTCGCCCCGCAGCGCCAGCACACCGACCTCGCGATCGCCCAGCTGCGTCCCGTCGTCGGCCATCGCCACCACCTCGATCCCCGGTAGCGGCGGCCCCAACACCGGAAAGGACTTGGACCGGCCCGAACCGTCGGCCACCGGCTCCGCGCGACGACGATTTTCCACCGCGTCGGCGTCGATGGTGTCCACCCGCATCGGCGTGCCCCAGGGGTGGAACGACACCCCGAGGGTGGCCTCGGCCATCCCGTAGGCGCATACCACCGCGGTCGGCGGCAGACCGAACGGCGCACCGGCTTCCAGAAAACCGCGGGCCGCCTGCACGTCGATCGGCTCCGCGCCGTTGAGCGCGAACCGAAGGGCGGAGAGGTCGAGGCCGGTCGCCCGGCGCAACACCTGGGCGGTCAGCGCATACGCGAAATTGGGTGCCGCGGTGACGGTGCCACGATGTCTGCTGATCAGCTCCGGCCACAGCAGCGGCTCGGCCAGGAAGTCGCCCGGAGTGACGGTGACCAACTCGATTCCGCGGCACATCGGCAACGTCAGGAAGCCGACCATGCCCATGTCGTGGAACAGCGGTAGCCAGGACACCATCACGTCATCGCTCGCTCGCAGCCTGGCCGCCTGACACATCGCCTCGATGTTCGCCCACAAATTTCCGTGCGTGATCCGCACCGCCTTCGGTGTCGCGGTGGAACCCGAGGTGAGCTGCAGCAGGGCCGGATCAGAGGGTCCGACCTCCACCGAGGGTGCCCGGCCGGCGCTTCCGTTCGACAGCTCGTCGATGGTCACCACGCCGATTCCGGTGCCGCCGAGCAGTCCGGCCAGTTGGGCGAACGGCTCGCCGATGATGACCAGTCGGGCGCCGATGACCTGCAACGTCCGCAGCGTCTCCGCGGCGTACAGATCGAGCCGGGTGCGCGCGGTCGGTTGGTGCAACATCGTCACCGAGCCGCCGGCCAGCCAGACCGCCTGGGCGGCCGGGGCCACCTCTGCCGGAGTGCCAGCCAGCACGGCGACCGACTGGCCACGCCGGAGTCCGCGTTCGGCGAGGACCGCGGCGCCGGCCAGGGCGCGCCGATGGATTTCCGACCAGCTGGTCCGGACGGCCGCGCGCGGTTCCCCGGTGGTCATCCCGGCGTTCCCCTGCGCAGCAGTGCGCAATGCATCGACGGAGGCGCTCATCCGCTCACGATCTCACAGCGCCCTGCTGGCAGGCCGATCGTGGGACCGGGTGGCGGGACGACGACCGCGCTCCGCCGTGGTCTACCGTCGTGCAAGTCCTCGGTTCAGCAGGAATCGGAAGGAAACAGCAATGGCCGATACCGGGTGGGCCGGTTCGATCGTCGTGCTGGGGTCGATCAACATGGACCTCGTCACCACCACCAGTCGACTGCCGAAACCGGGAGAGACGCTGCTGGGCAACACGTTCAGCACGGTTCCCGGCGGAAAGGGCGCCAATCAGGCCATTGCCGCGGCGAAAGCCGGCGGTCAGGTCCGATTCGCCGGCGCGGTCGGCGACGACGATTTCGGCGACCGACTGCGAGCTGCGCTGGTGGAAGGCGGAGTCTCGGTGGATCTGCTGCGGAAGATCCGAGGGCCGAGCGGAATCGCCTCCATCACCGTTGACGACACCGCCGAGAACACCATCGTCGTCGTCGCGGGCGCCAACGGCTCGATCACCGAACTTCTTCCGGGCGAACAGGATGCGGTACGCCGCAGCGCAATGTTGGTGTGCCAGCTGGAGATCCCTCTCGACGCGGTGATCAGCGCCGTCGGAATCGCTGCCGCAGCAGGAGTTCCGGTGATGCTCAACCCTTCGCCCGCTCGCGACCTACCCTCCGCGCTGCTCGACGGCGTCAGCGTGCTGGTGCTGAACGAGGGTGAGGCGACCGGCGTCGGGCGGGATTGCCTGGCCCAGGTCGCGCACGTGGTGACGACCCTCGGCGCCGCCGGAGCCCACTATCGCGGGCCGCAGGAGAACTTCTCGGTTTCCGCGCCCACGGTGGCGGCCGTGGACACCACCGGTGCGGGAGATGCCTTCACCGGCGCCCTCGCCGTCGCCTGGAACGATGGGAACGACCCACGCGCGGCGCTGGAGTACGCCTGCGCCGCTGGTGGCCTGGCCACCACCCGTGCGGGCGCAAGCACCTCTTCGCCGACCGCCGCCGAGATCGACGAGTTGGTGGCGGCCACCTACCGGTGACCGCACCCGTCCTCCTGGCGACCGCACTCGTCGGGTGCTGTCGGTACTTCCCCGGCTTCGGCAGTGGAATTCCGGCGCCGTTCGCCGCCCGGTCGACGTTCGGCCATTCGAGGGAAAAACACCGCTAATCGTCCGCCACCGACCGCTGGGGCTACCGATAACCAAGATCAAGTTCTAGCCTTGCGCCCACCACCGGCCGTACCGCTCAACCGCAAGGAGCTCCGCCAATGACGCCACCGGGCTCAACTCCCCTGTCCGCCCGCTCCGAAGGCGCACCGGAGTCCGTCGGAAAGGGTTCCAACGCGTTGATCTGGCGGTGGTGGAATCTGCTGCTGGTACTGCCGTTGCTGATGTTGCTCACACCGTGGTTCAACAAGGACCGTCCGCGTCTTTTCGGCCTGCCCTTCTTCTACTGGTACCAGATGGCTTTCGTCTTCGTCGGGGTGACCTGCGTCGCGATCGTCTATGCCGCCACCAGAACACCCTCCGATCGGCGGCTACCACCGCCGGTACCGGTCAGCGCCGACGACGACGGCATCACCACCGAAGGACGAGATCGATGACCGGCCACTGGACGGAGTTCGTCGTCTTCGCGGTGCTCTTCTTCGGCGTCGCGGTGATGGGGTTCCTGGCGAGCCGTTGGAAGGCCGGCGACACCATGGACCACCTGGACGAATGGGGGCTCGGCGGCCGTAAGTTCGGCGGCTGGGTCACCTGGTTCCTGGTCGGCGGCGACCTCTACACCTCTTACACGTTCGTCGCGGTTCCCGCATTGGTTTTCGGCGCCGGTGCTCTCGGGTTCTACGCCTTGCCCTACACGGTGGTGCTCTATCCGATCGTGTTCCTGCCGGTCCTGCGGTTGTGGTCCGTCTCCCGCGCGAAAGGTTATGTGACACCAGCTGATTTCGTTCGTGGGCGCTACAGCTCACCGACGTTGGCGCTGCTGATCGCGATCACCGGCATCGTCGCCACCATGCCCTACATCGCGCTGCAGCTCGTCGGCCTTGAGTCGGTGCTGCGCACCATGGGGATCAACGGTCACGGGTTCATCGGGCACCTGCCGTTGTTCATCGCGTTTCTGGTGCTGGCGCTGTACACCTTCCAGTCCGGACTGCGCGCTCCCGCGCTCATCGCGTTCGTCAAGGACGGGCTGATCTACCTGGTCATCATCGTCGCGGTGATCTACCTGCCCTCCAAACTCGGTGGCTGGACCCATATCTTCGACGCAGCGCAGGCCAAGCTGGCCACACCCAGCCCGACCACCGGCAAGCCGGCCGGATCGATACTGCTGACCCACACCAACCAACTGCAGTACGCAACCCTGGCTCTGGGGTCGGCCCTGGCCCTGTTCCTGTATCCGCACTCGGCCACCGGCATCCTTGCCTCCCGCGGGCGCAACGTCATCAAGAAAAATATGATCGCGCTGCCGGCCTACTCGTTCCTGCTGGGGCTGCTGGCCATGCTCGGGTATGTGGCCATCGCCGCGGGCACCAAACCGGTGTTCAACAACGCCACCGGAAAGCCGGACACCAACACGATCGTGCCAGCGTTGTTCGACGGTCAGTTCTCCGGCTGGTTCGCCGGTATCGCCTTCGCTGCCATCGGTATCGGCGCCCTGGTGCCGGCCGCGATCATGTCGATCGCCGCCGCCAACCTGTGGACCAGGAATATCTACAAGGAATACATCCACAAGGATGCGACCGCGAAACAGGAGGCCAAGCAGGCGAAGTGGGCCTCGCTAGTGGTCAAATTCGGTGCAGTGGCGTTCATCTTCTTCGTCGACCCGCAGTTCTCGATCGACCTGCAGCTGATCGGTGGCGTGATGATCCTGCAGACCCTGCCGGCCGTCGCCATCGCGCTCTACACCCGCTGGCAGCATTCCAAGGCGCTGATCGCCGGCTGGGCGGTCGGTCTGGCGTGGGGCCTGTACCTGCTCTACACGATCCCGAACCTGGCCAATGGAAAGCAGCACTTCGGTGGTTCCGCCCTTGCACTGTCGAAGTTGTCGATCTTCGGCTGGCATCCGTTCGGCTCATCGCCGACCCAGATCTACGTCGGCATCGTCGCGCTGGTCGCGAACCTTGTCGTCGTCCTGGTGGTCACCGTGGTGCTGCGGGTGATGAAGGTCCGCGACGGCGCCGACCAGACCTCCGGCGCCGACTACCACGTCGACGAAGGCCACGCCGGACTCCGCGAAGTGGCCGCCGAGGCCATGCCGGGTGAGGTCGCCGGTGCTGCTGTTCCCAGGACTTCCCACCGCGGGTAACAAGAGGGCACGATGAGAACGTGACGTACAGCGCTGTACACGATCTGTTCATCGACGAAAGCGAAATCCGGGTCTACTCGAACGGGACCGGCACGCCGGTGCTGATGCTGCACGACCTCGGATCGTCGGCCGCCACCTTCGAGCACCTGACGACGCCGTTGGTGCGGGCCGATCGGGAACTGGTGGCGGTCGACCTGCCCGGCTGCGGTCGCAGTGACCCGGTGCCGGGTGGCGACGACCTACGGGGCTACGTCGAGCATCTCGCCTTGATGTTCCCGAGCCTTGGCAGCGATCCGATCGACGTGCTGGGTCACGGCTTCGGCGGTTACCTCGCCGCAGCCCTCGCCGCTTCGCACCCCGGCATGGTGCGCCGGCTGGTCCTGTGCGAACCGGCTGCACCTCCCCGGTCCGGGCCGCCGGCCAACGGCCGCATGTCAGCCTCCATGGCGCTCTCGGGTGCGGTCACGACACTGCGCCGGGGCAAGCTCAAGCAGAACCTCGGCGGGTTCTCGCGGGCCAGATCGATCCTGGACCAGCTGGCAAAGGCGGACCCGCAATGGTGGCATTCCCTTTCGACCATCACCGCGCCCACCCTGGTGTTGGGCAGCAGCGCCGCCGAACTCGGCGAGCGGGCCCTGCTGGATCTGCTCGCCGCCCAGATCCCCGACGCCGTCCGAGCAACGATCGCCGGGCCTCGTAAGCCGCACGCCAGCACTCCGGTCGAGTTCTCCCGAGAACTTCTGCAGTTCCTCGCCGGCTGACGGCCCGCGGGCGCCGCCGCTCAGCCCTGCTCCAACGCCTCGGCCGCCGACATCCAGCTGACCTCCGCCGCGTCGCGCTCGGTCTGCAAGGAGTGCAGGGTGGCGTTCAGTTCACCGGCGGCGGAGTAGTCGGAACCCACCGTCGTCAACTTGGCCTGCACGTCCTTCTGCTTGCGCTGCAACGATTCCAGCTTCTTCTCCCAGCGCTGCAGTTCTTTCCGGAGCCTTCGCACCGTGCCCGCGTCCAATCCGGCGGCCGCGGCCGCCGTGGCTGCTGCCGCTCCGGACACCGATCCATTTTCGACGGCGGCGCGTCGACGGAGGTACTCCGGAATTCCGCCGGGCAGGTGGGTCACCTTCCCGTTTCCCAGCAACGCCACCACGTCATCGGTGACCCGCTCGATCAGGTAACGATCATGGCTCACCACGATCAGCGTGCCCGGCCAGGAATCCAGCAGGTCCTCGAGGGCCGCCAACGTATCGGTATCCAGGTCGTTGGTGGGTTCGTCGAGGATCAGGACGTTCGGCTCTGCCATCAGGATTCGCAACAACTGCAGCCGCCGCCGTTCACCACCGGAGAGCTGCGCAACCCTGGTCCACTGCAGCTCGTTGGTGAAGCCGAACCGCTCCGCCAGCTGGCCGGCCGAGATGTCCTTGCCGCCGAGATTGACGGTGCCGGCGATCTCGGTCACGGCCTCCAGCAACCGCAGGTTGGCAGGCAGTTCGACGACGTCCTGCGAGAGATACCCGACGCTGACGGTCTTGCCCTTCTTGACCGTTCCGGCTGTCACCGGACGTTCACCGACCATCACCCGCAGCAGCGTGGATTTGCCCGAGCCGTTGATGCCCACCAGTCCGATTCGGTCACCGGGACCGATGCGCCAGGTGACGTCGTCCAACAGCACCCGCTCGCCACCCTCGGTCGGCACGGTGGCTGTCACGTCCTCCAGATCGAGCACGTCCTTGCCCAGCCGCTTGCGGGCGAAACTGTGCAGCTCCACGGTGTTTCGCGGCTCGGGCACATCGGCGATCAACGCCTCGGCCGCCTCTATCCGGTACCGCGGCTTCGACGTCCGGGCGGGCGCGCCGCGCCGCAACCAGGCAAGCTCCTTGCGGGCCAGGTTCTTTCTGGTTTCCTCGGCCGCCCGGTCAAGACGAAACCGCTCCGCACGGGCGAAAACCCAGTCCGAGTAACCACCTTCGCGAATCTGGACGCCGCCGTCGACGACCTCCCAGGTCGTGGTGGCCACCGCGTCCAGAAACCAGCGATCGTGGGTCACGGCGACCAGCGCCGATCGACGGCCCAGCAGATGGGAGGCGAGCCACGCGACGCCCTCGATGTCGAGATGGTTGGTCGGCTCGTCCAGCACCAGCAGGTCGGCATCGGTGACCAGTGCCGCCGCCAACGCCACCCGACGACGCTCACCGCCGGACAGGTTGTCCACCAACGTCTCGAGGCCGATACCGGCCAGACCCAACCCGTCCAGGATTTCCCGGACCGACGAGTCGGACGCCCAGGCATGGTCACCCTCACCGAAGGTGTGCAGCACCACGTCGCGGACGCTGGCGCCCGGCTGCAACTTGTCGGACTGCGTCACCACCTCCATCGTGATGCCGCGGAGCGCAGACATCCGTCCCGAGTCGGGGGCGGCCAGACCGGCGAGGATGGTCAGCAGGGTCGTCTTGCCGGACCCGTTGAGACCGAGTACGCCGATCCGGTCGCCGGTCTGCACGCCAAGGGAGACGTCGGACAGAACGGCGCGGACGCCGTGGACGACTGTGACGGACTCGAGATTGACAAGGTTGGCCATCGGGACTTCTCCTAGCGGAATTCGGCAGATCGATCGGGATTGCGACAGCATCGAAAGCGGGAAGCGATGTCAGCCGACCACTTTCGCCCCTGGTGCCGGACCCGAAGCGATGCGAACCGCCCGGCAGGTCCCGGACCCGGCAAGTTCGGCCGCCACGTCGGCAGCGGCAGGAGCATCTGCACACAGCAGTGCGACAGTCGGTCCCGACCCGGACACCACGCCGCCGAGGGCGCCGGCGGCAACTCCCGCTCGCAGGGTTCGCCGTAACTCCGGGCGGAGCGAAATGGCGGCGGCCTGCAGGTCGTTGGCCAGGGCTGCAGCCACCTGGACCGGGTTACCGGAGGTGAGCGCCGTCAACATCGCCTGGACATCCTCGACCCGCGGCGGTGATCCAGCCGCACGCAGCCGGTCCAGTTCGGCGAAGACGGCCGGTGTGGACAACCCTACGTCGGACAGGGCCAGGACCCAGTGCAACGGCGTTCTGGCCAGCACCGGCGAGAGTCGATCCCCGCGTCCGGTTCCCAGCGCGGTGCCGCCCGCCAGGGCGAACGGCACATCGGACCCGAGCTCCGCGCCGATCTCGGACAATTGATCGCGGGTGAGTTCCAGCCCCCACAGCGCTGCGCAGCCGACGAGCGCACCGGCGGCATCGGCGCTGCCCCCGGCCATGCCGCCGGCCACCGGAATGTGTTTGGACACCTCGATGGCGACCGGGCCGCCTGCGTTGGCCCGCCTGGCCAGCAATCGGGCGGCGGAGCCGGCGAGATTCTTCGCTCCAGTCGGAGCACCAAGAGCCCCAGTTGTTTTCACGCTGTGGCGCGGTGCGCTGCTGATGGTCAATTCGTCAACGAGATCGACCGCGTGGAAGACGGTGAGCAAATCGTGGTAGCCGTCCGCTCGCAGGTCCCCGACGGAAAGGTACAGATTGAGCTTCCCCGGAACGCGAACGCGCGTCGACGCTGTGGATCCCGGCACGGACCGCAGTCGGTTCACGCGAGAACCTGGGCATCGGCTGTCACCCTGGCGTGGGCGATCCGGACGAAGGCGTCGATGTCGAGCATCTCACCGCGGAGCCCGGGGTCGACATCGGCCGCCCGAAGCAGCTGCTCCGCCCGCACCGGCGAACCCGCCCAACCGGACAGCGCCGCCCGCAACGTCTTCCGGCGTTGCGCGAAGGCTGCATCGATCACCGCGAAGGCCGACCGGCGGTCGCCCGTTCGCGGGACGGGGTGCCGATCGAACCCGACCAGGGCGGAGTCGACCCCCGGCACGGGCCAGAAAACCGAACGCCCGATCGCCCCGGCCCGCTTGGCCGTTCCGTACCACGCGGTCTTCACGCTCGGAGAGCCGTAGGTGCGCGATCCCGGCGGCGCGACGAGCCGGTCGGCCACCTCGGCCTGCACCATCACGACCACCCGGCGCAAGGAGGGAAGCTCGGCCAGCAGATGCAACAGCACCGGTACTGCGACGTTGTAGGGCAGGTTCGCAACGAGAGCCGTTGGTGCGCCGGGAATGTCGCTCCCGCGGATGGCGAGCGCATCGGCTGTGATGACGGTGAGGTCGCCGGCTCGCGACAGCGCATGCCTGGCGACCGTTCCAGGCAGCAGGTCGGCGAGCCTGGAGTCGATCTCCACGGCTGTCACCGTGGCCGACACCTCCAGCAACGCGAGAGTCAGGGAACCCAGTCCTGGCCCGATCTCCAGGACGTGTCCGGACGGGTCGAGTTTCGACACAGCAGCGATGCGGCGCACGGTGTTCGCGTCATGCACGAAGTTCTGGCCGAGGCTCTTGGTCGGACGGAGATCCAGTTCCGCCGCCAACCGGCGCACTTCGGTGGCGCCCAGCAGCGTGACGCCTTCGGTGCCGACTGGAACGGCCACATCCTGCCGAGCTGCATGGCCGGCCTCGAGATCTGGATCCTGCGCAGCGTCATGGGCGGCCTCTGGATCCGTGTCCTGCCCGGCGGCGTGGCCGGCCTCGAGATCTGAATCCTGCGCGGCGGCGTGGCCGGCCTCGAGCCCCGGATCCGGCTGGGCTGCCGAACCCGGGCGATCGGCAGCACCACCAGCCGCAGGTTCCTCGTCATTCACACCAACCATCCTCACACGGTCGCCGCCACTGCCCCACCGCGCGCGCGTTCGATCCGGCTCACCGGTGAACCACTGGGCCTCCGCTCGGCATCTCCGGCTCTGGCATCTCGGCTCTGGCTACTCCGGCCGAGCGCTCGGCCGCACTCGGGTCGGTCGATCAGTGAGCGGCGTCTCGACAGGCCCACGGTTCCAGGCCGCGCGACTGGTACAGCAGCTTGGCGCGCATGAGCTGTTCCTCGGGCGGCGCGTCCATCGGATTACCCGAGCCGCCGACCGTCGCCCAGGTGGGCAGGTCGAACTGGAACATTCCATACGTCGGCAGACCCGCCGACGGATTGGCGTTGACCGCCTTCGGGTTGTGCGTCGATTCACAGAATGCGAGGCCATCCCAGTTCACCCCGAAACTCCTGTCGTTGGTGAACACCTCGCTTCCGACGTAGGTCAGACCGCTCTTGGTGCCGACGTGCGTGATCGTTCCGGCCGGCGCCACCACGGTATGACGGCTGCGTCCGGCTCTTGCCGTCCGCTTGCCGTTCACCGTGGTGACCTGGTAGGTCACGACCAGCTCGCCAAAGTGGCCCTGCGAAACGACCTTCGACGTGCCTTTCGCCATCGCCGGATCGTCGACCATCGTGGCGGGCGGCTGTATCAGCGGAACGGTCTCGGACGAACTGCTGACCGTTACCCGGTCGACGGCGACCAGCAGGCCGTCGATCAACGGTGTGGCCTGCGCCGGCGTCACCGTATCCAACTTTCCGAGCACCAACCCCCGCTCGATGAGCAACTGACCGACGGTTTTCGCCGTGGTGGTCGCGGCGACGGGCGACTGTCCGGCGACTGACACCCTGACCCGATGCGTCGTCGAGGCAGTGACGGCCACGCCACCGAGCGGAATCGCACGCGACCGGTTCGCCGCCACGGCCAGGGTCGAACTTTGCGCACCGAGCCCGGCCAACGCCTGGCCCAGCGTGCGGGCGGTGGTCCATACCTGACGCGGCCGACCGTCGACGGTCAGGGTCAGCAGACGTCCCCGGTCCAGAACGATCTTGCTGCCGTCGGAGATGGCGGCGTCCGCACCTGGCCTGAGCGCGTCATGACCGGACGTGCTGATCCCCGCTGCGGCCAGCGCGGCAGCCACCGAATCGCCGCTGGTGCTGACCTGACGCGACTCGCCGTCGACCACGATGGACACGGTCTTGATGGGCGAGCCGGCCGCCGAAATGGCAGTGACTGCTGCGCCGACGGGAGATTCGGCCGCGCCGGTGGCAGAGCCGGCCGCGCCGGTGGTGCCGGCGGCAGTAGGCGTGGAAACCGATGTGATGGGCGGTTCGGACCGCGCCGCAGCGATACCGCCGATGGTTCCGCCACCAAGCGTCAGTACGCACAGCGTGGCTGCGGCGCCCACCAGAACCGGCTTGCGCAACCGACCGCGAAGCGGGCGAACCCGGGCAGGCAGCGGCGTTCCGTCCTGAACATCGAAAATCTCGTCTGCCAATGCTCCAGCCGCCCCCGGGGCGACAGGCTCGGTTATGTCCGAAGGGGTCGACGCCGATCGAGGTTCGCCCGCCTGGCGAGCACCAGCCTGCAGCTCGTCGCGCCGGCGCTCAGTGGACCACGCTTCGTCGGTCGGTATGTCGCCGGCCGGCGTCCCTTCGGTCGGTATGTCGCCGGCCGGCGTCCCTTCGGTGGGCGACCCGTCCGTTGGCGTTCCGGCGCTGGGCTTGTCGGTCGGCGTCCCGTCGCTGGGTTTGTCGGTCGGAGTCTCGTCAGCAGGCGTCTCGTCAGCCGGCGTCTCGTCAGGGCTGGCGTGCCGTGACTTCGAGGACACCAGATCGTCCAACCGGCCGATCACGGCGTCCATCCTGGAGGCCGAGATCCGCTGGATCGGCGCCGTCTGTGCGGCAGCGGCGGCGGCATCTGAGGCCGCATCACCGGCACCATCGGTGGCCGCATGCCGCGGCGCACGGGCGACCAGGGAGGCGTAGTACGGATTGGTCACCGGCGGTGAGGTGTCGGTCGGCTTGGCCAGTCCTCGAATCCAGGACTCGTCCGTCGCTTGCGGCTCATCGTCAACCGCGTGATGCTTGCTCAAGTCACATCCCAGATTTCGTCGCTACGTTCGAGCACACTGAACGTACAATTTGCGGACCGTTCCGACGCATTCGTGCACGCATCCGAATTCATTTCATCGGTGGCGGCACATCCGACAATAAGTCCAAGGTTTGTCGTCCCTGCGGTATCACAGAACAATAACGGCAATCATCCTGATGCGCAACAGCAACGTGGGACAGGGAGGGCTGCTCGCTTTCCTGGAAGTTTCGAATGAGGGACTGCGGCCAATATTCGCGAAAGCCTCGAATGCGACATCCACCGGGTCAGCGGCCGCTCAGCCGTTGACTGGTCGAACTGCGCGCGTCATTGGTTGCAACGCCTTTCAGCAACGAAGACCGACACCGCGCCTGCCCGGTCAGCCGGCCGCGTATCCGCAAGCCCACGGCCCTAGACCGCGAGCGGCGTAGACCTTCTCTGCGATAGCGATCTGCTGACTTTTGCTGGCATGATCCGCACGATCGGCGTAGGCGCCGCCGCCGGCCCCCAGCCAAGTTGTGTAATCGAACTGCAACCCACCGTAATAACCATTGCCGGTATTGATGGACCAGTTGTTGGTCGACTCACAATGCGCAATCGCATCCCAATTGACGCTCCAGTGGCTGGAATCGTCGTAATAGCCGGCGCCGCCAGCGGTCGGCGCTGACTTCGGCGCGGAACTGCTGGTCGGCGTGTCCGAAGCACTGGACGTCCGGCTGCGACTGGGCACGCGGGTCGAGGTCGTCGGAGCGGCTGCGGTCGTCTGCTGGGTGGACGTCGGGTCGGAGGTCGTTCCGGTGCTGGTTGCCGTGCTCGTTCCGATGATGCTCGGTGCGCTCGTCTGGACGACGGTCGGTGTGCTCGTGTGCACGACAACGGGCGCCACATAGGTACCGACATGGTTGATGGTGGCCACCGCAGGCTTGACCGTCCTACGACCGAGTTCCACCGGTGCACCCGGCTTACCGTTGACGATCTTCATCCGGTAGGTAACCTGGATTGCGCCGGCCTGACCCTGCTGGGCCACCGATGACGTTCCCTGGTCCATCGAGGCGTCCTGCACCGATTGGTCGGCTGGTTGAACCACCACCTGCGTCTTGGTGACGAGCCGGTATCCGACCCTGGTGATGGTGATACGAAGTCCCTGGCGAAGCATGGTGCCGACCGACGGTGTGACGACGTCGTCCTTGCCCACCTTGATGTTCTGGGCCTTCAGCAGATCACCGACGGTCTTGAGATCGGAGACCTTCTGCGCCGCCTTGCCCGAGCCGTCCGCGACTACGACCGTGGGCAACGTGCGGACCGTGACGACAGTGCCGTCGGTGAGCATGGAGCTCAGCGCCGGTGATACCCGATCGTTGCGGCCGAGGATGACGCCCTGCTGCTGCAGCAGGTCTCCGACGGTGCGTGCCGGTGACGTGACCCTGGTGATCTTCCCCTGCGACCCCGACACCGACACGGTATGCAGGGAAGCCGCGGTGACCTGCAGCCCGTCCAGTGGGATGGCGCGGGAACGATCGGCGGACAGCTGGAAGTCCTCGGCCCTTCGGCCGATCTCGGTCAGCGCATCGTCCACCGTGCGCGCGGTCGTCCAGATGGTCTGTTGTTTGCCGTCGATGCGCACGGTGAATTCACGTCCGCGGTTCAGAGCGATCCGGGAGCCGTCCGAGATTCCCACTGCGCCTGCCGGCGCCAGCGTGTCGTGCGAGTCGACGCGCAGTCCGGCGGCGGCCAGCGCCCCGTCGACCGAGCCTGCCAAAGTCGTGACCTGCTGGGTCCGGCCATCGACAGAAATGATGACGGTCTTGGTCAGGGCTGCGACCGTGCCACCACCCACGGTGAGAGCGCAGACGAGCGCGGCCGCGCCGACCAGGGCCGGTTTGCGGAAGCGGTGCGTTCTGGAGGTCGTAGCGGCCGCCGGGACAACGGCAGTAACTGGCGCTTCGACAGCCGGGACAGGTGAGACCGATGTCGTCGAATCGACAGTCGGAAGAGCCTGGTCGTGTTCATCGACCGCGGCCTGATCGTGAACGGCCTGCGACGACTCCTGGTGTGAGTCGAACGCTTCGTTGCTGGAAGCCAAGTCACCGTCCGTCCCTTGTGCCATTCGGGCAGGGGCCAGGGTGCATCGTCGTTCCGGCGATCAAGGCCGACGCAGGTGCCAGCAGAATGCGGACAGACGAAGGGCAGGCGTTGGCTGCGGATCCCGGTCCCACGAACAGCAGATCTGAGACCCACCAACAGCACCTGCCCCTGTTGCACCCGGAACTTCCCCATCCCGGCTGTTGTCACGGGACAGTAACGGTCGGAACACAGGTGGGGCAACCTCGAAGGACCGCGCAGGACGGCCACCGGTTGCGTTGCTCGCCGGAAGGCATCAGATCGAGCCGGTATTTCACCCGTCTGCCGAGAGTTCGGCACTACACCGGACGGTCTGTGACGATCCCGTACATGCGAGTTGTGGTGCGATTCACTTCCTGGCTGAGCGACTCGAGATTCTCGTCACGAACTCCGGCCAGCGCTCGAAGGGTGTACGGCAACGCGAACGGTTCGTTGCGTTTTCCCCGATGGGGGTGCGGGGTGAGAAAGGGCGCGTCGGTTTCCACCAGGAGCAGATCGGCGGGCGCCACCACGGCGGCGGCAACGAGTTCGGCGGCATTGCGAAAACTCACCGGGCCGGCGAACGACATCACGTATCCGGCCTCTGCGCACCGCTTGGCCATGGCCGCGTCCCCGGAGAAGCAGTGGAAGATCACTCGATCCGGGGCGCCCTCCGCCTCGAGCACGTCGAAGACGGCTTGGTGGGCGTTGCGGTCGTGGATCATCAGGGCCTTGCCCGTCCGCTTGGCGAGATCGATGTGCCAGGCGAACGCCTCGGCCTGAGCGCGATGCGGAGCCGCCTCCCAGTAGTGATCGAGGCCGGTCTCGCCGATGGCCACCACCCGCGGGTCCACCGCCAATTGCTCGAGTTCGGCCTTGACGTTCTCGTCCAGCTGATCGGCTCGGGTTGGATGCAGAGCCACGGCTGCGTAGAGATCGGGATGCCAACCGGCAGCGCGCACCGCCCACCGCGCCGACTCGAGGTCGTCGGCGACCGTGACCACCTTCGTCACCCCCACCGCGCGCGCCCTGGCCATCGCCGCCGACACGTCTTCGGTCGTCCGGCAACCGCAGGCATCCAGATGGGTGTGGGCGTCGGCCACCGGTACCGACAGCGGTAGCGGGGCCGGCACCAGCTGGCGCTGCGCCACAGATTCGTGCAGGGGCATTCGCGTCAGCCGATCGGAGCCCAGGAGGGACCGGTCTCCCCCAGGCTCGGCTCCAGCTTGCCGAACAACGGGGCCGGCTTGGCTAACGTGGTGCCGACCGCTATCTCCCGACGCGCCCACACTGCCAGCTGCGCGTCGTAGTCCCCGGTGAGAACGGGATAGTCCCGCACCTCGGGTGCGCCGACACCTTCGACGTCGTCATCGAAGTCGGTGACCTGCTTGATCTCCGGTTGGGCCGCCCACACTCCGATGCCGCCCAACGCATCGAAAACGCTCTGCGAAGAATGTGGCAGAAACGGCGTCAACATCGTTTTCGCATCGTCGATCACCTGCAGCGCCGTGTGCAGAACCGTCGCCTGCCGCGCTGGGTCCTCTGCCAATTTCCAGGGTTGGGCGTCGGAGATGTACTTGTTCGCCAGGCCGACCACCCGCATGGCCTCACCCATCGACTGCTTGAACCTACTGCGGTTCAACAACTCTCCGACCGTGCCGAAGGCGCTCTGCGATGCCTGCAGCAAGGTCGCGTCGAGTTCGGTTCTGGTACCGGGAGTGGGGATCGAGCCGAAATTCTTGTGGGCCATGGAAATCGTCCGATTGACCAAATTCCCCCACTCGTTGGCCAACTCGGTATTGTTACGGCGGACGAATTCCTCCCAGGTGAAGTCGGAATCCTGGTTCTCCGGGCCGGCCGCGACGATGAAATATCGCAGTGAATCGGGGCCGAACTCCTTGATGAAATCGCCGACGTAGATGACGGTGCGTCGGGAGGTCGAGAACTTCGACCCGCTCATCGTCAGGAATTCGCTGGATACCACCTCGGTCGGCAGGTTCAACGTGCCCAGCGACCCCGGCGATCCGCCGCGCGAACCGAGCCCGTTGTAGCCCAACAGTTCCGCAGGCCAGATCTGGGAGTGGAAGGTGATGTTGTCCTTTCCCATGAAGTAATACTGCCGCGCATTCTCATCCGACCAGAATCGGCGCCAGGCTTGTGGATCGGTCCCGAAACGACGCGCCCATTCGATCGATGCGGACAGATAGCCGATCACCGCGTCGAACCAGACGTACAACTTCTTGTCACCTCGATCGCGCCATCCGTCCAGCGGAACCGGTATACCCCAGTCGATGTCACGGGTCATCGCCCGCGGTTTGAGGTCGGCCAGCAGGTTCATCGAGAACTTGAGCACATTGGGTCGCCAGTCGTTGCGGGTGCCGAGCCATTCGCCCAGCGCTTGGGCCAGCGCCGGCAGATCGAGGAACAGATGCTCCGATTCGACGAAAGCCGGCGCCTCCCCGTTGATCCGGGATCTCGGATTGATGAGATCGATCGGATCCAGCTGGTTGCCGCAGTTGTCGCACTGGTCCCCGCGAGCCCCGTCGTAGCCACAGATCGGACAGGTGCCCTCGATGTACCGATCCGGAAGGGTGCGTCCGGTGGACGGTGAAATTGCGCTCATCGTCGTCTTCGGAACCATGTATCCATTGCGGTAAACGGTGCGGAACATCTCCTGCACGACTGCGTAATGATTCCGGGTCGTGGTCCGGGTGAACAGGTCGTAGGACAGGCCCAACTTCTGCAGGTCGTCCACGATGACCTTGTTGTACCGGTCGGCCAGAACCCCGGCCGGAACACCCTCTGCATCGGCTTGGACCAGGATCGGCGTGCCGTGCTCGTCGGTGCCGGAAACCATCAGCACATCGTTGCCGACCATTCGCTGGTAGCGGGAGAAGACGTCGGACGGCACCCCGAAGCCGGAGACATGACCGATGTGCCGGGGGCCGTTGGCGTACGGCCAGGCAACCGCAGTGAGAACAGAATTCATACCGAAAGGTTAGTGCGCCGGAAGAAGGCCGGCGACCGACTGTCAGGCAACCGGTTCGGCGCCAACCGCGCCGAACCGCAGACCATCGAAAACCAGGTCGACCAGAGAGATCGCGGACGCCTCTGCGTCCGGCCTGTCGGTGGCCATGCAGATTCCGCCCAGCGCCCGAATGACATCGGCCGGAGCGAAACCGGGGCGGATCACTCCGGCGTCGACGGCCGCCGTCATCAGCGTGCCCGCCGATTCCAGCAACGTTGCCCTCGCGTCGTCGAAGAGGCTGGATTCGGTGTCCATCATCGACTTCAGCAACGCGACGAGACCTCTTTTGACTGCCCCGTACTCGACGAAACCGCGCATCCACAGCCGCAGCGCCTCGGCGGGCGGGTGGGTCAGGGGCAACGTCCTGGCTGCGGTCTCCAGCCCATCGATCTGCTTGCGGTAGACGGCAAGAACCACCGCCTCGCGGGTGGGGAAGTTCCGATAGAGCGTTCCGATGCCGACGTCGGCCCGGCGGGCGATCTCCTCGAGTGGAACGTCCACGCCGGCTTCGGTGAAGGCGTTGGTCGCGACGTCGATCAGCTTGTCGCGATTGCGCTGGGCGTCCGCCCGGAGCGGACGGGGGGCGACTGTCGATGAAGTTGGCCCGGTCACTGGTTCACGCTCCTTTGCGAGAAAACCCTGAAAATTCACTTGCACAACCGGAGGATACCTCCGTATAGTTCGAAGCGGAGGCAACCTCCGCACCATCCGGAGGGTTCATCCGCTTCGATATTACGCCCGCGTCGGGCGTGAAAGGAAAGGCCGACATGCTTCAGTCACCCGCCCCCGTCGACGAGAGGGGCGCACACCGGCGCCGCCAGCTCGTCCTCGCCGTCGTACTGACCGTCCAACTGATGGTCGTGCTCGACGCCACCATCGTGAACATCGCGTTGCCGGACATCTCCGCTGCCCTGGACTTCACCCCCACCGGATTGTCGTGGGTGATCAACGCCTACACCCTGGTCTTCGGCGGACTGCTGCTGCTGGGCGCGCGAGCCGGCGACATCCTCGGTCGGCGCCGTGTTTTCCTTTCCGGCATCGCGCTGTTCACCGTGGCGTCGCTGCTCGGCGGCTTCGCCACCTCGTCCGGTCTGCTGCTCGCCGCACGCGCGGTTCAGGGCGTGGGCGCAGCGCTCGCTGCTCCGTCGGCGTTGGCGCTGCTGATGACGATGTTCCCTGACGCCAGGGAGCGGACGAGGGCGATCGGCTACTACACCGCAGTGTCGATCGGTGGCAGTGCCGTCGGCCTGATCGCGGGTGGCGTGCTCACCCAATGGGTTTCCTGGCGCTGGGTCCTTTTCGTGAACGTTCCGATCGGGCTGGCCGTCATCGCCGTCGCATTGCGCGTGCTGCCCGAAACAGTGCGCGGCAAAGGTCATTTCGACCTTGCCGGGGCGATTACCTCGACGGTCGGGATGGCCGGGCTGGTCTACGGTTTCGTCCGGGCTGCCTCTTCCAGCTGGACCGACCCGACCACGATCGGCGCCTTCGTCCTAGGAATCGTCATGCTGGCGACCTTCGTCGGCGTCGAGCTCCGTGCGGAGGCTCCGATCGTTCCGCTGCGCCTTTTTGCCGACCGGGACCGGGCGACGTCGTACGTCGCGCGGCTGCTGTTGGTGGCCGGAATGATGGGCATGTTCTTCTTCCTCACCCAGTTCCTGCAGAACGTGCTGCACTACTCGGCCGTCGTGTCGGGCGTCGCCTTCCTGCCGCTCACCATCGTGCTGTTCGCCGCGTCGCAGTTCTCTGCCCGGGTGCTGACCGGACGTGTTCCGGCCAAGTCCGTCATGGCGACCGGACTGGTCTCCTCCACCATCGGTCTGCTCTGGATGACCCAGCTGCACGCCACCAGCGGCTATTTCGATCTGTTCGGCCCGCTGGTGCTGTTCGGCCTCGGCAACGGTCTGGCCTTCGTGCCGCTGACGGCGACGTCGCTCTCCGGCGTCGCTCCGGCTGATGCCGGCGCTGCGTCCGGAATGGTCAACGTCATGCAGCAGGTCGGTGGCGCACTCGGCCTGGCAGTGCTGGTCACCGTCTTCGGCAGCGCGAGCCGCTCGGCGGTCTCCCCGGCCGGCGCCTCTGCGGCGGAGCGCGCGCAGCACGCGTTCGTGGTCGGCGCCGATCGCGGTTTCCTGGTGGCAGCCGCCTTCCTGGCCGCCACTGTCCTGCTCGTCCTGTTCGCGATCCGGTCCCAACCCAAGACATCCGACTCGGGCCCCAAGTCCGAAGCCACAGACCTCGACCGAGAGGCCGCCGAGCTCAATGCCGCGGCAGCCGCCGCACACGCCTGACCCTGGCGCTCACGGTTCGAGGTGAACGTGACTCGTGCCGGCCCGATCAACAGCGCCGCCGATGGTCGGCAGCGCCGCGAAACGCTCCGCTCGACGCCGATCTGGCGCGGGTGGAGCGGTTTCGTCGTCAGCGAGGTACGCACCGAGCGAGGCACCGAGCTTCCGGGGCCGCCTGGGGTCGGGGAATGCGTTCTCGATCCGTTTCGCGGCGACCCGCTGGAAGGCACCCATCACCGCCACCTCGGGCGGCACCGTCCCCGTGTATCCAGCACAGCAGATCCACCCGTGCAGCGGAACCCGCTACGGCGAGGTCGTTTCCACCATTGCAGCACCGGGCCCAACGGTGGTCCGAGGTCCCGCGGACGGCAGGTACCTGGAAGACCCTAACCTGGGCGGTTGCTATCTCGTAGCTCTGCATACCTGGGCATGACAACACAGCCGGTCCTGCGCTATTGGCAGCCGAACCTACAATTCACCGCCGCGTTGTCCAGACCGTCCCTAAGCAGGAGGCGGCCGGGCAGCATTGGGCGGCGTGCATCGTGAAACCCCCCGGCGTGATGTTTTGCCGGCCCACCTGACCAGCAGTACGGCAGCTCGATCCGTGACGCGCGGCGCCCCGGCCCAGAGCGCGACCAGCTCGGCAGTTGCGTGCCGACTGACGACTGGAACGCCGGCGGCGGCGGCAGCTACTGCGGAGGACCCATCACCACCGCGCAGGTCCCCGCCCACTCATACCTGGTCTGCGGGGTCACCGCCGGCAGCAGAAAACTCAGCGGCAGCCTGATCGCGCTGGGTCAGCAACCGATCCCCTGGCCTGATGGGACCGCAAGGTTGGGCCGGGCGTGGCCCGTGCCAGGCCTTGTCCGGGCAGCTGGCGCGGTGAGCGCGGTGAGCACTTGTGGGCCAGACCTTGGAGGGATTTAATCCGGGCGTCAGGCGGTGATCTCGGAGCGGTCGCCGGACCAGAGGGTGTGGAAGACGCCGTCCTTGTCGACCCGGCGATAGGTGTGGGCACCGAAGAAATCGCGCTGGCCCTGGATCAACGCGGCCGGCAGGCGCGGAGACCGGAGGCCGTCGTAGTAGGACAGCGCGGCGGCGAACCCGGGTGTCGGCAGACCGGACTGGGCTGCGCCCGCAACCACCCGACGCCACGAATCCTGAACACCGGCAATGGCTTCGGTGAAATAGGGCGCGAACAACAACGAGGAAAGCGGTTCGGACACTTCTGCTGCGTGTTCGTAGGCTTCGGTGATCCGGTTCAGGAAGGCCGCACGGATGATGCACCCGCCCCGCCAGATCCGGGCCACCGCACCAAGATCGATGTTCCATCGGTACTCCACTGCGCCGGCGACGATCTCGTCCAGCCCCTGCGCGTAGGCCACGATCTTCGAGGCATACAGCGCCTGCCGCACGTCCTCGACGAAGACCGCTTTGTCCTTGATCTGCCAACTGCCGTTCGGGCCGGGCAGGGCACCGGCACCCGCGCGCTGCAGGGTCGCCGACGACAATCCGCGCGCGAACACGGCTTCGGCGATGCCGGAGACCGGAACGCCGAGATCGAGTGCGGTCTGCACCGTCCAGGCGCCGGTGCCCTTCATTCCTGCTGCGTCCATCACCACGTCGACGAACGGCGTGCCGGTGTCGGCATCGACCTGTCGCAGCACCTCGGCGGTGATCTCGATCAGGAAGGAATCCAGTTCGCCCTTGTTCCACTCCGCGAAGATGTCGGCGATCTCGGCCGGCTCGATTTCGGCGCCGCGGCGGAGCAGATCGTAGGCCTCGGCGATCAGCTGCATGTCGGCGTATTCGATACCGTTGTGCACCATCTTCACGAAGTGACCGGCGCCGTTCTCACCGATGTGCGTGCAACACGGTGCACCGTCGACGTGCGCCGAGATCTTCTCGAGGATCGGGCCGAGCGACTGGTAGGCCTCCGGCGACCCGCCGGGCATGATCGACGGGCCGTTCAGGGCACCTTCCTCGCCGCCGGAGATCCCGCACCCGACGAAATGGATGCCCTTTTCCTTGGCGGCCGCCTCACGTCGAATGGTGTCGGCGAATTTGGAGTTTCCACCGTCGATCAGGATGTCGCCCGGTTCCAGCAGGCCCGTCAGCTCGTTGATGACGGCGTCGGTCGGGTCGCCGGCTTTCACCATGATGATGATCTTTCGAGGCGCCTTCAGAGAGGCAACGAATTCCGCCGGGGTTTCGGAGCCGACGAACTGCCCGTCCGAGCCGTGCTCGTCCAGCAGATCGAGAGTCTTGCTGTAGGTGCGGTTGTGCACGGCGGTGACGAAGCCGTTGCGGGCGAAGTTCCGCGACAGGTTCGACCCCATCACGGCCAGCCCGGTTACTCCGATGTCGGCAGTGGCAGTGGCGTCGACAGACATGGAACCTCCGGGATTATCGAGCTGCGGTGGAGCTGCGGGTGAGGGGACGATCTTCGTGCTGCGGTCCGATCAGGCCAGCGCGGCTTTCACCGCAGCGGCGATCTTGGCGCCGTCGGCCCGGCCGGCTGCCTTGGCCTGCACAGCCTTGATGACCAGGCCCATCTGCTTCATCGGGGGCGCGGCGCCGGTGGACTCGGTGACCTCGGCCACCACCTCCCCGACCAGGGAATCGACTTCGTCGTCGGTGAGCTGCGCGGGCAGATATCCGGAGATGACGGCGGACTCGGCCCGCTCCTTCTCGGCGAGTTCGCCCCGACCGGCGGCTTCGAACGCCTCGGCGGATTCCTTGCGCTTTTTGACCTCTCGGGCCAGCACCGTGGTGACTTCGGCGTCGCTCAGCTCCCTGGCTGCCGTTCCTGCGACCTCTTCATTGATGATGGCGGCGAGCGCCATCCGCAACGTGCCGAGGGTGAGCGGATCCCTGGCCTTCATCGCCGCGGTCAGATCTGATCGCAGCCGCGCCTTCAATTCCGACATCGTTTTCCACCTCGGTTCGAGCGCCGGGCCGACACGCCGGACACGTTGAAGGCTAGTGCATCGGCCCCGACCCGTGACCGGTCGATGCCCCGATGGGACACCGCTGCGGAACTCGGCGCGGACCCGTGGACGCCTCAGGTCGATCGATGTCCGACCGCGTAGACCGTGCGGCGCGGCAACCCGAACCGGGCGGCGATCGTGTCGATGGCGTCGCGGCGGGTGGACCCGGCCGCCACCAGCTCCGCCACTGCCGCTCCGAGAGCCTGATCGGACGGCGGGCCGGCCGCATCGGCGGAGGCCCCGCGGACCACCAACGTCACCTCACCACGCACACCTTCCGCGCCGGCGGACAGCTCGCCCAGCGTTCCGCGCCGCACCTCTTCGTAGGTCTTGGTCAACTCCCGGCACAACGCGGCGGAGCGGTCGGCACCGAACGTCGCAGCCATCGCCGAGAGCGTATCGCCGAGCCGATGGACGGACTCGAAGAAGACCATGGTCCGGGTTTCGCCCGACAGCGCCGAGAGGGCCGACTGCCGCTCACCGGATTTACGGGGGAGGAATCCTTCGAAGCAGAACCGATCCGACGGCAGGCCGGACAACGCCAACGCGGTGATGACGGCGCTCGGACCCGGCACGGACGTCACCGGCAGTCCCGCCGCCGCGGCCGCCGCGACCAGCCGATAACCGGGGTCGGACACCGACGGCATTCCCGCGTCGGTGACCAGCACGACCTCCTCGCCGCGTCGGATCCGCTCCAGCAGTCCGGGGATGCGAGCCTGCTCCACCGCCTCGTAGTACGACACGACCGTGGCAGAAAGCGAAACACCGAGATCGGCAACCAATCGGTGCAGACGCCGGGTGTCCTCCGCCGCAATCACATCCGCGGAGGTCAGTGCATTGATCAGGCCTGCCGATGCGTCGGAGACGCGGCCCAGCGGTGTACCGGCCAACACCAATCGGCCCGGGTGCGCCTCGGCTGTCATGTCCTCACCCTACGATCGTCTGCATGACCCTTCCGTCCACCGTCGGTGGCGCTCCCACCCGTCGACCGGTGCTCTCGATTGCGTGGCGGCGGGCGCGCGGGGCCGGAGCCCGATGACGGCGCCTTCCATCGAGCAGCGCGCCGACGAGGTCGTCGGCGGCCAGGGTCCTGCCGACGAAGCGCCCCGAGTGATCCTCGGCCGTCCCAGCGTGCCCGACGTCGACGACGAGGACCCACGCCAGGCCAGGCCCGATCCGGCCCGGAACGTCGTCGCCATCGGCGAGATCCCGCAGATCCAGGCACCGGTGCGCCCGGAGCGCCGCCGGCTGGCGGGGCCGCCCACCGATCGGCTCCGCGGCTGGATCACCACCATCGTTCTCACCGTTATCGGCGGTCTGACCAGGCTCTGGAATGTCGGCTCCGCGACCGACAACGGCACGCCGCTGTTCGACGAGAAGTACTACGCGGTCCAGGCCGCAGAAGTGGCCCGCAACAATGGGGTCGAGGACAACCAGGCCTACGGCGTGGTGGTGCACCCGCCGTTCGGCAAGCAGCTGATCGCCCTTGGCGAGAACCTGCTGGGCTATACGCCGACCGGCTGGCGGATCGCATCGGTGGTCGCGGGGACGATCGTCGTCCTGCTCACCGTCCGAGTGGTGCGACGGATGACCAGGTCCACCCTGCTCGGCGCCATCGGCGGCGTGCTGATCATCTGCGACGGTGTCAGCTACGTGATGGCAAGGAGCGCGCTCCTGGACGTCTTCCAGCAGGTCTTCGTGCTGGCGGCGTTCGCCTGCCTGATCGCCGACCGCGACCAGACGAGGGCGCGACTCGATGCGTCTGGTTTCGACGCCTTCCTGCCCCTCGCCTCCGGCCCGGATTCCAAGCGCGTCTGGGCTCGATGGGGGGATGTTGCCGGCATCGCCCTTGGTGCCCGCTGGTGGCGGTTCGGCTGCGGCCTGTTCATGGGGTGGGCGCTGGCGGTCAAGTACAACGGCGTCTACTGGATCGCCGCTTTCGGGCTGTTGAGCGTCGTGTGGGACATCACCGCCCGACGGGAGATCGGCGTTCGCCGACCGGTGGTGGCAGCTCTGCGTCGGGATGTGGCGCCGTCGCTGTGGTCGCTCGTGGTCATTCCCTTCACCGTCTACATCGCGTCCTGGTGGGCCTGGTTCTTCTCCGAGGACGGCTTCCCGCGGCACGACTTCTTCGCCGATCCCAGCCACGCCGGAGAGTGGAGCAACGTCCACGGCTTGATGCACACGATCGCGAGCTGGTGGCACAACTCGTTGTGGCAGTGGACCTTCAAGATGCTGGACTTCCACTCCAACCTGGTGACGCCGTCGAATCCGGCCCAGCGTCATCCGTGGGAGTCGAAGCCGTGGACCTGGCCGATCGGCACCCGACCGGTGCTGTTCTATTCCACCGACAAGCAGACCGGATGCGGCGCCGGCCGTAGCGACTGCGTTGAACGGATCTTCCTGCTCGGAACGCCGGCTCTGTGGTGGATCTCGCTGTTCGTCTGCGCCTGGGCGCTGTGGCGGTGCCTGGCCCGAACGGACTGGCGCTACGCGGCCGTACTCGTGGGTTACGGCGCGGACTACATTCCCTGGTTTCTCAACCTCGACCGCCAGATGTACTTCTTCTACGCCACGCCGCTGGCACCCTTCCTGATCATCGGCATCACTCTGGTGCTCGGCGACATCCTGGGCAGGCCGAAGGTCGGTGTCGAACGGCGATATCTGTCGGTCGGCATCGTCGGGCTGTACGTCGGTCTGGTGGTGGCCAACTTCATCTGGCTGCTGCCCATGTTGAACGGCAGCCCGATGACGCCGGACCAGCTCAGCATGCACACGCTGCTGCCGTCCTGGGGTTGATGGCCGGCCGCCGCGGTACAGGAAGCCTCGACAGGTGCCCGAGCGGGCCGGAAAACGGCCGGGTATAGGCTCGTTCAAGGACCTGTGGAAGCTCCGCAGGAGGCGCCGACAGACCGCTGCAGCGCCGACCGACAAGACGTGAAGGAGGCCGATATGGCCCAGTACACCCTGCCTGAACTGCCGTACGACTACTCAGCTCTGGAACCGTACATCTCCGCGCAGATCATGGAGCTGCACCACTCCAAGCACCATGCCGCCTATGTCGCCGGGGCGAACACCGCTCTCGAGCAGATGGCGGAGGCTCGCGAGAAGGATTCCTTCGGCTCCATCAACGGGTTGGAGAAGAACCTCGCCTTCCACCTCGGTGGGCACATCAACCACTCCATCTTCTGGCCGAACCTGGCTCCCAACGCAGGCGACAAGCCCGCCGGTGAACTCGGTGCGGCGATCGACGAGTTCTTTGGCTCCTGGGACGGCTTCCGCAAGCAGCTCACTGCCAACGCGAACGCCATCCAGGGTTCCGGCTGGTCGATGCTGGTCTGGGACGCCCTCGGTCAACGCCTGAACATCATGCAGCTGTTCGATCAGCAGGGAAATCTGCCGGCCGCTCAGATCCCGATCGTCGTACTGGACATGTGGGAGCACGCCTTCTACCTGCAGTACAAGAACGTGAAGGCCGACTACGTCACCGCTTGGTGGAACGTCATCAACTGGGCCGACGCTACCGCCCGTTTCACCGCCGCGCGCGACAAGACCAGCGGATTGATCACGCTCTAGTCCGCTTCGAACCCTGGGTCAGCTGCCCCCGTCGGATCCGCTGCGACGGGGGCAGCTGCTTGCTCTGTGGGCGCTCCGGGTGGGAACGCTTCGAGATCAGCAGCAGTGGTCGGTCGTCGGCGTCGGCGGCAGATCGAGCGCAGGATTGCGATCGAAGAAGCCGAACGGCTTGAGCCAGAATGAGATCGTGTCGGCCGGCATCACCGGCCAGTCCTCCGTCCGGGGAATGTGGTGGATGCCGAAGACGTACCAGAGCACGACGTCCGTGTTCTCCATCGGCTCGTCGTCCTTGATCCAACTGGTGATACCGGCGTCATCTTCGCTCTGGGTGGGATAGGCGCCGCAGGGCCACTTCTCGTCGTCATGATGCCGGGTGACCCAGAGGGTGTGACCGATCACCGGAGCCCGGAGGTACTGCGGCGCACCTGAACCCGGCCATTGCTGTCGACGTGCTTCCGCACCAGTTGGACCGTCAGGCGGAACTCGGCGGAGCTCAGCGGGTCGAGTGGATGCATGACCGTCCTTGCGTACACCGCGGCTGACGCGTGGGATCGACTGACCCGTGCCGTCTGGCTCGCCGGAACCGGCGTCAGTGCGGGGCCGCAGCGGGCAGGGCCAGGTCGGCCGCAACCTTTGCGCTGTCATAGATGTCCGGCTCGATGTACAGAACGCGGGCGATCGGCACCGCCGCGCGGACCCGCCGCTCCAGTGCATCGATGGCAGCCGCTACTTCGCGGGCCGAATCGGTGGGCGCCACCGCCACCTTCATCCCCACCAGCAACTCGTCCGGTCCCAGGTACAGGGTTTTCATGTGGATGATCTTCTCGATGTCGGTGCCGGCCACGGCCGCCTCGGCGATCGCCCTGGTGTCCTGCGGCGACGCGCCCTCGCCCACCAGCAGGCTCTTGACCTCGATGCCGAGCACGATCGCCACCAACACGAGCAGCACTCCGATGGCGACGGTGCCGACGCCGTCCCACACCCCGTCGCCGGTGATGGCGGCCAGCCCCACCCCCACCAGGGCCAGCGCCAGGCCGATCAAGGCCGCGAAGTCCTCCAGCAGCACCACGGGCAGTTCGGGCGCTTTCGCCCGCCGTACGAACTCGAACAGGGAGATGCCGCGCCGGTGCTCCGCGGACTCCTTCAACGCCGTGCGGAACGAATAGCCCTCCAGTCCAATGGAGATGACCAGGATGGCAAGCGGAACCCAAGCACGCTCGATCGGCTCCGGGTGAGCCAGCTTGTGGATGCCCTCGTAGACCGAGTAGGCGCCGCCGATGGTGAACAGAATGATCGCGACCATGAACGCGTAGACGTAACGCTCCCGACCGAAGCCGAACGGATGCTCGGTGGTGGCCGCTCGCTTGGCCCGTTTGCCGCCGACCAGCAGCAGCACCTGGTTACCGGAGTCGGCCAGCGAATGCACGGACTCGGCCAACATCGACGAGGAACCCGAGAACAGGAAGCCGACGAACTTGGTCACGGCAATGCCGAGGTTCGCCGACAGCGCTGCCACGATCGCCTTGGTGCCTCCTGAGGTGCTCATCTCTTCCCTTCTCCGGTGGTGCCACGAGGCCCATGCTCTGGCACCAGCCTGTCACAGCGCGAATCCGCTGTCCGGAGCACCGCCGACCCGGCGACGGCCTGACCAGCGGGATGACCGTCCGACCGCCCGACCGACGGCTCGGCGCTACCTGCACACCGCGACAATCGAACTGCTGCGGCCCGTAATCTGGGTCGAGGACTTCCGCACCCTCGGCCACCATTTCGGCTCCGGGCCATTCCACTCGCGGGGGCGACGTCGAGGAGGACGCGATGGGCAGCACCGACACCCGGTCGGCATCGTTCGGGCACCTGTTCCGCGAGCGCGTCGCTGCGACGCCTGGCGGCGAAGCCTTCCGGCGGCCGTCCGGAACGGGTTGGCAGTCGTTGACCTGGGCGCAGACCAAGGACCAGGTCTACGCGATCGCCGCCGGCCTGGTGGGTCTGGGTGTGGAGCCCGAACAACGGGTGGCCATCGCCTCGAGCACCCGCCTGGACTGGATTCTGACGGATCTGGCCATCGCCTGCGCGGGGGCGGCCACCACGACCGTGTATCCCTCGACCGCAGCGGGGGATGTCGAGTACATCCTCCGGGACTCCGAATCGGTGGTCGTCGTCGCCGAGAATGCCGATCAGGCCGCGAAGGTGATCGCCGCGAATCTGCCGGCGCTGACAACCGTCGTGTTGATGGACGGCGATGGCGATGGCGACAAACTGCTCTCACTGGCCGAGTTGGCCGAGCGTGGACGGGCCCTGCTCGCCGAGGGCCCCACGCTGATCGACGAGCGGATCGACGCGTTGACGCCGGCGAGCCTGGCGACCCTGATCTACACCTCGGGGACCACCGGTCGGCCCAAGGGCGTCCGACTGGTGCACGACAACTGGACCTACGAAGGCAAAGCCGTCGCCGAACTGGACCTGCTGCATTTCGACGACCTGCAATACCTCTGGTTGCCGCTGTCCCACGTCTTCGGCAAGGTGCTGATCGCCATCGCGCTGCAGATCGGGTTCGCCACCGCGGTCGACGGAGATCTGACGAAGATCGTCGAGAATCTGGGACAGGTGCAGCCGACCTTCATGGCCGGAGCGCCCCGCGTCTTCGAGAAGGTGCGGGCGAAGGTGACGATGACCAGCCAGGGCGCCGGCGGGTTCAAGTCGAAGATCTTCAACTGGGCATTCACCGTGGGACTGTTGGCCTCTCGACGTCGACAGACTGGGGAGTCGTTGTCCCGCCGGCATTCCCTGCAGCTCATGATCGCGAACAGGTTGGTGTTCAGCAAGATCCACGCCGTGATGGGTGGCCGCATCCGATTCTTCATCTCCGGCTCGGCCGCCCTGTCGCGGGACGTGGCCGAATGGTTCGACGCCGCCGGCCTGACCATTCTCGAGGGCTACGGCATGACGGAGACCAGCGCGGCCACCTCCGTGAACCTGCCCGGAGACAGCAGAATCGGGACGGTCGGGCCGCCGTTGCCCGGCACCGAGGTGATCATCGCGGCCGACGGTGAAATCCTGGTACGCGGTCCCGGGATCATGCGGGGCTATCACAATCTGGTTGATGCCAGCGAGGACGTGCTGACGGCCGACGGCTGGCTGCACACCGGCGACATCGGTCAATTGGTGGACGGCTATCTCGAGATCACCGATCGCAAGAAGGATCTCATCAAGACCTCCGGCGGCAAATATGTTGCGCCGCAGAAGATCGAGGGCATCTTCAAGGCCGTTTGCCCGTACGCCTCGCAGATCATCGTGCACGGCGAGGGCCGGAAATTCATCTCCGCCATCATCACCCTCGATCCGGAACCCCTCCTGGAATGGGCGCAGCAGAACAACCACGCCGGCAGCACCGCACAGGAACTGGCCGCAGAGCCGGCGGTCCACGAGTTGATCGACGGATATGTCGACGAGCTGAACTACAAGCTGGAGCGCTGGGAGACGATCAAGAAATTCCTGATCCTTCCCCGTGATCTCACCGTCGAGGACGGAGAACTGACGCCGTCGATGAAGGTGCGCCGCGCGGTGGTCGAGCGGCAGAACATGGACCAGCTCGACCGCCTCTACGCCGACTGATCTGCGACCCGAGCTATGGGGACCCCGCGTCCCGCCTCCCGCACGCTTCGCCGCGACCGCCGTCCCGCGCGCTTTGCCGCCCAGACGCGCGGGTTGCAACGCGCGCGACGGGCCCGAACGCGAGCGAATCCCCGGCTGCCACCCGCATCCCCGGCCTG